>Ga0247758_1000732_pt1 | contig 28310 bp, 26 predicted proteins | sample UWRJL156409C4_FD_180950 | JGI IMG/M metagenome (GOLD analysis project Ga0247758, IMG submission 180950) | Plant litter microbial communities from Arlington Agricultural Research Station in Wisconsin, United States - UWRJ-L156-409C-4 | ecosystem: Environmental > Terrestrial > Plant litter >... | reverse complement strand
CCTGCCGATCATGACAGCGGCTGCCCATCTTTCGGTTGGACGGGCTGGATTGGTGGCCTGCCGTCCACTCCCTCCGTCCTTGCCTCCCATCCGGGGCCTGGGCGCTGTGGGCGGATGTCTGTGAACAAAGAATAACCTTCACCTCTTTCACCACGGCTGCCAAATCTGACCTCCTCCCCAGCTCAACGATGCGCTAAAAAAAAAACCTTGGGGCTTGGCGAGTCCACTCTGACGGATTACGCAGGCCTGCCCACCCACACGGGCACGGCCGTGTCCCTCCGTTTTGGACAGCGCTTCCTGGTCTGCTTTGTCCCAGGCGGAGGGGGCTGCCGAGGGGCGTTGCGGCGGCACCGTTGTGTAGGCGCCGAGAAGCGGTGGACGCCGGACGGCACATTGTTCAGAAGCGTTTTGCTTTTCTCAGCTTCTGTCCAGTGTCGTGGGGATGCGTCTGTTGTCTATCTGTCTTTGTCTCTGAAGACTGGAGGCCCCGTTGCCGCATTGCCTTGTCGGCTGCCTTGTTGCGGCGACAGCCGGAGAGCCGGTGTTCGGGGCTGATCTGACTGACGTCTTTTTCCCGGCGACAGGGGCGGACATCTCTACCGAGGTGAACGAGCCACACCAGGCGCTTGTGATGCCGTTTTATCTTCTTCGGGCCGTGATGGTAACGGAGCTTCACGGTAGGCAATTCTCTCGCCGTCTCGCAGCTACTAGCTCAGGCATCCGCGCCACTTTTCCCCCCAGCGGGTGCGTCGATGCTGACGTTTTTCAACCGGAAGGTGGGAGCTCGCGTGAACTGCGGGGCATTCACAACCATGCTAGGTTGTCAGCACCTTGGAGCTAACCGGGCCAGCATTTCCCCAGCACACCTTGGAAGCTTTTCTTGCGATGATGACGGAAGAGTCTGGTCCTGCCCGCGCTGCGCAGCCGCTATGCGCACGATACCGACAGAATACACCTCACCTTAGCTCAGCTCCCGTCGGCTCTCGACACCCCGCCGGGAAGGTCGCCGCTATCTGCGGCTCCCTTGCGGTGTGTCGGAAGCTTTCAGGTCGCGCACCCCGCTGCACGGATGGTACCCCCCTGCTCGCACTGCGATTCCCACACCAGCCTGCCCAATCATGCCCAACCGAATGTCGCCCTCGCAGGGACCCAGCGCTGGAAAGCACCCAAGGAGGGATTGCGTCCGGATGGCCCAAACAGGATTGGGCGATGCGATCTGCCATCCACAAAGGGATGTCCCGAGCCTCGTGGGCGGCTCGCGGGCAGGGCAGGCACAGAAAAACCGACAAAATTGTTCGCGGGCAAGCATGCAGCACCCTGCAGTCACAGGGGCTGTGGCACCCCAAGCTTCCGTTTCGCGGGGGACCAAGCTTCCACGGTTTATTCCTGCTTGGCGGGTCTCGTCTGGCGTTCTAAATTGATCGCGACGGTGAGCTGTCTCAGGGCGCGCGAACTAAAGTTGCGGGTAACGTAATGGGCTCAATTGCTAGTGGGCGCGTGACTGCGAAGTCGGTGCAATAATTTTGAGCGAGGCATCGGTTCCTGCAGGGGAAGGATTGGTCGGCCATTGGAATCTTGGTGTCAATGGATGGTGTGGTAGGGAGTAGGAGCGACGCCAGTCATGCGAGGTCGTCTCACCTTGCAGCTTTGGTGATAGCAGCCAGAGCACAGGCGTTTTGCGGCATTGTCTTCGCGAGCAGCTTGAAGGATCGGAGGAATAGCCAAGCCTGACAGCTACCGAGAAAGCGCTTGATATATATGCCTTCTCACGAGCTTGGAGGTATTTGTCAGGTTTTGTGACGAGAATACGGACCTGAATGATATCCGTTTCCAACACAGCTATTAACGTTATAATTTCAGTTGCCTATCGCTGGTGGACCTGTATGCTCCCATCCTTCCGTCCCATTTTGAACAGGCCCAACAAACAATGCGACGACTGACAATGCCTTCGATTTCCATTAACCCCGTTTTGCGCCGTCCTCCGTTCCCCGACCCCGATCACCAACCACAAGGAAGTGATAGTCCGGATCCCCTGTTCCTAAGAAGTCTGCCTGCCGCCGGGACGCCAATGCTGTGCAACCAAAAAGCCATCACATAAAAAGAAACAAAAATACCAACCAGCGCCAGCTCACACCTCCATCTTCTTCACCATGATGCCGGCTGCCCTACCCTCCCCACCTCTGACGGATGCAGAGTCACGCTCGCCCTCAAGGGCACATCGGTCGTGGGCGCTATGGACCGGGGCTGCGCCTCGACAACGTAGCCCACGCCGTCGTCGGATGCATACGATGGAGGGCGAGGGACGGTTGTACGGCCAACACTTGACTCGGCGTGGTCGCTCCCTTGCCGCTCAGGACTGCTATCCGACAAGTCGTCCTCGTTGACCGTGTCGGGTGCCGCGTCGTTGCGCTGCCAGTATATGCGATCCGGATCGACTCTCTGCGCAGTGTCAGTCATCAAGTTCCGGCATCCGAGCCGGATAAGGGGAAGCGGTTGTAATTACGTACCACGCTCTCACGCCACCGGCCATATGCAGGCGGGTTGGTCTTGGTTGCCTCGCTCTCAATACCGGCCGCTTCTTCGTCGCGCGCCAGCACCACGCGGATGGGTCGGCGTGGTATAGCGTAGCCACCCGGTCCCATCATCTCGGGGAGGTGCGCCCGATCAGTGTCTTCATTATCACGCCCGCCTCTAACAACCAGCATGCATAGTCGGATGAGGCCGTGGCAGAAGAATATGGTGACGAAGAGTATGATGAGGATGAGAAGCACCGTGAATTCGCTGTTGTTGATGTTCTTGGTAATCGAAAGAGAGAGGTCTGGCGGGGTGTTAGCTCCGAGCTTCCTTCCCACCGCGCATCGGGGGTAGTGGGGGTCAGGGGCCAGCACTTACAGACTGCCAGAATCATGGTCAGGAATAGTCCCGAGACAAAGCAACGGAGGATTTGCGACCGGATTCTGCGCGACTTGATCCATGGGAAACAGAAAAGAAAGCGCTTTGGTGTCGGACGCTCGCGGCCCTCGCTTCCGTTTCGACTGCCGTGTCTTCGAGGCGCCTCGGGGTGCTCGCGCCTCCTCCTTCTCCTCCTCGATTCGCGTGCTTCGCTACTTGCGCCGTTGCCCTCCTCGGACTGCTGCGACCGGTTCCCGGACCGATTCGAGCGGTTGGATCGATTCGACCTTTCTGACCGGTGCGACCTGTCGCTCCCCTCCCTGCGATGCCTTCGCCTTCTGCCATGTCCGTTTCGCGCTGCCTCTGCGCCTCCCGAGCCGTCACCGTTGGCGCGCCGCCGACCCCGCGATCCCGGCCGCAGTGCCTCCGCAGCCAAAACTGCAGGCGATGGCTCGGCGATCCTTCCAGCCCCCACTTCATTAGATATGGGTGATCTCGAACCTGCTACACCAGCGGTCGCAGGTCGCGAAGGTGGCCCGTTGGACCCCTCTGTCCATGTCCTCGTGAGATTCGGTAGATGCAGACGGGTGCTGGGCAAATCCTGCACTCCGATTCGAAACTGCGGTGTCTTGGGACTCTCGTCCTCGGCATTTACCACCGTGTCTGGTGGCAATCCATCCCCCGAGTAGTTACTGCTGCTTGGCCGCGGGCGCCCCAGGCGCCGAGTGCTGGCGACACTGAGGAAGCTCGGCCGGAAGCGGTACATAAAGCGTGAGGTTGGCCTGGACCGCTCTGCCATCTCTTCTTGAGCTCCAGATCGCTGTGCCTCCAGATCGACCGGGATACGAGGGGAGAGCGGGGTGCGGTCATCATCGTCGTAATCGTCGTCGACACGAGGTGGTGGGACATTGCGAGGGCCGCCGATAATATCGCGGGGCCGGGTCATGCCGAAGCGGTCCATGTTGCCCCGGCCGACGGTGAACGGGATATTCATTGTCGGTTATGTCTTGCGGTCGCGTGTGTTACTGGTCGAGGGGAATGACCATCTCCTCTCATCCGAGTTCTCTGTGCTCAAGTGGTGTGCTTTTCCTCTTTTCCGACCCGCTGCTGTCTAGCAGTAACGTCTCGTGCAAGCTCCGGCGGAAGGTCCGCCGCGGGGAAAGAAAGAAGGCCAGCCAGCAGAATGCTGCTAATGGTCAAAAATCCAAGTCCGGAAATCGGTTGTAAATGGAACTGAAAGCGCCCAACCCGCCCAGGTCTTGGAACGAGTTGAACTAGAAGGCGGCCGACAAACGCTCTGCCCGAGATAGGTAATTAAAAGTGATTACGTCGCCCAGGGCGAACAGCGACCTCGTAATTCGATTCGAGTCGACAGGCGGAGGGAAGGTACGAAGTAGGCGAGTGTGTTTCGTCTGGGGAATACCCAAGTGGTGGAACTAGAAGAAAAGAAGAAACAACGAGGGCGGAAGGGAAGTGCCGATGTTTTGGTCCAGCAAGCCAGCGAGCTGAAAAATCACAGTTGTTGCTGGCGGTAGGGGTCCATGGCTGTGTGGTGTGTGAGAGGAGGAAAGGCGGCCACCACTGGACGAGAAACAAGGACCGAGGAGCGAATGAACGGTCGGGGCAGAGATCCCGATCACGAATCTCGCCGGTAGATGCAAGGGGAGGCTGAGCTTGGCCCGGTTGTGTCGACGAGGTTGCGTGGTGCACGATACTACCCCCCTTTGGCAGCCGTCCTCGTTTGGCGATAGGGGAACGGACGCAATGGAATGCAGGGACAGAGGAGGTATGGCAACGCTACGGCCACATAGCTGCAAGTGAGCCACGACAGTCACAGACTCGGGCACTTTTTGCGGGCCAGCCCAAGCCAAACAAACCGGTTCGTGGGGAGCGCTCTGAGGGAGCTACGGCCAGAGATGCAGGTCCAGTCCCGAGCAGTGTCGTTGGAAAAGGCTGAAAACAGGGTAAGAAGAGGGTAGAGTGCATGCGGTTCCCAAGTGCACGTCCCTTGTCGCATACTCTGCCGAGACCCGGGGTCAGTAACAGGGCCCTCCCCTCGTTTCCGCGAAGGCCAGTGGCCACTCGTTGACGACCATCCAGGATGTGATGAAGTTTCAATGTTGGACGGCCGAGGCGATAGATTGCCCATTTGCCTAGCAGCAGCCCATTGTTTCCCGCACCATCACGCAATCCCATTGGAAGCAACACTCTGTAGCTTCGCAGCAGCACGCTGCATCAGTCTCCCTCCGTTGGCCAGAAGAGAACCCAATATTGCCCAATATTCCTGCTGTCACCACACCCGGATCTGGACGTATCCCGTACCTTGCATCGACAGCCAGCGAAAAGCAAGCACCCACCGACCCCGCAGCTGCAAGCACTCCAAAAAAGCAGCAGTGCCAGCCCCTGGGCCCCTCGCCGCGGCGATTCGACGACGGCGCAGAGGCTGCGCTGCTTGGGAGCCCCCCTGAACCGCAAGAGAGGGCGTTTACGGCGGGGTGATTGGCTCCCGGGACGTCGCAGGAGCGGCAGGGGTCGAGAAGAGGGTGGGGGATGGAAGCAGGGGCCAAGACGTTTCAAGAGGGCACCCGATGCTTCACTTCACCTGAGAGGCAGATAGCCGAGGGGAGCGGCGCATCCGGCCAACCGTTTGAGCGATCTCGATAAGGTCGGATTGGGCAACTGCTCACGACTTCGGGAGCGCTGAGCTTTCGCTCCGACGAGGGAGGGACTGAAGGTTTCCGCACCCCAAAAAAGAATGATCGGGATAATTGTCTGTTGGTCGCCGACGAGCGAGGCTGATGTCAGACAACAAATCCAAAAATGCGGACTGCGGCTGTTGGTTGCTGCGGGATTCGGGCGGGACGTCAGAATTGCATTGTCGCAGCCAGACGGCACAGTTATTATCTATGGAATGACGCGGCAAAGACAACACAGGCACAAAATCTAAGTCGTGGAGACAACGAGGGCTCGATCCAAAGCTTATCTGCTTACACTCTATCTGGGGCAGCAAACAAATTCGCAGTCCATCTGTGTCGCGTACTCCCAGCCCCAAGGTCGTGGGTATCATAGAGTTCGCAATGTCCACTTTCCAGGAATACCTGACACGGTGAATCCTTCATCGGCGGACCATCCTTTGCCCACTTGTGGGGAGTCTCGAACTGCGCGATCGCCTGGTTGATGCATGGGTCCTCGCGTCTTCCATTTGGTCTCCTAAATCGAGTCCAACCCAGGGCTTAGCCCTGTGACGCCGAGGCCCAAAGGGCTCGACCGCCCTTCCCGAGACTGGGAAATTTTTGGATCGGCCGCAGGTACGAGGCCAAGACAACCTGGATATGCCGAAGCCCAAAAGACAGGAACGTGGATGCGCCTACAAGCGGCGCGGCGCTGCGTCTTGAGCCTTATGTAGCCCGAGGACCCCCTAGTCCGGTTCATTGTCGCCGTCTCCTCTCCCGCCTTGAGGAACCGTCCACGTCACCATGTGGCCGAATCACTTCAGCTCTCCCAATAGCATCGTGCGGTCCGATGATGCTGACAATACTGGTTCACAGTGTTAGCTGCAACGCACAACTGAGTGATATGCTGGATACTCACTGATAGGGTCGACTCCGGGAGCAAACTCGGCGCAGTTGACGGTTCCCTTGTGGCCTGGAAGCTTGTAAAGCAGCTTTCCAGTGTCACTACCCCAGACGACAACAGTCCCGTCACCGGCTCCAACGGCGATCTTCTTGCCCTCAGTATCCCAACTGCCATGGATGAGGTTCTTCTCCATGCCAAGTGGAGCACCATCGAATGTGCGAATATGCCGTTCAGCTGGCGCAAAGGGCCTGATATCCCACGTTCTCGCCGTAGAGTCCATCGAATAGGAGAGTAACTGTTGTGAGTCAGGTGATACCCTAAGTGTAGTAATCGTGTCATGGTGGCCCAGCATTGAGTAGACCACTGCCTTCTTCCGCACGTCCCAGACCTTGATGTCATTGTCAATGCCCCCGGAGTAGATCTCGTTGCCGGCCTCGGAAATCGCAACAGCGGTGATGGGGAATTCGGTCTCGATGTAATCGGCTGCGTTCTTGGTCCTGGGGTCCCAGATTCCTATTGTGCCATCATCGCTGCCACTGATGAGCATCTCCTCGCCGCGCTTGCTCAGATCCATCGTGTTGACAATCTCTTCGTGGCCGATATATCGTCTTATCCGGGTTCCTGATGTAAGATCCCAGCTCGCAAGGTGCGTGTCGGCTGAGGCGGAAAAGAGGATGTCGGAATCGCGAGACCACTGGAGATCCAACACGGCACCGCGATGGCCGGTCAACACGCCGTAGTTTTCACAGTCACCATAGGTCCTCCAAAGCACTGCGCATATATCAGCACACTATCCCCCACCCGTTTCCGAGAATGCACGTACTAATTGTACGATCCATGGAGCCGGAAGCTATGAGGTTGCCGGACGGGTCAAATCTGGCAGCAAAGATCTCTCCGGAGTGTCCCGACAGCTCCATCACGGGCGCTTGAAGACCGCTCGTCCGGGGCACCTGCCCTCATGTCAGCATATACTATCGCCAGGTGTTAGGTGGAGGGCGCGAGATACAGCCTGGATGAGAGCGCCATTGCCTCCTGGCCCGCCGAGGCGAGTGAGAGCGCGACTAGAGCCCACATTCTGCCTTTTGACGAGCTGGCTGCCGCTGGGGTCGTCGGACGCCGGTCTCTTTTCTGAAGACATGTCGGATGATGTGATGCGAGGGACGGTGGTGGGATGAACAGTCAATTGATGCCTAGAAATACTCTCGTCGCTGGAACCAAACACTGGATTTCGCGCCTGCTTGGTGACGATGCCCCCAAAATTTCCTCTGCAAGTCAGAGCTGGATTTTAGATTCCCCGCTTTCCGTCGCGGTTGGGGAAGGTTCCATCCACTAAAACGCGCCCATCAGCATCAGTGGGGCTATTCTCGCCGGGACATGGGCCCTGCTTGTGCCACCGAGCTTGATGCGGGACACTTCTTGACGACGGCACAATTCCCACCGACTTTCCCCCAACCAGCGCTCAATACCGACCACTGCGTGTCTTCGCAAGCTCCGACCCTCCAAAATACTCCGTAGCCATTGTGCATAGTTCTACGAGCGGCTTTCGATAGCTCGTGCTGAGCTTCCCAGCGTTGGTGACCCGTCATGGCGGCAAACAAGGCATCCAGATTGGGGGAGGAGTACGTTGCTCAACTCTTCGGCCGATGTTCAATGCGCTAACCACCGCTGGCCTTTGCAGGATATGGAAGTACGCACGACGTTCCTCTGCTGACTCGCAACGCCCCGCCGCTGACCGTTGTCGAACAGAACGAGGATAGACAAGGTCAACTCCGAGCTAGTGGTCCTCACTTACGGCACCATCGTTGCGCAACTCTGCAAGGACTTCGATAGCGACTATGTGGAAGTCAACAAGCAGTTGGACAAGATGGGCTACAACATCGGGCTGCGGCTTATCGAGGATTACCTGGCGAAGTCAAATACTATGCGAAGGTGTTCCAATTTCAGGGAAACCGCCGAAATGATCGCAAAAGTAGGACCAACTCCTCTCCCTCCGGCCGGACGGCCGGGACAGCACAAACTGACAAGATGACAACTATAGGTTGGCTTCAAGATATTCCTGAACGTAACACCCACAATCACCAACTGGACGAGCGACAGCAAGCAGTTCTCCCTGGTCTTTGACGAAAACCCCTTCGCCGACTTTGTGGAACTTCCGGATGATGGCCGGGCGCAAGAGGAGCTCTGGTACTCGAACATATTGTGTGGCGTTCTGCGTGGAGCACTGGAGATGGTGCAGATGCAAGTCGAGGCACACTTTATCAGCGATGTGCTGCGAGGCAACGACACGACTGAAATGCGGGTCAGCCTGATACGGTATATTGACGACGAGCTGCCACCAGAAGATGACTAGAAGTTAAGCTCGTCAAAGTCAGGACAAGCCCAAAACGCTGGCCTCTTGCCCCGAATGCGAAAACTGCCTTACCAGGGCCAGGAATCGCGTTGACCCCTATTGCCTGTGGTTTTACAGAATGCGCCGCAGCCGTCACCGCAGCTCGGGAAAAAGTCCTACCTGAACAGACCCGTAGAGCGGCTTGGTCACCTATTTACCCATGACCTATTTTGTGTTGGACAGGCCCTCTCCAGAGTTTCACTTTGGGGGGCTATCAGCAAAGCTGAAAGAATCAGTCCGACTGCTCAGTTGGCCACAAATGGCCACCCATAATCAATGAAAGGAATACATTACGAGTCGTTCCCACTGTACCATGCTGTGATCGAAAGCCCACAACACAGACCGCAATTCAAAAAATACGAGCAGGAGCCTCACAGCCCCCTTGCTAACCAGCACAAGCCCTTGTAGCGACCCCGGCCGCTCACTTTCCCGCAGCCCCCGGCTTACTCGGACCTCTTACCGGATGGAAGATGCGATCTGTGGGTTCGGTAAGATCCCTTTAGTAGGTCTGAGTGACGATAACCTGGGGATTGAGAGTTGCTGAGCGTGGCTCCTTCTCGCAGGGTCGGACATGCATCTGCTTCATGCTCTCGGAATCAAGTGATCCTTTCGATCCCGAGAATTTCTTTAGGCCGGATGCTGTCGTTACGTCACAAGCACCGAGTGTCCGAAGGTAATTTCTTCCCTTTGTCTTCGTGGTCGGTGTTGTTGGACGTCTTACCCGTGCCGATAGCTAACAATAGTGCAGAGCCGCGCACGCTTTGATTGATTTGCCCAACGACATTCAAATTCAATATCGTGCGGTCTCTCACGGTTGCACAGCAGCGGCCACCTGCAAAAAGAGGGCAGACCGAGCTTTGACAGTTTGAAGGGGTAATTCGTTGTCGCCTATCGTCGCTTTGCAATCCGTACTTCCAATTATTCCGGGGCTGCCTGTGCAGTTTTGTTTCAAAGGATACGTGACCTCTATTCGCCTCCCTGATCGGCATCGGGTCGAGGTGTGGTCGACTTCCCGGGCGCACGCAGCCGTCGGAACCGGTTGGAATAACGTGAGCCACTCGCTGCGCCGACTGCGCCTTCAACCGGCAACACACCACACAGCCAGGCCGCCCATCCTCCGAGCTGCAAGGAGCGGGGCTCGCTGAGGCTCCCACGGCTGTCTTGGGCTTAGCTGCTACACAGTTGGGCGGCCAAACATTGGGAGGCGAAGGCTGTCGGGCGTTGCAGGGGGCGTCGTGCGACTCCGCCACGCAAACAGCGAGCCCACCCCACTGTGATGCAAGCAATTCCCATGTTTTGCCCGGTGAATCGCCATGCACTACGCGGCCTGGTTCGTGTTCCATATAATCACGCGGTGCACACCTCAGCTGCACAAGGTGCTCCTTTTTCTCTCTTTCAGCCCAGAAAACAAACACTCTATTGTTTCCCAGCTTTTACCCCCATATAAAGAACTATCACCAAAAAGACCACCGACTTTTAAGTTCATTGTCACTTACACGTAAAAATCCCTCGACAACCACGACCACCGCCAAAATGTTAGCAATTCAGCAACCAACAGTGATTCATCACTACCAACATAACTATAACACACCCTCAACAATATCATACACATTCAAGTCTGCCATGTCTTCATCCCGACGAAGCTGGTTTGGTTTGGTGAGTTACAAACTGCCCCCAACCCTCCATCAACTACAGTCCCAAATGCTAACCTCTAAACAGTCCAAACCGAAAACCCAGACAGCCCCCGAACCCAGAATACAGGCACCTCCATGCGAGAAATTCCTCCTCGAGGTTCAATGTACGAACTGCGGTCACCTCAAGGGCTACTCGTCTCACTGCGCTGTGCAGCGAGATTTTGTTGCACGCCGCCAAAACGCTTTCATCTCCTACAACGGCAGCACGAAGGCGCCATCCTTCGGCAATGCTGACAACATGGAGGTGCGCGTGCTGAAGCTTGCTCTTTGTCAATTCAGCTGCCGCATGACAGTGGGGCCGCTTCCTGGGCAGGTGCTGGAAAAATACATGGGTAAATCGAACGAAGCTGGTATGGACGTAACAAAGCTGGAGACGGTGAACGTACGCGAGTTGCTTGACGTGCTGGCGGCAAATAGGATTGCGATTACTTGGTCGTCTGGAAAGCAGGAGGCGTCATATTGATGACAGGACTAATAATTACCGTGGGAATCTATCCCCGGGTGGAGTTCGATTCTGGTTTTGTTTTTCAACATATAGTGGGGAATTTCTTTACAGCAGGGAATGGCGTCTAGGAAAGGGACTTGTAAAACTACGGGCACTGGGCGGGCGACAAGCAAGAGCTGCTTCATCGTCGCGGTTTGATTTACGAGCAGGCAAGCTAGCAATGGCTGGCATGGGATCAGGAGCACCTCTGGCGTTTTGGATCACCTAAAAAGATACCCAACTTCTTTGACTTCAAAAAAGCTTAACAGACTTTTAATCGATATTTTTACATCTTTCTTCATTCGGAATTATAACAGTTTTACCCAACCAAGCTGTACGAGGAAAGGCGTGAACGGTCTCCCAGAAAACTTTGTCGTCAAGGGGCGGCAGCCCTAGGTATCGGGTCAGATGTGTCAAGCCCGCCATCCCTGAACCCCAGCTTGTCCCAATCTCTCCTTCGTCACTGGGCAGGTTCAAAGGAAGGGACGCAGGACTATAAATATCCTTGACACGACGATCTCCAATCAAGTAGAACACCTCGGAATCCTATGACATGAGGGTTTCATACCTACGTAAATTCCATGAACCCGGGAACCTGGACTTCACTCTGCTGACCTTGACCGTAGGTATAATAGTTTGGTACTAATATGCTTCATATATCGGCCGTGACCCATGGTTTTGAGACCCTATGGGGCGTTCTATCCCTTCAGCTAAGCTAACCCTGGAACTCTCCAACTCCTTACACTGAACTCAAGAGACCCCTAAGCTTGAACGGATGGGCCTTGAAACGTGAGAATAAGAATGTATGCAGCTCTGCCTGATGTGTATGAAGCGAGAACACGATGTTCTTGACGTGTCTGGAAAGCAGGGGGTGGGAACATGATTGCGGCAGGTGTCAAGCCTTTTGCCTGATTTCAAAACCGAGTAATTCCTGCTGGCACGCTCCACTACAGTGTTTTTCCAAGCAGTCGCGGAATTAGATCATATATAGATAGCCTTTCTACATGTCTCATGTGATTGTTGTCAACTGAGTTTAGGAGAGAGAACTTTTTAGACTGGTGCAAACGGACTTTTGTACCCATTGTACATGACAGTTGTTCGCTTTTGATGCCAGTTACCGCAGTGACATTCCCATAACTCGCAGTCGCCTTCCATTGAACCCTGAACCGTCCTGCTACTGTTCAAGCATTTCTAGCCAATGGTCTGCGTCGTTCTTGGACATATTGCAAGTAAACCTTCGGGCCAGGTTGTCCCGCGTGAAGCTCTGTCTGAGCGTAAGCCATATGGAAATTCATCCAATCCCTTACGGCACAGGGCAGGGTGGCCTTCATTTCGACCCGAGCCTTCGTACTGCGCCCCATAAAAGAAGGCTTCCATGGAATCGAACTGACAGCTGTGCCACCCGGTCGCAGCCATCGAAATCCAGGTAAGGCAGATTCAGGGGAACCTCATTACGAAGTCTTGAAATTTGTGAGCAACTCAATCAAGCCCAAAATGGAGATTTGCGGACAAGAGGAACCAGAAGCTTCCCTTGCTGATGATGTACGGATAGATGCAGGCAATCAAGATATGGACACTGTCTCTCGCCTTTCGGGATGTCCCGCTGGCGGAATCTCAGCCAATCGCACAAATCGCATCGGCGGCTCAGGCCTTCAGCGTGTCTTGTATCGCGGAAAGCCGCTGGTACTCTCCCATGGTTTGACTCGCCTCACGTGCCGTCCCGATCATCAAGAAATTCGGTCTGGCAATACGGCCAGAGCCGTCCGCCCTTGCATTGGCCTTACTAGCTTGCTTCAAACGCTGGAGGCTAATGATGGGTGGCTGCAGACGGAAATGCCCTGGGCGGGATACATTGGCTGTGGGGTGGAAAAGGGTCTCAGCCCTATGGTTGTTTGTCTTGCCTCCACAATTCCAATTATTCAACTTAAAAAAAAAGAAAATTGTTAGCACAGGCAAATTGACTGAGAGCTGTCTTGCTCTTCTCTTTGTTCATCGAACCAGCTGACTGACTGTTGCTCGCAGGTTTGCATATGCATATCGCATGCTGGGGTCCCTCTTTTCTTTTTCCTAGGTTGGTGGGGTGCGGGCGGGAGCTGTCGCACCGGTGGCCGCTGCATGGCGCGTCGATCAATGGGTCCGCCCGTCAGCGCATCGCCGTGGTGTGAAAACGGCCCCTCTTCTCCGCAATGCCAATATGACGGACACGCGGGGGACCGGGATGCGAGAACCAGGCTTGCGGGAGGGAAAGTCAGGGCCGCAATTGCGTGGGCTGTCGAGAGTATGTGGTCCATCTGGATGTGGCAGTCGCGGGGAGGTACTTCCCGGGTCCATGCGTTGCTGGAAAGGAGTGTCCGCAGGGTTGCAGTGAGGCTTTCGTCCACAACAGAGGGCTAATGCAAGGTACGGGTCCCCTGGGCGCGAGACAGTGTTCGGCGCTGCAGGATCGCGGGCGCCGTGAGTGCTTGAGTGGATGTCATTGCTCCCGAGGGTGGCTCGCACTATCCGCCGTCCCGTCAATCCGTAAACCATGCTGCGAGATTCTGCGATGCCGCCGCGAACGCTTCCCGGATTCGAGCAGCCACAAAAAGGCGATGACGCAGAAGAGGAAAGCCAGACAAGCCGCCGCACTGCACAACACTTGATGTGCAGCTGTCCATCACCACTGTAACACCGCCTGCTCCTGTGGCGTACGTTTGGGAGGTCTGCGGCTTCATTGCTCGCAGTCGGCCGTGGTTGTGAGCCAGATCGGCTAGTGTGAGATCCTGTGGGGTTTGGGGATGAGTTAAAAGCCCGCCTCCATCGGGATGCGAGTCACAGCCCTGGTGAGATCATCGACGCTTGACCGGACGGGCACCAGCTCCACCTAGCATCGCGAGCACCCGGGAGGGGCCAGACGATGTGATGTCAGAGCGACACACGACACACATCTTTCAGCGCGGGAACGCACACGTTTCCAGAGCCGCCTGGGAGCTGCCCTGGGGCTGCGAGATGGTGATTCATCCCGGCCGGGCATCGGGCTGGGCTGCCACGGCTCGGCGACGGCGACTCGGCCGCCAACGGCCTGGATGGACTCTCGTCGGGCTCGATTTCGACGTGGAAATAAAACTTAATTCCATTTTACTGGAGTCCATGATGGGCAGCTGGCAGTGTTTGAGAATTGTTCGGAGCCCAACCGGGGCGTCACCGCCAACCACATCGCGCCAGATCCCCGCCAAACGTGGCATCGAGATCGCCTGCCAGTTCACCCGCCACCTGTCGTCACAGCAGCTCGGTCTTGCGAGATTGGGGGTTCTAGAATGGGAGAGGTCGCGCTCGCGATCCTTCAACTTCACAACCGGTGAGAGCTGGACGGCGCCTGGTGTTTTGTGCATGCGCGTGAGGCCAGAAAGCTTAATGCGCCAGGCCTTCTGCCGGTAGATCTTATAATAAAATGAATTGGCCCGGCCGACGCAACGGCGTGTCTGCGAGATTGCCTCCCATGACTTCTAATGGGGCAGCTCCATTAAGATTTTCCAGCGCGCGAAATCCCCGGGCCACAATGCATTGTGCATCAAAAACCCTGGCTCCTGGATCGGGCAGCTGCATCCCACGTCGCAAAGGGGTTTTCAAGGCGCCTGGCGATGTGAGGATATTCCGCCAGTTTCCGCAAGACGTGGACGACGCTGAGTGTTATATGGATAGACTAGTGTCCGGAGCGCGTCGTTTTCTTTCCAAAAGAGTAGGTGGGACCATGGTTTGAGCGACGTCTTGCTCGTTTCGGATGTCCACCTTCCATGCCCTCGTCGTGGGTGTCAAGGTTGGCTGCACGGAGGGATTGGCAGATGGTTAGCCGTCAGTGCCCCCAGACTAGGTTTACGTTGTCTTGGAAGCATCGCCAACCATCAAATGCCCATCTGGATGGGGATGGCCGCCGTCAAAACGTTGCCTAGCTATCGCAGCTTCGCAACAGTCTGATTTCAAGGCTGATGCAGCACAGCTGCCACCTCACTGCCTCGCTCTGCAGGCAGCTCTGAACTGATCGGACGGCGCAGGCGCAATATCATGCGAGGCGATAATCGGGGTGCCAAGGCCCCGCGAGATGAATTTAGGCCTGATCTGCTGCGGGGATGCCTGAGGGTCCAGGCAGCTGCAGAAAGGGTCTCAGATGTACGCGGGCGTTGCGGGCAGATCGTTCCAGAAACTGCGCAGCAGTCTGGGCAAGCTCCAGAGGCTGGCAGAGGAGCATCCCCAATCACCTTGGGCTCCTGTGCTCCCCCCATACGTTCAAGCGTCGCCGAAAATTCGAAAACTCCCAACCCCCGTCCTCCTTTCCTCTTCTCCTCTGCCTCACGCCTCACACACTGCTTGTTCCCTGCTACGGTCTCCTCCCTTCCCCGACACACGCCATTTTGATGTTTCAAGCGTCGCCGCCTCGCCCATCACCGAATTTGCCGGATTGGCCCAGGAGTGTCGCGGGAGAGGGACGACAATTGCGCCGTCTGCCAGAGGCCAGCAGTAGTCGCAGCGGGACGAGGAAGCGAGAGCGCGAGTCCACTGCTCGTGGCGGCCACAACCCAGCAGCGGAGGAGCCAGAGCAGTTGGTGCACACGCTGCAGCGGCCCAGCCCCCGACCTGGTCGCCGCCATTCGACGCATCGCTCGTCCCCCTCCACCATCGCATCTTCGCAATAATAATCGAACACTGTCGACGCACCGGCCGCGTCGCCATCTCCCATCCATCTGCTGGAACCGTTATCGCGCTGGCTCCCGCCGTGGTGTCAGCCCTCCCGTCCAGCCAGCCAACCAGCCCGGATCCCAACACCGCAACCGCCTGCCGGATTTAAGCGCACCGCGTGCCACTGGTGGCGACCACCCACGAAAGGCATTTTGCATCTGCCCATTTTGTTACAACATCGTCACACGCACACCACGCACCGCCTGAACCGGTGCCGCGCCAACCCGCAACACTCCACCAACCTCACCACGCCACTCGCAAACGCTGACGTCCACGCTCCCATCCCGCCCTGCGATTCCGACCATCCCGCCCGCAGGCCGCTGTCTGCAACTAGCCGCGAACCATGAATAACATGCCCAACATGGCGAACATGGCCGGCATGAGCGCCATGGGCGGCCCCGTCGGCGCCCCGATGCCCATGATGAACAATAATGGCGCGCTCTCGCACCAGGGCGGACCCCGACACCCCCAACTTAACGATACGAGCCGGACGCTGCTGAACACATACATCTACGAATATTTCATGCGCTATGGCATGTACGATTGCGCGCGCTCAATCTACGCCGTGGACCCCGAGATCAACGTCAAGAAGGATGGTGACCGTCGTGACGAAAATGGCAACCCGATCGGGAACGGCATGGGCGATGATCCGATGGACACCGATAGCAAAGACCTTCTAGACCAGAAGCGCCCAGACGACCTTCCCGCACCCAACGTACCTTCTTCGATGACAGGGGGTTGCTTTCTTTACGAGTGGTTCTGCTTGTTCTGGGATATGTTCAACTCGCAGAAGGGCAAGGGGTCTACCGCCCAGATCAACCAATATGTCTCACATACTCAGGTACGTTGCTGTAACAAGATACGCACCTTGCACTTACTTGGCTAACTTATTCTCGATCAGCAACAATCACGCCTTCGGCAACAGGAGCAGCAGAACATGCTACGAAACATCCGCCCTCCCGGGGACTACAGCCAGCAGCAGTTTCAACCACAAATGATGCGCGGCATCCCTAATGGCGCGATGAACATGAATATGAAGCAGGTGAACCAGCTCCAAAGGGCGGCGATGGCGAACAGCCAACAAAAGTATGTCATTGATTATTGTCTTTGGTGCTCCAAAACCCTTCCTTCCTTTATCGCTAACATTATGACCGTCCAGTCCACAGGCAATGCAGATGCTGCAACAGAAGGCCGCGAGTCAAATGCAACGAGACCCTTCCGATATGGATGGGAACCGAGTGAGACCATCCTCTCCGGGATCGACCGACAATGCGCCCTCCCCGTCAAAGCGAGCTCGACTGGATGGTGCCCCGTTCAACCCCAATCAAGGCGTCATGATGCCGAACGGCCGGCCTGCGCAAGGCATGCCGGGCCAGCAGCAGGTAGGGAACGGTCCCGATTTAGCACGAGCACTTCTCCAGCACGGCATCAACCCACCATCGCTGAATCCTGACCAGCTCCAGGCCTTTGTCTCTGCAAACCCAAACATGCCAACCAAAGCTAGTATTGCCACGTACTCAGCTAACCTCCAGCAGCACCACGGCAACCAGATGCCTAACAAGACCATGGCGAATGCTGGAGGGCCGCAAGCCCAAGGCTCTCCCATGGTGCAGCAGGTACCTGATGGTGCAACTCTAGTAGGACAATTCTACAACCCTGGAGACCTCGCTCCCGGCACCAACATGAGAGCTGGCGGCCCCAATCAAGCAACCGGTAGCAACCACGCCTTGCAAGATTATCAGATGCAGCTGATGCTCCTCGAGCAGCAGAATAAGAAGCGTCTTATGATGGCTCGCCAGGAACAGGACGTTGGTGGGGGAGGCATGCAGCGTCCCGACGGTCCCGGCGGCGCGCCCCCAGGACCTGGCGGTCCTGGTTTTCCGGGTACATCACCGCCAGGTGGGAGGAGCGGGGCATCGCCCAATCCTACGGACATGAAGCGTGCTAACCAGCAAATGGGCAACGCTGCCAATATGGGATCGCCTCTTCCGGACGGCGCCCAGAATCGCAGCTCGCCAAATTCTCTTAGTTTCATGGGCGCAAATATGGACCCCAACGGAGGACCTCATTTCTTCAAGGGTGTTGACGGGATGAACATGAATATGCCTGGTCAAATGAACGGCATGCGCCCGCCAAGCTCGCATCCACAGCCGTTCAACCAAGCCCAGATGAATCCCCAGATGTTAGCGGCTGCCCAGCGCCAGCAGCAAGCCCAGCAGCAACAAGCCCAGCAGCAACAGCAACAGCAGCAGGGAGGACCTGGCGGCCCTGGGATGCCGTGGCAGCAGGCCGGCCCGAACGGCCAGATGGCTGGTCAGCCTCCTCAACCACCTGTCCAGGGAACACCGCGACAAAGCGCTATGCCTCCTCCGTCCGCCCCAGCAGTAGCAGCGACTGCTGCTAGCTCTCGCAACGCGACATCGTCCCCACAGACTAGCACGGCAGCACCACCAACGCCGCAGCAAGGGTCCAAGGCGGCGCCAAGTAAAAAGAAGGATAACAAGACAAAGAGCAAGGTACGTACCCCGTTATTGGAGAAGGCTCAAGTTTCGGTTCCTAACATGGGGCAGGCTGCTGCACAGAAGAAGGCTGGAACGAACGTCAACGCCGGGGCGACACCCGTTGCCGATGCGGAGGCAACTCAGGAGCCCCCGACGCCGGCAACGCCAATCACCCCAGTCAACGCCGCGAGCTTCGCCAAGAACCAAAACGTGAACCCTGCTCAAGTCGTTCCTAACGGACAGCCTGTGGCGCCCGTCGCCCCACCACCTGTTGCCACTGCACCTCCGGCGCCGCTTACTGAACAGAACCGCGGCGGAGCCTTCATGGATACGTCTGCAGGACTTGTAAGTTCTGCTTGGGATCCTTCTACTCGAGCTCTCGCTAACCAGTTGCAGGATTTTTCGTCGATGGATTTTGCCAACCCGTTGACATCGGATAATGTCCTAACGGACTTTGATTTTGACTCATTTTTGCACGATAACAACACGGGAGAGGACGGCACTTTCGACTTCAATACCGGGTTCATGGAAGGAGGCGAGATCGGGGCGGAATAGGAGCCCCCCCTAACTCCCCAATGACTTTTGTGTGACCCAGAGTATACGAAATCGGCGAGCGGCATCATTTTACGGGCATATACCAAGGCGTTCCTGGGTTTCGGTGTCCCATACCGGGGGTGGAATCTCGATCACAGCCTCAAAACCAGAAATGAAGATCTAGACCTTTTCCGGTTCACCCTCTGCCGTCTCAGCCAATCTCCAAAGCCCCAACTCCTTGGATCCTGACCGGTACCCCTGTTTCGACCACATCGGTACTGGGTTGCCGTTTAGAACATATCGGATCTTTAACTGCCGCCTGTAAGGCATCTACGAGTTGGCTGTTCGAACGTACCTACTTTCTCCGCTTGGGCGTTTGTTTATTGTGGCGGCGGTCTTTGCAAATCTTCCACTTCCCGATTTTGGTTGATCCATCGAGTTCATTTCAACACTCCGATAACCCCAAGAACCCGATGCTCATTTTTTCTTTTTTCTTGGCTTTGAAGAAAGGCGGTTCGAGCTGGATGCGGTGTCTGGTTGGCTTCGCTTGCATGGCTGTCGGTCTTCATGTTCGAGACAGGCGGCCCTTGAATCTCTCTTAATACCATAACTTCTTATATCTGATGCAGCCTTACTCTACATGTTTTCATCCTCGACATGAGGAAAAAAAGTTGTTTCTGGTTGAGCAGACTCGGAAGCTTTCATGTTTTTATTTTGGGCTTCGCCTAGGCGGAGTGGGCTTTAGACGATGGAGACTATTGAGCTACGTGACACAGAAAAGGCGGGGGGAAACGCGTCTGGAAACCATGAGTCCAAAGACTCTTCTGACGACACGCGCGCGCCACGCTACAAATAACGACGAGGCGTGGCAGCAGCCGAGGGGAGGTGAATGCGGTGAAGTGGTTGGGTCTGCAATATTTTTAGGTCTGGGGACGAATGGTTCGTTCCCTGTGTTTTTAACTTGGGACCTGGCTTTGCGTGGTGTTGACTTTCATGTTCCCTATCACAGAGCGGAATGGATATTTTCTTATCTTTTTTGGAGGCGGAGAAGCGGAGGATCTCTGTATTTACTACTGAACCGAACTTGTGGCTTCGATCGGAGTCTTGTCTGCGGCGGGGAGGGGACAATGGGAGACGACGAAGTATTTCCGCTTTTGAAGAAAGTTTACAGTTATTGTTCATCTATGCTGTCCCTGAAGTCGATGTCTTCACACGTTCATCACATATGTACATGCGAGGTCTCCTTCTCTGCTTGCCTGTCAGTCTGAATTACAGGCCTGCAAGCTGTTCTCGTCTCGTTGTAGAAGAGCTTGGCCTCCTGGCGTCGTTTGGCAGGGGCGTTGAACAAGCTTCAAAAACCGTTCCCAAACAGTAAGGCCTTGCTCACCCCTGGCAGGCGTCACTTAAATCGTAGTAGATCTTACTTACCTTATATAGGAGGAAGCCAAGATGATACACTGTAACTTCTCGTGCAGGCCTGTAATAACAAAATTTAGGCATACCTAGATGTTCAAAAGCCTTAGCTTTGTCCCTATTCTACTTACCGCCACCTAGTTAGATCTCACCGATCTGCGTTGTCCAAAGCACGCTTCTCGCAAGGCAGACCTATGCCGTCTGTCATTCGAGAAGGGCCTTCTTGGCCTTATCGAGCTCTTTGCAAGGGAGTACTCACTTCGTCTCGACAGCTGGCACACATCTTAACAAGGCTTCCAAGCAAGCTAAGCCTCACGAAAGGATCACGAACGAAATCCACCAGAACCAAAGGTGACAGTGTAGTTTATAGATGCGCAGTTTGAAATTCTATGGGTTACCATATGCTGTGGGAAGGATATTTGTGATGGTATGCACCGATGGCCCATTTATGATGTGGCATCCTGAAAACCCCCCCTTGAGTCATCTACTGCCGCGAAACCAACGAGTTTTTCTTGCGCGGTTGGCCCTTACGTCCCTTCTTTTCCTGAAGCGATGATCGCAATAAACGAGATGTGACAGTCCATCCAAACACTTCTTGGTTTGTCGTCCGCTGTTGTTAAACAAAAAACAAAAGATCGGCAACGCTGCCGTCTTCTCTCAGTCGACTCTCTAGGGACTGGCGATTGGTGGCCATTCTGGTGTTCCCGAAGTAATGTCGCCTCCCCATTCGAGATGCGGCATGTTATCAGTCCCCGAGCTCCTACGCCCAACACCTGGAACTTCTTCGGATTCGATCTTATCTTCCAAGGCATCCACTGGGCCAGACCTCGGGACTACATCCGTACAATGCGGCAGCGGTGGGGTTTCTGTGTGATTACCCAGCGGAGGATTCTCCCAGATCTGGTAGTCTTGTGCAGCAGGAGTCTCGGGAAGAGGAGGGTATTCTTCAACCTGGGGTTCCGGCGAGACTGGCACTAGAGTTGGCGTTATCTCTTGCGTGATAAACCATCCGCCTAGCTCGAAGTATTTTTCGTCATATGTACCACGGCGGCGGGTGACGGCGTCCCACGCGCCGGCCAGGTATGTCACCAAACGCTTCATGTCGATAGGCTTGGGCATCCAGCCGTCGAAACCGGCTTCGGCATACTGCTGCTCATCACCGCGGCGTAGCATGCCTGAAACAGCGAAGATAGGAGTACGACCGCATGAAAGAACAGCGTGTGATGGCGTGGGGTTCTTGTGTTCTTGTTCCCGGATCATTCGTGTTGAAGCCCAGCCGTCGACAACTGGCATCTGTACGAAGGGGTCAGCTTCTATGGCAGGGAGTGGGCAGACTCGAACGTAATATATTAGGAAGTGAAATCTTAGACAAAAAGCGCCCCCGAGACTCACATTCAGGTCCATGAGGACAAAGTCGATTGTCGGTTGTTGTGCTACAAAGATGTTGAGACACTCTTGCCCATCACGGCTCACCAGAACTCGGTGTCCCATCTTGCTCAGTCGTCTTTTGAGAATCTGAACATTGATAATGTTGTCATCGGCAATCAGAACTGTAAAGTAGTTTGTCGATGGGGTTTGTGCGGCCGAGTCCATGGACGAAGTCTTCGGTGTTTGTGCGACGATCGGGGGCGACATATCCAATCCTGACGACACAGACGGAGTGATGTTGGCACCCGATGTCGATGTCGACGGCAGGGTGGGCCTTCCGGGCATCGGAAGAACAGGCAAAGGCGAAGCGTCGCGACGCGCAGCCAGGGACGGGGTACGCGATACGACCAGAAAAGGCACTTCGATCGCAAACGTCGAGCCTTTATCCTTGACAGAGCTTACCTTCAGCTGGCCATCCCGCTGCTTGACGTATCTCGCAACAAAGGCTAGTCCAACGCCGACGCGAAGAACGTTGTCCCGCGTTGGTACTTGGGCCGAAACCTCATCAAAGTCTTCATCAGGGACTTGCTCAAACTCCTGAAACATATCGTCGAGCTCGCGCTCCGATAGACCAGGCCCAGAGTCCGTGACTGCAATTCGCATTGTGGAGGCGTTGGGCAATCTTGTTATCTCGCCCCACTCGACAATAACTTGACCTCTGGCGGTGTGCTCGATTGCATTGGCTACAAGAATAGCGATAGTCCGTTGCAAGCTGGGTGGGTCGCCACGGAGACAACGTGAGACGCCTGAAGTGGCGCGTGAGACGACTTCAATACCCTTTTCGCCCCCGAGCCGCTTTAGCGGATGCAATGCCTCTTCAAGGCACGTATCGATGTCAAAGGGATCGCAAAGCAATGGTATTGACCCCGTCGTACTACCCGTCAAGTTAAGCAGGTCGTCAATGACGAAGATCAGAGATTTGGATGCCGTGTACGATGCTGTGAGAGCCTGTTTGGTGCTGTCCTCCAGCGGCTTCTCTAAGGCCATCTCAAGATAGTTGATGACTGCATTCAGAGGCGTCCGAACTTGGTTCACTCATTAGCTTGCCTGAGGTTGTCAGAACTCCACATGCTATTCTTACCTTGGTGTGAGACATCGTGGAGAAGTAAGCGCTTCAGGCGGGTCTCCTTGACTGCGGCCTCCTTTTCTCTCCATACCCTGATAAAGCTTCCGTAGACAAGTTGGGCCATCGCTGCGATGTTTGCTAGTGGCTGGGTCAGATCATACCGCAGCGGAGAAAGATGGGAGCTCCACGTACCTTGTTCTGGTGTCCAGTTTTTGCTGGTACCGTCGACAACTTGAGTCCACCTCCTGAAGCTATTTCGAGGCTCTAGAGTGCCGATGTCGCCAAAAAGAGAAGGCCTTCCTGCCCAGTGAACTTCACGAAGTTGGTTTCTTCGGAAGAAGACGACACAGTCATCGGTGACACCCGACAGCGGGATGTACAAAACTCCGGCAATTGACTTGAAGCCCGAGGGGTAATGCATGTCCTTGAAATCGTCGGTGATGTTGCTTGAAAAAAGGATCTCATTAAGTCGTCGGAAAAAGAGATACCTCAGGACAGTTACTGCCTCTGTATATGAGGACAGTCGTCCGATCGTCCTAGCCTCTCCCTCAATCACCAAAAACCCGCAGTCGGCCTCGAACAGTTTCAAAAGTTCTTCAGAAGAAGCTGCGATGCATTCGTTTGGATTCTTCTGGCCTTGAAGGGTGTCGATAATTCGGCGTGCCTGAAGTTTGTCCGCGTTGAGAAGTTTCTCGAGGCATGTCGATGCCGCAACCCCTATAAAGTATGACAGCTCGCGGACCGAGAAGGGTACTCGAGTGGCTGTCGGCCCATAAGAATGACAGACAATGAGGCCCCACAGTTTTCCTTCTGACTCTAGGGACATGGACATGGATGAGTGTACCTCCATATTTGCCAGGTACTTGAGGTGAACGGGAGACATGGCACGGAGGTAGGCGTGAGTGAGGTCTAGCGGGACCGTGATGGCAGCGGTATCTCTACCAACAAGTCTCGCGGTCTGCTGTGTCCTATCAAACAGCACGCGAACCTTGTTGATCATGTAAAGCTGGCGGGCTTGTGGAGGGATGTCTGTCGATGGGAAATGCAGCCCCCTGTAGACGTCTTGGCTCACCTTAGGATCCGTGAGTTCCGCAACAACGGTGCCGTTGTAATCCTGGTCAAATTGATAGACCATGACGCGGTTGAATCCCGACAGCTCCCTCACGACCCCAACGATGGCGTCAAGAAGACCTTGGACGGTCTGAGCCGCTGCGAATTGCTGCTGAATCCTTGTAGTAATTCCGACAATCTCAACCGAAGACGTGTCTTGGTCGATGCCCTGCGACAAAATATCCAGGCCCGGGAAAATGGATTGGCTCTTAGACTGCAGGCTGGAAACAGTGGCAATGTCCATATGGTCACTCCCAAGCGTGTCCACCGGGTGCTTAGGCAGCTCTGTCGGTTGAGGGGTGGCCAAAGGATGCATCGAGTAGTCTTGTAGCTCAAACTCGCAAATATAGAGATCAGTATCTCCACCCCGGTAGTGAGCGGCGCACCAGCAAGGAATCAAGCGGCCTTCTGGATCGAAGAAAGAGAAAGCGAACACAGCGGGTTCTTGCTCCTTTCCTTTGATATCATAGCTGTGGCGGACTTTCCGAAGATGCCCATTGAATAGGGAGCGCTGGTAAATTGGCATGACTCGGTTGAAGCTATCGAAGCCGAACAAGTCTCGGGGTTGATAGCGGCAGATGAGATAGCTGTTTTCACTGACGATGCGGGGAATGAAAACGCCCTCGGCGCGGCGCTTGAGAGCGACGAGCATGCCGTAGGATTGAATCGCACCGGGGATGTGGATCAACTCATCCTCGCACCGAGTGAAGGCCCGCCGGGTGCCTTGAACAACCCCATGGCTGCCATCGTCCAGGATCGAGTACTCGAACCTGTCCGTGAGGAGCGGGTCCGAGGAGTCGGAGTCCTCCGAGCTCGCCGAGTCGTCTGTCATCGTGACCTCTGGGGTGCCCGGTACCTCGTACGGAACTTCCGGGTTGACATGGATCTCAGCAGCGGGCTCTTCAACGTGGCGTGAAGGAGGAACAGCCTCGGGCGTGGAATCAGTGCCGGGGGGTTCCTCGACGACTTTGACGAGCGAGAGAGAGGCCCCGGATTCTGCGGACGGGTTCAGTCGTGTCAGTCCCACATGGGCGGGAGCATATTAGCTCGTGGGGTCGCGCTTACCAGAAGCGTGCTGCAGGAAGGGTGAGTTCTCGAGAATAGATAAACGGATGGGATAGACCCTCTCGATCGGCTCCGACGGCGCCATTGTTTAGGATGCGATGCCGCGGCTCGTTCGAGTCCGCCGTTCGGGAGGGGGGGCTTCCGTGTTGAAGCTGTGGTTCGGCAACGATGCCAGCCGGGGATGCCGTTGAATCCAAGACGACGAGCCGGTCGAGACCAAAGAAGCTGAGGGGAGAACGTGAGGCGGTGGAGTTGAAAAAGGATGCGACAAGGTGAAGGGTCAACAGGCTGTCAGGGCAGGGCCGCCATACGATCGAGAGATGCGAGATATAGGCATTCCCGGACGACAAGCAGGACGCTTCGAGGAGGGAGGGGATTGCTGACACGGAGCCGTCGCCGCGGCGTGTTCATTATTCTAGGGCGGGCGGACGGCGCATAGGAGATTACAGAGGGCGGTGCGGGTAGGCGGCAACAGCAGCAACAGCGGCAGCAGCAGCAGCAAGAAAAAGCAAAGCTGGAACATGCAACGATAATGGGGAGTCTATGTGGGACCGGGGATCGAGGGTGCACCTTTCCTCGGAAGGCGCCCATGTCAGTGGCCAGGGGCGCCCAGGTACTCTGCACTGTGCGTTAGCTCGCTACCTCCGCAGCGGGCGCAAGCTAGTGGGAGTAGGTGCGACCTCGAAGGCCAGCTGCATGCCGGGCAGCGGAGCGAGACACGCCAGAGGCCAGCCACAACAGTGCGAGCAGTGTGGGGATGGAACCTGGCACTCGGCAGTCCCAGAGGGACGGGAACCCGGCTGCCCGTCGATGAGCACCGGCCACCATCGGGTACGTTTCTCGTCGCAGCCCTCGGTCAAGTCGCAACTTGACAGGCAACGGGATGGAAGAGGGTCCTGGCCCGGGGTTGATCCCTGGGGTCTAGACCGCTCTGGCAGAGATCTGGCGCGACGTTCCAATCAGCAATCTCTGTGGTACCAGTCGTGTCTGCGCAGGGTACAATCTTCCTGATCACAGCAGCCGCGGGCCTAGACATAGCCTATCAAGCACCTGAGTGAGACTCAACAACCGTGACATCCTCAGCTGCGGTCTCAATCTTGTGTGCGCAAGCACAAACGGAGAAAGTTAGGCTTGGGCCGGATGCAGTGCCAGCTCGTTTGGGAGGGGTTTGCAGGGACGCGTGGGATGCCCGTGACAAACGTGGACGGGCCAATTTGCTGATTCCAGAACTTCGAGAATGATTGGCGCCGAAAAGCGTGAGCAGGACGCCGAGTCCTCGCGGGGTTGGGAGGGCGAGAAGTGGGGAAAGTGATAAATCAAAACGCCTCTGGGTCAATGGTCCCTTGCAAGCATTCCAGGAGGTCTGGCCACCAGAAGCTCAGAGCTCCCAGCCTCAAAACAAAGCCCACGCCCGACTCACCGAACCCACTCGCACGCATTGTACCTTCCAATTGTGCGAGTAACCCGCTCTGCCCGCTCTACCCGCGGCCTTCATATGGACTGTTCTAGACCTCTGGCGAAACAATGGCCGCGCTGCTTCTTTTGTGCGCGGGCGCAATCCGTGCGCAAGAATCACCTGATCGTTCGTCGACGCGGGATGCATCGCAGCCATCATCTTCGGGGTCCTGCAATCCACGAAACCGATGGACGGAAATGTGACGGCAGGATGTGACGGACCAGCCCGACAGAACGGAAGCGAATCATGTGGCATTCCACTGACTCCCGCTCAATCCTCAATTCCAGTCCCAATCACCACGTCGTCTGCGCCAGTGCCTGTGCCCGTGCGGGTTGATTCTGGGGCCGGGCGGTGGCAGCCATGGAGTGACTCGCCGCTATGTCTTGAAAGCGACGGCAAGTCCCGAGTTGGGAACCACCTGCACTCGCACTCTCCAGGATCCGACCTTTATCTACACATGCCAAAGACGGTCTTCAGCACCTCGATCCGCCGATTGTGGTGCTGCAGCCTCGATTAGACAGTTGAACCCCAGGACGTCAGCAGGGTCAAATGGCCGCCCTCGTGTCGCCGGTGCCAGGACTTCGACCGCTTTCTGCCGCGAGGAGCGGTCACTAAGCCAGTGCTTGAAGACCAATTCAAATAAAAGTCAGACCTGTTCCAGCGCGAGGCCGGCAGAGTCTATGTCAGCTGCGACGCGGACTTACCAGTTTGGGAGATTGTACCAGAGAGCCGCATGAGGTTTTGTGGTTATGAAAGCCAATATTATCTGTCCCCTGCGTCCGTCTCGGCAGTTGAGGGAGGGTTCATCGACCATCAATATCAACGTCCTGCATGGTTCTGGGGCTCCAAGCAAACGTGCTCACATCTATCGGCCCACTCGTCCAATCGACTGTCGTACCATACTTCGAGAGAAACGGCCCGCTGCAGCTCGCCACGCTGTCACTCAACCTGGTCAGCCGAAGCCTTACTGTATGTGGATATGGGCTAGGTTGCATAGTGGTACTCGACAGGACAATCCTGCATGAAGACCTCAAATCAGACATTATTGCTAACCCACCTAGCCAAAGCCAAGATATCATGTCAGATAAAAGCCCTGGCTCTCGCGCTCTCTTGAGTCCTCAGCGCTCTCAGCTTGATACCCGTTGACTCTCGCCCTTCTTTCGCCAATTTCCAGGCAAAACTGACTATGAGGGCTATTACTCAGGCCATCTCGGCTCTTTACTTTGTCGAGATCACCAGCGCCCAAGCAAGACCTGGCGCTGAGGAGCATCGGGGTCGTTCAAATGGGGAACATACATACGGCTATATCATCGTTGGGGCGGGAATTTCCGGCCTGGTCGTGGCGAACAGGTTGACAGAAGACCGTAAGAGTATGTGGGCTGCAATTGGGAATCAAGGGGTGAGATATTCTGACTGATTTCATTTCCGAACTGCAGCTTCCATATTCATTATTGAGCGTGGTGGCTTTGACGACAAGCCCCAAGCCATAGTGCCCTACTACGCCAACGAGCTCGACACTAGTGTGTTGATGCTACCGGTCTCGGCGCCTAATGCAAAGCTCAACAACTCCATCTCTGAGGTAGTGGTTGCGGCCGTCGTTGGCGGTGGCTCGGTTGTCAACGGCATGGGCTACAACCGCGGAAGCAAAGCCGACTACGATGGCTGGGAGGCACTTGGAAACCCAGGCTGGGGTTGGAAGGGCTTGCTCCCGTACTTCCGCAAGAGCACAACCTTCGCTCCTCCCACCGCATCTGCTGCAGCCCAGTGGAATATCACGTGGGATTCATCCGTGTACGGCAGCGGCCCGTTGCGGACCCATATTCCCAGCTTTCAATATCCCGACATCGCTGCGTTCTGGGACGCATTCAGACACGAAACAGGCGTTACGACCTCCTTGGGAGCCAATACGGGGGTTGGAACCGGCACGTTCTGGACGCCATCAACCATTGATGCTCGAGACATGACCCGGTCAACTGCATGAAAGGCGTA
>Ga0247758_1000731_pt1 | contig 28334 bp, 35 predicted proteins | sample UWRJL156409C4_FD_180950 | JGI IMG/M metagenome (GOLD analysis project Ga0247758, IMG submission 180950) | Plant litter microbial communities from Arlington Agricultural Research Station in Wisconsin, United States - UWRJ-L156-409C-4 | ecosystem: Environmental > Terrestrial > Plant litter >... | reverse complement strand
GGGGAGGAGACGAGTGAGAAGGGGGAGGAGGGCCATTTTGGTGATGGTTTTGTACGGTAGGTGTGTCACGGTACAAGCAGAAGGGATATTTGGCGGGATAGGTGGAAGGGAAGGAGGAAGAGGACGGGATGGGTGATGTTTCTGGAGGTTCTTGAGCCCACCGCGCCCAAGGGAATTGGAGAAGAGTGTTGATAAATGGAGTAGAAACTGCACTGTTGATCCAGTGGCGGGACATGAATTCACCGTCAAGTCGGTATACCCTACTCCCGTAACTCTCCCAAGACACAGGAACCTTGTCATTCGCGCGTTTATGGCAATTACCCAGGCCAACGCAAGGTCCCGGCAGTGCCCCACTTCGGCTTACACTCCCGCAGCAGATGCCGCAGAGGCACTGGCGGGAGCAGTAGAAAGCCGGGAGGCGAGAGAACGCTGGCGGAGATGCTTGAAGGCGGTGGAAACGGAGTACTAGTCTATGCCTGATCCGGACTGCACATTTGCATGCTCTGCTTATGGCGGCAGGCTAGACAACACAGGGTCCTGAAATCTGGGCACGTCAGGGCACGTTGACCTCGTGGATTGCTCTTGAAATTCTTTTGCATGTTTTCTAGTACGGCTTGATCCTGTAAGCAAGACTAGGATAGTTGTCTCATTTGATCTTTATCCTAAAGACATACCGTATAAGTACGTGCGAAGGGTTGTAAATAACATACTCGTTAAACTTCAGAGTGCCCCGGGTAGAAGTCTTCGCGTAAGGAGCCGACGTGTCAGGCTGCGGGTGGTTAGTAAAAAACCTCAGTCGAGCAACAGTTGAACAAGAGAGAGTCTGGGTCGACATACCATGCATACCACGCCCATACTCGGCGCACCAGTCATCTCCCAGCTGACATCCTTCCACTTTGCCGGTTGGATCTTCCCAAGTCCTTGGATGCATCTAATCCGACCGGCCGATGCTTGAATCACTTCATGTCCGTTCGGCATGGACCCTCGGCGGCGAATTCGGTGCTGCCCAACGTCGACTTCACACAGGAGAAGCACGCCTTCGCCGCTCCAGTCCTCCTCTCTACAGTAGTTGGCGGACTTGCTGGAGGCGTCGGCAAAGTAAATCCCATCGCCAAACATTGCCCCAGTGAAGGTAGATCCCTTGCGACGAATCTGGAGACCAAGGTCTAGAATGCCCAGGAGGGAGTCCAGCGGTGTGCCGTGCCACAACAACAATCTCTCATCGCTGCCATGGCTATGCTTTGAATCGATCCATTTGTGATACGGGTTGGGCAACTTCGACTTGATGAAGACGCTGTAGATGTCCTGAAGCTCGATCTTCATATGGTGCTGGCGGTGGCATGATTTCTCCAGGTACCCCTTCAGCTCGCAAAACTCGGTTGTCTCCGGACTTGTGAGCCGCTTGAAGCCATGCCTCAACGAACTGTAAGCGTGATACAGGGGCTGTGAAACGGATCCGTATTGGCTGAGCTGTAGGGAGTTGTGCAGATGAACATCACTCATCAGGATGGCAACTGTTGCTTGTGGCCAAAAGTGGTATATGAACTTGAGCTCCAGGAATAGTGCGTGGTAGCTCGAGATCACCGGCAGGCGGCCATGCCCGGTATGGAGCGGGATGTGGCTCCGATAAGTTGATGACGCGCGCATAAGAGACTTCCAGCGGACGGGGGTGCCGGACTTCAGGTACTGGTAGATGCGTTGCAGGACTTTAAACCCCAGGAACCAGGTCCACGGGCTGAGATGCTCGTAGGGAGCGGTGTATGGCGACCGTGTGGCCGTTGTTCCGGCTTCTTCCGTTGCGGAGCTTGGGTAAAGCATGACTTCCAACAAGCCTCCCACACTTTCGGGCATGCGTGAGTCAACCGCTTCGTAATGTCGGTAGGGCTCCTTGATTGGTGGCACCGCGGCACGGTCCCGATAGTCCAGTTCGACAAAGTGGTATCCCTCACCCTGCCCAGAACGACGCTCGTATCTCTGGCTCCAGTTCACACCCGTGCTCTGGCGGAAGGTGTTGAGAAATTCTCCTATCAGAGACTTGAGATCCAAGGACGGCCTTTTAGAGACTTTCCCCGGCAGACCAACCCGCCCGTGCCGGGTGTAAAGAGTGTATATTTGCAAGTCAGGACAGAAGACAACCTGGCGCCGGATGAAGGAATTGGCGTTTTTCGAAATGTCGACGCGCAAAAGGTAGACATCGTATATTGACGCAGTATCCTTGTCGATGACAACTGTGCCAGGTGAGTCCTCATCGGGATCGAGCGGGATGAACACGTCGGCCTGGCTCTGGATTTGCCTCCGGAAGTATCCGTGGTGTGAGAGGTGCCTTGTCCGTCGAGAGGAGGGAGGAGGTCCGTCCACGAAGGACCGTTCAAACTCTTTCCGCACGGCCTCATATTCGACACTGGTTTCCAGTCGTGCCGGTGGGTCGCCTTCAGCATCGCAGTCGGACGATATCCTAGAAAGGCGAGGAACGACCACTCCATCTGCCGCTGGTGGTCGGATTGTCATCGTAGTGTCTTCGCTGATGGACGTTGCCCCTATTGGCGTCGGTTCGGGTAGTGGAGACGGGCGAGGGGTATCGGGGTTGGGAGTACGACCTCTAGTCAGTGACGATTCTGCCCATGCTGCCAGCCACAAGGGGTTGAGGATGCCCTCGGGAACTGGCAGCATGAGGTTATCCATGTTAAAAAAAAACCCGCCGCTAATCGTAGCGACAGGTTTCGGCCAGCTGGTTGATGTGTCGAGGCAGTGTTGCGGTCGGAAACCGGTACGCAAGGGCCTTTGGGTTGCCGGTTCCCCTCATGTTGGGCTCCCGATTTGGCCACCAAGGCTGCCTGCGAACCACACTCAAGGTTTGCAAGCGGGGTTCCGAAGTAATCCACCCACGTCACCAATCAGAATGCTCCGCTGAGTGGCTCACGATGCAGGTTGGAGGTGCCACAGCAGTGTTGGCACACCGGTATTTGACAAAGTCAAAAAAAGCCACAAGCTCAGGGTTCCCACACACCACATCCAATCACATGATCGACACGAAGCTGTTCACTCACCTTTGCACATTCAACCACTGAGAGTTTTCCTCATCTGCAATTGCGTATCTCATTCCCACACTCCAACCCACCCCCTACCTATTCATAATCCGCCCTAGTCTTCCCAACCGCATTCACAAAATTCACCCTCCCTGCAAACGGCGTATACTCCCTACTATTCTCATCCTGCAACACCCCATACACATACCTCGATCCCCCCTCCACCGCCCACAACGGCGCCCCGACCTGTCCCCACGCACTATCCGCATCCGTCCTCATCGATCCCCCAGGCTCACACCCCGTCCCCACACTCCTCACACTAATCCCCTCCTGCCTCGTCGGCTGCATAACCCCACGCTCTTATCCGCCGGCCACCCATAGCTAAAAAACTGCCCCTTATTCATCTGCGTCGCCGCATCAAACACCTTCGCCCCCAAATACCCCATCTGCTCCCCCAGCCTCTTATCCAGTATGAAAATCGCCTACTCGTCCTTCACCGCGCAGTCCCCGAATCCGACACCGTCGATATACCAGTTAATCATCCCCGCGCTCGGCGCGCGCTCCCCGAAATAATAATTCGGCTTGAAATAATAGTGTCCATCGCAGTATAGTAATCTGCACTAGCTCGAGGGAGCTCTGGTATATAGACTCAGGGCCAGAGACAGGGCCAGGTACGACAGGCTAAGGGTAATGTCTTAAACCGCTTACGTTAGGTAGTAAATTTCTACTAGCAAAAAAGGTATATTGCGTACGGTAACGAGAGACTAAATATAAGCTTGTGGCTGAGAACTGAGTCGCTAACACTGGTGGTAAATTTCTGCCAGTAGAAAAGGTACATAGCCTGCAGTAGCGGGGACGAAATATAGGCTTGTAGCCGAGAACTAGGTCTTATATTCTGCCAGTAGAAACAGTGGAGGATATAGAGGAACGAGAGTTAAACGCTGCAAAATTTTCTGCCAGCAGAATAAGTGGGAGAACTATCTTTACCTAAGTATTAACGACGTTAAGAATTTATTTTATGAAGATAGAAACTTTATTACAAAGTTAATAGTTCACATTATTAAATTCTCTAACATCTTCCTATTACGACCTGCACCCGACACAGGCCTCAAGAGGACTGGCGCGGGTTAAGACAGAACGTATAGCAGGACGCCAACAGGTAGGGGGCGTTCTGAAGACGGCTTGTTGAGCTAGCACTCCTAGACGGGGGTTCAATGCCACTGTAGGTCGCTGTCACTATAATGCACAGAGGTGAGTCTGAACAGTAGGACACAAATGAATAATTGAATACTAGCGTGAGGAACCAGAGTCCCTCACGGCGGTTGTGGGCATAACCATAGCTATCTATACTAACTGACTAGGAGGTACTTTGTACCTTGCTTGGTCTATTGTGCTTGGTGGTGCACCACGCAGTTACGGCCAAGCAGTTAACTGAGCGGTGCTTGGTGTTGTCAGTCCTTGTGGACCACCAAGCGTTTTCTTACTGGTTGTAGGGGCTTCGGGTCTTTGCACCCTTGGCCCAGTGCGTCTGGACAGTATGCACCGTCCTCCTGCACTGTCCCTTCTGCGGGGGATTCGTCGGGCTGCCCCGGCCTAAGTGACGGCCAAGTGGGTGACAAAATAATCCGAACACACAGACCACTCGTACAAAAAATTCACGCCCATCAAGACATCACCAGAATAACATCACCAACTTTAACAACGATTTGCACAAGCAATAGCGAGTCAATTTTTACAAGACCTATCCCGTTGGAAAGCGCATTAATAGCCGGTCATTTTGCCCTTAAGCTCGATTGTATCCTTTAAGATTTGGGGTATTTGATCGATCCATTTGTTGATAGTGCTCTGATCCAGCTTTTGCCAGCCATCCTGAACGGCCTTAACAAGGTTGTCGTGGGTTAGGCACATGTGGTCCTTAACCTCTCCTTTTGGTGCGTGCTAATAACGCTCGATTGGTGACTAATCTGGTGACCTAGGGGTGTTGAAAAAGTGCTTTAAGCTGTGTTTTTCCTTTTAGGTTTTAATAATATTAGTCCCCCTAGGGCTATGGCCAGAATTACCGTCTTTTTCCAGGATAAAAGGGTTATATAAGCCGTCAGAAACCTCCTGAAGCCACGGCTTTATAATACCCTGAAGGATATGATTGTGGTAGTATTTCTGGGTTATCTTTCCGTTAGTGTTTAATGGAATGGTGTATTTGTGAAGCCTTTCCATCTTAAAGTCGTATCCAACGGCGCCTTAAAAGTGTGCAGTATGCTTATTTTCTTCTTTTTAAGGTTTATAGGCTGTTAGCTAGATTTAGGGGTTTAGGGGTAATAGGCCTACTTACCTTTTAATAATATAATCTGGATAATACCACTTTTTAGGTTTCTGGAGGATCTAAATATGGCTTAAAGCCCCTGAAGATACGTGAAATTTATCAGAAAAGCGTATATCACGCCAATCCTCTTTACAGGGCCGAAATTCGAGTGATTTTCTGGCATCTTCGACCCTTCTTTCAGCCAGTTTCTTGTTAACGAACGACCTGGTACATGCCACGTAACGACGTTAATCTTTTTGCCCCAGGGCCCTCTAAATAGTTCGAGTTGACGCCTCCTTATTAACACCAGCTTCCATGAGAAGGCTTTGATAAGAAAGTATCCGGCCCTTAATACTATACTCCCAGATTACTTTCTCCATTTTATCGATATCTTCGTCCGTTAGGAGCCTTTTACGGCCACGCGTTTCGTTAATAAAAGGATTATTGTTGAACGTACGAGGGCAGTCCTTCAAAATTGAGTAGCCCTGGGTCCGGCTAACGCCTGTGGATCTGAATATGTCTGTTTTGAAGAAGTTGTGTCCGTAGCGCCGTTGTTGATTCAGAGTGAAGGCGTAGGCGCCTTGAACTCTGGCTTTTTTGGGGGTTTTGTGATGGGGAGCCATAGCGATGCATCAATTGAACAATGTAACAATTCGATGGCATAACAGTTGATGGGTTCACTGAGCAATTCTACGGAAGAAAATGAGGTTGTTCGCGTTTGACGCCAACGATGTAATTCATGATTGCAAACAAGGCGAACCCCCTGTTGAGGACTGGGGTTTGAATATTTTGTACGAGAGTCGATCGTTTTCCTCATTTAGTATGGCGGATTCATTTTAGTGTTCGGATTATTTTGTCACCCACTTGACGGCCTGTAGGGTTGTCACACTTCCTGTTAGAAATCGAAATTTAAAAGACAGCTTATATATCCCTAATAGTATTATAGAGAATAACTTATTAACCGAATAAAACTACAGACAGGTAACGTTACTATTATCGTTAGCGACTCCATCTGTACTACATCCTTCTATGGTATAGTATAGTGATACTACAGGTTTAAACTGGTGTAATTAGATCTTTTGGTTTGTTTTAAGTTTTTAATAAGTATAGGTATACTTAGCTTTAACAATAGAGCTTTCAGGCCAAGTCACACGTATACTTAATACATGTGTACGTTATAATTAGAACTGTTACCTAAGAGCTATCCTTATAGATTACGCGTTATCTGCTTTCCATTAATAGGAAAGTTTAGCCGGGGGGACTGAAAAGCGGCCTCTAAGGCTGTGCGGTGGTGGTGTACAGGCTCAGCCCAGCTTAGGGGAAAATCAGGGAGAGCTTAGGACAAATCAGCCACAGCTCACCCCAGCTTAGGATAACGGACGAAAAAGGAAATTTGGTGTCCCTAGATTCGTCGCAGGAAACAGCCTGGTTTCCTGCGACGAATCTGGGCATACGAAATTTCCTTTTTCGTACCGCGCCCATGTGACGTTGCTCACCCCGGCTCAGGGCCGCTCAGGATTGGCTCAGTCTTGCTCACCCTCTGAGCCATTTCTGGAAGGCTGCGCCGCAGCATCCACAACCACTTCAACTCTGGCCGACCGAGCCCAAAATTGGTCCCATACATAAAAATGGCTACGCTGGTCCCCGTATTTAGAAGCGAATGGTTCCGCCTTAACTTTTACCTCGATATCTCGCACCTACCTATAGCTAGTTGTATATACTCTTTTGTTATTCTACACCTTAAACTTTTTACTACCCTTCGACAAAACGTAAAGATATAGAGTCCAAGTCAACGGCGTTCAAATCAGCAGATGCTGTTATTGAGCGGGCGATAAGGAGAGGTATTACAGAAGACCGCACTAAGATCGACCCTTGTGCAGTTCGTAGGAATCTAAGGCTTAAGAGCAAATATCGCTATATACTTACATTTCAGGTGTGGTATTTGTAAGTTAATATAAATATTACGTATATAACTTACACTTAAGTCTAACTATACTTTAGATACGAAAGGAAATACGGGCCTTCTAATCCTTGAGACATACAGGTTATAAAGCATTTTGCTAAAACTGTGGGCCTTGGCATGATAGGCATGCTTGATGGGGAAGACAAATTACTAACTCCCGACAGCCTTAGAGGTTCAATACGACGATTTTACAATGCCTAGGAACGACATTACAACTTGGAGATACCCTTGAATGTTAAGCGGTCAATAGCACCTGTAAGTAAAGTATTGCTAGTTGAAGATGACCAAGTATGCTGTTGTGAACCAAGATGCTAACCAGTGCAGTATATTTAAGGAGAATTAGCTGAGAAACTCAGCTTGAAGAACCTGCACAAGGAACAAGCATCTCTAACGATAGAAAATCATATCATTTTGCATAAGCAGTTGTGGTTTAAAGATCACCACGACTATGTACATGAAGGATTTGTCAGAAAGAAAGGGGTTCAGGGGCCCTGGCCATCTAGTCAGCGAAGTGTTACGGCCTGCTCCTAGTACACCGTGGTGACCGAGGTAAAGACAGATAGTAGTAGCGGACAGGGTCCCAGACCGTGCCCAATTGCTACAAGGTGACTGGGTGCAAGAGGACTGAACGAAGGCTAGCACAACTCTCGAAGGCAGTACACTGTCAAGCAAGTCGTAGACTCGGAGGTTCCAAACAATAGGTCTCACTGAACAATATATTGCTAGCGTGAGGAACCAGAAGGGCCCCTCACTCCGTCGTGGGCACGACGATGTTATCTATACTACTAAACGCAGAGGTAACTCGTACCGGCCTCTGTTCTCCACTCGCAGAGTTCCAACAGAGGGTTGTTCTTGCGACAGAGGCCACGGTGCGTGCTCCGTGCTCACACCGTTACTCGCACTGGAACCCCTGCGAGGACACGCGGGGTCGGCCCGCGACGGGGCTGGTCTGAAGGGTCACCCTGAGATGCAATGTGCGTGCGGCCCGCAAGCTTCCAAGTCTCGAAACGTGGAAATGCGTGCAAGAGTCGTACCAGCCCGGCTTAATCAAAATTGTCACACCGCGCTGGCCCATATTCAGCAAGATTACAAATGGCTATGTCGACCCCTTCCCTCACCAGAAGACTGCGGCATGCGCATCAGTGTCGCGGTAATGCAGCGCATGTACATATCGGCGCTCAAAGTCGAAATCGCTCATCTCGGAATGCAGATATTTTACTTGAGACTGACCTGGAGACCCCAGTTGCCTACGTCGTACCAGTAGCACTTCATGTAGTAGTAAGTCGTGAATCCGCACCGCATCGAGATGCCCGCGCTCGCTACCATTGCATTTGCCAAGAATAACTAGGCCCCATAGTCGTTTTCAATGACAACGAATGGTAAACTCAAATCATTATAATTCTTCTGACCTATCCCAGCCAACGTATTGAGACAAAAGGAAATGGTGGATGTTGTGCCGGTCGTGGCATCAATCATACATTGCGTGTTGGGTGGGTGGGGCGCGGTCTTGCTCTGCCTTAACGGCATACACGAAGTCAAGCCGTTGAATCGTTACTAACGGCTCCCCTTGGAAGGAGAGATCATCCAGAGCACACAAAAGAAAATCCGGCTTGCCTAACATCTTTGTTGTAGTGGTCTGGGTGGGCGACCCAGACCATGCCTGTTTCGCGCAGAGGGAGAAGTTGCCGGAAAAGGCTGTTGTCACAATACGTTGCTCCTTCATCCTCTGGAAAACAAGCGTCCCCCGTAGTTTCCTCTTATCTTTAGCTGGCTTGCTGTTGTTCTTGTCGTGGTCGTCTCCCCGGAGTACCTCGTCCACACGCTTCAAAATGGATACTGAACTGCTGATAACTTGTTTCGGAGTGGTCTGTAGACTCGAAGTTGCCGCAAGCGCATGCGAAATGGACCAATTTCGAGCATTTTGCTTTCCTGAAATGCCCCCTGAATTTGTCCTTGCGAGTAAAGAGGCGGCGACAGCAACATCGGAAAGGGGTGCATCTATGTTCCATGGACCTTTCGAGATGACGAACAAGGGTCCGCCGATCTTTTAGCTTGGGGCACTGTGGGCGACCACAAGTGTTGGGCATGTTGCTGTGTTGCAAGGCCAAATGTTCGCTACGATCGGGTTAGTGGGCTTGGGGCATTTGCAAATGGGGGAATTTGGAAGTGGCTTTACAGAAGAAGCATGGAATCCCTGAAGCTGACTTCGCAGAGTCCGCATAGTCCTACAAGTGGGTTGTTCTGTCCTTCGACGTGGGTAGGAGGATGCCGCGGAGAGTTGAAGTTGTGGTCGCAAAGGGTTGCTGAGCTCGATATTGGTGGTGTGTCGGTTGAGGCTGAGGCTGAGGCACGATACAAGCCAGTGTCAAGGGAAAACTGCGGGGGAGGGGGGGGGGGTAATGGTTGGGATTCGCCTGCACCTTCGAGGTGAATGTTGCTCGTGTCGTTGGTAGGGGTATTGTGACGGGTTGGTAATAAGTGGGAACTAGCAAGATGACTAACGGTTAGTCAACTTGCACATACCTTTTGGTGTAGCGGGCAGTTGTAGCAGTTCCCTGCATTAGCGTATGTAACGCCAGCCCCGTCACAGCAATGTAAGGGCTCAGATGGTGGATGACTGGGTGGCGCTCGAGGCGCGCCCCGTCCCACGAGGAGTCATATTTCAAGGCGATGAGGCGTTTAAGAGCACCATGATAGCAATAGCTCTCGAGGTTGTCCCGGACATAGAAGGGGATGGTCCATCTTAGCTCTGTGTCATGAAACTGGGAAAGGTCAAACGGCTAGAGGATAAACAGATTCTGACCCGGCTTGACGGTTAGGAAACGCCGCACGTTGCCTTCTCTTGTGGCGAACGAGGTGATCGCTGGCAGTGCGAAGAGACCGTTACTGCTCTTATCCGTGTCTGAAGTTGAACTATTCCAAGAGGTATCGTGTCCATGATGTTCTGGACGCCGAAACGCCTTATCTATGATGCGGCGCGACTCTCTACATGCTGACCAGAGTCCGCTGTCGATGAGATAGGCCGAGGGGTTACCGCGCAGCCACGAGGTAGGCGTCGCCGCTAGTAAATCGCGCGTGAATGTAGTAGTCTTTGCCAGGCATCGTGGAGCACCAAAGTGCCAAAACGGGCCAACTGGATGGTAAGCCTGGAATGAGGAGGAGATTTCCCGGGTCCCGTGTAGTTGTGCAGCTGATCGCAGATACTGAAGATGTGTGCGCCTGAAACGGCTGGGCGGACAGCGAGCTCCCATATCATTTCCCTGAGCTCCGGTGGCAGGAGCGGGAAGAGATGGAACGTGTCGGGCATTTTGAGTCTCGGCAGTAGTTTCGTAATAAGGCGGGTAGGTTGAAAAGAGGAAATTGGAGGATTCGTGGTACACAATTTGTGTGTGCACACCCACTAGCGGAAAGCTCGGGCCATTTCGCGTGGTGTTTTCACATCACAGCAGATGGTATCGATCGATGGATGACGCGGAGAATAGGTTTCTTATTTGTCTTGCGGTGAGCCTTTGAAGACTCATTGTTACTTTTAAATCAACCTGTCTCTTCACATCTCCGGGCGATCATCCGTGGCCATTCCGTCCAAGAAGCATAGTCAGGGCCGACGTATTTTCTAATAGCTTGCACCATATATATCGGCTTCCTCCGTAACCACCACCACTTGTCCTTGGCCCCGGCTAGCAAATATCCTACTACCGCATAGTAGTGCGCCAGTATTGTCAAGGCAATGATATCGTGTCCCTGAACCAAAGCGACATATTCTGCAGAGCAAAACACCTGCCACCTTAGGCAGGACATAAGGAGTTCGTCCAGTGTCTTGGTATCGTTACTTTGTCCTTCCAGTAAGGAGAAGTAGGATGTGAGGGATTCTATCCTTTCGATGTACAGTTCTTGGTTCTCCATAAACGGTGATCGTTGCAGTAGATTACGAAGAAGGCGCATAAGGACCGCACCAGGTCCCTGCAGTGGTACGGCCGGTGGGAGAACGAGTGGTAGCAAGTGAGGTTTTGCCACTAGGCTTTTAAATAAACCGCTGTGAGCAACGTGGGAGTTATCAATGACGAGGGATCGGAGTCCTCGGAGAAAGGTAAATGAAGTGTCCTCGCATGGCTGCGATAGGTTTGCGCCGCTCGTAACATCTGCACAGGCGTGGAAGAACAGGAGAAACGATGTGGCGAGAAGGGCATCATGGCCTGAAACAACGTTGGCGTTAACAGCGCTGCGGAAGCTCGTGAGCGCCTTTTGTAAGTGGTCGCTTTCGAGAAGCTTGTAGTCATAGTATCCTGGACAGTCACGATGTTCCTGAAGATGGCGGGCGGACAGGGCGAGGATGGCGTGCATCAGGAAGTCGTTCTGATGTACGGTTAGTTAGAAGCAGGTTACGGTGATCCACCCCAGCCGGTGCAAGTAGTTAAATAGGCGCTCTGGTTCTAAACGTACCCTGAAGGCCAGCTGCGTTACATCTCTCGCCCACAGTGATGGGCTCCCAAGCAAAATACTGCTCGTAGTTGATGTAAAGTGCACCAAGAGGAAGACATCTTGAATATCAAATGATTGGCTAGGCCCTGAGAGTATGGGTGGGATGGCAATGTCGGTTGCCGTGGAGCCCTCCACAGCGTGGACGGTGTATACCTGGCCTTCGACTCCTGTGGTCCGAGTCTCCCGCTCAGAGGAACTGGAAGTTGACAAGGGGAATGTGACGACCTGGCCTTGCCATTTTGGCAAAGCTCTGATCGGGTATGCACACCGACGAGCCGAGGTCTTGCATTGCGAACAGGCCGGACGCAGTTCGTCGCACTGCAGTGGTGCTTGTTAGCGACAGTACCGAAGATCCAGGAAGGCTGTGCTATCTTCCAGGTTGCAGTGCTCGGGAGATTATCGAGTGTTGACAAAGCACCAGTATGGGAGACCGTGTGGCTCTCGGCTCTCGGCATCTGGCAGCCTCATACCTTGACTTTTCGTTCCTTGCATGTGGAACAACCCAAGCGAGACTTGCCCTTCGATTTCCGGCCTTTCTTGGCAGGGCCATTGGATGGCGGGTTAGGAACACCCGGTTCAGAGATGTGTGGAGACATTTGGGCTGGCATCGAGTACTACTTAGAATATGAGTGAGAGAGGTCGGAAATAGCAGGAGTTGTCGGAATAAATGCAGAGAGTTTTGATTGAAAACGGCAACATACGACACAGGCCACGGCCGGGTCGTGCAGCCCGGAAAATACGTAACCTCCGGGGCGCAGTGCATGAGAAGAACCTGGAAGCCATGCATTACTAGTAAGCCATTAACGCGCCTTGCAGCGGTGATCGTTAGCTAATCCGAATGAGGAAACTTACGAGAGATATCGAATCAATTCGGGGTACTCCTCTGCCGGGATTACAAACGTTAGCTCGGCCAGGGACCCACTGTTACCCCCAGCAGAGGAGTACGGATACAGGGTTCATATCCGGGAACGTTACGGACGTCCCGTACTACAGAATAATTAAGTTGAATGAGATGCTGAAAAAGACCGACATTCCTGGCATCTTCTATCTAGGATGGGCACATAAGATTTACCATAGCGACGCCGATTACGCAGGGGATCAATCATCCCGGAGCACGCCGCGCGTCTGCTAACCTACCTTAACTTAGTACCCCCAAATGGAAGGGCAACACATTCATACAACGATTTCGAGTGTTTCCCAAAGGAGTAACCAAGCAGTCTCAGGCAACGTCTTCCTTATCCCACAGCCCGAATGCCCAGTTGATGATATCAGTGATGTCTATGGCTCCTAATACTACATACCTACCTACCAAGGCCACTGCTATATAGATAGACTCCATCGTGCTCGAGTTCTCAGGTAAGTATGCTCCTTTCTCGCCACCTATCAACCTATAACTTAACAGCACACCAGCTCTCCATCAAATCCACCCTAACTTCCGCCCACGATGCTATCAGAGTATCTACTCAGCTTACTTGCGGTCACGGCTGCAGTTGCTTCGCCCTGCCAACCGATAAATTGTTCTGTTGATACCGCTCTCGCCGGTGCCTACGTCAATGGCAGTGTGTCGATGGTCGACAACCCCCTAACCCATTTCGACGGCCCAAAGACCGGAGGCTTCAATGCCACCGTTGGCGAAGACTGGTCATTCGAGGGGGCAGCCGCCGACGGGCAATCAGCCATGGCTTTTACCCGTGAGTCCATTCCGGAGTCCTTTCATACCGTTCTGAGGCATGTTTCGCGGATAGAGACATGCTACGCGTGAGACATTGCCTAAGAGGGAATTATGCTGACCAAAAGTCGCAGTGACCCGTGGCTTGATGGTCGGCACCGTTGGTGCCCAACGCGCATTGCTCACAGCCGTCTGGCCCAACGGCACCAGGTTTATGGAGTCTATGTGGGCGGACGTCTCGACGGTCAAGGTCTGTAACGACATGACTATAGTAACCTGGTATAACGGCACATCCGGGCTGAACTGGACAATCGAGGCAGCCAAGGACTTTTCGCGTACAATTGTATTCATCAAATCCGCTAATATCCAAGGCACCTTCATCCTCAGCCCGATATCTCCACCTGTGTACCCCAACGGACTCATCTATCCCGACCTGCAAGGCGACAACAAATTTGCTCCATACCTATGGTGGGTAGAGAGTGTCCCCGTTGGTGTTGTCGAGGTCAATCTCACTATCCGCGGTACTCCTTTCGTTCTCCATAATGGTATCGGAGGCCGGGAGCGCAACTGGCACTCGTTCCCGTGGGCACAGATCAGCGCAAGATGGGATATGATTCGGGCACAAGTCGGACCATATACACTCGTGTCCCTAACATACGAGTCTAAAATCGACGGCCAGACATATTTCAGCGCCGTGATCATGGAGGGGCAGAAAGTGGTCTTTCGGACTCGGACTTTGGCACAGCAAGTTTCCGCAACTGAAAACTACGGCTCTTTCGATCTGCAATATAATGGCACTGTGCGGCTCTCGTCTGATCCGGCCGCCGCTACGCCTTTGCCAGAGTCCAGGCACACGGGATATCTGATGGAGATGGTCGCACCGGGAACGGGAGAGCACTGGAAATTCAAGATCGATTACACAAAGTGTGTTTACTGGTTCCCAGCAGGCAAGGATGGAAGAGTTGCTGGTTTCGCTGGTGCTGTTAAGGGTGGACTAGTCGGTGGCGCGCAGTTTGTCGGACGGGTTAGTGGGAACGCCATGGAGAAGAACCTGTGATTAATACCTATTCCATTCCCAACCTTGTCTTTTTTTATTCCGCCGGAGGTATCCGGGAACCAAGGTGCACCTCATTTTCAAACCTTGGGTATATTAAAGGAACCTCTATCATCTTCTTTTACATAGGTATCCGTTTCAGTTATCTACTCACAATGGCTCCCCAAAGTCCTTTTCCGGGCCATTCACCACTGGCGGCGGCTCAAGCCTACAATTTGGCTTCTTCTCACAAAATCTTATACTAAGATACCTAGATTTGGTACCTGGTACCCCGCCACGACCTAACATTTCGATTTTGTACTCACTGTTTCCTGCGACGAATCTGAGCACACCAAATTTCCTTTTTCGTACCCCGCCCACGTGACGTCGCTCACCCCGGCTCAGTGCCGGCTCGTGGCCGGCTCAGGATTGGCTTAGTCTTGCTCACCTTCTGAACCATTCCTGGAAGGCTGCGCTGCACCATCCATAACCACTTTAACTCTAGCTGAGCGAGCCTAAAATTGGTCCTATATATAAAAATGGCTATGCTGGTCCCTGTTTTTAGAAAGCGAATGGTTCTGCCTTAGCTTTTACCTTGATATCTCGCACCTACCTACAGCTAGCTGTATAATATACTCTTTTGTTATTCCACACCTTGAATTTTTTGCTACCCTTGATAAAACGTAAAGATATAGAGTGTTATCGTACGATGCCGAAGCGATCCGCGGCCTCGCCAGCATCATACGACCAGGCGACGGACCTGACTGAGTCAGTATGGCCTTCGAGCGTCGCGATGCATCGCCCCGTCGCCGCCTCCTAGACCTTGACCGTGTTATCGAGCGATGCCGAAGCGATCCGCGCCGCCTCGCCGGTCTCGTGCGACCAGGCGACCGACCCGACCGAATAAGTATGGGCTTCGAGCGTTGCGATGCATGCATTCCACTCACCCTCCATGATCGGTTTTGTGACTGCCCATTTCGGCTCCTGTTCTCGAAAAACGTTCCTTACGATGCCGCGGGCCGGGCTAAATACAAGCGCTGCAGCATATAACTGAAGAGGATTGTTCTCGATTGTCGAGCTATTGAACTGAGCGAACCGGCATGCATCTCGAACGAAGTAGGCAAGATCTGATGTTTGTCCCTGGTAGAGTATTAGTATCAGTTTCGCAAATGAACAAGTTGGAAGCTAACCAGAAGCAGGGCCCTGAGCGTTAGTATTGATGCTGTGCCAGCTGACAAGCTCCTCATAAGACTGAGAGCCTCAAGCCAGAAAAGGAACTTGCTCGTCAGAAAGTTGGCAACTGATCCATCAGAGGAAGGGGGATTGTACTCAATCGTGGCGAATAACACATCGAGTAATTGAGCTGGGATTGCTGGAGGCCGACCGCTACCACATCTGTCATCTGATCCATTGCTCATGCCTCGGCGGCGCGCTGGGAAAGAGTTGGTGACGGTCCTGCCAGCGATGAGGTTTCTGGGGAGGATGAGATTGGCAGCGATACAATGCAGGACGTGTAATTTACTTTGAGTCCCCAGGTCGCTGGTAGTGACCCTGCTGGTGATGATGGCCTGATCTCCCACAGCGACAGCGAAGAGGAGTTGGATGATGACACGAGCGACGAGAGTGAGGCCGAGGACAAAAGTAAGTTATATTCCTCCACTAATTTTTGCTGCCTGAGTGGGGCTAAGTGTATTTTGTTAACCATCGGGATGTAGTTATTGTCAACGTTGATGCGCTGCGTTATGGTGATGTTGAAGATGCTGCATCTCGCACTGTACGCTCCAACATGCTGCTTGATAAAGTGCTTAGTACTGGTGGCTACAAGGAGGGAATATTTGCGGACCCTGCGCTGCTGTTCGAGGACTTCAGCGATGAAGAATGGGTCCCCAGCGATTTCGAAGGGACTCGCAATCCACGCAGAATTGACTGGCATGAGTCGCAGAGACTGGGCCGCTTTTCGTGAAGTTCTTTTCCTGGTTCGCGGCAACGATGGCATCGTCCCCCGCATGATCCTCGACCTCCCAAAAGAGCTGTCGACCTGAAGACCCGGATGTGGAATCGTATGCCTATGACCGACATGTGTGAAGTCGATATTCTGCTCAACGTCGTGAAGCTCCCGACTCCCGGTTGGCATCAAACCCGAGGAGCGTCACAAGATCGAGGCGGTTCGCAACCTAGCGGATGCGAATGCAGCTGCCACCGTTGTGGCTCGAGCAGCGACACGGGCTGCGAAACAATATGCACGAATAGCAGCGAGGCGAAGTCTGCTCGGGAGTTGTCGCAGCGAGCCAAGACCAAATTTGCGGAGCTGGAGTCCAACATGAAAGACGCAGGTGCTATCGTCAGCGCCCCGGACGGGACTCGAGTCAACCTCCCAAGAGTTACGATGAAGCTCTCGTTTATCGACCCGATTTCGTTGTTCAAGAACCTAGCAGCATCGGATATCATTAGCAAAGCCTTCTTCGGCCTGGGCCTGATCGTCGACGAACCGGCCGAGCTCTAAGAGTCGCATGCCTGGCTGTCGTCCGTCCGCACAACAGGTGGGAGATATACTCACATCATTGACGAGGAGGGGAACATAGGGCCCGCGGTTTTCCCTTCGGATTGGGTGTATTTCCGATGTGTTGAGGCAATCTGCTCGAGACTCTGTCACGAGATCGCCAACGACAATTCCTTGGTGGTGAGCCTCTATATTGGGCGTGTCTATGGGGTTGGCCTTGACTGGCGTAAGAGAAGATGTACCCAGCGCGACGACCAGGTAATCCTCTAGATCTAAGAGGCACACCGTAACGGCAGTGGTGCGATGTCTGGGCTCTAAATTTTGCCCCCTCAGACCGATAGGGAGCTGATCTTGGCTGGGAAGCCGACCTGTGTGCCTGAAGAGAGACCGGCCCCGCTTGAAGAAAACGAACCAGTCGATTCCGATGCATTGTCGCTTCAAAAAGGAAGCCTGCGATAAAAGTCAGAGCCTGGTCTATAAGTGCACAGGTCGCGATCCTTTTTCCTTACCCAACAATCCACACTTTGTCAAATCTCGACGCTGTTTTTTTCTCCCATTGACCCTCAGGCCCCGATGCAAAGCCCCTCGCCAGGAGGCCCTGGGCCTTGTGTCTCCACCGAAATCCGGGGAACGGGCTCCGCAGTGCCTAGTGTATACGAGCCAGCGAGGCCTGCCATTATCGTGTCGCAAGCCCGGGTTGTGGAGTTGCCGCGATCGTCAGATCCCGAATAGGCCCGTCTCGCCACGACGGTGCGAAAAAGTCGAAGGTTTAGTGCATCAGGCCATCGCGCCATCTCTTGGCTGCCAGGCTTATGTCGAACAATGTCCGCCGGACACGACGCTTCAGTCGTGGTGTTGTCGACCCATCCTCTTCAATGTGTCTCTGCACTTGGCGTACGTCGTGATGCCGCAGCAAGGACACATGTAAGCCGGGACGCGTCGCTCAAGTGTCTTGTCGCAACGCAACGACCGCAGCTAGCTTCGCTCTTCTGATGAACGCGCTTCCAGAAACGTCGGTGTTGACAAGGATCAGCCGCTGTCTCGGCGTCGCCGTGGTGCTGGCGCTGGCGCCGGCGCCGGCAGAGGTGTCGTTTCGCGCGATCAGCTGACTTCTTTCTTCGGCGATAGGCCCTGTGGGCGTCGTCGTCATCGGGGCCAGCGTATTTGTACAGCTACCAGTTTCTTCTCTTGCCGGGGACTTCAACTAGTTGTCTCTGGCGCGCGCCAGTTCATGCCTTCTCTGGCTTCTTGAAGGCTTCCATCGCGACGGCGAGCTCCTCCCTGGCTTGAATGTGCCGATAGTCGTTCCCAGCACCCAACTGCGTCGAACTTAAAGATGCCAAACGCTGCTTGGCAGCAGATTTCTCCTGCTCTCGCCTCGTCATCTCCCCCCAAAGACGAACCCTCTCTCCCGTCTCGCGATCCCTCTCATCTTCCACCGCATACACCCTTGCAAACATCTCATTGACAAAATTAGAATGCGCTTTCCCCCTGCCCATCGCCGCCTTCTTCATCTCAAACTCAAACTCATCAAACAGCGCATCAAAGTACTGCTCTTCCAGCTCTGGATTGTAGCCTTCACCGACTCCATTACGCGCCTGATGTCGGTACACCGGACCCCACTCCTTCTCCATCTTCCTGAAGTTGTGCTTGAGCTTTGCTTCGTAGTGTGCCTTGTGCTTGTCTGCCAAGGGCTTTGGGCCGGACGCGGGGAAGCGCCGCGCTGAGATGTTCGCGCCCAGCTGGTTGGGTTTTTCATCGGCGCGTCGTCAAAGTAGTTCCAGTCTGTTGCGGCGTCCCTGGTGGGCGCGGTATGCCTCCCATGCTGCCTGTATCTGTAGAGAATGCCGTGTCAGCGGTGTTTCACCTACCCCGAGGGAAGAGAAAGATGGGGAAACAGTACCCCAATGAAATTGGCGTGAGATTTGGGTGTGTTTCCGCACTTGTCGGGATGGAGCTGGAGGATGAGGCGATGGTATGCCGCCTTGATCATCGCGTGTTCGGCATGGAGGGGTAGGTCAAACAGGGCGCATAACTCGAGATGAGGGAAGAGACGAGATGCCATTTTGGCGGGGATTGAGATTGTTTTGGTACAGTAGAGAGAAGAGATACAGTAGAGAGAAGAGACAGAAGGAAATCTAGAAGATGTTCAGGTGGCGGGGTAAAAATCGTGAGACCTGGAGGTTGTAGTGCTGAAGTTGATTGCAGATGTTGCTTGCTGAAGTTGGTTGAAAGGAGGAAGCGCAACACGAAAGAAAGTGGAGCTCAGATTTCATGAAGGGTGTTCCGAGAACCTCAACCAACTCGTAAAGGATGCTGCGAAAGAGACAAAAAAGGTTCCACAACCTCCATGACATTTGATCCGACGAGATTGCAGATTTCCTTGCGAAGAATTGAAGTCAAAATCACAGCGTTGCTTTCACTGATATCTTGACTATCTTCGCTAGGGCTGGGATTGAGCTTGAATCTCTCGCAGCTGCTCTTTTTCCGGCGCAAGTGGAAGCTATTGGTCGGCTCGTGGGCACGTTTCGCTGTCAAGCTGAAGACCTGCAGAAAAGACCCAGCCAAGTCCCCCCAATCATGCGTGGTCGCTGCATCTACCTACACCAACTCGGTGTTGAGAAACCGATTGGCTACTACTACTGCCACATCAGGTAGAGTGTGGACGCCACGGCGGCAATCGACGATCACCCGCCTTCATGTTCGCATTTGATCCGCACGGCCCAAGACCCCCCGCTTTCTCTGTGTCTGATTCCCTCCCTCCATTTATCCTCGATCAACGAACAATCTGCTGATTGATGTCTTATCTCTCACCGCCTGCAGGATGCCATCGGACTGCTTTCTCGACTGCTTCTCCCCACCTGAGGAGCTGGAGCCGAATCCCGATATCGGTGGCACAGGGGTATATGAGCGTTCGGGGTCAACATTTAGGCATCTGCTGACTTCTCCAGGTACTGATTGGATTCATTGGGACCGCTTGGTTCGCCGTTCTTCTCCTCGTTCTGTATTACTTTCTCGCCTTCGATCCCACACGCAGCCCGTACTGGAGCCCGAAGGCCTCAAAACGAATCAAGACTGGGCTGGGAGAATACAACTTCAAGCCAAACTATGTCGATGAGCTCATGATCAAATGGTCAACGTCCCTCGGCCGCCTCCTCTTCAGCCGCTTGCTTAGCAAATCATTGTACCAGCGCATTACCCAGCGCGCAAAATGGGAAGAGGCGTTTAGGACGGTATGATTCAACTGGAACAAGTTGAGACAGCACTGATAGTGAGGCAGGCAATCTTGAGTATGTGCGACATCCAAATCCTCACCGGCATAGGAATCCTCTTGAGTGGCTACATCGGACTCTCTTGCTATATATCAGCCTATCACTGGCAGCTTGCAGTTTACTTGGCTTGGTTCTCAAACATAACCCACGTGGCTTGTCTAACCGTTTTGAGAGGCTACTTGCATCTTCACGCTTGGGAAAGAAACATCAGAATGGTCTGCATGGCCACTTTGTGTGTGGCACTGATTATCTCCATGGCGCCGACGGCCTACTTTGCTTGGGCCGACTCCAATTTCTCCGCCACAATGCCCAGTACGAACGCACGTTGTTTCTTCCACCCGGCTACTCAGAAAGCCATATCAGAAGAAATTCCCTACGAAAGTGAAACGGCACTCGAGATGACGGTTGTGTCGATTCTTTTGCTCTTCTTCAACTTCGCCTCACGCTCTATCAAGCTTGTGAAGCCATGGGCCGACGGGCTCCGCAACAAAGTACGACAAAACACCAGACGGCGGTACATGAGATGGCTTGCAAGACGTTCGAATGGATCTGACGACGAAAGCATACACGGAGAACGCATCGCGATCTACTTAACTGCCAAGCTTTACACTGACCTCTTGACATCGGAATTCTCTGATGTAGGTTCCCATTGAACGAGGACTATTGCGCGCATATCACTGATCACATCCATGCGATAGGTCTACTGGACTGTCGTGTCCACTATTTGGGGCACGATAAAACTTCACCAAACAAGATCATCCGTCACGGTTGACGATTATGATTGGGGCTTTGGCCAGATTTTACCCGTCGTTCTTCTTATCGGTCCCATCGTCATGGCTGCCCAAGCTATCTTGCACTCCATAATACAAAAGATGCCAATCGAAAGCAGTGAGGATGTTATGAAAGCGACTCACTCCCCGGACGCTCAGCAAGAACCCGCGGGTGATGATGGTAGCTATATCCTCCACCAAGGGCGAACTCTGATTCGCTGATATATTGGTAGCTCTAGGGGCACCCAGACCCGCTGGTTTGACCAGCAACCCCGTCTTGGGCGGCACCATCTCTTCTGAGCATGTGCCTACCTCTCACGGACATACAGACATCCCACCCACAGATAACACAGACGACGCACCAAACCAGGCAGAGGAGCGGAAACTCTCTACCCAACGACAGCAGGACATATATGCCCATCTGCAGCTACTGTACCGAGACGAGAGGTTTATCACCTTCCCACTGGCCCTCGCGTGTCTCCAGATTGCGGCAATTACCATTGAGTCTTTGATTCTCTTCTGGCGTCGGAAAACCAATTCTATTTACCAGGTTGCCTACGTTGTAGCATTTGGCTTCATACAGGTTATAAACTGTTATTGCCTCGTCGCTCTCAGCCTTTTCAACTTTCATGTCAACCCTGCTTTCAATGCGCGTTGGCCTTGGTTTCGCGTTTACTTGCGAGCACGCCCGGTGCTGTCCCAGGCGGTGGTCAGTTGTTTCCTCCTTGGGGCTGCGATATGGGCCTTATATGTCGGGAGTGAGCTGAAATATGAGATCGTCGTAATCCTGACATCTCAATATGCTAGTCCTATGCTCTCCATGTTTCTTGCATTTGTATGTGGAGGGAAATGGACCTTTGGAAGTTTACCTGGTGCTGGAGGGGTGTGAATCACTCGTTATGCTGGGCATGTCACTTTTAGTTAGGTACTTGTACACTTTCTTGGCGCGCCGTGACGGCCCCCAACTCTGGATGGCTGACGTTCTGGCACTGTTTGGCCAGGACCCCGTTTCCTTCCGACAGGTTCAAGCTGTGTTGGAGCCCAGTTGTTCCTTTGGGACATGTTTCCAACCGATCGTGCTCCGGCCAGATTGGGAGCATGTTTTCTTAGACTGTGATGGGGGCATCAACCAACTGCGCGCTGCTGATGACCACCCAGCCGCTTCCGCATCACTCGTTCGAAGAAGGGTGACTGAGAGCTGAATGCATTTTCCATTCCTCGAACTTTCGACCAGTCGAGATGGCTGCTCCACGGGAACATAACACCGAACACGGAAGGAAACTGGAACGCCGAAGGTGAATTTGAGACTCAACTCGCAAAAGTTGTCACGAACAGCTGTCACGAAACTGCCCACGCCCTGTCTTTTATAGCAGCCCAAAAAAATGCACGTCTTCATTGACGATAACGTGTGGGATCCACGATGGGAGTACAGGATGGCAACCGTCGAGCCAGTCATCAACCGCAGCTGGCACCAGACCGGGAAGAAACAAAAAAAAATCATTCCACAGCCCAGAATTGATCTGATGACTCGTAGGAATCGAAACGACGGATAGGTCAGGCCCGCGGGGGGCCCGCTCAGAGACACTTCACAACTGAGCTACCCGGTGTAGCCAGCTGCTTGTAATCACCAACTGGTCTGTAATTTCGTCCTATATATTGGGTGATTGTGGGGACTGGGGGCCGGGCGATTGAAGGGTTTAAGCTGTGCCTGAGGGCAGTTGTTGCTCTCGGGGCATATTTGCATGCGATTGTGTTCCAGCTCGATTGTGAGCATAGCATTCATGTCCAACAAAGAATCATCGGCAAGCTCAACAAACCCATTCACTGGCATCTGCTATCTCAGCTGTGGCTTGCCCGCCAATCCAACACTGCCCAATCTACGCCTTCACATCGCCCTTGCTACCCCCATCCGCTGACGCAGCACCCTCAGTCACCAACACCTCCGCCTTCATCCACACCCGCGACGTTTGGTAGTCATCCCCATCACTGCTCCCAAATCCCAGCACCGCAGGATGCACCACGACACTAACCGCACACCCATCACACCTATCATCCTCCTCGTCGTACAGCTTATGCAACGCATGCGCCCGCAGCAGGTTCGAGTCAGCGGAGAACGTAGTCTCCTTCAAATCGGCAAGCCCACGGGTAGCCATCGATGTCTTGCGGGCCCAGAGTCTACTGGATAGCTCGCCCGCGAATTGAACGACGGACTTGAGGTCCTTGAAGAGTTGTTCGGCTGCTTCACGGGTGGCGCAGGGCTTGAACAGGTACTTGATGGGGCTTGTGATGAAGTCCTGGGCGTACTGGTAGCAGATGGCGTTGCGGTGGGCGGCGTAGGCATTGGTGGTGTTGATGGCTTCTTCGTTGGCTTCGTTGGGGGTGAGGGGAGTGGTGAGGAGGCGGAGCATCTTGGAGCGCCAGGCGTGGGTTTCTTTCTCGTTTACTGGGGGCGGTTGCCTTAGCCTGGGACTCGGGAGTGGGGGCCTTGGGGAGAGACTCGAAGACGAGTAGATCCATCTCAATATATTCTTGCGTGATGGCCGTGATGGAATCCGGGAGAGGGTTTGGGAGCTGTTCGTCGAGAATTCCCCGGTTAAGATGCGTCGCCCATGAAATAATCTCCCGTCCGGCCAGTGAGAGCTTAAGCTTGTGGCCAGCCGAAATAAGGGGAATAAGGTCGCCGGAGGCCAGGACCAAAAAGTGAAAACTTCCAGATAACCTCGTCAACAGTCACAGATACAGGGTCGGGCTGAACATCGTCAAGTTTGAAGTACAGCGGGACACCCGCAGTATTTAAGGCGATCGATATAAGGTCCCCTTTTTTCAGACACCCGAACGACACGACACTGAGGAGGTGTTTTATTACTAAGGTTCTAAAAGCCGAATCCGGCATGAATTTCTGGATCCTCCAAGAAAGTTGGCGCAGGGTCCTTAGTTCTGGATTCTCAAACCTTTCCGCAAACTGGCGGATGCCGAACGTCTCAAAAGGTGCAGATTCAGAGAGGTAAAATGCTAAATAGTGGATAAAGTGGAACTTAAAGGACAGGACACACTTATCCAACCTAAAACATATAAACAGGGGGTTATTAATCTTTCAATGCTAAGTCATGCGAGACTTATAGGTACACCAGGCTTGGCTGTGCCAGCGTGTAGTTAGGATCTTTATGATGAATGATTTAGACGCCGCCCGGATGAACCTTGTGTTGTTATCGCGAAGCTCTTGTTCCCGGCGTGGAAAGTAACGATCCAGTCCACTGTGGTTGGCCTCGCGGCAGAAGTCGTCGTAAAAGCCCGCGTAAGTTAACCCGGCTCCCTCTTTATCTTTGCTAAGCTGCACGTCCTCCAGTAAAATTACCACCCGCCGTGCGGAGTGATAAATGGTGTCCATCACACCAATGTGGGTATCCGTATCTGCTTTATCTTGCTGATTGATGTAGAGCTTGTTAAGCCAGACACCCTCGTTTGGGCTCTGGCGGAGTGCCAGGATGGCGTCCATTATGGGTTGCGAAATCTCCCAGCCGTGGCTGACTGGTGTGGCCGCAGGAGCAAGGGGCCACTTGGGATAGTGCCAGCAGTATCTGACAGTGATGTATAACGGGACGTTATCGGCAACTAACTGGGCACCGGAGCAAATCATCCGAAAACGAAGGTCGGCCAGGGCATCTGGTTTAGGGCAGAATTACTGAGCAACCTCTGGGTTAAGATTCTTCAGCCAAGCAAGGATGGCTGCTGCCCGAGACCGACCCGCGTCTCCATATCTAAGTCGTATTGATTCCGCCAAAAAATTGTGTTTATTGGCGTCCAAGAGCGGTAATAAGTGCTGAAAAAGGCCGGACAGCACTGTGGTAGTTTTTCACTGGGCGTAAGAGTCTTGTACTGCTGCCATGGCTGATGTTCTGGCTGGGAACCAATCTGCGTCCCTGTGAACGTCGCGATCTGCACAAATTGATGAGGAATTTGGGCTTCGCAACACGAAACCAAGCAGGCAGTACAGGGAAAACTGTAGTTTATGGTGTTAGGGTGGGGAGAAGAGAAATCTCTCTACCAAAGCTGTGGAACATGAAAAGTGGCGGTCTAGCCGGCACAGTTTGCGTGGCTGCCTGAGGTAGTCATGTCCTGGGAACACCCACCCACGGTTTCACCTGTCCTTATTTTATAAGGAAAAAGAAAATAAAAGAAAGCAGTGACGAAGTAATTACGATTTTTACCAGTCTCAGGAGCTTACAGCCATAATACTAATACCTCATAGCAAAGCGTAGGAGCGTGTTGGTAATGGCCGGGTCTAACCTGAGGCATCCTTGCAGCACCCGCCTGCTATCGTCCGAAACGCTCCAACACCTTGCTCACCCTGAGATTTTCCCATCCCAACCCCCGCCCCCGCCCCCGCCCCGTCAGTAGTAGTGGTGTTGGGTCTTGAATCCCGCATTTGGATGCACCCGTCCGTGGTCATGTTCATGTTGGGGCTGTGCCACTGATGTGTTTGTGTTTGCATTTGTATTTGCATCTTTTCTTGGACTGGGTATGGCTGGGTGATCACAGTCCCTGGGACAGGACCTGCCCTTTGGGGGTGTTGCTGTTGTTGCTGGGCATGTGGGTATTGTGGCTATCCACTTGGGGGTTGATAGAGCGGAGGGGGTTTTTGTAATTGAGGAAAAGTCGAAGCTGAAGAGGGAGTCGGGACCGGAGCGGGAGACGGGGACGGAGATGGATGTTGTGCGGTCCATGTGCCAGAGCCAGGAGGATAGTATGCTTGAGGGCTCGGTTGAGCTGGTGCTGGGGGCTGCGGGTGAGAATATGGCTGCGGCTGCTGTTGGGGCGTGTTCAGGCGAAACTGAGCTGGTAAAGCGGCGGGACTCTGACCAGGAGGTCCTTGATGTAAGACGCAGATTGCGCTCGAAGCCACTTTCCGCATCGGCGACGCGCACCCGGACTGCTCGGTCTTCTTGGTTCCCGCTGTGGATGCCACTAGTTTCGAGAATGCATACCGCGATATTGGCCAGCAGCTCAACATACCCGGAATCGACGAAGAGAAGGCATATGTCAAGTTAATCAAGGCCACCTTGCTGGCTTTTGATCATCGACAACGCTGACGACACAAAGCTGCTCTTCGGCGACACTGGCCTTGCTGACTATCTTCTATTCAGCCGGAACGGATCTAATCTGTTTATAACGCGAAATCACGAACTCAGAGTAAGACTCGTCGAGTCAGAAATCCACATTATCCCGGTTGAAGAGATAAGCAGAGACGAGGCGCTTAAGCTGTTGCAGAAAAACCTAAAGGGTAGTTAGATAAGCGATATAAGATGTAACGAAGCATTGCTAGAGTTTCTTACGAACCTACCTCTGGTGTTATAATAAGCATCTGCTTATATTGTTAAGAAGTAGATCTCGACTGTTGAGGTAATCGGGACTTTGAAGGCGTATGTGTTTATCTCCTAACGGAATGAGTCTGATACCTACGATGTCCATCGGCTGGTTCAAATATTAATTCTAAGCTGTTTAGCTCGAAAGGGGGGGTGAAGGGAATGGACTGTTAAAGTGTTAAAACGTCTTGATGATGTATTACCTCGCGTCGGATCCGTTATCCGATGGACATTACTGCAGGACGGGCAGCGTAATACTGGATCGACACGGATCACGAGGTCGTTGACGAGGCTGTCGATGTCGACGTCGCGACTGACCCCGATGCCTAGTTCGGGCTAGCTCCCCGATCCTCATGAAGTGCAACACAGCTACCGAAACACAGGTACGACTTCTGTTCATGAAGCCTCCGCACTTCCAGCCCTCTCTACCTCTTGTGGTATGACGCTCCGAAATCGAGGCGAGCTTCAACCATCATGACAGTCACCTCGTCTCGAATGGGCAGCGTTCCATGGCTCTTTTCCAGAGGGCGGGGTTGGCTGGGGCAGGATGCTACTCGACAATGCCGTCTGACAGCGGCCTGGGGTTAGGGTTATCATGCGTTTTATCCCCTCCGTCGACGCTAAAATTGCAGTGTCAACGGAACTCCCTGCACCTGGCGCCTTCGATAACTCGGCCATCTTGGCATCCTTGACGTTTCGGGAGCAAGCGGACAACGACATAAACCTCCAAACCACTCACCACTTTGGATTCCTGCAGAAAATAGTACTCGATCTAATCTTTCTCCTGATGCCTAGAATGTGCCGATACTACCTATTTTTTGTTTTTCGCACGCTGCCTTTTCATGGAGGACCTGCCCATCTTGACAGAAGCTCCCGGAGCGCCCTCCTTTCGTGTTTGGGTCGCCCCTATTCCACAGTGCGCTAAGGTACTCAAGATATTCATTTAGTGGTAGCGAAATCCTTTCCTTGGTCGCTGAGCGACTCCTGGCAGACCAAAGCCTAATGTACTAACAGTCTGACCAGACTCAAGGCTCGTCACTTCCCCATAGCTTAACTTATCCGCTCTGAGTTCTTTCATCAACTGACCCGTATTCGAGTTCGAACCTGATTCCTTCAAAACCGGCGCCCCAAAGGCTCTCGCTATCTCGACAGGGGAAAGCGACACCTCCCTCCCCAACTTCCACCAACCGAGCAGCAGGGGCGAAACCGTAATGAGCGACAAGCCAATGACGCCCACCGCCAACCCGAGGAACAGATAATCCGAAGTGTATACTACCTCGGTCGCTTCCCGCTCGACCAACATCTCCTGTACGGGCACAGGGCCGCTCTGCCCCACCCCTTGAAGGGACAGGCGAAAGGCAACCTCCCGCACTGTCTCCAACAGATCTTCCGTTGGATCCAGCCAATAATTATCACACTCCGTATACACCACCAGCTCATCAGGTCCCCTCTCCTTTTGTCTCTGATACCGCATCGCCATCACCCCCTCGGTTGTCATCTTCATTCCCGACGCGCCCGCAAAGCCCAGGGTCACACTCGACTTCTGCATCTCATTCAGTGCCAATGCAAAGCCTCCATGATAGGTCGGATGCACGCCAGCCCCCATACCCAGGGGTGCTGTAATACCCTACCACCACATCATCTTCATATCCATACCCTCTATCGAGCTGGACGCTCCCATTCGTGATCACCACCTGATAGCCGAGCGTAGCCGGTACCATCGCGCATGTTATCAAAGATAACGTCCCATTGCACCCTGCCTGCCCTTTGACGATTACGCTCAGATTCATCACCGGCTCACCCTCCTCAAACCACCCGGATTTCTCCCCGTACCAAAGACAAGGGCCCAGCTAGTCGCGCACTCATCGTTTGGCTATTCGCGCACTCATACCCCTGAAGGGTTTCAGGGGTTAGGGTTCTGTATGGCCCCACATATGATTTCAATAACGCGCGCAGCTAA
>Ga0247758_1000730_pt1 | contig 28340 bp, 25 predicted proteins | sample UWRJL156409C4_FD_180950 | JGI IMG/M metagenome (GOLD analysis project Ga0247758, IMG submission 180950) | Plant litter microbial communities from Arlington Agricultural Research Station in Wisconsin, United States - UWRJ-L156-409C-4 | ecosystem: Environmental > Terrestrial > Plant litter >... | reverse complement strand
AATGGTGGAGAAAACTGGTGTTGGATGTAGGAGGTGTTGTTTTGGGTGGGGCGTGGGGCATTCGCTTGTCCGGGGCACTCGCTTATCATGTACGTTAGTCTGTCTTACTTTTCTTCCTCTTACCTGCTACGATGCATTATGGCGTATATGGCGGGGGCGCTGGCGGGTCAAAGAAATCAGAAAAAAATGTTTCCTTTCCAGCCTGAGAGACAGATTAGTTCCAAGCCATGCTGCGATACAAATAGCTAGCCGCTTTGAGCGGCAAGACAGTGACAATTTGAAAAAACTTACGAGTCTTCGGCGTCTTGATAGCCACGCCCAGAAGGTTCCCCCAAAAACCAAAATGCCCAGAAAGCTACCCAAGAGCCCGGCGATCAGGCTGACTCTTTCCACGGGGCTGGACTTGTCGTCGGGTTGCGGGGCGGCAACAACCTCGTCGGCGGCGGCCCCACTAGTCCCGGAGGCACCGGTCCCATCCACAGTTGGGTTGTAGATGCAAGTCTGTCGGTAAAAGGAACCAAGCATCTCATCGGCTGCGGCAGGGGTCTCGCGACAGCCGTCGACGAGACATCTCGTCAGGCCCAGAAAAAACTCCTGAAGGCGGCAAAAACACGTTTTGGTGATCTGAGCCTGGCAAAACTGGGGCATGATGGCCTGTCGGAGGCAAGACCGGGAGCACTGAGGCAGCTGTTGTAGCGTGACGTTTTGCGGAATACCGCATTGTCCGTTGAACCAATCTTCGACCTCATACCAGCCGCTCCCCGTGCAATTTTTACCGGCGCAGTTGATCGGCGCCAGGGCATTGCAGAAGCAGTTTTTAGTGAGCGAACCGCATCCTATTGCGGAGGAGTGGTATGGGAAGCAATCTGACCAAGCGCACGTTGGCAGCCCTTTGAAGTCGATCTCGGCAACGATGACACCGGGAGCAATAAAAGCGAGGAGAGAAAGGAACAAGATCGGCGCTGGAAGATGTGTGAGTAGCATTGTAAAGGAGCTCAGTTCGAGCTCCGTAGGAAGTGCTGTGGTCTCGGGAAAGCGAAAGGCAAGTCGAGGAGCTGCAAGCCGGCTGTCATCGACTCCGCGCGCTCACCAAAGTGAAAGATTTCATTGAAGAGGGTTGAGAGTGGCGAGCTTGAGCTTCTAGAATGCTCGGTAGGTAGGGAGCTGGTTCGGTGCTCCGAACAATTGCCTCGACGGGATGGCCGGTCAAGTCGAATCAAACAGGCGAGCTTGGGGCAGTGCTCTTTTTTTGGGAAGGGGGGAGGGGGACAAAAAGAAGAGCGAGGCATAATTCTGCAGCTGACCGGGGGCTGGCTGCAGTGTAACTTCACTTTGGGCGCTCGAGAGCGACATCGTGCCGTGCTCTAGGCTGATTGGAGAGCTTTCCCAGGTTGACCATTGATTTTTTAGCGCTATCGACGCCACCCAAGCAGGCTACCTTGGCATCACGTCCTTTACTTCGGTCCGTAAAGCAGGCCGCCCACTTGACCGAGAGCTGCTCTTGCCTTCTAAACTAGAGTCCCCGGCTCAAGGTTCCTCCGTTTCGACGACCCTCTCCCTGCACATCTCTTGATGCTCTTCGTTTGAGATAGGCATGCGCACTTCCGATATGTCTCCCAAAATGACAAAGTCCGCCCTTCTCCTCGCAATAGTACCCCTTTTCGTGTCTTCCTTTCCGCTGGACCTCGCCGAGGCACAGGAAGAACCATTACTACCACGAGCCGAAAACGAAACCAAGTACGGCGAGGTCGACATCACGGCGTTTCCGTCGTGTGCCACAGCGAACTGCATCACATCTCAGCAGTTCTCCCCTTCCCGCCTCGGATGCAACTCGGCGCAGCTCACCAAGGATTGTTTCTGCCACAAAGCACCGGCGCCGCTGTCATGCTCTCCCACAGGGCCTTCGGACGAGAACAACTGCTGGTACCAGCTCGAGGATTGGTTCTCCGGGGCTTGCGACGGGAACGTCACCATGGTTGACTCGGCTACCATTCCCCAGTGCGCACAACAGTGTGTGCTCATCGACCTAAGCGGCCTAGGGTGTCGAAGCCTAACGCGGAACTGCCTGTGCATTCTCGGCCGGCAGCCTGTTGTTGATGCCGTCAGCTCGTGCGTCGGGATGAATTGCGCCAAGAAAATGCAGTCGTCCTTCTCTCCGGCGAACTGGAGGGACGACATCTGCAAGACCGGCAATGCATCTCGTTACGACCAGGGTGTCTATGATCGCTACCTAAAGTCGGTGAGCGACACGCGGATAGCCGTGCCTGTAATTGTGACCTTGGTTGGGGCTTGTGTCATTGTCGGTGTTCGTCTGGCAGGAAACAGAAGCAGTGGGTGGTATACGATTAGCGCGTTGGTGGTGATTCTAGGTCTGGCGATTATACTTCCTATTGAGTTCGCTCTATGAAGGAGAGCACCAATTATATTGGTAGCATAAAGACAAAGATATGAGCCACCGCAGAGGCGACCCTTCCGCATCTCACTCCACTGGATATCTGGGATGTGGTGAAGCCCTTCGAGATCAAGGGCAGGGTGAGAGAAGGCCTGCCAAGGAATAGCATACACAGGGAAAAAGTATAGGGTAGGGTAAAAGCTGCCAGGGATTTGTAATAGGTACCCGGCGTCTTGGAAGCTGGAAACTTGGATTCTGCTACAAAATTACCTCGACTGAAATGCCTCAAAATTGAGTTGACTTCATCCTCTCCGTGCCACGGTGTTAGTGAGACCGTAGTAGAAGAACATGAACACACACAAAAAGGTACATCGTGATTCATAGCGACTGTCCATATCCCAGACACAACCCGTTTGCTTAGCGCAGGTTGGCACGTTGGAGACCGTTGGCCTTCCTCAGTACTTAGGTACAGGTTGTATCAACTCTCAGTTTCCTGCAAGCGCCAGCGCAGACGCTCTCATGCTTTCGGTCGCCTGTTCGACGCTCGGCGCAACTCCTATGCTGACACTTGACCGCAGTTCCCCAAGTCTCCTCTTCCAGAAGCCCCAACGTTCAAGATTGAACCCTAGATGCCCAGGAAAGTGAACTCCCACGCGAGCAGACCTGCGCAAGTCTTCCTCGAGATCCTGAAGGTCCAGCAGGCACAGCTTGAGCAGAGCAGGGCCAGCGTGGATAAGCCATTCGCTGGCAACAGCCACCCTGCTGTCCATGGCCTCGGCCTAGGAACAATCTACCTTTGCCTCGGCCAAGTCGTCCTCGAGGCCTTTGCGTAGCTGCCAGATGGGGAAGTTCTGCCAAGCGAAAATCCCGCTTCCGAACAGACGAGCGACAAAGGAATTCAGATTCAGCCACTGGCCGAGAGTGTAGTTGTCATCTTCTTCCGGGTGCCATGCGAATGTAGGATCTTGTTTGATATCAATGCTATATTCAGTCAAGAAGAATGAAGAGCAAGACACGCACCTATCCATTTGTCTCTCATGATATTTCCCAGACCAGGGAGGTCTTTCCACACCGATGCCTCCCCTCGAAGCACCTAGAGAGTCTTGACGATGACGGTTTGGCTCTGGCTGTCTTGGTGCGGAATGCGTGTGGCGATGTCAAGAAGGGCTGCCAAATATCTTCGAAATGCCCCGCTCCACCGGGCTTCTCTCCTGCTTCGGCAGATATCTCGAGAGGGATAAGGGCGCATAACTCCGAGGCGGCACGCGCTGCTTCTCCATCCAAAGTCGCCCAAGGTCTGTCTGAAAGGGCTGTGAAGGCGGATTGGAAGATTTTGACCAATCCCTCTTGGGATTCTGAAAAGCCCTCTCCATCAATGAGGAGACCCAAGCTGGCGTTGAGTTGCTCGGTCATTTTCGAGAAAAAAAAGGTAGAACTGCGGGGAAAGAAATTTGCGACAGAATACAGCGCTGCTGAATGAGATTGGGATTTGCTTTCGGATTGATGTTCTGCACAGTTTGTGAAGTGCGGGAAGAAGATATGGAGTAGTTGCCAAAACGTCAAGTTTTGTCGGGTTAATATTGGACGCCGATGTTATGCGCAGAAGGATAAGCACTACTAGTAAATACCTAGGCTGCCAGTAGCAGGTACAAACGGCCACCAAGCCAGCATTACACCAACCTCAAGTCCTCAACGAAAAGTTGGTCCTAGAAAAGATCCAGAGCAGTATCCGTGCTAGGGCATTACACCTTCCCAAGATCCTTGAGTCGGGCGATGCAACTACTCCATCACGATTCTTCCAGCCGCAGACGGGTAGAACCTCACAGAATCGCTAGGAGGACTTAAGAATAAGAATAGGGGCTGGAAGCCACTGGCGGGGGATGACACTCGCTGCCGGAAGGCTTAGTATGTCCATTGGTCGCTGCTTGGCCACTCTGAAGTTCTAACAAGAGACAGTTCCCACCAGCACTGAGGAAAATTTGTGGCTCTACGAGTTGCTCAAGGACTCGCCAGCCATATGGGCTGGGGTGTTCCATATCAGCACAATCAGTCTGGGTCTTAGATGCGCATAGCGCGATTACCACAGTACACACCCTGCATGGCTAAAGCGGACGAAGCCGTACCCACGAGACTGGCCGGTCATGGGATCGGTGATGATCTTAGCCGGCTTGCACGAGGGGAAGCGGAACTGAAATTGCGATACGAGAACGAGATTATCAACCTCGGGACCAGTTAGATGCTTCGATGAATAGTGGGAAGATACCAAATAAAGAGCCGAACAGGCTACTTACTCAGGGCTGCGATCACAGATAACCTTGGCCTAAACCTGCTCGCTAAGATGGGGGGTAAGATCTTGTTGACAGGGTTTTCAATCATTCATCTTTTAGACGAAATTAAGGTAAGTAACATTCGTCTCGAAAAGGTGCTGTGAAAGCCAAAGGCTTTTAACACGTACTTGAAGCCCTTTACAGCCTCGTTGGCGGCAGACATCGGAGCCTCACCGATGGAGCTTTGTTCGATGGACCCGGTTAGAGATACTCCGTTAGCGGGGGATGAGTACTCGGCCATGGATGCTCAGTCTTGTGCCGCAATGGTAGTGGAGGATAATTGATTTGTTAATTTTGTGATACTCAGGTACGGACACAAACTTATTCTGCCGGCAGAAAATTATGCAGCGTAAACTCTCGTTCCTCCGTATTCTGCACCGTTTCTCGAGCACATATTTGTCCCCGCTACCGTAAGCTATGTACCTTTTCTGCCGGCAGAAAATTTACCGCCCAGTGCCAGCAGCCCAGTTCGCGGCCACGAGCCCATATTTAGTTCCCGCTACCGTGCGCTACGTACCTTTTCTACTGGCAGAAATTCACCGCCCAGTACCAGCGACTCAGTTCTGGTTGGGCCTGTCCTTATCCTTAATGCACTCAGCGCAACGCTAGAACTGGAGCTGGATGTGTTGGTTGTTCTCGTGCGCTTCCAATCATTCTTACTACCTAATGCAGTCCGGGAAGTGGTTGCAGGTGTGGGGCATCTGATGCCGTTTCATGTGTTTTCTGAATACATATTAGAGGGTGATAATACCGGGATGGGGTCGGCTTGCCTGAGCTCGCAAGGACGTCTGAACGATTTGCTGCACTCCTTACATTTGGGGACCTCCTTTGTTTGTTTAACATATTTACCGCTTTGAGCGGTCGGCCTTAGTTGGGTCTCCTTCACTTTATCCTTGTAACCTTTGGCTTTCTGATATCCAAACTTTGACACAAGCTTATTGAGTATGCCTTTTTCCATCAGTAACTTAAATAAGGTGCTTAGCTCAGTCTTATTGAAACTTTTGCTCTAAAGTATATGTTACGACCTGTACCTGTCGAGGACTGTCAGCAGGGTCGCAGTGGAGAGAGGGGAGTCAGGAGGCTCAAGTATGCCTGAGGTCACTGACTGTGGCGGTGGGAACAGGAGGGGCAGTTCAGAAGCAAGTCCTCTCAGACGGGGGTTTACTGAGTCAAAGTCGTATGTCACTATAAGATACAATAGCACAGGGAGATTGCACAGTAGGACACAATTGATGATGATTTAATTGACAAAGCGAATACTTGCGTGAGGAACCAGAAGGGTCCCTCACACCCCAACGGGTATGGTGATGGCATCTTATACCGAACAGTATAAGGAAAACTGCTATACAGGACAGTATAACCCAGTGTACCAACGTACTAACTCTGTGGCTTCCCTGGCTCTGGACCGCAGAGCCATCTGACAATAGAGCCCTTAAGCTCCGAGGAGTGCAGAGGCTCTAGCGTCAGATCCATTCCTTGGCACAGAGCCGCTCCGTGCCCACACAGTGTTCGCACCGTATGTGCACTATGGCGCCTGCAGGGACACGTCTGTTCGGTCCGGCCGCAAGGGTGGCCCGCAGGTCGTCACAGTATATCTTTAACTTAAGAAGCCGAAATCTCAGGGCTGAAGTCTAGGCATTTAACTTTAACGTCGTCCATATCATCCTCGTTTGTGGAGTAAAGTTTAACCTCATTGCCGCCCTCTGGCAACCCTTTAGTAATTTTGTCAATAGCATCTTATATATCAGAAATGTCGCCACCCTAGCCTATCTGACCGGTAATAAGGTCTTCGGTGCTTGGCATTAAGTATGGCACTAAGACAGTAACTGTATCAGGAAACATTTACTGGAACATCCGGATCCATTAGTTACTCGGTCCTTCCTCTTATTATCGTCAGCAGCTGTTAATAATACTAATCTGTTAGTTAGGTATGAGATAAAGTTAGTTTCGACACGTAGTAAATCGGCCAGAACAGGAACAGACACATTTACAGTGATCCTTTGAATATTCCCTACAGTAGTTTTATATTAACCCCTATAATAGGTTGTCTTAAGTAAGTATAAAGGGATACGTATTTGACGTGTCTGAAGTCTGGCGCGCCGTATAAGTATGTCTTTAATAGGCGCGTATGGGGATCTCTTCGGATAAACGGATATACTAGCTGAGCAAACGTTCTGGCGTTTTGCCTGATACCTAGGCCGTGACTCTGGACCTTGCTGAACGAGTTAGCGCTGGCACTGGGGTTAAGCGTCAAAGGGCTGAGGATTTGCGGCGAATCAATGTGCTTGGCCAAGGGCGTGCTCTTGTCTGGTGCGTGATATTAGGGGACGACCAACAGGACTGCAGCTTTCCACCACCGACAGAGCAGGTTAGCCACCGTTAACGAAACACTCTCGTTCGCCACGGTGTTAGTGCCTCCTTCGCAGCAATCTAATCAAGGGCGTGTCTGACGGGGAGCGGAAGCGTGTGGGCATTACTAAGGCGATGCTGAAGCGGAGGCAAGCAAGGTGTTAAGCCGTTCTTTTTCTTAATAGTGCGTGAGTAATGCGTAACTATAAGGCTGCAAAATTTTGTTTTTCAATTCCATGCCCAACGTTGTGAATCATAAATAAGGGTTCGTTATCCGAAGCTGTGTCGTGCCAGCTAGCCGGGCCATACAGAACCTTACAATTGCTCAAGGGAAGAGAGCTGTTTTCAGGTTTTATCGCTTGCTCAGCCGGCATGCTCACTGCCTTTGTATTCATCGCCTTTATACTACCACCTTCGTACTCACCGCCTCAACAGCCACCTCTTTCGGGCTCTCTAGGTTTATTGCCAGCACACCGCTTTCCTAGCTCAAATGCACACTACCTTCCTACCTCTACCTAATACCATACAAATTGCAACCAACGCAGAGCCGACGTCATCAAAGCAAGCAAGACAGCAGATGTTATCGATCTTACCGACAAGACCTTCCTACCCACCGTAACTAATATCATCAGTGGCGGTGTTGGCAGGACGAAGCTTGATGGCGGTGATAAGTTTACCACACCTGACTCGTTGGAGAAATCGCCAACGAAGAAATTGGGACACTGTTATGCTGGTCGGTTCTGTGGTTGAGATTGGTGTTAGACCTGCCATTGGATATCCTGTTGAGTTTTCTCTAAAGCCTAATAGGAGTATATTTGTCGGAGCATATCGAGAAGTTGGAGATAGAAAGGTATCTATTGGACTTTCTCACGTTAGAACCATGGCTAATAAGCCGTGGCGCAAGTCCACCAGTTATAATGTTGGACATTAATTGATATACAAAGAGTGAGGTATCAGGAAGGCTAATCTTCTGGAGTTCATCAAACTGAATAGATGATCTAAGGAACAAGAGGCAGACATATTTGATCCTCCTGGATTATTGTAGAAATGGCCTCTCTGATTTCGCAGATCAGCATTGCGCGCATTGCCTCTAACAAATGTAGAAATGCTTAGGTCATCCGGTAGCAAGGCATGCCTGCTACCTTTAGATAAACACAATCTTATGCATTTAACTATATATCTATATACCAGGAGTCTCGTTGAGCAATACTCCGTTTCTCAAGTCCTCCAACATAGTCATTACCTTATCTAACCCGAGGATATATCTGGATATAGTGTGCTTGAGACTATCCACAGCATCTGAGTAGTTTTGCACTTGTGACTGAAGTTGCAGCTTATTAAAGTGAAGCTGACGATTTTCTGCTTCTAAATGCTCTCTTCGCTTTAACTCTGCCTCCGTTTCAATTCTTAGCTCAAGAATTTCCTGATACAGTTTCGAGTTTTCTTCCTTAAGTTTATCGATCGTTGTTCGAAAGCTAGGTTCCGGAAGAGATAACTAACAACGTTAGTCATAGCCGAGGGATAACGATGTAGGTGTAACACAAGGGGACCCCGGGAGATAACGACGACAACCTGACGTCAGAATGGCGAAACGGAACCGAACGCGAGGGTATTACGTCTGCGCACTCGCAGCGAGCTTGCAGAAGGAATCTTCTGCAGGCACTAGTTATTGCACTCAGCCAGTAATTGATTCTGTGGATAATCCGCTTGTCTTCGACCTGCGATCGGTATTATCTTCCTTGGCAGACCCCTTTTACAGTAGGCCAGCCAGCACATACATGAATGAGAGTGTCGGGCACTGAGAACCTCGAACAAGAGGGTACAGCCTCAAAACTTTTTCCAACCTCCCGGCAGAGCATTCGGTATGTGCTAATAGAGTGGTTGCTAAGGTTTTTGGAGAATATACTCAAGAAAAATTCTTCTTTGCCTGGTAGGACCTTCCAAGCATAGGGGTCTTTCGCGCAAGGCTTAAGACGAACTTCTTTAGGCATTATTCTAATGCCTAACCTTTGGCCTGACAGATGTTAGCTACTTACTAGAATAACAATCATATATTCATACAGATATGTTCTGAAAGCTTTTCACGGCATTCATCCCTTCCCTGCCGTCGTCCCGTGTTACTTCGCCATATCAACATCTTGAAAGGCTATATAAGATTGTGTAAAGAGCACTAATTTGAATGTATATACTATACCGGTTCGCATTTGTACTAATAATCTCGTCCGTTTTAGAGGCATTTTCGAGCCGCTGTTTGATAGCCTAAAATTGGTCCCTTTCACAACGTGAACCCAGGCGGTTGATGGACCCAGATCTGGGCCCAAGTGTTACTCTCACCGCCTGCCTAACTTAACATATCACTGAGGCCGAGATCTGGGCTTGGATTAAGCGACCGGGTAAATTCGGTTACAACACACCGCCTGCCTAATTCAAGACAGCTCACAGCTTCAGGCTCACCGCTTTCAAATTCACCGCCTACTTAATTAGGCTGTTTCCCGGTCTGGCTCACCTCCTGCTTGACCGCCCACCGCTCACACCGCCCAAACACCACCCACCTGTTCGGCTATGCGAAAGCGGTCTGGAGTTGTACTAACTTCACCATTCGTTCGTTCAGATACCGTTGACCTTGTCTTCCCTGTGGTCTTGCCCAAGGATCCTTTGTTTTCGCATTATTTAACGTGTCGACTGGTCCTCATCTTCCGGACATCTACGCCTCTTCCTTGTGTCAGGCTTAGGGGGTGCCATGAGAATCTTCGAGATGATGCTACAAGACTGGCTCCGAATGAAGATTCGCCGAACAACACGGATGCGGGCATAGAATAAACCATTTGTAGTCATTTTCGCAAGGTATTCTGGATACATTAGGAGATTTGTCGCCTCCAGAAGGTAGGATCCTCAAAAGACTGCATTCGTTGTGTGGCTAGGAGGAGATTATTCCCGAGACAGACAGGGCAATACCCAAATCAAGCCATGGCGCGGCGGAAAACGACCGGGTCGCAGCGGAAAGGGATATCTGCGTTCTCAAGGTGGGTTTGACAATGGGTTTTCCAGCCCATGGCATTGGTAATCCAAGTGCTGCAGAATAAGGTCATCCAGGTGCTCATGTCGCGATTGAGTAGATGGTCATACCTTTCAATCGTCCTACTGCAAGAACATGCTGGACAGCAACCTTCTATCGGCCGAAGTACCTTCTGGTATGCGACTTGGGAATCATTTTTAAGAGGGCAATAAGATCCTCAAGAGCAGAGATGCCCTCGGGACTGTGTAGTAGAACTGCTAGTATAAGGGTGTCGGCAAGTCGATCTCGCTCGGGAATCATACACACCATATGGGACGTCTTTACTATTAAGCCACCATCAGGGGAGAAGTGTCAAATCTTAGAATAGGCCGAGAATGTCCTAGGTAACCCAGTCTTCCCCAAGATGTCTGAAAACAGCCCTGTTCTGAATGATTCACCCAGCCCTAAGACCCAAGACAGTCTTATCCTCAAGCACTAAGACAGGCCTGTCCTTAATGATACAGTTTGCCCTAAGATACCTCAAACCAGCCCTTCTTTCAAGGCCAAGAATAAGAATGCTTAAGGCAGCCAGTGTTCGGATTGGGCAAAACGGGCGAATTTTCTTAATGGGGTAGGCTGACATGCCGCCCGTAGGGAAGAACCGGTCAGCTGTTCTATACCACACTCCGACCGGTGATGTTCTGGCCTCTGGCCAGAACCCCTTTCCTTATGACATAACTCTCTTCAAGCTAAAGATGTCAGAAACTAATCGGAAATAGACAGCGGTTACTCTCTTAGCTAGGTCATGAAGTTTACTGGGCATAGAAACTCAAAAACTTTCGTTGGTCACTACTTGGATGATAGTAATGTGAATGGTGCAGCCGCATATCTCGGCCTAGAGCCACGGCACGACATTACTGAGGACTTCCGATCTGCCTCCATGGGGCAGAACCTAGGTCTCCTGCAGTCACCCCTCTCGGCAGAGGACCCGGTACGTGCTGATAGAATGACTGGTTAGATTGGTAGCAAATATCTGAGAAAAAAATACCTCTTTGCCTTGTAGAACCTATACAAGGCTTAAGACAGACTTAACAGGCCTCATTCTAATACCCAGCCTCTACTAGCTATTTGTCACGGTGCCGACCAAAAGCTAGGGAAATGGACTTGTTATTGCACGAAGGGAGTAAGAGGAACGGTGAAGCCGACCTCTCGGAACCTAAGATATAGCTAGAAGCACGTGCCCCGGACCTAGCCCTGGCCTGGTCGGGTTGCGTGCCGTGACACTATTGTTAGCAAAGTATTGGTGAGTTCCAGTTACGTATCAATTCATACGAATATGTTCTAAAAGTTTCTCACGGCAATCTTCCCTTGCCAGCCGTCTTTCAGCATTGCTTCGTTGCGTTGATGTATTATCAATCAAAGTTACCTTGATAAGACTATAGAGACTAACTGGTGGGCGTCAACATTTGAGCTGACAGTGCAAAGTCCAAGTTTCGGGCTACTAAGTTACAATTTTAGAAGACCCAAAACTGTTTCGGTCTTATTCATCCGTCATGACCAAGAAGTCGGCCCAAGAATCAAGCGAGGGCCGTGATCTGGGCTCTGCGGTTGAAGCGACCGGTAAATTGTTCTTACCGCCTGAGATCACAACGCTTTCCAAACTTGTATGGCTTACCGTTTTTATGACCGTTTGCCCAATCTTGCCGTTTTCTAGCTCACCGCTTGCCTAAAATGTACGGCTTCCTGTTTCTAGCTTACCGCTTTCAGGTGGTATCTAGGCCTCGGATTGCATGACCAAAATTGATGATCAAAACTGAACTTGTACTTGTAACGCTATGATAGTTTGTAGGATTATGTATCATAAGATATCTAGAAGACTCTCGTTGATGAAAAAGCTAAACTGATAGATACTTTCCTGTAATGCTAGGAAACCATACAGTTAGGCGGTGTAAATCTAGTAGTGCGTGCCAAACGTCCTCCTATGGGGAAACTACCACTACCTAGCACCACCCACCGCCAGCGCCACCTAACGCACACCTTGGCCACGCATTGCGTAGCCACCTCACTCTCCACGTTGTATAGACTACAGCCCTCGCCCACCTCTTTGGCTCAAACTAGGTTGAAGTCTTACACCTTTGTCAATTCTTGCTCGCCGCACTATTGTGACCACCTTGATCAGGCGTACCTACCTTTCCTTACATATAGAGGCGGTAGCCCATGCTTCGACAATACTCTTTCAAGCAATATATGCTCTGGCTTAGGCCAAAGGTTAACGGACTAGCAGCCATTTGATGTTGTGCGTAACTCACTGATTAATATCCTTTCCTTTACATATTCTTCTAACCTTGAGTTTGAGCTCGGGCTCGCTATGGATTTGTAACCCTTGCCAGAAACAACGCAATGGCTTGCCACCGCCTCCATCGGGTCTCATCCTTTAGGATAAAGCTATTCCCTCCGTGTAAAACGTCTCTTCTACGTTAAAGTTAGCAAATAGTAAGTAGATTGGCTGGGAATTAGTACTTTTCATGCAGCGGGACCATTAACCTTCCATGCAAACTACGGCCGGCATATCCTCCCGGGAAAGATTTCACCCAGTTTCCAAGAAGGCACAGCTGCTGTATTTGGTCTAGAGAGGTGTCCTGCCAGTATTTCCCCATGGAAAGGAAGGGAGAAGTGGGGGCAGGCAAATAGGGGAGACGGACTTGGAACGGATAGCTACTTTATACGTTTCCGAATATTAGCATCTGGAAATCCTTGTAAGTTCCTGTGACTCTCTATTTAGATCAGAAGAGGTCTTCAGCGGCCTATATGAGACTTAACATTGTATCTGACACGTATGCTATGAGGCTGGAGCCGCTGTTCAAGAAAGGAACAAGGGTTATTAAGTGCGCATTGATAACCACCACGTAATCATGCTATGTTATGTGCCATAACTGAGGTGACCTCACAGGCACAGGTAACAAGGCTGTTTTGTACATGTAATAATAGTTTGGGGATGCTGGCCACTGAACCGAGGCATTTAGCCTTGGTGGTGACATTGAAGAATCCCTGTGATCGAAAGTCCAGCCAGCATGAAATCTCAACCACTAAAATATCACTCTATTACTATAACGAGATATTAATTTGAGGTGGGTGACGATAGAGTACGCGCGTTCGTAAGAGATTAAACACTTCTTCGGCTTTATTCAAAGCCCAGCTGGATCTGATTATCGGTATCGTGACGTAAACCCAGGTACCAAATTAATCCTGGTGGGAGCAAATTTCACAACCCTCCGTGTTCAAGACAAGGAAATTTCCCAGGCGGAAACGGCATTCTCTAGATTACATGATGCACCATCTCTGTAGAACCCTATTGGCCGCCTGCGATGTAACGCCCGTTAGCTGAATTATGTCGCTTGATGTAGAGCTAGGTATGGCCGAGAGATGTACATCTAAAGTTCAGATTACTTGGATTAGCTTATAAATGAGCCAATTAACTTGATTATATTGCCTTAGGGCTATAGTTAGTTATACCGGACGGACCGTATTAGCGGAATAAGCTAGCTCTACCAGAAACGGTGATACTGATTTAATGTTTACTACGAGCTTGGGAATCTCTGCCCTAGGCGATGAGATGGCTTTACCAGCTGTTATCCTGACGCGAGAAATATCCTGGAAGAATAAGCGTACCAAACATATTAAATTATGAAGGTCGCTAAAGTACAATGTTGCGAATCCGAGCCCGACACGAACTCGAGCATTCCTAAAAGCTAACCATCTAACGGTAATGCTCGGGTGGAACAAGAAAACGGTACTTACGTGGCGAGGGAAACTGACCGTTATGCGCAATGTACCGGTCCTAAAACTTGGCCCATCCCTACATGTAGTCATTGCAATTCTAGCCGGGACAAGTTTTTGGACTCACTTCGGCTCAGGCGGCCCTCAGTGCGGCTCACCCCTAGCTCAGGATTTGCGACTAATACGGACTCGGACAGAAAAATTGTCGGGTGAGACTATAGAGGTAGGTAGATTGATTCAAGTCATCTCAGAGGATCAGTAATAGCTACCCGACGGGCTGTACCGCTCCGCCTCTAGCATCGATTCGGTATCCGTATCACCCAGCTCAGAGAACTCAAAATCGAGTTCTCGATCCGACGTATCAAAATACAAGTCCGACTCCCAATTAATTTCTCGGTTCGCTAGGTAGGTTAGTACTCCGGTAGCAGCTTCTCACCCGGTCACATCTCAGCGTCCCCGATCCCACAAAACGACTCGCCGCGCGCATCTAAGGGTCTATAAAGCGTCTATAAAACTCCTGCTGTATGTCGTGAACGACCAAAGAGAACAATACATATCACCACTGAGGATTGGCACCAAAGAGGCCCAGATTCACCACCGACCTAGTACGCTTGCTTCGCAACCGACTTTTTTAACTCTTCTTCCCCAGCAGCGCGTTTTCCCTCACCCCCATGGCTACCACTGGGATGACCATCCAGTGGGCTTTTGGAAGACGGATTGACTAGGTATTGGCCAAAGCGCCGCCCTTGTGATTGCTTTTGCGAAGACTTCTCGAGCATTGTGGGGTTTTGTTTTCAGGGTTTTCAAGCAGCCTGGGGAGTAGAGTTATGTGGGGATGGGGATGGCGCCGGAATATGATGATGTCGTGAGTTATTTTGGGAAAATGCAAGGGGCCTATGTCAGGTACCTGATAGTAAGAGATCTTTGCGAGTTGTGGGAAAGCAGGGGAGTGGCAAATGCGAACGTACATTATATCACAGAAGCCGTATCCAATTCCACCACTCGACAGATGCCAACTGTGGAACAATATGGATGTAGTCGCTGTTACTAAATGCTGGTATCAGTGGATTCACTTTTGCAGTGTTTTGGTGCAGCGGTCTAGTTCGACACCAACACACTCAAACCATCCGAATAACTTGATTCTCAGCCCCACAAAGCCACGCCAACCAAGGTGATCCCTGCGTTTCAATCATCGCCGCCCCAATACGCCGACACGTGAGAGGCTCCTGGAGCACAATCCTCACAAGCAGAAACCCCATAAACCACCTGAAATATTCCTTGCGTGTCCCCTCAGAGCAAGTGACTTGTATGCCGTAGAGATGCAAGCAGAGCAAACCCTCGTCGTCATTGTCTCGTGGGTCATCAAGATGATACTGAACATTGGCGCCCTGTTCGCGCGTCGGTAAAGACCTTATTGGGATGAGCGGCCCTTGGATCGTCAGGTTCGCATAGGCCAGGGTTGAAGTCATGGGATGGCCGGACCAGGACTCCTCATAAGCCACCACCTGGGTATGTGTGGTATAATGGAACGCGAGCGGTGTTCCTAAGGTTCGCGCGGCATATATGAGAAAGACAATGCGGCCGGCACGCGAGGTTGGGTCGGGATGCGGGCGGACGGTCAGCCATGACCAGGATGGAATCTGGGGATAGCTGGAGACTCCGTAGGCGGCCAGGGTGTACGGGACTTCCATCTTGGGGTGCCATCTTCTCCAGTGCAGGTCGAAAGCGGCGGTTCTTTTCCAAGCGCCAAGCATTGGTTCGTCGCCCAGATGTGCCTGGAAGTGCTTTGTTATGCCGGCAAAAGCTGCCAGCCTGTCCCGTTCGAATGTCAATACACTGACTATGTAGCGCTCCACCAGGCTGTGCCAATGAGCAAGTTCAAGGAACTCAGGCACGGAGCCGGAAAACCGGGGTGAAGTGTATCTAGCATAGACAGGATTGAGTCCCTCGAGCGTCATGGAGCCATCCTCGGACTCAGAGTGATGCCGGCAATTCCAATAAAACTGCGAGTTGAAGCAGTGAATCGTCCGCCGGGAAAGAACCAATTCCTGGAGCGCCCAGGCCCTTTGACTCAACGCGGAGTTTGAGCTTAGCGAGTGAGATATGAAACCTTGGGCACGATCTATCCACCGCATAGCAAAGCGGACGTGGTGTGACTGAGCACCTCTGTTCTGTGTGTTATGGTTTCTGGGAGGGAGTGGAACCCGAAGGTCATGGTTGGTGATAGTCAGATAACAACCCTCTGAGCTATCCTTGGCTGACGTCGCGGCAATGGTTAGGTGGCTATTCTGGTAGTAGGCGGCCATATCGGCTGCTTCTGATTCCCAACAGGCCGTGTCGTCCTGGATAATGCAAAGGGAGTCAATCCACAAGTATGGAATCGAGAGCTCACTGGCAAGAATGACGGCGTCAAGGAAGGTTTTTGGAAGAGAAGCAAGGGGTATTCCATCCTCGTGTTGCCGTTGTGTTACCCGTGTAGTTTTCAATACGCCTCCTTGGTTATGCTGAGGTGATATTCCCCAGCAGTGGCTGAGAGTCGCATAAGTCGGGCGGCCGTGAATGGTGTTGCTGTTGATGAGCTTGATACCCGAGTTCGGATTGTCGGCAGAACCAGAAAGCTGGAGGTCTAGAAGCCGCTTCGGGTAGCAAGAAGAATACCCCACCAAATTGGCGCAGTCTTTATGGTTGGCGATGCACTCGGCTAGCCAACGCTTTGGCGTAACCAGTCGGTTCGTCAGGGTGAGTAGATGCTCGGACCAAATGCTCCTCCTGGCGGGATTCAATTTGCCTACACGTAACCACACCCCAAAAGGTACCAGTTAGCGCAGCTCGTTCACATTCTTCGATGGAGCATAGGTGAATATTGTACTAGGGATGCAAGGTCAAAGTAGAAAATGCTCACTTTCATACATCTTTTCTTCCCAGCCAGGAAAGTCAATACAGACATATACTTCTTTGCCGTGAAGCTCTTTCCATAGACGGTTCAGAATGAACAACTTCACGATACCAGTATTGGACATGCCAATAACATCACAATATTGGTCAGGCGACGTTATTGTATTTTGGTTGGGCCTAATTCCCAGACTGTGCCTTGGATTCGGGTTGAGGCGATCGTCACATAGTTGACACTGGCCGGCAAGCTCTGTATCATGTTCCTGGGTGTCGACAAAACAGAACCGTTTTCCTGCCAGCTGGGATCGCCGGCCAGCAATCAGACTATTCGCGATCTCGAGGAGCATAGGGCCGCAAAAGCCACAGTAGCCGGGTGGTACTTCTATGATACCGAAGGCGGCTGTCTCGGGATCTGGATCGGCCATCGTGGTGAAGTGAGTGGCAGTGCTGTAAATTCCCGTCAATGACAAAAGCTCGAGGTATTGGGGCCTGGAAAAAATGCCCCTAAACGATAAGCGGGGTAAGGGGTTCCAGATGTTTCAACACGCGCCACCAAAGCCATCGTGGCTTGTAATAGGTTGACCATTGGATGGCTGAACTTGCTTCCTGGCAGTGGAAGCAACCGAACCCTGCCTTTCTGAACTCTGGTTGAATCGCGCTCTTTATGCCACTATTGCCAGCCTTCACAAGGCGGAAATGGGTCCTCCATGTCGGTTTCCCATGCTGCGCTAACAACCCACTACCGCCCACCGTATTCCCTTCCATGGCAGGAACCAGCCGACTGTAAGATCTCGGTATGGCCAAAGGTGACTGGCCTAAATCAGGCCAAACAACTGTGCTCGACGTATCAACTTGGACGCTACGCTCGACTTTGCCCTGCAAAACACGCCATCCATGTGTTATTGACCGCGAGTTCCAGCTCGGCGGCGAGCGCCGAGGAAGTTCGGGACGCGTCGTCACCAGAAGCACCCGAAGCGACTGAGTTTTCGGTCTTCCAATGCGCACGTGGTGATCCCAGCACTCACCTCGGAGAGCCGGGGCTGCAGTTCCCGAACGCTGGAGTTGTATTCTCGGATAACATCGTGGAGCTCCACGACGGGGTCCAAGCCTTTTGTCTGTTAGTTGGACTAAGGTACTTCTAGAGGGGTTACAACTTACCTGGAGGAGGGATGTCCTTCCGTCCATCCCCAGGGAACAAGGCCTGCCACAACCTCAGCCAGTCAAAGTGCTCGGCTCTGCTTCAGAACTTGTCGCGCAGTTCGGAGCTATGCTCCTCTCGGTGGTATTTGATGATGTGTTTTTTATCGGTGTGTTAGTGACAAAGCAGCTGTGCAAGTGCGTACTAGGGCCTACTTCAACTGGGTAATGTTCTTATATGAAGACCTAGCACAATATTAAAATTCCCGGCAATTGAATCTAAGAGGGTATTTGATTAGAAACGGACAGGGGTAGTATTCACCACTCCTGCGAGGTCTCCATCTTGCCTTCCACTCATTCCAATCACTCAGCGCGCGGTTGGTGTTCTCCAATCTCGTAATTTTGTCCTCTTGGACTTCGAGCCCTACGCCCGCAAATCTCGGCAGCCTTTTGCTTATGAAAGCTGCATACATTTCGCCCTGGGCCCCAGCCGGAGGAGGTGAGGGTTTCCAGTCCCATGCCAGCAAAAGTTGGTGAACGGTTGCACCAGATCCGAACTGATCCAGCCAGGCTGTGGTTTTGACCCCGTTACCGGATTCATAAGGTTCACTCGGGTTAACTGAGAGCGCAATCACGGAGAAATAATCGCCGTGTGGCCGAATGATAGTGTGCGTGTTGGAGCCCTGGAAGACGCAGATAAGATCCTTCCTTTGAATGGTCTTTGCGAAAGGTGGAAGGATCCACTGGGCGTTTATCCCTTGTGTGCCAAATGTGACTCTCGGTGAGATGTCGATTGCCTGTCTGTCATCCTTAGTTCGATCACCCACTACGGTGGAGACTTGTCCGAAGATGATGCCGCTGCCGCGTATGACAGCAATCTCTTCGTCATCCCACGTTGCCACCGCGACCTCCCCGCCAACCAGTGACCCGACTAGTCGCGTGAGAAGGTCTTTCCACGCAACCGTGTAGTCAGGCGAAAGCTGAGCTCAGGCCTGGCGGTCTGAGCTCATGTCATTGACCTCGAGAGCATCGACGTCATCGATGACGTCGATGACGTCGACCGATGACGGCCATGCTATCACTACTCGCCCGCCCCGAAACGGCCGTCCTCGCGGTGGCACACTGCAGCATGCGTAAGCTGGGCGCAGCAAGCGCTTGGTTCGGGCTCCTCGCGGTCGCGGTTGACCGACAGGGCGAGGAGGTTGGCGGGTAAGTGGTGCAGTGGGCCGAGGACTACGCACAGCGAGAATGGGGAGTGGGGAGGCTCGAGTTTAGTGTGGTGAATACGTGGGGAGAACTGATTCGGTGGTATGAGCGGAGGGGGTATACGTGAATGGGAGAGATGACAGAGTTCTCGTATGAACAGCATGGGGCGTGGAATGGGGTGCTGGAGGAGGATCTAGCGTTTGTGGTTTTTGGTAGGGATTTGGGGTGTAGGGTTGATGCCGTGAAAGGGGATGAAGAATGAGGTTTTTTTGGAATTTTTTTAGTTGGGTGGATGGCGACTTTAGCATATTTGTGTCTCATTAACTGAGTCATTGGTTTTGCGCCTGTTAGTATTGCATTGAAAATGACTGGTACAAATGACTTGAACACTTGAAAAGTAAACTCGAGAGCTGGTAACACGGAGGAAATATTTCCAATAATTAATTGCGCGGAAATGGATGTGCATAACTAACTAGTTGCAGGGCGTGTCCTTCACTGCTTCCCTTCTAGAAACCACCGAGTTACCTCTTTGAGTACTTTCTTTCCCCCAGTTTCAATTGTGTCTCCATGGCAAGGAATAATCCGATCAAACTCCCATGCCAAGATCCTCCTGACCGACTCCCCAAAGCCTGCGCGATCCTTACTCGCAACAACATACCACAGGTTGCGCTTCTGCCAGTTAAGGCTCATCCCCTCTGCGTTGAAGGCCTTCGAAGCTGCTTTGCCAAGCAGTCCGGCTCGGGGATCTTGCTCGGTCTTACTGTATTGCTCCGTCGCGGGCAAGTTGAAAAGGATGTCGGCCGCGATCAGGGTCCCGCTCGATTTGTGCACAAATACCAAGTCCTTGTTCTGGGCGGCGTCGACAAATTCGTAATAAAACGCAGCGTCGAACTCGGGGGAGATCGACAGGGTGCGCTTGTTAGCGGCCGTGAAGACATGACCGAAGCGAACCCCCTTCGTCGCTTCGTGTTTCTCGCGCTTCTCGGGCAACCCGTCTACGCCAATGACCACTGCGGCAGGGAACTCGGCTGACCAAGCCGAAATGTTGAGATGGTGTTCGAAGTTGAGAGTGACAATATATGACACCTGACCGCCGAGGGATGCAAGCTTTTCAAGGGTTGCGGATGTCAATGGAGTAGGGGAGAAAACGACGAGGTTGCCGGATGGAAGCCGGACGATCGTGCCGCGCCCACCGGCTTTGATCGGTCCTAGAGAGTAGGGAATGCTGAAAGTTGTGATGCCAGGAGTTACGTCACGAATGACAAGTGTCGATGGATCAAAAGACATTTCGGGCTCGAAGAATAAGGGAGGTGCTGGGGAATCTGTTTACGAGAAGAAAACACTGCTTTGTGGTGTGATCAATTACACGGTAGTAGAGCTGGTGGCCGAATTTATATTTCTAGGTTGTCTTACCCAGCTTATTCCGTTCTCAACTCTATATCTACAGGGCTGGGGACGCGAGGCGGAGATATGGAGGCCCCGGAGCTATCAATAAGCTCCGGGAGCCAAGACCCGTGCTGTGGGCCCGGGTATACCCGCAGACCCTCGTTAAGCCTAACTCCGTAGCCCGTAACAGCCAGACCTACCAAGATCTGCACTTGAAGCTTCGCATAGCCACAAGCAGCAATCGACTAGTGCCGGTTTACTGAGCGCTGCTCCATTTCCGGACTTGACGACGCGAGCCGCCATTTCCAAGTTCCCGCATGAACTCTGAAATCGTCTAAGCGCCCAATCCTCCGCACGCTATGCCCTCAGCCGCACCATCGAGTTAATCCCGCCAGACGCGGAGGTGGAGATGGCATCTGCAGGCCCGATGTAAGCTCACCTAAGGGTTTGTAATATTGAAGCCATGGTGCACAACTACTTCATTCCCCCACTGCATAGAGTAATTGAACGTTCTGTGCTTTGTAGCGCAGCGATAGTTTGGAACAGAGCCCAGCGTACGTGCGTGACGATAAGACGCAATTCTTCAAGGAGCTGTGGATTCGCAGCCTCGTCCCGCAGCCTCGGCCTACTTTTCGTTTCTTCCTCAAATTTGGCTTAGAGGAGGGGGAGGGGGGCGGCAGAACAGCATCTATCAAGAATTTAGTAGAGAGCACGCAGTGATATTGCCAATACGAGACTGTAATTCCGCACAATTCGTCTCGTGACTGAGTGCCTATGGGGAACCCACCACCCTGTACATCCTTTCTCTCTTTTCCATTTGCTTATACCCCAGCTACCTGATAGAAAAGCCCGATGCAGGGCAGGGTACACACCGATATCACATGCACCGAATGAATCAAGCGCTGTCCACTTTCGTCGATTTACAACATCCAAACTGATCAGCGGGTTCTTATCGGCAACATCTGACACTGGTAGTAGTCTAGGCCGCCTGCCACGATCGGGTACTGCGCGGTGACCTCCCACGCCCTCGGCGCCCACTCTTGGAATCGGGGAACAGCGATAAGAATGTCACCTTCGGTTGGGCCGGGAGGCCGAAGGAAGAGAAGGTTGAATTCAAGACACAGGTCGCCACTAGGAACCACATGCGATGGCTGGAAATACGGCCACCGCGCCATGGGTTCTAACAGATGGTGATTTCTTGGGTACGGGTTGACCGAGGTATGGTACCTCTGCTGGAGGCTCTGGTGACAGGTCCTGGGCTGGGAGGTGGCGTCGTTTCTACCTACTTTTCCAGGATAATGTTCCTCCCCGGTCATCCAGCTTGATTAGAACAATCTTGACCTGGTGGCCCTACACCGAAAACCACCATCCTATATCCATAATATTCCAAGCATCCCTCAGACCCATTAAGAAAATTTCGGCCTAAATTTCTAAGAGAGGTTTTGGTGAAGTCGTTCATGAGGCTTGCCCGGTATGACGGTGATAATGATTCGCTCCTGGGTATCATAACGCCGAAACCCTCCCGAGCAATGTCGTGTACTTTTGGATGATACCGATAACATTGGCCTTGTTTGGAATCTAGGGTTCTGCCCGGACTTCTCGCGCAGCTCGATGGGGTACATGATCTTGGTGAAAGCCACACCGTCATCCGAGTTCCACGTCTGCCTTGCGCTTTCATGCACACTCATTCATCATCGCCATCAACTTTGACCGGCACATCCTCAGCCAGATCATCGCCGTCTGCTTCGATTGGCACATTCCCCGCCGACTTATACTGAGCGAGGACATCTAGCATGAGCACTTTCCGGTCGCTGCCGATGACCGGCATCCAGCTGTACTCGGCTGTCCGAAAAATACCCGAACCTGTGGCTCGCATCGCCGGGAAGCTCGCTCCCGTCTGTATGTTTTCAAAGTCGAACGACAGCATACGATCTTTGCGATATCCCTGCCGCAGCCTTACAAACGGGCCAGCTACCAGCCTGATGCGATCGTCCAGCCTGTATTTGCGGAGGCAGTAGGCGCGGAACCCTCGCGATACGATCAGGCAGGTCTTCCACGTCTCGTGGTTGACAGCGTCCAGGATCAGGTGGTAGATCTCCAAGGGAAGACGGCCCTCATGTCTGGATGCTGCGCGGTGGCTCGCGGCGGCGTCAAAGAAGTGGACAAGAGATGGCAGTCCGGGAAACCAATACTGTAGCCTCTGAGCGGACCCCGTGCAGTTGTGGGACCCGATGGCAAGCTCGCCATGCTCCTCCTTGATCTTTATCCCGGGCTTCCGCTCTGGTCGTTTACGCGGATGTGTGCTTACACAATACTCCTCTCTTAAGGGTGAGAGAGATAGGGGTGCACTGACTCTAATGAAAGGCTCTCTCTCATTGTTGTTGTCGTCGCCGCCACCGTTGCCGCCAAGGGACACTTCTGCAAAAGCTACCTCGAAGAGCGATAGGACAACGATCTGAAAGTGAGTGCGTTGTGTCTGTTTGATGCCCCAAGTAACGGCGTTTGTGATAGCCTTGCCATCGACTATGAGGCTAAGGCTGATGAGTACGTCCTCGTGCCAGTAAATTGTCTCCGTAGGCGATGCGCCTGGAGGCTTTCCCAGCCGATGAGACATGGAGCCAAACAACAGCGGCAGAGCGTCTTCGCCAAATCACTCAGATGGGGACTCTGGGAGTCGATTCGCCATGTTGCCCAAGTTTCGAAGATTGCCATGCGGCGGAGCGGGAAGGGGGTGGAACTTGGCATGGCCTGATGCCATGGAGACGAGGGCAAAGGATAGTTCGCGAAAAGGAAACGAGTCAGGACCCCATTCCCTTCCAAATCGAACTATCTCATCCCTGTAGGTGGCGAAAACCTCAGCTAGGATGGATGTAAGGAACGCCGTTCGTATCTCTGTGGTGTCTCGCTTCGGAGTGACGATTTGGAAGTCATAACTGATCGTTGGGCTCCGCTGGGGAAGCTCCAAAGCCAGGGGGGCCATATGATCTTCCGAGCAAATGTCGAGGGAGATGGTGGGCTTCCACCGATAAATGCTGTCTGTCATGGCGTGAAGCCACAAGTCGTCCTGACGGGGGATGTTTCCCAGCTGCCAGTGGATGCTGTGGTTGATCGTAAGGACCTCGCGGTCGAGGTCGATAGTGTAGAAGTATTCGGCACCGTGCTTGTTGAACCGCGGCAACTCGGATGGAAGCGCCGAGAGCCCGCCGAGCTGCGACTCGTGGGAACCTTGTTCGAGCTCGTATTCCTTAGCCGCATACTCTGCTCGCATCGATTGGAGCCATCCTGCGAAACTTGTTAGCACACAGCAGAGCACACACACGGGATGCGGCATACTTTGGTACTCGTCAGGGTCGGAGGGAATGCTGGCGACGATTTGGGCGCCCAGATCCTCCAGGCCACTGTCGTACTGGTGATAGGTAATGTAGTAGCGCCTGCGGAAACGCACTATTTCCAGGCCTCGGGTTCCCATCTTTGCGGCCCCGGCTGAAGAATCATGCCAGAAGATGGCAGTGTACTGAAGAGACGTTTTTTTCCTGACACAGTTCCTTTGCCGAGCACGCAGAAGAGAAGTCTTGCACAAGATTAAATAAAGAAGGTGGAGGTCTGGCTCTTGTAGTCCGACCGGATTCACTCGGCTCGATAAAAGGATTAGGGTGGTGTGGCTTTGTTGTTAGGCTTTGTTGTCGCCCTCCCGTTTGTTGCACCGGAAGGCCCTGTTAGTTACCCCGCACCTAGTTGATCCAGTCCGTGAAGGTTGGCAATACCAAAATCGGGGTGCTAAGTTCAGCTTCTCAGATCACTTGGGGATCCTATGGGGAAAAGGACGAACAACAGTGCGTCCCTCCCAACGTCTCAAGGCAGGAGGATCTAATAATCTGTTTGTGTTTTTTTTTAGACTCCAATAGACGGAGCACATTCTTGCAAGTACGGTTCCACCTGCAAATCCTGGGAGACCGTGGCGGGGAGGTGCCGTTAGGATCAGCTTTGTTTCACATCGGATGGGGTGTGGTGCCCCGATGAGCCAGGAGAGCAATGTCACGTGGCCGAGTTACGAAAAGGAAATTTTGTGCGCCCAAAACAGCCATTTCTGGGCGTTAACTGGACACGCTGGTTGGTCACTCGGTGCAAAATAAATCCGTTCCAATGAGGTCCCTGGTTTTGTCAGGTGGCTTCACCAAGGGAAAAAATATCACTAAAGGATTCAAGTCAAAAGTCACCATGTTCTATTGCCTGAACATTGCAGAAAGAATTCCTTCTGCAGTGCTGAACGTACACCATCATTCTCAATATGCCCAGCTATAAATGGTACATCCACTGCACCGTCTCTCGTCCGTACTTCTAACGCCTAGCTAATCGCGTCATCCCTCATTACCTCCACGTCAGCAACGCACCTGGCCCAAAACAAAAACCATCCCTAAGTATCACCGGACCACATCCACACCCAATCACAACCCAACTCACGAAACAACCCCAACAAGGCCGACTAACCCCCACACCGCGGCCCCCTTCACGCTCGCCCCAGAATTTGAATCGTTCTAGCTTTCCAGCAGATGGGGAGATGAACGAAAAGGGGTGAGGAGGGGGGCAGTTGGTAAGATAATTGGCCACTCTTTAGCAGTATCAGGTGTAATCGAGCTTTCACAGCTATTTCCTTTAGTACCTACACTGGAGTTTCAGCTACATAGTATTTAAAGGGGGGTTCTGGAATTTATCTCCGGTCATTGTGGGTTCCCCGTCTAGTAGGTGGTTCGGATGCCAAGCGCGTGACCTGACTACAGTCGAACCGGCACATAAGAATCAACCTCGTCGCAGGAATATTATTCTTACAGGGAGGTTATTCCTACCACCAAAAAAGGCGCACTGACCTATACCGCCCCTAGACCCATACATAACCCTCAAACCTGGCCATTATTCTTCTGGTAGCCCTGAGAACGCAGGGCTACCCCCAAATCAGTGCAGGTTTGATGTGCTTTCTGCACTGCAATTTTAGCCTCGCATGAGACCTTAACCTGACGCTCGGACCCCAGCCCCAGATTACTGACAAAGATCGGAGGAGTGCGGCTGAGTCAACATGCGAAATGGGCTTCCTGAAGGGAGGCGTGGGTGGCTTTTGAACATTCAGCCACAGCTTCGTCTGTCATTGGCACCAATGGCTTTCACTGATATTGGGCTTCAAGCTATTAAGCGACTTCAGGGATTGAAATGATCAGAGGCTTCTACCATGACTTACGAGGATGAATAAAGATCAATAACACAGATTAAGATTGAGAGAGAGGAATGCAAAATTTGGGCTGAAATATCGGTTCATTGTGGTGGCGCATTGTGGTGGCGGTGTCGGAGCTGTATTGAGACATACTGTGACAGCAGCCCCTGAGGCCTGCATGTCCTGCAATGCCTTGGGGCTGTATTTTTACTGATGTCCCGATGTCGTGACCTTTAGACTATCTCTTTCAACTCAATCGCCATTTTCTGGTTTCTGGCCAATTAAATCTGTAAACATTCTTTCACCCCGCGATTTGGTTTGGTTCTGCCTTTCGGTTTGTTTTTTTCGCTCGCCTCTGCCATGGCAACAGAGACCACCGCGGCATCCCCCGTGCCAATTGAATTGGAACTCCAGCCCTCCAGCCAAAACGCCGTTGAACAGGAAAACACATTAGCAAATCAACCTCAGCCTGCGTCAGCACGGACGTCCACGGGGCCGTTGAGGCTCATCCCACGACGCAGATTGCAGTCTGGAGTCTGGGAAACGGCCTCGAACGTCGCTTCTTTCATCCCTCGGGGATTCAAATCACTGTTCCGCAGCTTCGTGAACGTTCTCAAGTCTATGAACAAAATGGTGTTGTTAGGCGGTTTGTTCATTGCCACGGCGGGTTGCGTTCCAGCATACATGGGGTTGTCCCTACAGGCTTGGACAGCGCGAAAGGACTACCTGCAGGAGTGCAGGGATCACTTTGTAAGTGAACCTCGCCGCTATGTGCAAGGTGCAACATTCAGAAGCTTGCTGACGATGACCGACTCTAGAAGGAAAAGTCCCACATTCTGCAAGGCGAGTGCACCCAAGAGCTTCGAGTTGGGCTTGGTCCCCCTCCCTTCAAGTTTCTCAACACTAGGAGCTACAACGAGGAGATAAAAGATAAAGTCGATCAACATATCGCAAGGGCTATCTACCTGGTTGCTCGCAACGAGCTAGTGACCGGAAGCTCTTCGGGTGAATTGACAAGCACCTTTACGGGTACAGATCATTCGAGCGATGAGCAGCAAGACAGTTCCTGGTTTTATGACGTTTGGAGCTATCTCATAACGCTTAACGCCATCCTCATAACCCCATTGCTGTTCTTCATTATATTGTCAGCATACTTCTTCATGGTCTCATCCTTGTTCCTACTCGTGTTTGCTGGCATCAAGTACTGTTGGCCGGCGTCTTGGAAGACAAAACTGCAGGGATTACCGACGCAGTTCGTCCTCCAGGGGATTTCCCTTCTAGTGACGGTGGTTAGCGGGAGTTTACTCCTGTATAAATTCCGATCGTTGTTTTGGCAAACAGGGAGAGGACAGGGCCGGACGGCGGAGGATGAGTTCATTGAGTACTGCAAGAAGTACGTCCAGGTGCGTAGATTCCCACTCCTTACAACGGCTCCCAGGGATACTAACCACCTACAAAGACTGGTGATCCAGATTGGACTGCCTGTAGTGAGGCTATCGCGGTGCCTGGTTCGTCTCAATCCGGCACCAGTGGCAACATTCTCCTCAAAATCGCCCAAATTTACACGGTTCTATACTTTTTCGCCTTGGCCTACGTTGTTTGGTCTGCAATGATCCCCGTCGCCCAGGCTTTGTTGGGTCGAGCTGCTCGCTACCGCTATGGAAGGGTTCGGGATATCTTTGGGGCGGTAATGGTAGATCGCGGAGTGGAACTGAATGTCTAGGTATACAGCGAAGTTTGAGTCCTATTTCTAATACCTCGCTAATCAAACGGCATCCTTTATTACCTGCGCAACCACCTCAAACAAAAACCACCTGCACTCATAGCTATCACTAGACCATATCCGCACCCACTGCAATCACCAACCAAGCAACAAACCAACCCCAACAGCCCCAACCAACCCCCACACCGTAACCCCCTTCACGCTAGCTCCAGAATTTGAATTTGACGCAGGTTTGCTTGTACACGCCGCCGGACTCGCCAACTTTTCCGCCCCCGCCGTAATAGCCACATCATACCGCCACACTCTCGACCCCGAATAAGTAGTCGTGGCTGACCTGCTGGTGGTATCCTTATTCAGCGACCCGCCCAGCGTCACAGTGCAAATGGCCTGTGTGGTGCCCGCCAGCGCACACGTCTCCTGCAGCGTAGCGGAGACGGTTGATCCGAGTGCTGTGGTCGCGACGGCGGAGGAGACGCGGTAGGTGGATGGGCCGGCGGTGACGGTTATGGGCTGGATGGGGTGGGGTGTTAGATTAACTGAAACGAAAGGGGAGATATGGACAAGGGGAGGAGGTAGGCTGCTTACTTCGATGTTGGCGCCGCATACGCCGCTGAAACTGAGGGAGGAGGGGCCGGACGTGCATTGGAGGGCGTAGGTGGTTTGGTCGATGCAGGCGTCAACAATAGAGGCGGCCCACTTCATCGAGGGGGACTCGCCGTCCATGAACATGTTGACAGTAGGGATGGAGGAGTCGTTTCTTGCAGAGAGAAAGCGGCCTGGGCCCCGGGCGGTCACATGCCTGGGGTCGCTTGGGAGGAAGAGACCGGCCAGCTCGGGTTCGGCGCTGGCGGCGACGAGGGCGAAATTGGAGGCCATTGCGAGGGAGTTGGGAGAGTCGCTTGTTGATGGGTGGTTGATGGCAGAGATGATGAGCCAAGAGCAGGAGTAAGCTG
>Ga0247758_1000729_pt1 | contig 28342 bp, 32 predicted proteins | sample UWRJL156409C4_FD_180950 | JGI IMG/M metagenome (GOLD analysis project Ga0247758, IMG submission 180950) | Plant litter microbial communities from Arlington Agricultural Research Station in Wisconsin, United States - UWRJ-L156-409C-4 | ecosystem: Environmental > Terrestrial > Plant litter >... | reverse complement strand
AGTGGCGTCTTCTCATCGGCGAGGTCCGAGAGAGAAGGCAGAGATCCCAAGGGAGAGAGAGCAAAAAAAAAGGGAAGGCGAAATTCAAAAATTTGCGGCGAAAGACGAAGTGCTGGCTGCTCTATCCCGAAGAGGGGGTTGTCGGTTGTGGCTTCAGGAAGAGAGGGCGGAGAGGTCTAGGCGCTTGCTCCGAAAAGGCGAGAGTGAGAAGCTGGGATACCGATCTCCCGTAAGAGCAGCGGAGATGGTATCCTGGCGAGGGAGCTCAGGTGTGATGGGGGAGTAAGGAGGTCTAGACTGGGTGTTCTCCGGTGGTGGTGGTCGACTCGTCTGGTCGCCTCGACCCTCTAGTCGTCATTTACATGACAACGCAGTAGGAGTTCTTGGCCTCGGCCTTGGGGACCTTGATGGTGGTAGCGATGGAAGGCATGTTGATGGTTTTGGTTTTGTTGGTTCTGTGAATGTTCAGAAGAGTGTGTGATGAGGGAAAAAGAAACTTGAGTTGAGAGGGTGAGGGAAGGGCCTTTTTATGCACTTTCTTGTTGGTGTGGTTGGCTATATTTCGGTGGCCTTGTCGTGGTCATTCTCAATGGTCAGCAGTCTGGAGCGTTGAGCGCTTTCCATTCTTCCTTGGCCCTGGGCCAAGTCCCACAAAAGAAAGCATGGTATGATCTCGCCGCTGGCTTTAATGCTTCCTTTCATTTCTCGACGCTGGACATCCATTGACAAGAACAAACAGAGAGGAATGGATTGGTAAGAATTGAGGTCAGGACGGGCAGCTTAGTATTGTTCCCCCTTCATATTGTGCTCGAGTAAACAAGGAACCCCTTTGACGGACACTCCGACATGGGGTTGAAGCATGGCTTCTGACCTTATAGAAGCCTTTGGAGCTTTGTTTTGGGACGAGATTTCTTCCTTGACACGTTCTTCGACACGTTCCTTACCGATCAGCCAGGGCCTGGGACATGCTGTGGGCGACAGGGATAGATCTGGCATTCCCAGAAAGCGGTGTGGTGGATGAAAGGTGAGCGGCTGTTATTATTGTACCCCCTTAGTATTGTTGTTTTGTTTGCCCCTTAGTATTGTTGCCCCTTACTATTGTCGCTGGGCGCCCCCTTTCAAGCAGCCAATCCCGAAGCCGCAAATCGCCACAGAAAGCACCCAGATATGCAAAAGAATTGAACTTTTGCCTGAAAATGTCCGAGTCGGTCGATGAGGCACTCTTTGCAATGTGGCAGATCTTGCGGATGTGTGCCGGAACGTACCGAATGCATTGAAGGCAAGGGGGCTCACTACCGCAAAGATCCCTTCCCGCCCGTCCCGCCACTCCGACATCCCAAAACCCAATACCAGCGCACCAAACAAATTCCTCTGACAGAGAAGGGCTGCTCAAAGGGGGAAGGAAGATGGAACGGTATGGATTGGGTCGACTAGCGCCCACTCGGACGCCAAGCATCCTTTCGCAGTTGAAAGACTCTCACCATTTGGGAAGCATTGCTTTCATTCAACCGACTCTCTGCTGGCCTTCAAACCACTCTCACAAAATTTTAGTATATCGTATTAGGTAGACGGGTCTCAGTGGACCAAAACTAAGGATACTCGTCCATTGTCAACATTCGCGGACCGCGGTGCTCTCTTGCTCCTCCCGCAATACCGAGTCCATCCTAAACCCTGGGTACCTTTCATCTCCCATCTCACACCTGTCCTACCCCTTTTCCACACGATCACTCTCCCACCCAAACCCGTATCTCACACTCTAGAACCGAGAGAACGGAAGCCTGTATCACTCGTTAGCAAATCCCATTCCTTCTCTCCACCACACCACTCATCACTTCTCGCCCCTTGCAAGAGCGAGACCAAAAGTGACACCAAGAGGATAACTCACCACTTCCCCCTCAGCGTAATAACCGCCCACGTACTCCCATCCTCCGCCACCTCCTTCTCGACCTTGGTCGTGAAGCAGATAGCACTCATAATCCCATCCCCAAACTTCTCATTAAAGATCGCCTTATACGCATAGCCATAGTTCTGCACAATCTCATACAGCCTGTAAATCAGCGGTTCCACGGGGGGCATTGGCCCTGCGCGGCCGCGGTCTGGAAAGCCCATCATTTGCGCGGCGATGGCCTCCCGCGGGACATCGAGGAGGGCAGAGAGTTTGTCGACATCTTCGGCGGAGGCTTGGGCTTGGCCGTAGAAGAGGGCGGCGACAGCAACTTCCTCGCGGCCGAGGTGCGAGGCGATGGCGGAGAAGGTGAGATTTTTGGAGGACTTGGCGTCGAAGAGGGATTGGGAGTAGGAGGGGAGGCGGGGGGCGATGGAGGACTAGGGGGTTAGATGATGGTGATCGTGGGGAGGTGGCAGTGGGGAAGGGTGATTGGTCTTACATCGAGAGTTGCGAGGCGTTGGTCAGACATTGTGAAAGGGGGAAGGTGAGTTGTTGGGAAGGTAGGTAGGTAATTGTGATTAAATTTTGTAGTATGCACTGTTGTAGAGCTTGAAGTTATATCAACAAATGTAAATCGAGCGCATTGAACCGATGCGCTCGCTGCAGGCTTGCCCGCTTTATATACCGAAGTTCCATGCTTATGTCCAGACCATATCCATCTGGCGCAACGTCATGGTTCCTCTGGTGCGAGGGGCGCTGCTGTGCTTAGGCCGGTAACCCCGCGTCCAAACGGTTGAATGGTGTTTCCCCCGCAGGAGAAAATCCGGAGACTCGGCAAGCTGCAGCGGGGTGCCCACTGTAGGGGAGGAGTCGGGAGACGCCGCACCCTCTGCAACCCGTTTCTCTGTGTCAGGGAATCTCCACGCGAATAGAGTACGGCAGACCTCGTGACGGGCCATTGATCCGGGAAGTCAGAAATTCCGCGTCGCTATCCTCACCACCGTTTTCACAAGATGCATATGCTAAGTTCTCCTGCTGCTGTCGTGTCACCTGAAAAATCTCGATGACTTCGTCCAGTCCTCCTTTGTTGCCCCGTCGAGATCGTCAACGTTCAGGAGGTCGATACCTTCCTGGACGAGGACTTGCCACACGCGATTCCGGGTATGAATTGGCCATGGAGGCAGCTCCCAGTATCGTGAGTGGAGCCCCCTGGCGTGTGCTTCCTTGATCTGGGCACGGATTTTGGCTAGCTGGTCCGGACTCGGCTCTCCGCCTTTAAACCAAACGTTCCCGATCGTGCTCCAGAATGAGGCACTGGCGTAGTACGAGTTTGTTGAGTTGAATTCCGAGTTCTCAAGCTTGTCCAGAGGCGCGTCGAAGAAGGCATCTCTGTAGGTAGAGTTTGCGACGATCAACTCGAAGGGCGTATTTCCCGTACCTACGACGGTGATGGGCCGTTGGTGGACCTTGCCGTCTTCGAAAAAGCTAAGCCAGCCCCTTTCACGGAGCGGCTGTAACTGCTTCATCACCCAGGGCCACGTCTCTACGCCGTCGGTCTTCAAATCGACCAGGAGGATCAGGGTCTGGCTAGGATCGGTATCAAAAATGCCGCGCCGATTTTCGTTGTAGAATTCTGTTTCCGGGTTGTTCCGCTCCATGATCTCAACGATCGGGTTCACGTAGAGGGACTGGAAAGTTCGGTTGGGCTGGAGAGCTGCAGTATCATGCCCAACAAGCAAGTCTCCATTGCGCAGCCAGACATCCGCCTCAGTGCCGATGCATCCCGCGTGGATGGCCGAGAAGAATGGCACTTTGCGCCAGTAGTCGTTGTGAGAATGGCACGGAACGGGAATCACATCCCGAAGAAAGTCAGTCGGGTACCAGGCGAGATTTTCTGTGCCGGTTCCTGGCTTCCCCCAATCGTCAAAGATATCATCAGTGCTGCCGGTGCTCCGGCTGGTGTTGCGGAAGTGCTGTTGGATATAGGGACCAGTACTCCACGCCAGCAAGATAGATCTGCCTCAGTCAGCACTGTTGCAGCAAATGGGGGCTGGGGGCATCGCCATGCACATACCCGATTACCAGGCCACAAATCATGGCGTATGAGCACTGTGATCGCTTCTTGCTCGCCTTTTGAGGATGAGGCAGGGAAGCGATATCCTGCGCCAATTCGGTCCCCACACCGTCCGGAATAGGAAAATAACCACCTCCGTTCCCTAACCTTGCGGCGGATTTTTCATCGACCCAGGATGCCATGATTGAGCGGAGAGCCGAGAAAAAACGGAGAGCTCTGCTTTTCGTTCGCAACTGAGGTGGGTTGGTGAAGGTTGGAGAGAGCTCGGAAGTGAGGTCCTCGAGCTCCGACTCGGGCTCTCCCCGCCCCACTGTTTCACGAAGCTCCAGGTGCATCCTTGGCGTCCGAGTCGTCGACCGCTGGCTTGGCTGTGGGAACGACACCGGAACTGCGTGTAAGTCAGCGACTTCTGACCTTCCACTCGAAGTCGTCTGAAAATGGTGTTTTTTTGGTTCGGAGCGAGATGTGAATTTTGCGGGAGAGACAGACCATCAATTTAAGGGAGGGATCAGCGTTGTGGCTGTGGTCAGCGCTTTATCAGTTCATTTGCTCTTGCCTTCCAGCCACAGCCTAGGTGTTCGCATGCTGTGTTACCTCTGTTAATTGGCGGGGGTCTAGACCTAGGTCACCAGGGGCACACAACACGGGCTCTTGATGGCGTCGCATTCTAGGCCCTGTTAGTGCGAAGCGATTGACGGGGCCTAGTAGTATGGTGTCCACAGCTCTGTAAAGTAGGCACGTGGTAGACACATAGCACAAGTTCACGGCGAAGCGGAGTGGGGTGAGGTACGAAGATATGGAGATGAGGACAGTGATGCAAAATAACGAGATATCTGATATCTGGGCATAGATCTCACCTACATTCTAAAATGCCTTCTTGTGGTTCCGAAAAGGCCTTTTTTACAATGCCGCCAAGGCCTGTAAATTGTAATGTGGTAACCCCAGGCCGTTAAAGAGCGCACGAAGGCCTCTTCAGAAAAGGAGATGGCTGATAACAATACAACCCATGGGCAGCTCGGACAGTTTGAAGCCATGTTCTGCACTGGCTGAGGGGCCCTTTCTTTTGGCCCGAGCCTTCGTACCTCCGTATCGTTCTCCAAACCCCTTGTTGGTGCAGTACTCCTTACTATGCACATGCCAAATTCCGATTGAGGTGACTGTACCATGAGTTGAGAAGAACGCTATCGTGGAATGCCTAGCTGCCTGTAGGCCTTAGTTGCCTGAGGCTAGGGCGATCAAATGCGCTCGAAAGCGGGCTGGGTTCTCGTGGTTCTGCGTGGTTCTGGTTTTCCGGATCCCGCCGTTTTGGGTCGGGTGTTCTTATTGCTTGATCGTTAGCGTATCGCTGGCAGGGAAAACGGGCAACAAATAAAAAAGTTAAGTTCTAAGAATGTTTCTGGTTTTGATAACGTGACAGGGTAATTGAATTGTGTTTTCCTGACAGCCTATATTTCTGAGCTGAAGGCTTTGCCAGGGGCGGCGATGCCACGGAAGTCCATCAAGAGCGGGAGGCGGAACCGGACGTGACAGTTCGGAGGCCGGATGTCACTCACACTGCATTTCACCCCTCAATGGGGGACCCCATTGGGGTCAACGTTCAGGGCGGTGGGGTCTCAGATCCCTGCCCACGATAAGTCTATCTTATCGGTTCGATGTGGGGAAAATTTTGAGCTTTGGAAAACCAGCACAATTCTCGAGCGGCAAGATCACGTCGAGTTCTGGAAACAAGCGTGCTATTCCCATCAACAATCACTTACCATGCCTCACAAGCATACCCGGCGGGGGAAAGACCTCTCGACGTAAGAATCTTTCGCATACCCACTCTAGGTTTCTCTTTTCCTAACTGACCGCACAGTTTCGATCTGCCACCATCGCAAATCGCAAAATCCCTGCCCGTGACGACAATCTCCAAAAAGAAGTCAGCGCCGCCCCCGAAGAAAAACAATGAAGACCCCAAGAAAGGAATTCTGAAGCGAAAGCGCGGCGGAGCCGAAAATGACGAGCATGTACCGCGGGGTTTCAAACGATTGATGGCATTTGCCAGCGGCAGGCCGACAAGATCTGGCCTCGACAACGGCGATGCGCCGAAGAAGAAGAAGAAGGGCAAGGCCGACGAGAAGAAGCCGGCACCTCCAAAGCCAGAGGAAAAATCTACTCCAGTGCCTGATTTGACAATCCGGCCGGGTGAGCGTATGTGGGATTTTTCGCAGCGTGTCGATGCCGCCTTGCCCCTCGCTGGCCTTGTGAATAAGCAAGTCAAGGATGGCAAGGACCCGTTGGGGTTGAAAGTACGGAAGACGAAGAAGGAGCGAAAGATGCACAAGCTGTACGAAGAGTGGAGGGCGGAGGACCTAAAGATCAAGGAGCAGAGGGAAGAAGAGAAGGAGCTCGAGGAGGAGAAGGCAATGGAGGGCGATGGCATGGGTGTGACGTGGAAGCTGGACATGGAAGAGAAGAACTCCAAGGGAAAGAAAAAGAAGGGCAAGAAGTCCAAACACATTGGTGAAGATACTGGGAAAGAGGAGGACCCGTGGAATGAGATCATCAAGAAGCGGGGAGAGGCCAAGGTTGGGCTCAACGAGGTTGCGCATGCACCGCCGGAACTGGTGAAGCCTTCGAAGCCTGGGAAGAAGCTATTGGTTGCGGGGGCTGCGGTTGAGGTCAGCGACATTCCCAAGGCGGCGGGTTCGCTGCGTCAAAGGGAGGAACTGCAAGGCATTCGGAATGATGTTGTGGCATCGTATCGAAAGATGATGGCCGAGAGGCGGGAGGCCAAGGCTGCCGCGCCTAAACCGTAAGGCTACGTAGATGTAGCAATTTCCCTCGGTGTTGAATGACTGTTACTTTTTTGACGCATGTCGAGGTGTGCCACTGTGAAAGGTAGCGGTTGAGTTTGCGGGCGTCAGGGCACCCATTCGGATGCATTGGGAAATGGCAAGTGGGACTTAAACGGAACCATTCACTTCCTGCTTGCGTCCCGCCGAGTGGGCTTTTTCTTCTCCTCCATTGGCACGGCCTTCGCAACTGCCTGGCTCTGAGACCGGACGATTGCAAAACATATCTTGCAGCTATTGTGGCGAGCGCAAAATTGCAAGCAGCGGAGAGTCACCAAACCCCCACCTCGCACCTCTTTGACTCGAGCGGCTTGACTTCTGCCCCTCCAAAAATTTCCGCCCGCTTTTCGCGCAGCAATCCTTCAACCACCACGCTACCGCGAGAGCTGCAGTTCAATTCCCAACATCGGCTCACGATCATTAAAATTTTGCTTGCCTCAGGATGCGGCGAGGGATCTCGCAAAGATGACGGCAGACGGACTCGAGGTCCTGCTGGAGGGCCTCATTCCAGAGATCGCGTATTCCGGGGAAAGAGGTGAGTCGAACCCTAGCCGCTCTTTGCCTCCCTGTCATGGGCTGTCGCGAATCCTTGCACAAGGCGAAGTGATCACATATGACTTCCACGTGACCTCCATGTTCTAGATTTTTTACGAAAATGTTGATCTGCGGTGCTGACCTGGCTCGACTTAAGGAGTGTCAATTACTTCATTGCTAGAGATTGTCCGGCAATATCATCAGACAAGCCTCGGCGATGACGTCCACGCGCAAGGTGTCGCGGAGAACTCCCACGCACTGGCACACGATGCCAACCTCGAGGACTCGTTCTCCGAGGCGGAGATGACGTCGGCGCGCTGGGCTTGGGACTGGCTCAGAACACGGCCGCAGATTCTCATCAACGGGAATAAGCGGTGGAATCGCCTCGAGTTGAGTGAGGTGCTCGCCCTGCCTGAAGAGGACGCCACAGATCCAGCTTTGCTTGCACTCGGCGGAGAAACCGAGGAGGCACCCAGCGCGGGCGCAACCGTACCAAAGAAAGATCAATCTGCGAAGTCTAAGAAGCCGCTCACTAAACGTCCCCGCATTCACCCTTCTGAAGACCTTGTCTGGCAGACTTTGGCGCGACATGGCGTCGACTACAAGCGCGTTCCTGTCCTCGAGTGGAAATGCCTGCTGGGAATCGCATCCGTTAGAGCCGAGGGCATCCTCCAAAGTGACCTCCGTCGACTGGTCAACCAAGACAAGCGCTCCCTTCCCAAGCGAACCGACTCTCTTGCCAAGAAGGGCTACATTGCAAAGCGAACAGTTGTGGCCAACAAGATGAAGACCAGCAAACTTTGGCTGATAGACTTTGCACCCCCAGTTCCTGAAGACGACAAGGCTGGGCTGGACTTGTCAACCGAGACGCTTGCCAAAGACCTGAATCCTGTTCCATGGCATGCGCGCTGGACGGGGGACAACGTTGATGTCGAAGCCCATGCTAGAACTCTTGTAGCTATCGTCAAGGCTTGGGGAGTCATGCGCTATTGCGATCTGAGGTCAAAGATGGGAGTGGGCGGCAAGTCATCGCAGATGAAGACTCTGGCAAAAAGCAGCCAACGTTTCGTCGACATGGGCGTCCTAAAATACACAGCTGCAGCCTTTCCAGGTTCGCGCAAGATCTTCAAGGACTGTCTCAAATTTATCAGGGAGCCACGGAGCGAGGAATGGGAAAAGTTTCTAGCAACGGGAAAGAAAACGTCTCAATATTCCGATGCAAGTCGCCACCGCGAACCCAAGGGCAATGCACTTGCTCTGTACGGAAAGACGGGACAGACAGATGGAGAGAAAGGCAAGGGCCGGGCGATGGCGATACGCATTTTTCCTGGATGGGCACCCGAGAAACCACTCTCCCAAAACGTCTTTGAGGTGGTCAAGAGCGCAGGCCCCGATGGAGCATCTAATCCGCAAGTCAGTGTTGCTACTGTTGGGTACAGCTTCCGCCGTTACATGGCCAGTCATTTGACAAAGCTCGCGGAGACACAACAGCCAGCGCACCTCAAGAAGTTTCAGGTCGTAAGCAAACTCGTACGTGCAGGAAAAACATCTGCGTACATGTTCTCGGTCCCGGAACCCGAAAGAATGGCTGGCCATGCTACCGCATCTGATCCTGGCGGGGCGATGAGGCCTGAGAGCGAGGCTGTTGATGGTGATGGCTCGTTAGCTGCGGGTTCTGGCCAGGCGTACGGCTTTGGCACCATACGACGAAAGATTTTCCCCAAGGGAAAAACTCTTTCCATCTCAGAGCTCTGCGTTTCAGCGAGACGGAATAACCCCCTCTCTAGACGGAAAGGCCGAATGATGACTCTGGCGGAGAAAGAAGCTCGGACAGTCTCGAGAAGCGCAACAGCGGACAGCTCCCGACCAACTCCTGCCCCGGAAGCTGGAATAGAGTCAACACACCAGTCTCCTGCCGGGAGCTACGGCAGAAAACGGCTCTTGAGCGAGGTGGAGGAACTTGAAGTTGGTGATGCTGCTCAGCCCGAAGCAACAGCCCGGGAAAATGAACAGGTGACGAATCTTCCGCTTGCTCCACTTGCGGGACCGCCCGGCGCATTTATCGGAGAACCAGGGTCACTTCATCCAAGGGGTCGGGGAAGACGTCGTCCGGCCCAGTCAGCCGTCGTGATCATAAGATCTGAACGGCTTAGGGACCCTTTGTTTCTCAATCTGGTGCTCCCGGCGGATCATACCACAGTCGACCACCAAGTTGGAGCGGTGGGATCTTTCCAGAATCTTCCTCAGGGGCAGGTTCACCTGGACAATCTGGATTTGATTGTTCAGTACAACGGGACTATTGGAACACTACACGTTGTTCTCGCGGATCGCTCTCTCGTGTTCCGCCCGGCCGAGGATAGCACCGAAAAGGAACCCCTTACTATTCACGTTGACGACATTTATGACGGCCCAAGCGTACGGGAGACCCCCGGTGGCACCGATATCAGCTTGGTTCTTGTGGCGAAGTCATCTGACGATGGGAGCCCACCATCCACTCACGTCTTCTTCTTTTCTGGGAGCGAAGAGAACCAGAGCAAAGCCGCCGCCGTCCAGGTGGAAACCACTCGCCTTAAATCAGGCGCGACAGCCCTGGGGGCTGGGCCAGTACAGCCCCAAGTGTTCCAGGATGCTATGGAAGATTCTACGTTGTCAACCTCCGGGCCTACTCGTGGCCGTGGCCGCGGACGTGGTGGCGCCAAAGGACGCGGCCGGAAAGGGCAGACATCGGGACCCGGAGCCAAGGTCTGGAAGTGCGAGAAATGTGGAGGCACTTGGAAGAACGACATTGGACTCAAATACCACCAGACGAAGGCTCAGACCCCATGCAACCCCGAGTTTGATCCTGCATCTCTGGTAGAGCGGTCTAGGAAACGGCGAAGAATGTCTCCAGTTCCCCCAACGCCCGTTGTAGACTCGGATGCAGAGGGGGAGGCTCCACCAAGCCGCCTTCGAGAAGCAAAGCGTGTGAAGAAGGTGGCAAGCGCCTCTGTCAGCCAGTACTCTGTTGTGCGGAATGCCGTGAGAGCACGGCAGGATCCGCAGCTTGCATTCCGGGGTCTTATTTTGGATGGCGTTGGATCTCCAGCCATCGCACAGGAGCCGAAGGCCTCCAACCTACATCCTTGGAACCCTACACCTAAAGCAACACCCTTTGCTAGAGGATCAGTGCAGTTTTCTTCTGCTGCGATGGCGCCGGCGGCGAGCTCGCCGACCGCCCAGCTACCACAGCCATACTTTCAGTCGTTTGAAGGGAATACTCAAGGCGGCGGTGTCGTTAACACAGTCCTGCCTCAGCTATCTCAACCAACTTTGCCCTCGCCAAGACAGCCAGGGGCGCCTATTCACGCTGAGATCTTCCAAGAGTCTAGTGGTATCCAAGCTCAAAACGAGGGGTACCAAATGAACTACTTCGTGGTCGATAGCACTCAAGGGCCCTCACACCGCCATTCCGACATGACCCACACTCAGAATGGCGAGCTAAGAACCCCATCACCAGAAGCTTTCCGTAGCGGGCAATCTATGTCCTACAAAACAGACATGGGAGTTCCATCGTATCCTTCACTGCCAGGAGAAGACGGTGGACAGGCAGATAGTGTGGCACGCCATCAGATCGGTGATTCTATGCTTGATATTCAGACTACGGGAGGTCTGGGTGCGATCATATATCCGTTCAAGCCTGCGACATCTTACGACCGCATACCTACAGAACCCAAGAGGAGAACTGCACAAGCTGTCGATATTATCAATCATCTGCTGAACAACAACAGCGGAGTGTTTCCAGGAGACAAGGCACTCTTTTACGCCATCACAAAGGTCTACTTGCAAGAATTCAGGGGTGAGATTCCTCCGACATGGAAAAACTTTCACGCGGCGATAAAGACACTGGATGTGCGGAAGCTCGCCACAGTGCATACCCACATGCTAAGAACAGAGCGAGGAAAGCTGCTCACGTGTACCATTCTTGTGCGGAACGGTGTTGATCCTGCAGGGCCGATTCCAACGGCCATGAAGCAGAGGATGCGCGATGCCTACCCAAGCGTCTATATCCCACCGGCCTTTTCTCCCACGGACGAGGAGCTTGTTTTATTGGAGGAGTACAGCAAAGGCGCCGATGAGCTTGAGAAAGCAGACAATGGGAAGGACAAGGATAAGGGGAAGGAGAAGCCTAACAAGAACGGGCAAAAATTTCGCAGCAGGCGGAAGATCGACGAAGTCGAAGTTTTCAATGCACCCTACTACACCCAAGGTCTATATAGCGCCAACAACGATGAGACTCTTGAGAACATCGATCCTTTGCTTATGGGCAGATCCGAGCATGATGCCACCCCAGAATGTCGGAAACGCCCTGTTCCCGAGGATCTCGCGGGGAGCCCATCTGCTAAGCGATCGAAGGCATATCATAAACCTGCAGATATTGGATCTCCACTACAAGATTCGTCGGCAGACGCTCAGAATCATGCTCTGCAGGATGCACTGTACTACCCGGCAGGTTCCAGGCGTAGGAAGCAAGCGCCGAACAGTAGGCGGTCTGCCAAGTTGAACGCCCTCCCAGGAACAGGCCTTATGACCGCCGAGCCGCGATCAGTGCTTGAAGCGATCAAGGCATATGGCTTACTCCCAACGAAAGCCGGGAAGCGCAAGGTGTACGAAGCCGGCGGATTCGGGACTCGAAAGTTTGGCAAGTTGCCCAACCAACTTGGTCGGGCCAGAAATCCGGGGTTGTCCAGCCTGCCGGCCTCTTTCTTCAGCAATTTGCCTCAAATCAAGGTACCCGTCGCGACTAATCTCGTCTTTCGGTTCCTCGCGCCTAATACTCGTCTCGGCGATACTTCCGAGGAATGGGGAGAAGGCGGCAAAACCTCTACCGATACGACTGACGGACAATTTTCTATAGCGAATGCGCTATTTGGAGGCGAGGGCGAAAACACACCCCAGAAGATCGAGTTTGTGGCACCCACAGAACTCAAGCCCCAGGCTCGCGGTGTCTGGCGTAACCTAGAGCTCAAGGAGCTTGAGGAGAACCTGGACACGAGTATCACTCTATCAGGATGGATGCCGAGCCGTGTCGACCTTCTTTTGGAGAATCTCCCAACCAGTGCCGAAGATATGGCCACGAAAATCAAGGGACAACCATGGAAGACCAACGGTTGGCTTGATCAAGATTATGCCAAGTTCTTTGTCACGGTCCAGCGGTGCAAGATGTGGGAATTTTCAGACTCAGGGGTCTCGCTCATTATCCTTGGAGGCACTGTTGCGCCAAACTACCGCTTTATCAACGTTTCGCCGTCGGAAAGAAAAGCCAACACGAGGCCGGTGAAGCTTCGCTGGTCCGATGACAGACAATTCGACCTCGAGACCCTTCCATACGAGTACCTCGAGGACGATCTTGATGACGACGATGTACTCTACCCGTCCAGCATGCCGAAGCGTACTGTGGTAAGGGCACCAAAAAAGACCACAGAACCTCGCCAGCTCAAGCGCCAACGTATCGCCAAGATCACAGAGAAGAACATGGGCATGGTCAGGGGATCCAAGTTCAAGCTGCCGGCTATCAAGACTGCACGCGAGCTTACCTCGTTCCCACGGACCGTTCAGGACTTCTTGCGGCCCCCAGGCGCTGATACAGATGAAGACCTTGACTGGACCAGCGAGAACGTTCGGTTGACGGCATTCGTCGTTGTCACAACGCTTTTGGGCGGCGTTGACAGGATCGTAGATTGGGGTTTGATGCTTAGGCTGTTCCCGGATATGACCATCAGCCAGCTCCGGCATCTATGGTGTGCGCTGAAGAAGGACCGCCAGTCAACCATAGTCAACTTGACTGGCAAGTTCCGGAGAGCCTTTCTCAAGGCTTACTCGGACAATGAGCTGCCCCCCATTGACTTCAACAACACACTTGCATATGATTGGAAGGACCTGATCAAGTGGGCGACAAAACTCGATGGGTCGCAGAGGGAGAACATACCAACCTCACGCAAAGAAGTGTTGGACGAATTCATTCTGGATGACTGTAGATACGAAAATCGCGAGTGGCGGGAGTCGTACTACCATCTCCAGCGGTCCGTCTTCAACAGGTTCCAGGACGCATCTTCTGAGGCACTTGCAGCTCCTGCTGATAAGGTCCCCGCCTCAACCCCCAATATCGACATGGTTGTGGCGTTATCCTGGACCCGATCACTGTGTGTGACACCAATCGAGACATACCCAACTGATATGGTTATCAAGCGCCGTGAGAGTCTGTATCCCGGGCTCCCAAAGGCGGAGATAACGGAGCTTATCCTGAAGAGCATTGACCAGCTCCAGAAGGATGGTGTCATCTCGCGGTCGACGTCGAAGTGGTCCAACGGACGACGATGGCGCTTCAACAACCGCGTCCCGGATACACTGGAGAAGGTTGCACAGGTTGACAAGTTGACCAAGGCGGTGGCGTTCAAACGCGAGCTCGACGAGGCCTTCCGCGCGGGCGAGAAGAAGCGTGTCACGTACATCACTAATGATGGCATGATGCTCGCTCTCATCAACCTGCAGGCCGCAGGCCGTGTGCGCGTTGAGACGACTGGCCAACCACACGTGCCCATGGGTCACGAGCCGGGCAACTATGAGACGAGGAAGTACACGAAGAAGTATCTCCACTTCCGTCTCGATATCGCACCTACAGACACATATCTCTACGATGATCATCCGGACCTCGCAGCCGCCCGTGAGCGCCTCCGCGCCGCGGACCCTCCCGCCACTGGACCCTGTGGTGCCATTCCCGTCTGGTGTGACGTGTTTGGCCAAGTCGACGCCGGTCGTTGGCTCAAGTACCTGGCAGCGGTGCTGCTGACGATTGCGTCGCGCGGCGCGATGCGCGCTGACGAGCTCGTCAAAACCCTGAAGCCCACCATCATGATGTTTGAGGTGGAGATGCTACTTGGATGGGCGCAGAACATGGGCTTGCTAGAGACGCAAGTGGAAGGCACAGCCCCGGCAGCACGCGAGTGGTGGTGGACGGCGCTGGAAGCACAGAAGGAGCGCTTAGAGGGGGCTGGCAAGCCGAGGAAGATGTTGCCTGGTGGGCGGCGAAGGACAGACGAGATGGAGGTAGTCGAGGAAGAAGAGGAGATCTTCTAGTCTGCTCAACATAGAAAGGGGGACGTGTATGAGAGACGAGGGCTGTATATAATAGAGAGCGAGGTATGATACCCAGGACGATGAAGGACAGGGGCCAAACAGTGAAGCAGTTAGTTGACTACCTGGGAGCGAGTGAACAAAATAAAACAAAAATAATTAAACCTGCAGCACCTAAGCAGCCTTCGCATCCTCAATAAGATCCCAAGTATTTCCAAACGGATCCTGAAACACAGCAACAGTTCCGTAGACTTCATACCTCGGTTCCTCAAGAAACACCACCCCCTTCCCCGTCATCGCCGCATGGTCCCGCGCGAAGTCGTCCGTCCGCAGGAAGAACCCCACCCGTCCGCCAACTTGGTTCCCAACAGCTGCTTTCTGGGCTTCAGTCGACGCCAGCGCGAGAATCAACGCCGCACCGTTGGTGCCTGAGCCAGGTGGGCGGACGATTAGGCCTGTGGGAGGTTAATTCCTGGATTTCCAAAAACCAACTTCACACGTAGGCTTATGAAGGAGGAGGAGGAAGGGGGGCTGTGAAGGACACTCACGGCGCTTGGGCGAGGAAGGGGACGAGTCCTCGACGCAGTCGAAGCCGAGTTGGGTGCAGTAGAAGCTCTTGGCGAGGGATTGGTCGGATACGAGGAGGGTGACGAGGAAGAGGGATTGGTTTGGTGTTGATGTTGACATTGTGACGGGTCGGTAAGGGTTGGTGAGAGGAGTTGGTTGGTGAGGGGTTGCGGTTGGGGAGCTTGGGCGAAGCGTTAGCATTGCTGAGAGGAGAGAGGGGAGGTTGTTGGGGACAAACGGGTGAGCTGCCTGGTGGTTTTAAATTTGGCACCTGGGGTGATTATGGGGAATTGTCTTTGATGTAAGAGCAATTGATTCTATAAAAGCCATATGAAAAATGATGGCAGCTGTGGTTGTAAGGGGTCGCGACGTGAGGGGATCGATGACCGACCCACTTCACTGAGCCACTCTGGAAGGTCGATGCCTGTCTGAGGCAGAACGCCGAAATAGCAGGATTCTGCCTCAGTCTAACTATGTTCTAGGTTGTACCGCGGCGAGGAATAGCTCCAGAAAGAATCTGATTTTTAAGCAGTGGAATATCTCTCAGCGTCGGCTCCACGATTCTCCTTAGAGGGTCGAGTTTCCTAGTGTAATGTATTGCACGTTGTTATGTATTGTATGTATGCTGTATTCCCTCCGTCTGTTAATAAGCCGCTACCTCTCCTGAACCCCTCTGTATTCTTATCCATCCCTCATCCATCTCTGGTATCGACATCATGGAAAATCCCCCTCTGCCAGCCCGTACCAGCCGACTCCACCGTGGTCTACCCTGCTCCCTCCTGGTATTATGCAACAGAAAGCAGTAATCACAAAAGAAAAGGACACCGTGTGTGTCTTAAATAGGGGAGCGTTCTGCTTCGCCCTTGTGTCATTGCTTATAATCTCAAATCGATCACACCCGAAGTCTATCACCTGATCACGCCTGGGTCGACTCTGCTTGCGCGACCAGCCTCGCGCGCCAGCTGTTGCAGACCTCCTCGAACCCACCCACCACTTCGCCGCAGACGTGCGCGCACTCGCGGTTGCGCAGCCGTTCGCTCCAGTTGCCACGCGCGAGCCACAGCTCGCCTTCCTCGCGCAGGTCTTCGTCGCGGCGCATCTCGGCGACGAGGTCTTTCGCTGATTTTAATCTCCTTGTTGCTGTAGTCGTTGTCTGTCGTGACATGTGGAGTGTGTCGGAGAGGTAGTTGAGCGTCTGGACGAGGTCTGCTGTGATGGAGTGGAGCGATGCCAGCGAGTTGAAGGCGTTCGTCTCAGGTCGCGGCATAGCGTCGGACAGGGAGACAAGCATGGGAAGAAGGGTGTCAATCGTCTCCGGGTCGGGCGGTGTGACCAGTGGAGAGAGGATAGGGAATGTGAGGCTGTGGAGTTGTCGGGTTTGATGGTTGAGATGGGTGATGAGAGCGGTGTGGGCAGTTATTAGTCTGTTTGTGATCGTCAGTGACCGTTGGTTCGTTATGCGCAGGGAAGGGGGTTACCTACCTTGATGCGCCTCCCTCGACGCCAGATTGCGAGCCCAGGTCGCGGAGCCCGTCGGTGACTCGTTTTAAGGCGCCATCGGACGGGGAAGTCTCGGTGCCCCGCCGCGCCAGCGACTCAACCTCGTCTATCTTCTCGACCAGCTTCGGAGGCATGCCCGGAGAGGCCAGGTCTGTCTCGGAGCCGTACTCGCTCCCGTCGTAATCGCTGGTCGCCCGCCTGTGGCCCCGCGGCCCCGGCGAGGGCAGGCTAAGGCTCGCGCGACCCTGCCGTATCGTCAGTGTTGGTGGGGTCTCTACGTCGACGCCGCTATCCCGTATTGCCTCCTTCGCCTGCTCTCCGTTGTCTTCCTCCAGTTCGAAGCTGATATCTGGTGTGGCGTCCTCGTTTCCATAGTACTCGTCGTCTTCGCCGTCGTCCGAGAAGGCCCCGGCCAACTCGTCCGCGAGGTTCCCCAGCCCGCCTCCTTCACCAGGCGCCCCGCTGCTAAACACGCCCATATCTAGCGACTCGGTATTGTTGAAGCCGCTTCGTAGCGGTGTGGAGGGGTCGTGGAAGGATGATTTGGATTGTCGTCGCTCTTGGGGGGAGTAGGATGGTGTGCCCTGGAATTCGAGGGATGGGTGCGGCGAGTGCCGCGGCGTCTGCGGGAAGGCAGACATTTCGGCTGGCGGGGATCGAGGAAGTTGTGCGATGCTGCGCTCCGCTGCGACGAGGGCGAGGCTGTCTGCCTTTCGAGGTACCGGAGCTAGCGGTTTCTCGTTGTTGATCGGTGTTCTGCCAAAGTGGAGTGTTGCGATGAGAGAGCGCTCGTCCTTCTCTTCCGCTGCGCCCCGCAGACTAGCAAACAGACAACGGACGAAGTGCAATTTGTTTTGGTTAATGACTCGGGAAGAGTTGCGCCCTGGACCTAGTAGGTCTAATTCTCTGTCGACGCGTGTGGTTGCTGGCTTGGTTACTGTTTGGGCAGGGATGCCCTCGAAGAATTGGAAGGGGACGTGGCGGTCATATATATCAGATTAATTTAGTCTATAAAACTGGGAAGAGGGTCCAATGAGATCGCCGCGTAGTCAAGGAGTTGGAAAGCAAAACACTGATGTCAGGGAGCGGCCCGTGAATGCTGAGTCGTGTCGTCTCTGTCACTCAAGTCGACAAGGGAAATCGGGTCGAGTCTGCGGTTTTGTCACTGACGTTGGGCTACACTCTTTAATATCCCAGTCGGGTAATTTTGGGCAACGCGCCCTCGCAGCGAGAGAACGCGGTTGCGGCCCTGCAGCGCAGACCACGATTTGGGGGATGCAAGCCGGGCACTCCAGGTGAGGGGGGAACGATCTGCAGGGGTACTTGGCCAGTAGTATCCTGGCACGCTATGCAGCGCCTGCAGCTGTTAGTGCTCTCCGTACCTCCTGCTGTCCAGCGCGCCTCTTGCATCACCACTCTGACAATTGTGTCGAAGGTTCTTCGTGGGCCGAGGGAAATGGGAGCTTGTTGCATCCCAGAATGAACTAGATGGATGTTGCCTCTCTCATAATTAGCGACGAAGAAACCCCGGGAGACAGATGTGAGATTCCATGTTTGAGTTTCAGGGACTCGCGCACTAACCTTTGAGGTGGTGTGGTCCGGCGTCAGGGGCACCTTGGTGGGCCGCTGCGACTCCAAATCGTGCAACGAACATTCCCGATAGCACATGTCACCGAATTTCAGGGTTTGCTGGAGCTGCACGAGCATGCTAACAGAAGCCCCGCCAACAAAGCTGCGCTGCTGGTAGTGCTGAGTGGGAGTGCCCCAGACTCCATCTCGCAACACGCTGTGTGGGCAGGCTGCCAAAATTCGGTGCCACCACTTTCCAGATCCCACATTCCCAACGCCACACCCACGGCGCCCAAGACCGGGTGAGATGGCCAACTTTCGGAGATTCCGGCCTGAGGACCTTAACAAGCTGTCCAAATGCAACCTGGATCCCCTGACCGAGACGTATGAGCTCGGCTTCTATCTGCAGTATTATGCAAAGTGGCCATCACTGTTCCAGGTGGCCGAGGACCAGTATGGCAACATCATAGGGTACAGTGAGTTAGGCTTTGCGAATTTTTAATGTCGTTGTTATTTCTCGTCTGTGCCCCGCTGACCGGATTGCAGTCATGGGCAAGCTGGAGTCCTCACCGGACGTCTACCGGTTCTCGGAGCATTACCTGCCCTGGCACGCCCACATCACGGCTGTCACGGTTGCGCCAGAAGCGCGCCGTCTAGGCATCGGCAAGCTGCTCACTGAGCAGCTTGAGGCCGCTGCTGATGCCAACAACGCCTGGTTTGTGGACCTGTTCGTGAGGAGTACCAACCACAAGGCCATCACCTTCTACAAGAACATGGGGTACAGCATTTTCCGCGTCGTCAAAGATTACTACGGTGATCACTCCAGCGACCCTACCCGGTCGAGTGAGGACGCCTATGATATGCGAAAGCCCACGAAGAGGGACGTGAAGAAGGAGCACATCCGCGAGGATGGTGAGAAGTTTGAGGTTGACCCCAGCGACGTCTGGTGAGCTGCCGAAGCTTCGGTCGCGACTACCGAGCCAAGCTGCATGTTCCACCGACATCGACGCCCGCGCGCTTGTTTTCACTACCGACCAAGGCGCCGTATTTCGCGGCGAAAGGGGCAGCAAAAGCCTCATTCCGAGCATTCATGCACCCAGAGCATGTTGGTTCGGGGCGCAGATTTCCAAAGGGGGTGCTTTGAGGGCCAAGTCCACCACGTTCCTGACTGGTGGCCGGTAGTATATGCGCCTCTGGGCTCACTGAGAAGGAAAGTGCAGGGACTGCCATCGCGGCTGTTGCGAGATATGTCTAGAAGCGGCAGCGAATACACTTGAGCAGCGCTCTCTATCTCTGTTGAGCTGGTTCTACGTTAGTAACTCATCTAACAGCAAGGTCCCACAAAGCTATGTTTTGCTATCCATGACGGCACTGGGCCCCATACCCCAGGAAGGCTTCTAACCTCATCCTGCAACCCGTTACACGCAATCATCACACTGCGATTCTCTTATCGTAACTCGCGCCCATCCGCGACACGTTGCCCAGCTCTGATGTGAACGTCGCAGCCGATCATGCACTGGAGTCTGCTCAACGATAATATCTCGTAGCTATACATGGCCCTGAAGGTCAGGTGAAACGAAAGGTGGTAGTGGTACTTCTCGGGAAGGATTGCGTTGACACTTCGTACAAGCGCAACCTTAGCACACGACAGGAAGGCGAGGAGGATATCTCGCTAGGCAAATACTTTCACAGGTACATTCGGTCTCACAGGCACAGCCGTTGCCAGACTGCCGGTGATTTGATACCCAATACAAATTTCGCGTGACCGACTCGCCATCATGGGCTCAAGCGGCGTAAGAATGTTGTTGAAAATGTTGTCCAAAAATAAAGTACATTTTGCAACCCGCCTCTAGTGGTTGACGCCTGTTTTGCTCGGAACATAGGGATGGCCAGCACTCAGACCGCCGTCGACAGCCCATGCTTGCCCATTGACATAGCTGGCCTCGTCGCTTCCCAGGAACAGAACAACGCGGGCAATCTCGTCTGCATAACCACCCCTTTTCAGTGGGTTGAGTTGCCCGATCCTTCCCTGCGTGCCACGAGCCCGAGCCATCTCGAAGACGGGAGCCGTCATTCCCGTCTCGATGAGTCCCGGGCAGAGCGCATTCACCCGCACGCCTGTCCCCGCTAGCTCGAAAGCCATGGTACGAGCCATGGAGATGACAGCTGCTTTAGAGGCAGAATACACTGTGCTTCCGGCGTTAGACCGCAGCCCTGCCACGGACGCAGTTGCGATTATGCTTCCCGAAGGGACAGGCTTCACCGGGGATGTCTTCTGCATTGCTGGAGCCGCGTGCTTGGCGGCCAAGAGGACGCTGTAAGTTGTTAGTGCAGCCCATTGAAAGTGAAGCATCCACTGCGAGCGAGAACTAACCTGAGTGTGTTCACCCTCAGAATCTCCATGAGTTCCTCGCCATCGACCTCCGTGAAAACGGACATCGGCCCGGCGGTTCCAGCATTGGCGAAGAACACATCCAGACGACCGTAGCGTTTGAGCGCATCAGCGACAACCGCCTCTACCGCCTTCTCATCAGCGGCATCGAACTGGCGCGTGTGAATCTCCACCTTGGGACACAACGCGTTGAGCTCTTGCTTGTGGGCTTCAAGGTTAGAATCATCATAGTCGCACAGGTACACTGCCTTGGCGCCGTTCTGCGCGAACTGATGGACTGAGGCGCGGCCGATCCCGAGCACCGAGTTTGCTCCTTGAAGGGCAATGTTAGCTCTGATCAAGACATTCACACGGATATGAGCTCTGAAAAGGGTGGTGGTGTCTACCAGTAACGATGACAACCTTGCCGGCAGCCCGGGGCGTGTCGGGGCCGGGGGCGACCTGGACGACTGGCGGGAGGCTACTCTCGGGCGACGGGGCCAAGTGATAGCTGATGGCCTGGACACGACGCTTCGCGGAGTCAGACATTTTGCAGAATATTCATGAGGACCGTTCCCGATTCACTGTGTCAAGAATTTGAATGCAAAGAGAAGGCAGGATGTTACCCGGCTGTTCCTTCCCGTAAGCGGCGGGTTACGCCGTTGATCTCGCGCGGGGCAGTTCGGTGGGCCGAGGCTCACTGTCGCAACTTCCACCACAACTGGATGATGAGATCCATGCTACCTACACTAGCGGAAACTATATGCGCCGAATAAAATTGCTGGGTGCATTTAACTCTCGCATTTCATTTACTGTGAGCAGAATGGCTGCGAAGGAGTTCCACATCTCGAAGATTCCCATGGTGGTGGCCTCCAAGGGTCTCGGCCGCTGTCAGGACGCCCGATCCGGAAAATGGGGCCGAAATGGCGGCATGTCCTTCGTACCCCGGACTGATCTCGATTGCTCAACCTTCTAAAATCGCCGGTAGCCAAGAAACATCATTGAGGTGTCATCTGGTCTCATTCGAGGCCCTTTTCACGTCTCAAGACCCTATGACAGCGATCTCTCCCTTGTCGTACCCCCGGCGAAGTCGTTTCGCGTTTTCAAGATGTCTCAGCACATCGCAAGTTTGATATGGCGTAGCATGTACGAGGGCCTCACATCCGACTCGGACGATGAGGAGGACAAGAAAGACTCCACTGCATCAGTGGTAGAAAAAAATGCCGCCCAGGAGATCGGGAAGGATCAGGTACTCGCCTTTTGACCGTCCCCGCCTGTACTGCATAGCATTTCTGGCTGACATCGGGCGTATCAGAATGGTCAAAACAGTTCGGACGTGGTTCCGTTGCATCGGTACTCGTCATTCCCTGCCGAATTCTCCAGACCATTCCGTTTGCTTCGCTTGCTCCCTGGCAACAGAAATGATACACTCGAATGCCGGCTTTTTGAGGCTTCGCTTGATGAGGAGGAAGGGAAATACGAAGCCCTCTCTTACGTCTGGGGCGATGACTCCTCTCGGGTCTCTATTCGAGTCAACGATGCCCCTTTTGAGATCAGCAAAAATCTTCGCGGCGCCTTGCTTGATCTGAGATCTGCTAGCGAGAAAAGAGTCATTTGGGCTGATGCTATTTGTATCAACCAAGAAAACAGTGCTGAACGGGATAGCCAGGTCGCCAGCATGAGAGCCATATATCAGAATGCCTCACAAACGGTGGTTTGGTTAGGCCCAGAAGCTAAAAAGACACGGGAGGCTTTTGAACTGATCCAGAAGCTAAAAGGCGATGCAGTTGACGCGAAGAAGCTTGGCAAGCCTGCTGAGCGGTGGAAAGGCAAGGAATACAGCAAACTCATCGCGGATGACACAATAGAGACCATCTTCTTGGAAAATCCTTGGTGGGTGCGGGTATGGACTCTACAGGAGATCCTCCTTGCCAGGCGCGCAACCATTGTCAGTGGCTCCTGCCAGGTGGACTGGGACGATTTCTGCACAGCTGTGGACTACGCAAACAAGCTTGGCGTTTTCCAGATCATTGTGCTGGGGGCCGTGCCTCAGTCCGCTTCTTGGGCTGTAAACGCTGTCCAGGCCTTGAAGAAAGCACCAATTCATCCCAATCCGGCTGACGAGCTGTTTTTCTACTTGCTCCGGACGCGAGGCCGGGGGGCAACCGATCCACGAGACAAGATCTTTGCTGTTTTAGGCCTTGTCAGTGGCAGCATCGAGGGCCTTGGAATCCGTCCCGACTATCAGGCATCGATCGAAGATGTCTACTGTGAAGCTACAAGGAGGCTAATGGCTGTCTCGAGAGGCCTTGATGTCCTCGGTGTGTGTTTTCTGTTCAACGACAGAGTTGTGCCGGAACTGCCTTCTTGGGTCCCTGACTGGGGATCTCGGGGCTATCTCGCGCAGCCACTCACAGAAGACGCTCTTGGAGGTCCGCGGGTGACACATGCTTCTCGAAAAGTTGCAGCCAGCCCATCTTGGCAGGATGCTGGCAATACCCTGCTTGTGGAAGGACACATTGTGGACGTCATCACCACGATGAGCGCTGTTCAACACCGGTATGACGATGACGAAGTCTGGGATACCGAGGCATTCGATTCCGACTACGCCAATTCGCCCTGGTACCAGGAGCTTCTCGATGGATTCAACATGCTTGGTAAGGGGCTCTCAAAATTTCCAAACATTATCTCACATATAGCGTTGTACATTGAGTGGGAAGAGTTCGTGAAGGAACTGAAGCCGACAAACCTAAACTCTGGGAACGGCGACCCGATGAGCATATATTGCCAGACAATTTGCGCTGGCACTATGGCTCCCGGAGGTCTCCAAGAGACTGAAGCCTTGTTCAAGACCTGGCTCGATCAACTTGGTCCGATAAGACAGCTGAGAGCATGGCGCGTTAACAGAATAGGCGGGACATTCAAGCTCCTGAGCCTGCTTGGATACATAAAAAGCACTTGGAATGGATATGGGGAATTCCTGACCTACATCACACCATCTACGGAAAGGAGACTGGGGGCCTGTGAGAAGGGATATCTCTGTCTTCTTCCAAAGCTCACCGAGATCGGAGACAAGCTTGCCATCTTGAAGGGCGGCCGAGTCCCTGTTATTTTGCGGGCAGGGGACGATGGGTCCATGGAGTTTATTGGCGAGGCCTATGTTCACGGCATCATGGATGGCGAGGCTTTCAAGGAGGATAAATGTGCGGAGATGAGGATAAGATAGGAGAAGGAATCCGGATCCCGGAAGCGAGAACGGCTGTCGGACATCGCCGTGGTGGGGGTCAGGACGGTGAAATGCCGTCACTTGAGGCTGGAAGCCGATGACAGGCATGGCATATAAACCATCAGCCGCGAACTATGCGTGGGAAATACTCAATACGAGCTCGGGGCTGCAGATGAGCTTCGGTATCCGGCAGACAACCAAGCTTCCACGCTACTCGGGCTGCTCTCGTCATGAAGTTCTTCTGGATGAGCGAATGGGCGATACGGATCTTGCCGTGTCACTGGTCTATCATCTTGGCAGGTCTTCGCGGATGTTGTCATCACGCCTTGGCTGGCTAGGGTTCGGAGACACACGGCACGGCATGGAGCTCCCCGGCAATATACCCTCGTCGATAGTCTCTTTCTACCAAGGAAGCAAGCGGCGGCATCGCTAGGGCTGAGAGCATGTTCCTATCTGCGCCGTCGGATCAGGACGAATTCCGGAGTCCTAATTATAGAAGCTCCAGTGCTAAAATCTCTCGAAATTCTCGTGGTCGTACTGCTTCTCAGTCTTAACCAATCCAAGACTAACAACTCTGAACCTACTCAATCGCAGCGCGGAACGCGCGGCGGATTGGACTGTCCGAGAATAAAAGAACCCGCAGCAGTGCTCGCTAGCAATCGCTTGACTCTACTGCTAGATCCCACCACGACAAGTGCTTTTGGTTCACTGCTCTCGCTTCATCACCGACTATCTGCATAGCTACCTCCATACCTACTGGGTATGTCTCATCGACTGCCAGCACCCGGGAACAATGCATTCATGATTTGAGAGCGGCTCTCCGCCTTTTCGGATAGAAGCATGGAATCCTTGGCTTAGGCTTTGATGCCGATACGGTCTTGATTCGAGAAAAACAGACTGGCTTCCATCGGCGCTCAATCAGTAGAACCCCAGGGCGGCGGTGGCCAATCCCCGGCGGTGGCCAATCCCCGGCGGTGGCCAATCCCCGGCGTACAGCCCCTGGTTACGCTGGGGGGTCGGCGGCATTATATGCATTGTGTGCCTGCCGCCTCCCCCTTCAAACCGGCCACCGCATGAGATGCATGGGATGACGAAATTTTGTAAGCCGAGAGGGGAGGCCATTGTTACACGAGTTGAGTGTTTTGGATTTACACGTGCCCTATGCTGGCTGCTGAGAAGCAAACAACCTGGGGGAAGGGGAATTCTGATTCAGATCAGGCAGAACAAAAAAGAGAGCAAACATTTGGGTGGGGGGCTTGGGGGAAAGGCGAGCCTCGAGCCTGTGTGTGCTGTGTAGGAGCGTACGGCAGTATTGCGGCCAACTTTGCCTTAGACCCCCTTTCAGGTGGTTATACCACGGTCTGTACGTCGACCTGGGCTCGCGTACTCGTGGAAGCCATTGGACGCAGGATACTGGCTCCGCTCTTCCGGTGAAGTTGAAGCAGCAAGCTGCAGGCACCGCGATGCACCACACCGAGCCCGCTTGCCTCGCCAAAAGGGGGAAAAGGGACAGCTGCAACAACCTGCCGCATCGGAGAGCACAAGCCGTGGGCAGGATGTCCCATCGCCCGAGGCCCGGATCGCTCTTCGGTTGGCTGGAGCTGCCTCGCCTTGCCTCGCCCCGTGCGAGGGAAGGCAAAGGGAAGCTGATCTGGAAAGTGCCGGCCCATAGCACGCGACGGTGTACCTGCGCTGGGCGGTATGGCAAAGCTTGATCGCAGCCCAATCGGCCATGAGGGTACTCTGTCCAGACGCTCTCGTCGGAGCTGCCACTCGGTGAGGTAGCGATGCTGTTATCAAAATGAGCAGGACGGCCGAGATTCCCCCTTCATCTTCCGGGCCGTCTTGGTAGAGCAGAGGACATGGTGCCGTGTACCGTCAAAGGTCCCACGTCCCCTCACAGATCTGCGATCGTCAGGACGGCCTCTACCCGGATGCGATGACCTGTCCAAGACGCGGCCTTGGATGCTTGGCTGCAGCCGCACGGCATTGCGCATACACAGTCCCCCCCCAGGCCACCCTCCGCTGTGTCCTCCTCCTTGGAAGCAGAGGGGCACACGGATACGTGCAGCTTCCTCAGGCTCGCCATTGGCAAGACAACCCTCCTGCTTCCCGGCTCTCATACGAGAATGTTCTCGTCAGGCAGCGGGGACATGCAGCGGCTGTGCAACGTGCTTATTCCCTGCTGAAGGCGCAAGAGGGGAGAGGGTCTCTGGCCTGGCCATGTCCCGCTACGCTAGTCAAGCACAGGACTTGTCGCCATCAACGACGTGCAGTGTCTGATCTGCCCAGCCCGTGTGGTGACCCCTCCTGGGCGATGTTGTGCTGCCGTCCCCTCAGGCACCACCAGGGGCCTCCTCCGTCTCCTTCTTCGACCCGCGGCGCGCTTCGGAAGGTGAAGGGGCGCCCACCCTCGCCCCTCGGAGTATATAGTGTCGCCATGATGCTTGACGCCCGTGCTCCCAGGGCCATTCCCCCCAAGGCCCGCCCCCCAGCATCTTGTTGTCTTTGATGGATGGGACGTGTCATTTCTGACCAGACCGGATCGGCCCTCGAACACCGCCGACGTTGAGTTGTCACTGCCACTGCCACTGCCACTGTCACCTGTCGACAAACGACTGTCTCTCTCCGTGCTATCAAATTTGCGCGGGAGAAGACGGAGACACTACGGAGACGCTTTCAGTGTTTGCTTGTTTGCCATCGAACCCTTACTTTCGTTTGCGGCCCCCGCCATCGTCCACGCCTCCCGCCCTATCTTTTGCGTGGCAACGTTGCCAGGCAGCGAGGAACCTTTCGTGGGGGACTTTTAATACTATGCCTCTCGTTACACGGTCCAGCTGCTGTCTTGTCCCCCCTAGCGACGACCACAACTCGAGGGGGCTGTGCTGAAAGAAAACCGAGGACGGACGACGGACGAGTGGTCAAGATGCTGGCCATGGAGGGAAACAAGGGACTGTTCACCAACAATGGCTGCGATTGCTATGTCGACGGCGACGAGGTTCGGGCGGCGGTGGAGCAGGATTTTCCGAAGCAGTGTTTGCAGAACTGCAGAGCGCAGTTTCTCAGGTCCACTCTGCCGGAGTGGACGGATGAGGGCGACTGGGAAACTGGCTGCAAGCTCTTGACGGGCGACAAGGAGAAGGAGAGCTTCTGGTCGCTATACTGGTGCGACATGCAGTTCTGCGGGGTAGCGATAAGCCAGACTGGAGGTTTCCAGCAAGATCGTGAGTGCTGCTGTCCATGGCGAGGGCTGTCTCTGGGTGTCTCGGGCTAAGTACGACATCAGCAAACGTCGGCTTGATCATCAACACCTGCCAAAAGTGAGTCTTAGTCTTCCTCCTCGGCGAAGGGTACAGCGTGGCCTGCCAGAGACCCTGTTTCACTCACGCTGACCCGTCTTTGCCTAGTATTGGGTTCCATTCGGTGATGGATCCGGGCCCGCCGTCGACAGCCTATGCCTGCCAAACGGCCAAGGAGGAGGAGGCGCTGTGTACTCTCACTCGTATCCAGAACCCTGGCGTGACGGGCGCGGTATCAGTTGCACAGCAGTTTCCAACATCTCTCAGCTCGGCACCGGCGGATGGCCTTACCGCCGACCGGGTGGCCCCGACGACAACGCAGCCCGAGCCCACGACCACGTCGGCCGCGACCAGCTCGCCGATACCGTCCTCAGCCATCCCAACCACAACCCACACCCTTCCGGGCTCAGATAAGAACGGGGATTCCAATTCCACTACGTCCGGGAGTCCCCTGTCTGGGGAAGCGAAGATCGCCATCGGGGTCTGCTCAGCGCTCGCACTGGTCGCCCTGATCGCGCTGGCCCTGCTCTATCTCTACAGGAGAAATCGGCGGAAGACGTCCCCGCACCGGTCTCTCCGGACGCACCTGCGGCTCACACAGCACGTGCCGCCGTCGAGCTCGCCCACGCCGCTGATATCCGCGACAAACTCGGCCACAAGCGGTGGCGGACCCCTGACACCGCCCCTCCGACTCCGCGACCGCCGGTTCCTCCCCTCGATCCTCCGGCCGGGGAATCGCTCCCCGTCTCCGCCTCTGACACCTCTCACCCCAGCATACAACCCGTACCACCACTTGCACCCCGGCAGCAACGGCGGCGTCTTCCCATCCTCGCCCATCTGCTCCCCGACGACCAACAAGCTAATTCCGCGACATGAGCGCGCGCCGCGCGTCCATGCCGGCTCTATCGACAGCGCTACAACCGCAAACCTCAGCCTTCCCCCCGTCGCCCTCGCCATGCCGCCTCCCGGAACGGCCACGAGCCGCGGCAGCCTCAGCAGCTACGGCGGCGCGTCCGCGTCGTCTATAACAGGCCACTCCTCGCTGCGCAACGAAATCTCCCAGATGCAGATGCAGGTGCAGTCAACACACCAATTCTCCCCCTCCCCTGCTGGGACGGCAACGCCTCCCAGCTCCCCTACAAGACCGTCCCGTCCGCATGATGCACCGCTGGAGATACCTGATCTCGTTACGCCGGCGTCACCGATGGCATCGCCGCTGGGGCCGCCGCCGAATAGGGCGCTACCACCGCCGCCTCCGCCGCCGCCGCCGCCGGGAGGGGGCGGGAATACGGCGTCGTTTACGGCCGTGGGGGGGAGGGGTTTTGTGCCCAAGGGGGTCCAGGTGCTTAGGGAGGGGGGGGAGGGGGAAT
>Ga0247758_1000728_pt1 | contig 28389 bp, 20 predicted proteins | sample UWRJL156409C4_FD_180950 | JGI IMG/M metagenome (GOLD analysis project Ga0247758, IMG submission 180950) | Plant litter microbial communities from Arlington Agricultural Research Station in Wisconsin, United States - UWRJ-L156-409C-4 | ecosystem: Environmental > Terrestrial > Plant litter >... | reverse complement strand
CATCGAAAAAGAAGGATCAAGTTATCTCAGCGACGATACTTCCTCCGGTTCGCACGCTACCAACTGAATGAGCTTAGAAGCTCTCTTTTTACCACCAGGCCTTCTTCTCACCGCCCTCTTCTTCTCCTCCCTGGCTCTCCTCAAACGCCTCCCTGGCTCGCCGAGCAACATCGTCCAAGAAGTTGCTCGAGGAGCTTTCCTCCTCCTCCCGTGGCTCCTCCTCCCGTGGCTCCTCCTCCCGTGGCTCCTCTTCGCGGCGGCTATAGCTTTCTTCGCGGCGACTATAGTCTTCATCGCCACCATACCGGGTTCCCGTGCGCTCCTCATAGTTGTATTCCTCAGTGCGCTCGCTAGATTGCTCAGTGTACTGGGTCGACTGGGTATAGCTGGACTGCGAGTAACCGCCGTCTTCGGTATAGCCACCGGATCGGTAGCTCTGGGTCTCCTCGGTCTTGTAGCCACCATCGCCACTGCCACCGCCGCCGAGGAATCCCGCGGCTAGACCGCCAAGCGCTCCGCCGCCGGAGGATCCTCCGCCGTAGCCACCACCACCGCCAGACCTGCCGCCAAGGCCGGAGCTTTGCGAAATGTTAGAGAAGCCTTGCTTAACACCTCCCATGATCGCTCCGACAGCAGCGCTGGCAATCTTGTCCTCCATTGTCTCCGGGGCGTAGTTCTTGTGCATGTGCAACTTGCCGCCACAACCATGGCCTGTGTCGTGAACTCCTTCCTTGTGGTTTTGGCCATTCTCAACACCTCGGCGGCTCAGTTTTTCACGAAGCTCATCCCGGGCTTGATCGCTCATGCCGCCCCACCACTCCTCGACGGATTGAAAAATGAGGGCGCGGCCCTCATTGGCACCTCGGCTTCCAGTCTCCCGTTGCGCCGGATGGTGTAGCACGCCGTAGATGATTGTATCCAAGGTGCGGTCAACATCCTTGCCTTCGTCATCCCAACACTCCATGAGCTGGGGAACTACCCAAGTGACGATCTTGGAGGCAGTTTTACCAGCGATCTCGTTGAGAATCTGCAAAGTCAGCCGCTGAACACCCTTGAGGATTACAGTTTCATCTTACGTTGGAGAAGTGGTCCTTGGAAAGCATAGAGTGGGTAGGATCAGTGCAGTCGTCGTCGTGGAATACGTTCAGCTGCTCGTTCTTGCTGCTTTCGATGATTTCCGTGGCACCTGTCGCAAGCTCGTTCTTGATCTGGTCGATGACGGGGATGATGAAGGGGGCAATGAGGGAGAAGACCCAAAGAGAGAGCTGCTCCTCTAGCTGCTCAATGATCTTGGGTAGGACCGGGATCTGCGACATAGATTGCGAGATGGTCTGCAGAAGGTCGTCGTGAAACTCGATGGTAGGCTTGAGCTGGGCGAAGATCTGCTGAATGTACCGGGTGAATTCCTCCGGATCCCGCGGGGAGACGGCGACAGTCTCCATCTGCGCAGCAGCAGCGTTGTTCTGGAGGTCATCCATTTTTGCTTTCTTGTCATCACCGCCAAACAGACCACTGGGAATCTTGTCCAGTAGGTCGCGGAGCATGCTGGTATCCTTGTTCTGGCTCTCCTGGAGGGTTCCCTCGAGATCTTGGATCTCACTTTGAGTCATCTTATCAGACACTGTATTCTGTCAGCTTAATGAAAGTCCCCTCAGGGGTGCTGCCGCGTATCACATACCCTCGCCGGTGACTGAGTGCAAAAAGTCCACACCACCGAATGTGCCTGTGACCAAGGGATAAACGGAACCTCTAGCGCCATTGATCCTGAGCTTGGTGTTGCGGCCAACATGTGGGAAGATGTCACGCTCTCCCAGCTCAATCAGGGCGAGCTCGGTGTAGTTGCTGTGGGCGAAGAAGTCCTCGAGGCAATGAAGACCGGTGCCAAGGAGACGCAGAGCCTCGTTGAGCTCGTCCTTGTTATTGCTTCGCGAGTACGAGCGGCCCAGTTCGATGCACTTCTTGAACAAGCGGCGCACATGCAGCGCAGAGGTCATGATGTTAGCACGCTCATTGGCGATGTAGTTCTTCATTCCCGTCTCCGGATCGACGGCCAGCTCGACTCTCTCGTCGACGGGGGCACGCAGGCGGCGATCATAGTTTCTTGCGTCCTCGTTGTCGGCATAGTTCTTCGGGTTGTCGATGTGGTCTTCGGGGCGATAGCATCCAAGGCGATCTGCGGTGACCTCAAACTCGCGGCTGCCGTACCCAAAGGTGAGGAACCCTAGCACAGAAAGCAACAGGCGGATGGCCTCAGCGGAAACGCTCTTCACGGTGCCCACGTCGATGGCCTGCGAGTAATCACGCAGCCAGTTACCAAAGTACACGCGCGACACCATGAGCTTGTCGAACTTCTTGCCGCCCACAGCACGGGCCATGAGAATCTGGAGGAGGGCGTCTTCGATGTCGCCATGGCGCCCTAAAGTGCGGGAGGAGGAGCTTATCAGCGCCACAGTTGGGTAGGGGGGGCAGCGAGGGGCTTCTCACAGTTCTGGCCCTCCACACTGGAGATACCAGCAATGTTGCCGGCACCAAAGGCAAGGGTGGGTCGCGCGAACAAGAAGAGCACGACGAGCCCGAGTAGGACCGGGTATGGCGTGAGTCCAGCCATATTCGCGAATCTGGTCAATGGAGTTGCTTGCTTGTTTGTCCTGGATACGGACTGCGGGGTTCAGGAGGAGGAGATTTCTGAGAGCGGCGGTTAGCAGTCAGGTTCGGGGTCCTCCGTCTGAAGGTTGGGCAAGGTGTCTCAGATAACTAGCAGAGCGTGCCGTGGGGCAAATAGGCAGAGCGGGCGGAGAGGGGGTGATGGAGAAGATACATCACTTACCTTCGGTAGGTAGATTTAGGGTAGTGGACGGATGTGATGGGATGTCTAGGGAGAAGGAAGAGAAGGGAGGAAATCACAGAGACGAACCGCAGCTTTAGGACCCTGGGTCTAATAGTTAAAACTACTGCACGGCATGCGGCCGTTCCAGATTCACATCACGAAAGTCGCCTGGGCAATCGGAAACTCGCCAAGCCCCTGGTATCTGGCGGGGCACAGGAAAGGAGGGGTAGGAGCTCGAGAGTGAGCTTCGAGCCAATGGCGGGGTACATTGGACTGCGTGACGACAAGAAATCAAGCCCAAAGTGACCGGGGTCACTCAGCTGCTGAATGCCGCACGCAATGCAGCCCAGCCAAGGGCGACCCCAGCCAAGTGCCTGGCAACCAAACAGGACGCAGGTGGCGATAGGTTGCTGCCCAGATGCCTGTCGAGCGTGGTTCAGATGCTGGGGATGCGACCCTGAGCAAGGCAGCTTCGGCATCAACGATCGCATCCATACCCCCGTGTTGCTACACCGGCCGTAGAAAACCCAGCGAGAAGCTGATTCCGATTTGCAGAAAAAGCCGTTTGGGGCACCTAGCGGGCAGTAGGTGGGTGATGCTAAAATGTCAAACGACCTGTCTGTCGCGTTGGCTCAAACGGAGGGATCTCTGTACACACAACTGGTAGTAGCAGTACTTGGTCGAAGCTTCCGACTTTGCTTGAGCACGAAACGAAACGAAGGCTTGCGCATTTTGTGTAATACAGGACTCTGGATCTTGACTCCTATACGGAGTAGAAACCCCAACATGTGCAGTGTGTAATTGATCTGAGAGGCCATGGTGAAGCTGGTCCTCCCGGGGCCCCACCGAGGGGATTGGTCTGTGGGTGCTATCTTGGCCAACGGGAAGCGGGGCTGGTGAGCGGGTCACCCAAGTGCCTGAGGCGCTTTTCGGGCCTGCATGACGTGGCCGGCTTTCTTGCTGCCAAGAGCCAGAGTGCCCGCTTGCTCGCCCCTGGCAGGGCCATACTGAGGGATCACATCGGACGCGTTGCCAAATCACCCACATCAACGTGAGGTCCACGGTATTTCGAATACCTTACGCTCTTTTCAACCCCAGCGGATATCCTCGAAACATAACATGGCGCATCGCATTCTCGGGGCAACCGGAAGGACAGAAGTTCACAAGACAGACGCATGTATATGTAGCAGCAAGCTTGCTAAGGAATAATGATATCTCATGGATGCAACAGATATATTTATCGCTGTTTGACCATGTTACTTTGGTTGCTGCCTTCAATGAACATCAGTTGTGATGTGTGTCTAGCCTCGGGCGCGGGCGGTTGAGCCTGATAGCGATGCAGTGGAAGACCTGAATCACAGTGGTTAGGGACGCGACGAACCCTGAAGCAATGGCAGGATTTTAGGCGTTGCTGATAAGTGCCGCAGCCACTATTGCAACGGCGGGTTTGATGGCGCATTGATGGTTGGGGAGAGGATGTTGAGATGGAGGCATCACAACGGTGCGCAGAGCCTGGGGGGCCACACGAGAGGGGGACCTCGAGACGGGAGGGGCAGGAGTGATTGAGGAGGGCCCGGTGTAATTCGTACCTACCTACCTCGGGCGGGCGTATGGAATTGGCCGCTGAAGGTTGCAGACTCTGCAACAAATCAGCACCGAAAACTCGGAAGACGCGCGCTGCTTGTTGATGACCCCTGTCATTTTAGGAGACAGCACGCTGCTGCAGGTGTCTCAATAGGCTGAAAGCGCCCGCCCATTGGTGGATGCTGGTGCGATTTCGCGTGCGACAACCGAGCTCCCCGTTGACGCCTGGATGCTGGGCCTCAAGTACCCCAAGACCTGTTCGAAATGGATGAAGCAGTACCTCTGGAACAGCAGCTTCAGAAGAACGCGCCCTCGGGACAGCAAAATTAGTGCAATCGGCGCGCCAACAGCACAAAATAGGGTGCAAAAAACCGCGTTACCGATATGCATTATAATTGAGCGCATCTACCACAAGCTCAAACGCTCTCTTGGAAAGCCATTGAGAGCGATGCGATAGAAAGAGACAGGTGCGCCGGAGATGGAGTGACAGGCAGAGTTGTAGATTTGGGAAGGGGCTGGGGAGCAGCTCTTTCCGCTGGTTGCACCAGAACTCGCTGTGCGAGGCACTGTTGGTGCTGCGTGTGCGAGAACGGAGGGGCAGAGGAAGGAGGCACCAGGGGACAGCGCGGCGGGCGGGCAGGTGGGTGGTGGGCGCCTATTTGCAGTTGGGGCTGTGTGGCCGACCTAGGCCCTGCCATCAGCGTCGAAGAGGTGGGAGAGGGCCAGAGTGATTTTGTGCCAATTCAATCGGGGCCCTCCACTGAATTCAGCAGACGGTTTTTTTTTCGCTCCCCGAATTTCAGCACGAAATCAGCGCTGCCACCTCGCCCAGCGCCACAACTATAATTTCGGTCACCCCCCACCTCCCCCAAAATTCACCCGAATTTTTTTCCTCCCGTTCTCACCTTTCATTTTTGGCGCCTTTAGCACTCTCCAGGTCGCGGGTCTCCATCCACCATCACCACCAACGAGGATTATTGCCTGCGCTGTGCCCGTTGCTGATTCGCAACGCGTCGCATCCACCAAAACTTAAGGTGCCTAGCCGCAGCAGCCCACTCAATCACCAAACCACAACAACCGCAGCAGCCATGCCGCGCCAACCCAAGAACAAGGCCGTAGAGGCCCCAAAGCCCGTCGTCCCTGCACCAGCAGCTGTCGCACCGGCGGCCCCCAAGCCACATCCCGTCATTGATGTGGACAACTTCATCCGAGTGCGAGACTCAGTAAGCAAAGCATCCCCTCAAGTACTTGCCTCGCCGCCCGCATCGCACCCCGTTGCAGCGCAGCCTTGTCCCATCCCCGCTTTCCAAAGTCGCGTCACGCCACCACCTCTCCCTCCAGCTTTTGCGGCACCAAAAGTACCAAAACACGCGATGCCAACCCCCCCTTCGCATCCCACTCACAACAAACCCCCCCTGCACTACCCATTGCGACGTGTTGTAGCGGCCACAACGCCCAACACAGCCTTGCAAGCCAGCCATGCTGCTGTGCGGGCGAATGCAGCTGTTTTGTCGCCTTTTTCGAAGGTGCTACGCGTCATGTGACAAGATAGGGCTCGTCCTATTTGTATCTCACATATTGTTGTTACTGTCACGCAAATATGCCTTGGGTGAAAATTGTAGATAGCTGCACATCATGGCATATGCGCTCATCGCAATCCCACAAGTCTCATATGACCACTGCTAACAAACACCCAGGTCTATCACCGACTTTCCACCATTCAGGATCTCATCAAGAGCTTCTCCCAGGACTACCTGCGCCAGACTAATCTACTTCTCGGCGAGGGCACCAGCCTCGAGGGTGTTGACCTGGAGCAGCAGTTTGGTTTTGGTCCGCTTGTGCAATTCACATCTGGCGTGCCGCAACCGGTAGTTGAGGAGAAGAAGGAGCGTAAGAAGCGCACCCATGATCCCAACGCGCCGAAGCGCCCCCTCACCCCCTACTTCCTCTACATGCAGACCGCTCGTCCCATCATTGCGAGCGATCTGGGAGAGGATGCCCCCAAGGGCGCTGTTCAGGAGGAAGGCCAGCGTCGCTGGTCTGTCATGAACGCATCCGAGAAGTCTGGATGGAACCAGGCCTACAAGTACAACCTGCGTCTCTACAACGCCCGTGTCCATTCTTACAAGCACGGCAACGCCAGCGCCAAGGAGATGGATGACGCCGACGCTCTGAAGTATGCCGATGAGTTCAATATTGAGATGCCGTCGGTCAAGGATGTTGAGGAGATTGTTCCAGACCAGGATGCTATTCAACAACAACTTCAGGAGAGCGCTGTCGTCGAGGATGCGTCAGAGGAGGAGCCTGTTCCTGCGGCTAAGACCCCCAAGAAGAAGGAAGTCCGGAGGCGCAAGACGGCCACTCCGGCTACGGAGGCCGAGCCCGCCAAGGTTGTTGCCACACCGGCGAGCCCCGAAGTCAAGAAGCGGAAGCGTGTCTCTAAGGCAGCAGAGTTGGAGGAACCTAAGAAGTCCGGGCGCAAGAAGACCAAGAGCGGTTAGATGCGTTCGTAATCTGCCTCTTGTTGTCTTGTTGATCCTTTCTCATGATACCTTCTGTCGATTCCGTTTTCGTATTTCATGATACCCTCCTCGACGCGGCACTTGGGAGTACTTGTCCTGGGCACCCTATGGGGCGTATCTGGCTCGATACAACAGGGCCAGAGGGAAGGCACGGCATGTCGGCTCTTCCAGTTTTTGGGTGTTTATTTACTGTATGAATCATGATGAACATTGGGAAATCAGGTCGTTCTGAAAATTGGGAGGCGGCGGTTGGGGGGTGGTCTCAGGAGGGTGGAAAGGACATCGGAGCGTCGCGCTCCTATACTGGGAAGAAGAAATCCCATGTTGTACTTAGTCTGTCTTTCTGACTTCTGTCTATGGTATCTGGCGCACTGTGCTTTCAATGGGAAACATATCTTCCATAACCGCCGTGCCGGACTTATAAGTGTTTAATTCTGAGTTAGCGGACCTTGAATTATAACATTGTGCTTGTCGAGTCTATTATTGAGCTGAAGTGAGTTCATGACTTCAGAGCAAGGGTTTCCGGCGGCCGCTGATCAGATGGGAATGTCATCCAGCTCTCAGGGTAGTGCCGCAACCGTTTGGGGTTCGCCGTCACGGCCCTGAAACGTTAGGCTCAGGGCCGTGGTGGAGGGTACGGCAGTCAAATCCCTCTGGGGAAGTTCTGTCTTGGGGCCTTTCCCGCGCATGCATTGATCACATGGGCAGAGCTGAAACAAGACCTATTGCACGGCGCATTTTTCGGGCACCGGCGTTCAGGGAGGGGATGGGATAGCGTGCAGCTTTCTGGACCTCCAAACCCCATATCTTTCCGGTGCCTAAATCTAACAGATCGGGCTTCTCACCTGAGCCGCTGGGTGGTATAAGCCGGGCACCCAAGCAACACCGACCTCCTTTAGGTCAGTTTGCGTTGTACGGCAGGTGCCACATTTTATCTACACCATGGAAATTCACTGTGCGTTTGCGGAATTATGGGCACCTGAGCCCCATTTCAGTTCTGTACCAGTTTGTATCAGCGCCATTGGAGCCAGACAGCAACGGTATTGTAAGCCGTATCATGTGTGATCCCTAGTACCTAGGTACCAAAGGCCCAGCAACAACGGCCACTTGTAGCTCATTATCTGACCACTGCAACTTCAATTGACTTCCGGGTGTCGCACAATGGGATATTTGATTCATTGTTCTAAAAAAAAAAAAATAGCCTTTACAGTGGATATACGCCCTATACCGGGGTACCTCCAGCTGCATTTGCATCATTTCGCTCGCCTATAGAATCCCTAATACCCAAGACCTATCCCATAATAGCTCCCGGCCGCCGTGGTAAAGAGGCCTAAACGCTTTCCTGCAGCCTGGAATATCCCAGGTTAGCGGCGTATGCCACCTAGGTACCCTAAAGTCGCCTCCTCCCTACCCAACGATCACTAGTACACAAACCAGGCTTGCGCCAGCGGCAGCTCACTGCTTGGCTCTGCCTCGCACACCACACCATCTGCCTCAACCGTGTATCGCTCCGGATCAACCTTCATCTTTGGCATCGTGTCGTTAAATTTCATATCTTTCTTGCCCACTGAGCGGCAGCCACGGACTGGCTCAACGCGTTTGCGCACACCATACGATGCAATAGTGCCGCTATCCATACTTGCTTGCGAGACGAACAGAATGCTTGTTTCAGGCACAAGGGTGGCGTACATTGGACGCCCTACGACAGGCTGAATGGTGGGAATGGACGCGTTGGGATCACCCTACGGGATCATGTCAAATAATGATCTTCAGCAAAATCTAGGAGGGGATACGTACCATCATCGCCCACGCGATCAGGCCGCTCTTGATAACCAGGCTCGGCTTGGTCCCGAACCAAGCTGGATCCCACACCACCAAATCGGCCAGCTTGCCAACTTCGACACTGCCGATCAGGTGGGACATGCCCTGGGCCAGCGCCGGGTTGATGGTGTACTTGCTCACGTAACGCTTGACGCGGAAGTTGTCTGCGCCGGTGTCCTTGTCCTCAGGCAGCGGACCACGCTGCAGCTTATTCTTGTGTGCCGTGTGCCAGGTGCGCAGCACGACTTCACCACAGCGACCCATGGCCTGGCTATCGCTACTCATCATGCTAATAGCACCGAGGTCGTGCAACACATCTTCGGCGGCGATTGTCTCAGCGCGGATGCGGCTCTCGGCAAAGGCCACGTCCTCGGGGATGTCCTTGCTTAGATGGTGGCAGACCATGAGCATATCAAGATGTTCGTCGAGCGTGTTGCGTGTGTAAGGTCGTGTAGGGTTAGTTGACGACGGCAGCACGTTGGGATGCTCGACGACGCTGATGATGTCTGGCGCATGACCGCCACCAGCGCCCTCGGTGTGATATGTGTGGATGGTACGGCCCTTGAAGGCGGCTATTGTCGACTCGACGAAGCCGGACTCGTTGAGCGTATCCGTGTGGATCAAGCACTGCACGTCTAGCTCGTCGCACACACTCAAGCACGCGTCGATGGCCGTTGGGGTAGTTCCCCAGTCCTCGTGGAGCTTGAGGCCGCAGGCACCGGCCCTGATCTGCTCGCGGAGCGCCATTGGGTCGCTGTCATTCCCCTTACCCGTGATACCGATGTTAAGGGGCAGCGAGTCGCACGCTAGCATCATTTGGCGCATGTAATGTGCGCCTGGCGTGCAGGTTGTCGCGTTTGTCCCGGCGCTGAGAAGCAAAGTGTCAGCATGATACCCCGATCCCACAACTCGCCCGCCGGTAGGCTTACCTCGGACCTGTTCCTCCACCAAGCATTGTCGTGATACCCGACGCGATAGACTCGGACGCCTGTTGTGGGCAGATAAAATGAATATGTGTATCCAGACCTCCGGCCGTGATGATCTTGCCCTCGCCAGCCACAACATCGGTACAGCTCCCCACAATCATGCCGGGCGTCACCCCGTCCATAACATCGGGATTTCCAGCCTTACCAATGCCTACGATCATCCCCGCTTTGACACCGATATCCGCCTTGTAGATGCCAGTATAATCAACAACCAACGCGTTCGTAATCACCATATCCAAGGTGTCGGCGTCAGACCGCCCTGTCGCCTGCCCCATGCCCTCACGCAGCGTCTTTCCACCGCCAAACTTACACTCATCCCCATACACTGTAAAGTCATTCTCAACTTGAACCCATAGATCCGTACTCCCAAGGCGCACCAGGTCGCCAACCGTCGGCCCAAACATAATCGCGTACGCCACGCGATCCATCCGGAATGGCTCCAGGAGCGCCGCATCGGCGGCAGGCTCGGGCGCATGAGAAAACCCGGCTCGCTGCAAGTTCTCAGTGATCTCGGTGGTGTGCGCGGGGTCGACTGCGCCGGAAGCAAGTCCGTTCCCACCACGGATGACCTTGGCACCACCGATCTCGACCAGGGTTATGGTCTTGGCATCGCCGGGCTCAAAGCGCACCGACGTGCCGGCGGCGATGTCTAGGCGGAAGCCGATGGCCTGGGCGCGATCGAACTCAAGCAAGGGGTTCGTCTCGACGAAGTGGTAGTGGCTTCCTACCTGGATGGGGCGGTCGCCACGGCTGGTGACCTTGAGGCGGATGCGGCGACGGCCCTGGTTCAGCACGATGGCTGCAGAATCGTCCTTGACGCAGACGACGGCGCCGGGCCGGACGGACAGGGGCGCGAACAGGGGGAAGACGGACGGGTCCGGGATGGGAAGAAAGCTGCCGTACAAGGCACGGGCTAGGTCGCCGTCCTCGGTGGCAATGGGGTTGTGCACAGTGACGAGATACGTGCCCATGCGAAAGGTGCCCTCGACCTGGATTTCGTGCAGTGTTGTTGGAACCTCCGGCAGCACGTGGCGGCGGCCGAGCATGGTGGCGCCTAGTGCCATGAGGTCGGCGACCGTGTGGTTGCCATCGCGGATCAACTCCTGGATGTTGCTGGCGATGAGTGCCGTGGCCTCGGAGTGGTTAAGCCGCACACCGCGCGCCAGTCGCCGCTGGGCCAGGAAGCCCAGCTGCGAGATGGCGAGCTTGTCCAGCTAGAGAGTGTTACGCATCAGCCAGAGGCCCACATCTCCTACTCCGCTGCGTTCGAGGTTGGTTGTGTTGTACGGGTGTGGTTGGTGCAGGCATGTGTGACTAACCTCTCTCGGGACTAAATGCATGTCTTCGTTCTGCTGCACGAGCCAGCTAACGAACTTCGGATGGCAGATGCCTAATCAATGCCAAATTGGCCGAGTAGGGGAAAAGAAGAAGAAATCCCGCCCAAATTTGACGTGAAGTACTAAGGTAGGTTATCACGGTTATGGACCCTCCTCGCTATCCCCAGAAAGCCCCCCATCCGCGACTGTATCCGCAGTTGCTGCAGGAAGATCAACCTCGCTGCAGGGCGTCAGAGTGGGGATGTTCATCCCAACCCCGCATCATCCAGATAAGAGTCTGCCGCCTTGGTTTCCGGGACATCAAAGCGATACGATTACGCCCAGTCTTATCTATTATTGCTAGACGTGGAATAACTATTTACATTTGCTTGGTATCATGTGCTGCCTTTTCCTTAAACAAAACCAGGGCATCCAAATCGTAACCGCCATGTGGCTCATAACAAAGATATCCTGCGTGAGGGCAGTTGACTTGACCCGATCCAACCGAAGACACGAAAACATTCGAGATTAACCATAGTCGCTGGCCCCCGTGGACAACGCTCCGAAATGCCACATCAAAAACGCCGCATCATGCATCGATCAACCGCTCTTCACTCCTAGCTCCTCTGGCGAGGACCTCCTTGATCCGGTCATCCTCGACCTCACGCATTCTGCTTCTCGCCGCGTCTAGACGCTCGACGCCCCGGTTGATGGTCTCAATGTGCACGCTTAATGGCACATCGACCTTATCTCGAACCAGTTCCGGCTCTGCTACCCGCTCCCGTAAGTTATCTAAGCCAGCTTGAATCTTCTCGAGCTCTACTATGAGCTCGTTGACTTGCTTCACCGCCTCCGATCGCTGCCCATTGACTTCCCTAAGCATTGAAAGCTGGTCGTTGAGGTGGTGCAGCCGTCGCGAGTTGCCACCGACGAGCGTCCACAAGGTCCACAAAATCTCATTTTTCTGGCCTTGCACCGACTTCTGCGTGCGCGTGACAAACTCGTAGATGACGTCCAGGTGACCCTCGGTCTTGGAAAGCGTACGCAGGACCGATTGAGCCTCAACTATCAGCTGCGCGATCTTGTCTGACACCAGCGCCGTGTGCTCGACGTACTTGTCAAGCAGGCCACGCTCCGAGAAGACGGCCGGCTGAAACGGCGAGAAGATCCAGCTGGTCCAGTCGCTGATGAGACCGCGACTCTCCTTCTCGGCCGACATGCTATCGAGATAGCGTGACGTCCAGCGGTTAATACTAATAACCGAGTCGACCGCTGAGCCAACATGCGTGTTGAACTTCTGGAGCTCGTTCGATGCACCACGTGCGGTGTCGATGAGCTCGTCAAATTCAAGCACGAGTTCCTCTTTACCCTGCAGACCGCTGTGGCGTACCATGGTGCGCAAGTCGCGGATAGACGCCTCGGTTCGCTTCATCTCCATAGGAAGTGAAACACCCTGGGCGGATTTCTCAAGGATTCCCTCAAAATCATCTTGGACCTTCATAAGGCCGTCAAACTCGACTGGCATACCGCTTCGTGGACGTCCTTTATCACTCATCGGGATGATATCCGGACAGAATGGTAGGCTCAGCCATGATGCGCCCGGTAAACGGCACACCGGGGAGAGTGAGGCGTAGAGTGACTTTGTGGCCATATTTTGCACGATGATGACGCCGCCAAAGATGAGGTACAAGGCCAAGAATACTGCCAGAGGTTTTTGCGCATATCGAAAGGCGAGCGCAACCACACCAAGCATCCAGGAAAGGACGTTGAAAAGGGCATCGGGGAGAGACTCGGCAACTCTATCGCCGAACGCCCTTGACTGACCCTGGTCGAGGTCGTCCGACGTCTCCCGGTAGCGACCATGCTTTTCGGTGACCTGCTGCCGGCGCCGGAGACCCGGGAGCGGCGGCGGGGCGGGGCGCACCGTTTTTGATGAACGCGTGCTTCCCCGCCTGGGACTCTCAACTTCAACTGTCGGCATATAAAACTGCGGCTCGGACTCGTGGTGTTTCATAGAGTTGTTGATACTTTGGCGCACGTTCCTCGGCAGTGACGGGCTGAATGGGGTCCGCATGATGACCTGGTCGTCGTCCTCCTCTGCCTTGTCACGGAAGGTCTGCAGCGACTCGTCCTGAGAGCCGCTGATGCTGAATGGCTGCGATTCCCGAAAACTCAGGGGTTGCGAGCCGGATAGCTGCGAAGGATCGCTTGCGCTGGATATGGCTAGGTCGTCGTCGTCGTGCAAGATGGATGTGTCGAAGCTGTCGTTCTCGCCGCCTTCCACCATGCGCCAGGAGCTCTCGACATGCAGCTCCCGTTTTCGCGTGCCTGCCATGGCCGGTCGCGTCTTGCCCCGAAATAATAAGGATGGCGAAGGGAACGCGTCGCTGACACGAACGCGTGGGTGACCAAGATATTTAGGCTCCGATGAGTGGATGACGAGATGTCTGACACTCGTGGTCACGCGCCTCGCGTCACTGGATTCGAAGGCAGAAGCAGCCGTTTATAGGTCGTGGGGGTTCTCGGTGGAAACAGTGCTCAGTGCTCGGACTGCTACTTCATGACATCACGTTGAAAAGGGTAAGGCGTCCAAGGGCGTCTCATAGAGAGTGACTCACGGCAAGGCAGCAGCAGCAGCAAGCCAGAAGCGTCGGGAAGGCATAGAAATATTATCGCATTTGGAGGAAAGACGCAGATGGACTGAAGAGAGACATCTCATTGAAGTCGCCACGCCATCGCCCGGTTTGCGGCTGATGGGGGGTAGCATGGGGTCTGATGTCAGGACTCGAGGAACGGGTGGCTGGGACGGCCGCGAGACTCTCTGCTGCGATGATTACTGTGTGCGATAACTGAAATCAGCAGGCAAAGCACCGTGCGAATCGGATCCGTCACATGGACTGGCTGTCTCACTCCCGGGCTGACACAAACCAACCCCTGGTCGCTGCAAGGGTCATTGAAGGTCCTAGCCAATCATGAGAAGCATCTCGAGAAAGCTTGGCTTGCAGGCCTAAAAGTTCGGGTGGGTCAAAAGTGATTCGACGACGACAGCAGCCTCCGCGAATCTGAGCAACAAAGCAGCGGACACTTGACGGCATCTCGAGCCAGCACAGCAACCGATTGAACGGGATGCGCCTTCTGCAAGCGTCGAGATGGGCCTCGCGCGCGCTTATAAAGACCCCAAAGGTGCCGTTGCGCCTCTGCTCGTCATGCCCTAGCACGCCTCCGAAACCGCCAGCCGATCACCGGAATCTCGGAGTGCAGCAAGAGCTCTTCACGACGTCCATCTATAGCCCCGGGTCACCAATCTTTCTCCCCAATGGCGCACGCATATTCAACCGCCTCGTCGAGTTTCTGCGGAAGCATTACGTGCGCTATGGCTTCCAAGAGGTCATCACGCCGACCATCTTCAAGAAGTCGCTCTGGGCCAAGTCGGGCCACCTGCAGAACTACGCCGACGATATGTTCACCGTGACAAGCACGTCGCAAGAACGCGCCGACAGGCAGGAGGATAGTGGCGAGGTGGAAGAGTACGGACTCAAGCCCATGAACTGCCCGGGCCACTGCCTGATCTTCGCATCGAAACATCGCAGCTATCGCGACCTGCCGATCCGATACGCCGACTTCAGTCCGCTTCACCGGAATGAGATTTCTGGAGCTTTAAGCGGCCTCACGCGTGTGCGAAGATTCCACCAGGATGATGGGCATATCTTCTGCCGGCCGATACAGATCGAGGAGGAGATCCGCAAGACGCTCGATTTCATCCGAGTAACCTACGACGTATTACGCCTTGGGCCGTATCGGCTGGCGCTCTCCACAAGGCCAGAGGAGAACTATATGGGCAGCCTGGAAGACTGGGAACAGGCGGAAAACGCTCTGAAACGGGCGTTGGACGTGAGCGGGCAGGCGTGGACCATCAACGAGGGCGATGGCGCGTTTTATGGACCGAAGATTGACGTCATCCTACAAGATTCGGACGGCAAGGAACACCAGACGGCCACAATCCAGCTTGACTTCCAGCTGCCCAAGAGATTCGAGTTGGAGTACCTGGCTCCAGCCCCGGAGCTGGAGCAGAAGGGGGAGACGACAACAGATGCAGACCTGCTCGCTGTTTCGGGGCCGGTTAGGCCGGTGCTCATTCACCGCGCTGTGCTTGGCTCTGTGGAACGACTGATGGCGCTACTGATCGAGCACTATAATGGAAAGTGGCCTTTCTGGCTGAACCCTAGACAAGGCATCATCCTCACGGTGAACGACAGCCAGCCCACGGTGGATTGGGCCTATCACACGCGAGACATATTACTATCCCAGACATCGGCTGATTTCGGGCCGGGCTCGACCCCAATCCAACTCGCTGTGGACGTCGATGACAGCGCACGCAGCTTGCCGCTCAAGGTGCGAGAGGCAAAGACGAAGGGGTACGGCATGATCGTTGTTGTTGGACCGAAGAACGTCGCGAAGGGGTCCGTAACGGTCGACGCCACGGGAATACCTCAGGCGGGCGAATCGCCACAAGAAAAGGGACTGGAGATGACGCCAAAAGAGCTGAGACAATTCATGGCGACGAAGGTCGAGGCTTACAGGTGACACCAATCCGCAAATGAGGCCGGTGTCCCATACGGATGTGAATTCTTAGAGCACGAGGTGCTGTATGATGTGTAGGTTATGCTGTAGATAGATGTATCAGTTGTCAAACCCCAGCTCACCGATAAGATAAAGCTAGCGATGACGCAGGGCGGCCCGCACTAATTGCGGGGCCTCTTGGCCGCGGTTCCTGACCGACACCCTGCATCTTGCAACCCCTCGCTCTGTTCACGGATCCAGCAAGACGCCAAAACACCACTCACAAACCAACACCATGGACCTCACAACCCCATCCGATTCTCCGCCGAACTACATAACGGCGGCCGCTACCCATGGCATCCGCCTCCGCCAATCCGCTCCCGTCAAGCGCGGCCCCAGACCCTTTGAGCTCCCCATCCTCACGTACCTCAAAGACAAGCGCGTTATCCTTGCCTCGGCCTCGCCGCGCCGCCGTGCCCTCCTTACCCAGATAGGCATCACCAACCTCGAGGTTCTCCCTTCCACACAGCCCGAAGACCTCGACAAGGGCTCGCACACCCCCGAAGAGTACGTCGCCGCTACCGCGCGCCGCAAGTGCCTCGACGTGTACGAATCCGCCCTCGCAGTCCAGGAAGCCGCCACAAAGGATGGCGGTGCCGTGCCTGCCGACCCTGCGCTGGTCATCGCAGCGGACACGGTGATTGCCACGCGGGGAGGGCAGATCCTTGAGAAACCACGCAATGAAGCGGAGCATGTCCGCACACTCAAGCACCTCCGGGATACACGGTCGCACAGAGTGCTGACGGGGGTGTGTGTACTTGCGCCGCGGGCGGATGCCGCCCATCCGGGGTATGAAATAGCGACGCATATGGAGGAGACGCGAGTGTATTTTGCGCAGGCGGATGATGGGCTTCCAGATGATGTGATTGAGAGCTATGTTCGCACAAGGGAAGGGGCCGATAAGGCGGGAGGATATGCGTTGCAGGGGATAGGGGGGATGGTGTTGGTGGACAAGGTCGAGGGGAGTGTGGATAATGTGATTGGGCTGCCGGTGAGGAAGTGCCTGCAGTTGTGTGAAAAGGTAATATTTAGACAAGAAGAGGAGGAAGGGGACGATGGGTCTGACGAGGAAGACTGAAGGTAGATCATGATTCCATGTCGATAACTGAAGGGCAGCCAAAAAGTGGAAGTCTCCAGCAAGGGCTTAGTGCAGATGAATCACTCGCTCTGGCTATGGCAGCTTCGCGGTAAGTAGAATATGATTACACCAACAAAACTGTTCAGCTCCTTGTTACGAGCCCTACTTTGTGCGTATTATTGTATTATTACCCTTCCTTGCCAGCATCTCTGGACAACGTTCCGGACTTACAGACGCCTGGCCCATTTCCGTATTTCGCCTTTTTTATCTTCTATTTTATGGTCAAAACCCCACCAAACGCCAATCCAAAAATTTCACCTCTCTTTGCTATTCGATGATTTGGGAAGTCTCAGTGGATGTGCTTCCGTATTGAAAACATAGTCGTCCAGGCTGATCAGTCCCGGGTCAGAAAATATCAAGTAGAAATACTTCAGTGTCTCAGCAATCCAGTAACTCTGCCATATTGTTAGCATACGTCTCTCCCGAAGTCGCACCCAAAAAGAAACACGACAAACTCACCTCCATCGCATCAATCTTCGTCGTGAACCCTTCATCCTGTACGTCCGCAATAGCTGAAAAGGCGTACTTGGTCTCAGTAGCCTTTCTGATCGACTGAAACATGTGCCACGCCACATCCAGTAGGTCGGCCTTCCCTGTGATTCTGTACAGGATGAATATACTCTCGATTGCCTCGGGTCTCAAAAGATACTGTTGATCACGCATCACAGAGAACGGTTTCGGCAGTGGCACAGCCCCAGCATCCCCCAAAGAAGGGTTCCGCTCACGCCATACCGTCTCGTTCCATTTACACTGCGCGAGGTCGGCCGTCTTCTTGCATGGTATCACCGCTGATATCTCGGGCATGATTCCGGTGGGGAAAACTTCATACGCATATGAACAGCCGCGGGCAAGCTGCTCCCCGATCTTGACGTGCTCGTCTTCATGGAAGAGCTTCCCTCCTAGGGCAAACATGCCACCAGCGAAGCAACCAACTAGTGAGAAGTATTAGTGTACCGTTCCCCATTTCAAGGCAAGCAGCAGTCAAGGGGGTGTCTCAGGCATGATTAACTCTCCCTGAGCCACCCAGGGCGACCATGAGACACTTGAAGGTGGGTTCGGAGCTGTTGGTTTGACATACGGTGAGAAACGTCTGGCAAGAGTTCAATGATCTTTCCGTTGGAGAGCACGGTGCCCGAAAATAGGATGTCCGGTGGACTGGCTGGGTATGAGTCGGGCAACATCGGCCGGAATAGGAGATGGTGCTTGATCGACTCCATCGCTTTCAGGTGGAGCCGTTTGTAAGTCTCGTCCAGGCCGCCTAAAAGAGCGTAGGTTTTTGAGAAATACTCATAGGCCGAGTCGGACATTGCCCCGAGCGAGAAGGCGTTGTCTTCCGTGATGAAGCCGCTTTTAAGATCGATAAAAATGGGCCACATCCCAGGCAGTTTTGTTTCGTCCTGTGTCCTCTCGAAGTGTTTCTTGATGTTGTCTACAACGCTGTAGAACTTTGGGTCGCCTGTCAGTTGCGAGAGTCTCGTAAATTCCAGAGATAGTGTCCCAACGGCCGCAGAGGCTTCCCGCTTGCTGGCAACTAGCAACCCCTCCTGGACGGCTTTGAAGTCGAACGCATTGGCAGGAAGGTTGTTGGGTGTGTCAAAGGCAGCGTATAGCATTTCCCCGAGTTCTGCAGCCTTCTGGAGGAGAGCTTTCTCCCCGCTCAGATCATAGGCCGACAACAGACCACCAAGATATCTGATATTGGTCTCGAACAGACTGCAATCTCGTGACGTGCTCTTGGCCCAGTCAATTTTTCCAACCATCCGTACAGCCTGTTTGAATTCCTTCTTGAGGTCCATGATCCATAGTGTTCCAAGGGAATCGACCAACGTAGCACCCCAACCATTGAATGTGTCGACGCCTCGTAAGGACTGTGGTAGGACCTGATCCTTACCCCAGGCGTATTCAGAATAGGTGGACCATGACTTGATGGCGGCATCCCGGACTGCGTCTCGTCGCTCAGCCTGAGTTTTGTTATGGGTCTTGTTCAACTCGTCCTGTGAAAAGACGTGCTGGATGGGTGGCAAGTCGCGGGGAAGTCCTTCGGGGAGCCCCGTCATAGCCGATTCTGGAATTGGGAACCTGGCCCGCCGGTTGGCCCAGTCAAAGCTAGTTGGGACATAGCGGTTTCCCCAGGTTGCCTGGTAGGGGACCCTGTCTGTTCGATCCAGGAGAAAATAGGTGACAAGGAGAGAGCAAGCGACGAGCAGAGCAATGCGTTGAAACTTAGGCTGGGGAATTAAGACGGTCATCTTTGCGGGAGAACATTGCTCCCTAGCAGCGAGCAAGAACGACGGCAGCTGAAGGGAGGGTCATGAAATGTAATGTGGAAAGGGAAGAGGCGGCGAGATTAGGGTGGTTCAATTCGAGGGCATCACATCTAGGCCCAACACTTGAACTGAAGAAGGGGAGAGGGGAAAAGGGAGGACAAGTGAAGTTGGAATTGGTACAGGTAGGTAGGTATTAGACCAAGAGGCTAGGCAAGGTACCTAAGTTAGCCAGTTAGCCTTGGTGTGTCGAAACGCGCCATGCGCCATAGTTAGCCTAAAGGGCGCCGGGCATCAGGTCTGAGACAGGGAGTCCGTCTGCCAACACGGCCAAAACTTGTTTTTGACCAAGAGCCGGAGCTTTAGACGGGCTGCTCGCCAGAATGCCACTGTGCAGCTCCTGGGAACAGGATGAACGCCCCTGGAATCCTTGCTCTGTTTGGCTGTCAGAGTCCCGCAATGACCAACCCGGTGGAGACCACTTGCTGATCCGCCGCAGCTGTCGCACAGCGCTATACGAGGGCCAATTTCACCCTCCAGGGAACTACAAGGACTGGAGGGCGAGCGAAAAAGGAAAAGACAAGCTGTGCCTGCAGGAGCGGCTGAAAGAAGGCTACATGATAATTCTCCGACTGTTGGACCAGTGTCCGGAAACGAGCCCCGAACAAATACCGGCGCTATACGGCGCTAGCTGAAAATGGCGGCTTTTCCAGGTTTTGGCTCAAACCCAGCACGCCGAACTTGCTTTGAGAAACCCGCTATTGAAACAGATACCTGAAAGTGGTGCCTTGATGCAATTGTGACCAGACCAGAGGCAATTGACTATCCTCGTGCTGTCAGGCAAACTGATAATGTCCCAGTTCGACTCCACGGCCTCGAATGTCAACCCTGACGGCGTCAGTTGCCAAGCCTCCGCCAAGCTCCCAAGCTCCCCACCCCTGTTCAGGCAAAATGCGGGGCCCTAGTTGCTTTCTTATCACTTATCGCAAACCTCAAAATTTTGGGACTTGTTCACGACTTCACCGACAGCACAAGCGGCTCAGCTCAATCCATTCTGCCTCGCCATCCCCGACTTCACACAAAAGTCAAGCAGTCATGTCATCACTTCGGAACACGTAAGATTCTCAGATCCTCCATCTACCGAACCATGAGTATGAAAACTGACCATCTTCTCCATCTAGTGTCCAGCGGCGCGCCCATCGTGAGCGCGCGCAGCCGCTTGAGCGACAACGGCTCGGCCTTCTCGAGAAGAAAAAGGACTACCAGAAGCGCTCCAAGGACTACAACAAGAAGAAAGTCGTCCTCAAGTCCCTCCGCGAGAAGGCAGCCGAACGCAACGAAGATGAGTTTTACTACGGCATGATGTCGCGGGACGGGCCCGGCTCGTCCATCACGCGGGGCAGCAAACGATTCACAGGCAAGGTCGAGGGCGACCGCGGCAACCGTGCCATGGATGTGGACATGGTACGACTTCTCAAGACACAGGATCTGGGGTATTTACGGACGCTGCGGAACGTGGCAGCCAAGGAGCTCAAGGAGCTGGAGGAGAGGTTTATCCTAGCAGGAGGTGCGGATGTGGAGGAAGACGACGAAGATGATGAAGATGACTACGGAATGGCAGCCCCCAAGGCTGCGACAAGCCAAAAGCCGAAGAAGGTTGTCTTCTTTGACACAGACAAGGAGAGGAATAAAGCGCTAGAGGACGCCGAGGAAGACAACCCGCAGTGGGAGGATGAAGAGGAGGCGGACGAAGACTCACCAAAGGCAAAGGAAGCGGCACGGAAAGCACAAAACCTAGAGAAACTAGAGAAGAAGCTCCGCAACGCAAGAAAAAAGCTCAAGGCTCTCTCGGACGCAGAGTTTCAGCTCGAGCTAGTGCAAGCAAAGATGGCAAAGACGGCAACATCAGGAGGTTTCACCAAGAGTGGGCACAAGATCAAGGTTCGCGAGAGGAAAAGGTAGCGGGGTGGAAAAAATGTTTTGCTTCTTTGCCCTCCAGGGGGCTTCCTTTCCCGCGTCTTCTGTCTTGGGTGGTATATATCCATTCCCTCCCGAACGAGCAGGATGATGATGAGAGGAGCGAAGAGTCTGGCTTTCGCTTTCCTTCTCTATAGGTTTGTGTGTGTGTGTGTGTGTGTGTGTGTGTGCGTGTGTGGGATGTGGGCGGCTTATTACCATATCCATGCATGAAAGAAAAGAGACTAATACCCAACGCCGCCAGAAAATTCCATATACCCATCATGAATACACCCCATGATATTGCCATTCCATCATAGCCCATGTCCCGGTGCAGTTCCATCCCATTACGGTCTCAGACTCGTTTCCCCCTCTTAGCACCACCATCAAATCAGAGATTATCCGAGCTCAAACACTTTACGAGGCTCGTCAAGGCCTTGAATACTAGCGCAAAGCACCAAACAACACACTTAAACAAGACAGTCAGCAGCGCAATAAGGCCCCGGGCCACGCCGGGCACCTTCTCCTTGTCGCCGCTGCCCCTCTTAAGGTCGCTCGTCTGGCTCTCAAGATCCATCTCAAACTGTTCCAGCCTCGTCTTGGGCGGGCGGTGTTTTGATTTCTTGTGGGCATCGGCGATCTCCTTCTGCCGCTGCTTCTCCTCGCGCTTGCTCTCGCGCCGACTTGCCCTACTGATGCGGCTCGACCGGCTCCCGCGGCTGCTGCGCTTCGACGGCGCCAGGCTCCCGCCAGGCCCGCCGAACACGGGCGGCGGCTCAAAGGCCTCAACCTGCGGGAACTGGTCGTCGGCATGGGCGACGAGGACCAGCGCCGCGACGGCCGCGTCGACAATGTACACGGCGTCGATCTTGGCGGCGATCGAGGTATCGACCTCCAGCCAACCAGCGCCGGTGCCGTCGCGCGTAAGTCGTGCCAGATGCACGGGCGACTCGAGGTGCTCGAGGGTGTACTCGGTGCGGCTGTACGCCGGGTTGCGCTCAATGGTGACGCAGAACGGCACGGCGAGGGCCGGGTGCACGAGGAAGTGGTTGCTTGAGTCGGCATCCCACACCAGGCGTGCGCACTCGTGCTCGGCCAGCGCGACGGTGGTGGCGTCGTTGGCGCGGTCGGCCACGAGCCGGGAGGCGGCTGTCGGCCATAGCTGCGCGATGAGGCCGTCGTTGGGCGGCTGGCGACGGGATGCCTCCTCGAGTTGCGTGCCCAGGACTTCCTGCCAGTGCTTGGCGTCGTGCTTGAGCTCGGATTTACTGGGTGAGGAGCCCCGCTGTGGCGAGGGCGAGGGCGTGCTGCCGCCGCGACCGTCGAGGCTAGAGCCAGGCTTGGGGCCCTTGAAGGACTTGTTGGGGTCGTACCGTGAGAGGGAGACCCAGGCCGACACCGAAGTCGGGTCGACGCGGAGGTTGTAGAAGGGTTGGGAGGAGGCTGATGATAGTGTGTATACCGGCGCGTCGGGCTGCGTTGTCATCTTGAGGCAGAAGATGCGCCCCTCGAGCGACGAGGCCTTCCATCCGTTGGTCACCTTCCACAGCGCGCGGAGCTCCTCGGTCGTGCTGACGGGAGGGATAACGGTTGGCTCGTGATTTCGGCGGGGCTGGCCCCCAGGCGTCATCCCAGGACTCTGCATGGGCATGCCGGGGCTGCGAAGGGGCCCCCCGTCGGCACTGTTGCCTCGGGGCGAGTACATAGGCCGGCTAATGGCGGACTGTGGGATCTGAACGGTGCTGGTGTGCGTCGGGTAGTAGTCCTGACGATCCAGGGCCACTTCCGGGTTATACTGGGGGAATATGGAACGGAGGGCGGGCTCCGGCGATAGAGATGAGGAGGCTCCATACTGCTGATGGCTGCCGCTTGCGCCCGCCGGAGCGTAGATGAGCGGCGGTTTGGCGATGGAGCTCACGCTCGGGCTGCGGACAAGCGTCTTGGCTTCCGAGAGAGCGGTTTCGCACCGTGGCGGCACGTCGGCCAGCGATATAGCGGTGAACTGCTCCACCGGTGCTCGGCTCCCCACCGTCGTGTCCAGGGCCGGCGGTTGCGGTCGATACGATGGTTGTTGATGTGGCTGTTCCTGGATTTCCTGCCGTTCCTGTTCCTGTTGCTGGCGCTGGTAATGCTGCGAGAACGGCCATTGCTGCTCCTGAGGTTGCCCCTGGGGTTGCTCCTGGGGTTGTTCTGGGTCGACGGGGTGATCCAAGGCATGCTGCCAGGGGTTATTGGACTGCCGCTGCTTCCCTTCCCTCGTGGACGACGCCCTCCGCACCGACGGTTGTCGCCCATTGCGTGGCTCACTGCGTGGGGGCGTCTGCTCTGTCGAGATGGATGGTCTTCCCTGGGGCGTTTGGGCTCTTGGCCTGGATTGTTGGTTCCGCGATGGCGGCCTGGTGTTGGGGAAAAGGGAGAACCCCCCGGCCGAGTGTGGTGTCGCCATGTCTGCCCTTCTTTTCCCGCCGTTCGATGAGGCAAGGCGAGTGGCTACTTGTCCTCCACCTTCTTCCTTCCTGCACCCGATTCCTCAGTCCTCCGAGCCGGCAGGGAGATCACAACAGTGTAGAGAAAGCGGCAGTGGACCTGCTACCGGGACATGATGCTATGATCGCAGATCACAGTGGGGAAGAGAACGATCCAGGACGATATTCACGGTGACACAAGCCGACCCGTCGTCATCAGTAGCAGCACATGAAGAAAGACCGACGGTGCGGAAACACGCAAACACGGCATGGGGACAATTCATTTCTTAAACACACATCAGCCTGCGCCAAACAACCTGCCTACCAAGCAGCCGCCTGCGAACCGCGGGCCTTGAAGCTACCTTTGCCCCCCAGCACGACCTGCGAGGCAAAGCGGCAGGATCGCATCTTGGGCCAGAGCGCGAGCACATAATCCCTGTCCTACCGTGGTACCATAACATGGAACCTTTCGTGTATTCATACACCCAGCACACACGCCCGCGGTAGTGTGTGCGGATGCGGATGGGGGGGGGTTGGACAGGCGGCGGGTTGGTGCAATGGAAGTTGGTGGGGGGAGCGGTAGAGGGGGTGAAGTGCCCTGTCCGTGCAGCTCCCATCTGGACAGGTCTTTCCGTCTGCACTGCGATGCTGGGTATTTTTAAGCGCTGGCTCTGCTTCCAGGTTGACCTCTGCTCCTCCCTCTGCTGTCGCCGTTGGCGGGTACGAAGCGGGAAGATGTCGTGCTGTGATTCGCCGCGTAGGCGCCCAAAATAGATGGCCCCATCTCAGAGATTAGGCCGGCCCAATCATAACCCGCGCTGGGGGGTCCTGGCCAAAGCCTCGCATCCAATCACTGCCGGAGTCACACTGCATCTTTGACGCCCGAGAGATGGCCCTGCGCTACATCCTCTCTCGCACTCACTTGTCGGCCGTCTGCGACTGTGAACGGCAAGCTGTGGAGAGCAGTCCATTCCGTGCTCTCCCGTCGGATTGCGAGAAAGCCGTGTGTATTTCGGAACCTCGGCAGGGTTCCAGTGGGATGGCAAGTTGAGACCCAATGGACCTCGACATTGGCTTACCTTCACATTGGCTCCGGGCGGATGCATTCACGTTGTCGGCAGCTATCCGTACAGAACATTCCGTCTGCCTCCCGCCAGCGCCCCATATCCTCCCGAGTCTGCAGGTGCACGGCGGAGAATCCGCTCTTTTCTCCGCGGGAGGCGGTTCGGGTGCAGAATCGATCTGACAGATGTCTGCTCGGGGTTCTTGCAGGCCACAGGTGATTGACTAGATACCTTAGCCTTGTGAAATGTGAGCCGGGAGCACAATCATCCAGACCTCTCTCATGAGCCGTGCCATATCAGCCATATTTTACACAATTGAACCCACGGCTACGGATACCCAGGAAAAACCAGGTTACAAATGCCGCGATAACAAAGAGGCTGGGAAGCCAGACAGCCGCCAAAACCAATATTTCTAGTGATGCTCTCGCAGGTTTGCCGCTGGGACGGTAACTGTGGCGCCTAACCATCCGGCGGATCTTACTCATCCTGGCGTCGATCTCGAGGAGTCTTGGCCTCCAAAAGGGTCAACCTATTTCAGTTCAACAACACCTGGACGCCGTCGTGCGGACCCCGTACTTCAAAAGCTTCCCGTGTCTTGTGTAGACACTAGCGTTCCTTTACATACCCATCTGTCATGAGGTTTCATACGCACTACACACCCAAATGCAGACTGACAGTCTGGGCGTACTTTAACGTGCCGTCTCGCTGCACCGCATATAGGATTGGATATAAGGTATGCAAGTTGAGCCTCGCCGATTTTGCGGGGATTCACTCTGGGAGAGACACATCCGTTTAATTTGCATTGTTTTGCCTCGCTTCCTCCCGTCTCCCGTCCTGCCCCCAAACAACGCACATCGTTGTGGCCTGATTTTCTGGCGGCCGTTTGCTTGGCTGGATGTGTGACCTGTGAGAGGTGTTCTGCCCCCGGGTTCGAGAACGCAGATATAGCTTCCTATCGGCAGTCGAAACAACAACGGCGATCCTTCATCCGGCCAAGCGCCGCCGCCGTTTGAACTCGGCCGCAATAGCCACGGCCGCACCAAAAATACTTTCCTTGGAACTAGCCCCGGTTTATGTTTGGTCGACGGCCATGACCTGCCGGCCACGGCCAAGCCGGGAGGTTCCCCATGGAACTGATATAGGCATTTTGGAAGTCGGAAGCCCAAATACCCCAAATCCCATCCTATTTCAGCCTTTCACACTGTAGCGGGACAGATGCCCAGGTAGCAAGTACGTAATCGTGGTCTCAATAGGCCTTCAACCCACTATAATTAGCATGAGCGGCACATGTAGACCTTAGTAGCACCGATGGGCTCGGGGACATGCTGCCAGAAATGGGTAAGGTATGCGTTCGTCATCAACAACTGCGTGGGGTTGAACGACACATGTCGTTCAATTCACGTGGAGTGAAGGTGCAACTTTACCAGATCTCCAGTCAACTTCGGAGCGAGGGAGGGGCTCACGCAGGCCCCCAGCTTACTAGGTACACGATGCTCTATAATAAACACACTAGGAAGTCTCAGATACCCAGCAAAGGGAGTGACGGCCAAAGGCGAGATAATCAGGGAGACCTCTAGCTAAAGGGACGCATGAGAGAAAAGGGACACTAAAATAATGTCAGTGGGATGGAGGAGTGTGAGCACGGATGGGTGGGGTTGGGCCGTCGTGGCATACGTGGTAGTAGAGTCTTGGAGTTCAATAGGAGGGAAATCATGGGCGGGCCGTTTAAACTCTCGAGGACATTCAAACATGGCTATGGATATTACCTCAGCCTTCTCCTCCTCCTCTTGCACCCCTCTTACACCAAACAGGGTAGGTAGGTGGGTGTTATTCGTCCTGAGACGTACCTCCCATGAGGGGTTTTATGCCTATTTCAATGATAGCTAGATACATTATGCTTTGGTGTCACGGAATCCCTGTGAGCGATAGTAAGAAAATGTCTATTTTATGTAAACTTGGTTGAAACTGCTCGATGTATCCGGGCAGTCATGGGGTACCTTCGGTAATATTGGACGTCACGATGTCCCCAAGTACCTACCTACCTACCTATTTTATGAGATAGGGTGATTGCACGTACCTAGGTAGTATATTTAGCTTGGAAGGGAGTTCTCAAGGAAAGTGCCTTCGCAGGAATGTGCTTGCCTGGGCCCGACTGCCCTCACCTGCCACGTTTTAGGGAGGCTGGAGACAATTAGAGGAAATTGGAATTGTTTTAAGCTGCTACCCCATTTATTTGTATCTTTCGTCAACCGCTGGACGTCAAATCCGAAGTGTTGGATTTTGAAAGCATTGCTCACCATTAGGTAGGTAGCTGACCGAGCTCCGCGCGAAAGTCCGGCGGTCATCCGGGTGGCTTGCGGAATAAGTGCTGGCGTCAAGCCGGAGCCAAGCCCGAAAGGGGTTCCCTCCCCGCCCGAAACCGGCAACTGAAGGATCATCGACAATGCATGGGCCAATGACCAAACGAAGTAAGACGACTGAGCCCGCCTCGACAGCTTCAATTTCAATAATTTATTTACGACTTTGCCACCCGAACGCTAGATCGTAAATACTCGCCGGTTGGACTGGCTTACCTCTCTCTGCATTGTGGAAGCTTGCCCATCAGAAATCGTGAGAAACTGCTAGATATTTAAAGAAATTACCTTAAACCAGGAAACCCGGTATCTTTTCCTCGATCCCAATGAATCAAAATATCGTCGTTATAGGGTAGGCCACCCAATGGGTCACCTTTCAGCTATTATTACCTGGAACTGACAACCACACCCAAGAGCCGGGGTTATCGGCTTGAGCTCCGCCCTCTTACTCCAAGAGGCCGGATACTCCGTCACCATCGTGGCCAAGGACTTCCCAGCTCCGTTCGAGACCATCGACCGCCTCGCTCAGATTAACTTCGCGTCGCCGTGGGCTGGAGCGCATAACCGCTGGGTCCCTCCTTCACCCTCAGGAGAGAATGCCCGAGAACATGCCCTCTCCCTGAATACCTTCACTCACATGCGCACCCTCGCCTCGGACACCGCCGCCGGAAGTAAGCGCCCGGTTCAAGCGGTTTTTCTCCCCGTTGTTCCCCTATTTGCTATCCCCACGAGCCTGGAGCACCAAGAGTAACCCAAAATGTAAAATATCAGCTTACATTTGCCACAGTCACTCTCATGAAGGGCATCGAATATCTCGAAGCGCCAGCAGTCGAGTACACATCCATTACCGAAGCCCGCGCAGCATCAGAGCTACACCTCCCCGGCTTCCGCCTTCTGGCCAGTGACGAATTTCCCGATGATCGCGTCAAGTGGGGCTGCGAGTATGACACCTGGTCCATCAACCCAATGGTCTACTGCAGCTTTCTACTCCGGCGCTTCGTGTACCGTGGCGGACTCATCCTAAAGCGCGAGTTGCGCGCACCGAATGAGGTGTTTTCGTTGCTCCCGTCACAGCTAGGCATCGATGATGCGAATGGAGGCATTGGTGCTGTGGTCAACGCCTCAGGGTACGGGTTTGGCACCGATCCGAACATGTTTATCACACGCGGCCAGACGTGCCTAGTAGCGAACGAGTGTAAGGCGACAGTGACGCGGCAGAATGCAGATGGGAGTTGGACCTTCTGCGTGCCTCGGGGCTTTGAGGGGGGCACTGTCATCGGAGGAACCAAGGAGGTGGATGATTGGAGCACAGAACCGTCGGTGGAAGTGCGGGAGAGGCTGCTGGGTAGCTTCCGGGGGACGTACCCTGCCATCTTAGGAGATTCCGGGAAGTACTCTGTTCTTTGCGATATTGTTGGTCGGCGACCTACCAGAAAGGGAGGACCGAGGATAGAAGGTGAGATTGTTCAGGG
>Ga0247758_1000726_pt1 | contig 28415 bp, 33 predicted proteins | sample UWRJL156409C4_FD_180950 | JGI IMG/M metagenome (GOLD analysis project Ga0247758, IMG submission 180950) | Plant litter microbial communities from Arlington Agricultural Research Station in Wisconsin, United States - UWRJ-L156-409C-4 | ecosystem: Environmental > Terrestrial > Plant litter >... | reverse complement strand
GACTTGTTACATCGCTGGTCGATCCGACAATGCCCTGGCCCCGAACTGCCATTGCGCGAGGCGATCAGACCAAAGCTCGCACAAGCCGTTAGCGCCCAAATGATTTTGGGCTCGTCCCTCTCCCTAATCCCTCTGCTCCTGCTCGCAATCCACTATCTCTACTAACGCTCAGCATTCCAGGCCGCGCGAACCCCTCGCTCCCTGTGTCAGGTCCTGGTCGCACCCCTCGTCGTCGTCCCCACCCCCCCGCCTCCCGTCTCGGCGAACATGACAACTGCCCCTCGAGATCCGTCAGTGGTGCCACTCTGCAGCACGCAGAGTCTGGGAATCGCTCGTGGGGTCAAGCCAATTCCATGCTGCCATTGGCCTACCGCGCCTTCGTCCCTGTTCGTCTGATGGGGATCCCCCCTTTCTGGCGTGGTCGTACAGTCCAGACCTCAGTCCAGACCTCCACGGCCATGTCATATACAAGGTCGCGAGGATCTTGATCTGCGTCGCATAATACTCCCGTTGCTCTTTATCCCCAAAACGCGGGCTGGTCGTTTTGTTTAATCCGCTGCTTAATCACCTCGCTTCCCTTCTTTCCACCCCCCACGGACCTCTTGTCCTCTTCTCCTTTCTTCTTCTTCTTTTCTTCCATCACTGCCATCTCGCAAGGCGGGAACTATCACGCAGTCCTTCCCTTCATCGGGCAGGTCCCACTTCCACTACGATACTCGCTATCATCGATCGATTGTCTACTCGCCACCGGACGGATTCGAAATAATACCGCGGATGACTTGGTTATAGCAACGGACAGGGCGAGCACACTACACCAGGAAAGGGTGCAGTTCACACAACAACAACAAGATGCTGTGGCACACAACACTTGTCGCCTCTCTCCTGGCGTCGGGGGCGCAAGCTGGCATCGGGAGTCTCGTCGTCGAGGGCATGACACGCAACAGCCCACAAGTCGAGCGGAGGTTGCAGGAAATTGCAAAGTCGAGCCTCCTTGCTCGGGGCTACGTGGAGACACGACAAGTTATGGCGCAACCGAACATTCTCAACCCAGATGGCACCATCAACATGGACGCGTGGAATACCGAAGCAAACAGGGCATGCCAGGAAGCTCTCAGAGACCTTCCTCAAGCCTCAAACCCGTCGGGCACTTGCGTCTGCTACAATCTCCCCGCGCTGGATAATAGGACGGGCACGTTTGAGGCCGACTTGAGGTTATTCCGACGGGGCGAGCCGACGGGCGACTTCCTAGGCATCCCTCCACAGAACGTCCAGGTTGGACTTAGCTATCGGGGAGCATCGGTGTCTCCCGTGAGCATGGGGAGGGCATCTCGTGCGGCGACCGGGGCGGCAGCATCTGTTGCCGCAGGCACATCAGCTTTGAGCGCGAGACAGGGGCAAATAAACCCCAACGAAACCCTCGAGTTGCTTCAGACATATCTGTTCGTCGGCCAGATCGACAGGACGAAGATGAGTGCGGCGATGACAATGTAGGCAATCTCCAAGACCTGTGCCTTGGCGGACGATACTAACGATACTCCCAGGGCTGAACTCCAGGCTCTTGTGATGCCGGTTCTCACGCTCAGCGCCACGAACGGACAAGGTCGCCAGGTCAGCACGAACGTTTCGTCGAACGAGGCCGTGTTTGTTACCGGCGTCTTCTCGCAGGAGATCGTTATGAGTAGCTTCCGTCTCGCGGAGCTCGCAGTCGAAGACGAGATCGCCCGCTTGCGCAATGGCACAAGTGCCTTCGTCCTCCCTGGCGTCCAGATCATGATCTTCCCCATCGGTCTCGTCATCACCAGTCTGTGGATGGTGATCGGCATCGGCGCCTACGCTTTCGGAACATATAACCGATACAACTTCCGGGACAATTACAGGCGTCGGATGGCAAGGGCGGAGAAGGGTAGTGCTGCCAGGTTTTGACCAGCCCGACTTTCCCTCAGCGATGTTCGTCGAGTTTTAATGGCGTGATCCTGCGCATCCATACGCTCCGTAATGACCCTCAGCTGGGGCGCTTCTTTCGCATACCCTTTGCAGCATTATCTTCATTTCAGCTGGGACATACCCGACTCTTGTCACATAGCCATGCAGCCGAGCCAGCACCTGTACATACAATAGCCTCGTCGTGGCAGTTCATGCCGGCGATTAGACATAGATGCAAAAACAAACAGTTAAAGTTACTACCAACCTGCCGTGTTGAACTCCAATGATTGAGCCGCGCGCCGAAGCAACCCAGCTCTCCATCCTCCCGCTCACCATCACCAGCTTTCCTGTGGCTGTGAATGCCAGTCGCCCAGTGTCGCTTATTCTGATGTGCTCATGACTCTAACAACCTTCCACGTTACTGGTATGGCAGGCTGTTAGCAAAGAGACCCACCCCACATGCCATGGGATCCCCACTAATCCCATGCGGCTCGCCTCTCGCATCCTTGCTGAAACACGTCCCCAACGCCTCACGTCAACCTTGGAATTTCATGCATCGATGCAATGGTCTCGAAGGATCTTGGCTTGCTTTTTGCCATCGCAGTCCCCGAGTTGAGCTGCGTCGATGACTCGACAAATGAGGCGAGATTGCGTCCACTACTACTGGTTATCAACACAACTCCGAGTCACTCCTTCTGCCAGTGCGAGGATTCCTGGCGCTTCGCTCTGGGTGCCGTGTCATCGTCCGATCTTTGCAACTGCACGGGCGCCGTTAAATCCCATCTCCCCCCCAAGTGAAAGGGCGGGGCCAATGAGGCGATCAGGACTGCATCCGAGGCAGCAAGAATATTGTCGCCGCGCCGACAGTGGGAGCATCTTGGCCACCCAAACCTTCCGAGCGCCTGTCCCGCCCAATGGGGCTGCTTAACCGTCTCAGCATTACCGATCACCCGTTGAGGTGCCATTGCTGCCGAAAAGCAGCGTCTGGAACCCTGGACTGCATAAACGGGACGGTGGAGCCAGGAGCGGGCGCGCCGGGTCCTGACAGGTCTCGCCTCCGATCTCCGACGCCGAGTTGGCGCTAGACTTGGCCGCCCTCCTACTCTTCCACAGGTCTCCCTGCTATCTCCATCTGGGTAGTACCTAGATTTTGCCGCCGTATGCTAGAGCTGTTCTTCATTCTCGTATTCCCCGGTTCTCAGCTGCACACCACATCGTGAGCCGTCCAGTTCTTAGCCGGGACTTGATGTCACTGGTCGTTGTTTTCTCCGGGTTGTCTCTATTCGAATCACCGGAGCTGGCCGTCCGTTCATCTTCATAATTATTACACACATCTTAATTACACCATAACCCTTGTTCTAGACATCGGCTAAGACCACAGCCGTGATTTTTGCATCCAGGCTGGGCCACCCGTCACCAGTGGGTCACGATGACATCCAAGATGGACGTCTCGGTGCTCGTCAAGGAGATGCACGAGACGCTATCGACTATTCATGACACAATCGCGTTTCTCACCGCAACGGGTCACGACGAGAGACTCGACGAGCTGGAGAAAAGGCGTGACAGCACTATCCAGTCATTGATCAACGCTTTCTTGGCTGAGTCCGAGGCCTTGGACGAGAAGCGCAAGTTGGAGCGGGAGGAGATAGCAGAGCGCAGGAGGATAGAGGACGAAGAGCGCGAGAGGAGGAGAAGAGTCGAAGATGAGGAGCTTGCTGCGCGGGACCGTCGGCTGGATGAGGAGCGTGACGACAAGCTCCACGATGAGACTGAGGAGATCGAGGAAGAGACGGATAACCTCATGATCCAAGTCGAAGAGGATGCGGAGAAAGTTGTGGAGGATGGCAAAGAGAGGCTCAGGATGCTCGAAGAGAGGAGAAAGGTAGGGCAACTTCAGAACTGCAACATCAGAGCATCGATCATTAACACCGTCACAGGAACTGAACCAACTCATTGATGAGCAGCTGAAAATGCCGCTGCCAGCAATACCGATGCGAGCACGGAGGGGTAATCGCACTAATAGCTTCATGCGGTCGGCTGTGGCGGTAGAGAGTAAGCCCTCGGCGCCCGTCCAGGCCATTGAGCCCCTGAGTAACCCCGGTATCAAGGCTCGTGAAGAAGACGACGACCATCACCATCCGAGCAAGGCAAACGAAGAGCCCCACATGATTGTTGCCGACTTGCCCACCGCGGCTCCGTCCATGCCGGAAACGGGCAGCCAGGACAGCAAGCAATCGGACAGGTCGATGGCTGAGTACAACTTGCAACAGCACGTCGACATTGCCCGCGATAACGCAACCGCAGCACACGTACAGCCCAAGTTGTTAGCTGTGTCAGCTGAGCGTTACCATTCCGATGAAGAGCATCACATTGTGTACAGTCCGGAGCACTTGCCCCGGAATTCCACATCCGCGAAACTTGACAGTCCAGCTTCACGGGACGCGACAGATGCCCCGACCTCTTACGAGCAATCAGCCACGCCAACAGAGCAGGTGATACATGAAGCAAATCACAGTGGAGATCACGTCGTTGATGACCTTGAAATCGAGCCCCTCAACATATCCAGGGACTTGATCCCTGGCGAATCAGTAGGGGGCGAACTGATGGAGGAAGAGCCATCGGAAACGGAGGCGTCAGAAAAGGGCAATTCTTTGGCGAGAGAAGTTGATCGCGCTGTCTCCCATCTCTCGGAAGCAGTCAGCATTCTCAGTGCGCATCAGTCGGAGACGGCCAGCCCTGTCACAGGGCCTATGACGCACGAAGTTGACGATGATAACTCGGGCTCCGCAGGTGGCATATTCCATCAGGAGGATGAGTTTGCTAGTAACGCAGCAGAAACTACCATGAATCTCCAACATGGTGTTGACAGCGACTCGGACGTTGAAGAGGATTCTCGACACTCCATGTTGGAAGAAGCGAAATCTGACTATGGTGATGGAGATCAGCCATGGCCGTTACCAGAGGGGAGGGGTGACTCCGCCTTCGAGAGGCACGATCGAAGTGACTCTGGGTCAAGCAAAGCAGAAGAAGATCACTTCGCTGTCGACAAGGCTAACATTGCCTCTGATCTTGTGGCCTCTGAAAGCCCCAACTCGCCAAACTCTTCTATTGCTAACGAAGTACCGCCGCTCGGAGTTGGCCTTGGTATAAGCCACAACGCAGTCAGCGAGTATGTGGCAGAACGTCGGGAATCTTTGCACGACCCGCGAGCACTTGACGACTATCTCGAAGACTACCATTCTCGCGAGCCGGAGGCGACTGGCGTGCCAACAGCCTTTGAGCAGGCCTCAGAATTTACGGAGATGTACGATATGGACGCTCGGGAACTTCCATCCGACATGTCACCCGTCGAAATGGCCGCTGCTGAGAACGCCGAGAAGGGTGGTGTGGCCGCTTTTGAGGGCGTTGAGAAGGGCGACGATATTGAGGATCTCCTAGCAACACATGCTCAAGAACATGCTGCACTCTCTGATTCCGATGACGACTTGGACGACTCTGAACCAGAAGCTACACCGCCGCAATTTCAAGCTGAAAGATATTCGCCCCACAAGAGGGAGGAATCATCGAAGCAGGAGGATGGCGTGCGGCAATCGACGGACGACGCCCCAACAATCCAGGCACATCTGGCCCCTGGTGGTAGCGTAACGGATACCGATTCCCAAGACTTCTTCACCCCTCTCGCATCAGCAAGTATGCGTTCTCATGAGCAACGGACGCTGGCCGACGAGCTCGGCCATGCGGATGACGAAGAGAGTGACTACTTCGAAGACCACGAGCAGTACCAGACCGGCCACCATGAGCTGACTGGAGAGCACACGGGTACTCTCCACGAAGTTGCGCACAGAAGCAGCGAGTCACCGTACCAACAGGAAGATTCGGAAGAGCACACAACCACTGTCCGCGGCGCTGATACGTTGTTCGACTATGATACTCACAGCGCCGGCTCTTCTATTGCACGAAGCGAGTCTCCGGACTTGGAGGACGAAGATCTTACTAACGAGGTAGAATCTCGCAAGGAATCAAACTCGGAGGCCAGCATCACGGATCAAACTGTCGCAACAAACACCCACGGGGACGTTCGCGAGCACCAGAACGCTCCGGTCGAAGCAAAGCTCCATCAGGAAGTCGCCTCAAGCGGTATCTCGGACCAGGCTGCTGCTGCGAGCCAGCTTGTCACCACAGACACTCATGACAACCACCTTGAGCACGAATACACATCGCGGTCGGCAGATTCGTCAGCATCGGATCACGACAATCCGAGACAAGGCTGGGAAGAAGAGGTCGACGGTTACTTTGACGAAGCTAGAAATCCCACGGCGGGTTTGGCGACGCCACCTCTTCAGTCTTCACAAACACCACCGACAGACGTCAGCCAGTTTAATCTGCAGGAATCCCCATCGGTGAGCAAAGGCCTCGCCGCGAGCCGACACAACCCTGAACGGCCGCAGACCCCGGTCGAGGAATCTCCCGAACCCTTTCAAGACTATGAGCCAGAAGATTTGATGCCACGCGACGTCACCAACGTGTCCTGGCACGCAAGAAACTTATCCACATCGCAGTCTGTCCGCAGTCGGAGCACAATCTCGTCAGCTCAGTCTTCTCCAACCCAACGCCATTCCATCGAAAACCACGATCCGGCTATTCGCCACAGCTGGCAGACATCCTCGAACCCATATTACGCAGGCAGACCCCGTGGTGACTCAACTCTGACGGACAATAGCGGGTTCAGTCGCTTCGAGGCTGCCAACAAGGACAACACCCCGCCAATGCCGCATTGGGAGGCTCAAGACTCACTCACGCACGAGCCCCCTCTCGACGAGTCCTTTGAGGAATTCGACAGCCACGATGGCAGCCTCGAAGCCGACAGAAGTGACAGCGGACAAAGAAACTCCAGTTCCACAGGCGGAAGCCTCTTCCAGAGGATGCGCAATGTGTTTGAGCAGCCGGCCCCCAACGGCAGCCAGCGGCCGGTATCATTCGCCGGCAGCGCGAAATCTACCGGCCCTTTGAAGAAAGATACACGGTTCGATGCCGAGAATGACGACGAGGACGACGACTCGGATGAGCACAGCTCGCTGCTGAGCCATCAACCTGGCCCCAAGATCTCCTTGAATTGACCACGCCCGGGCCAAGCGGGGGCTAGTACCTGGGTTGCTAGTAGCAGGAGATCCAGTGTGAGATCGGTGACGGAGGAAGTTTCCGTCGACGATGCCGATTCAGAATCAGAGGAGGCTGGATTCCAGCTTCCAGGAGCGAGGTCAAGGTCTGCTACGACCTGGGGACCTGAGAAAGGCAGTGACTTCCGTCTCGCTTGGCTTTGGACTGAGGGGTGGAGAGCGCGGTTGCGGAAGAGCGGTGACATCGTCGAGCAGGCGCGCTGGGAGTGGCGGCTTGAACGGACGATGCGTCCGAACAAGGTGCCGGAAATCGTGGCCAAGATCCCGGGGGTCTTAGTCGTGCGAGAGGTGAAAGTTGGCTTGGGGAGGGAGAGAACAAAATCAGTGCATTGGGCGTAGCGTAGATGGTGCAGATGGCGTAATACCTATCATTTCCTTGCAAATTGTTACCGGCTTCAGCTGCCTCAGAAGTGTGCGATCAAACAAAGTTTAAACCTATACCCCACCATCACCTACGCCATGGGCGCCGACTGTTTGTTTTCTAAAAATCATCCATTTCTTCCCACTCATTTTTATCTTTAGCATTAACTCGTCCATTTCCCATAATTTAAGAGGCACCTAACCGTCTTATCTTGGCTTATACCTTCCGTTTCTTCACTATTTCAGTCGTCCAATAGAAATTGGATTTCATTATACTGATTAAAAAAAAAACGGGTGGGCTTTATCGCTAGGAGTGGGCAGAGACATGGGGAATTGTTATACCGCTATTCTTGGCATCAGTTGTCTCTGACGAATAGCTCAAAGAGAAAGTTGATAGTAACTGTAAGATGCGTCCGTGCATTGAGGATGGTGTGGTTTGGAAGCCTGTCACATTGCACATTGACGTTGTAGTGCAGACGCCATATGCACCGTACCCCTCCTGCATTGGGGGCTGAATTGCCAGCTCATTTTGGTTGCTTTCCCTCCCAAGTTTCGGCTCCTTTTTAAATTTGCAGGCACCGATTCTGCTCACGAACTACCTCATTATCTCGAAGCAGAGCATCTCCCACTCATTATTGTTTCATCAAACCCCTCGTTCGATTGAGAATGGTCGGCATCCCACGATCCGCCGGCTGCCACACCTGCCGCCGCAGGAAAGTTCGGGTAAGTTTGCACCAAGGAAACAGCTAGAGATCACAATAACTGATAACAGCGTCTATGTTATCTAGTGTGGTAGGGAGCTTCCCATGTGCCACCGCTGCTTCCGAGACGGTAAGGAGTGTGAGGGCTACGAGCGGTGGGCTACCTTTGTAAACAGAACGCCATCGGGACTGCAAAAGCGACACCACCTCGAGGAAGCCATCATCCCCGGGACGCCCGTTAGCGATCCCACCACATCCCTACCATCGCCACGCCCTCCGCTACCGCCGACGTGTATGCTGCACCCGTCCAACCCAGACCACGGGCTCCTTTCGAGATACCTCGACTGGTACCTGCCAAAGCCGTCAGCCCGCGACGTCGAAGGCTATGTCTCCGTCTTGGTGTGCGAACTCCCCGCGCCCCTCCCAGTCCTCCGGGCTGCCATGCGCGCTCTCGCCGCCAGCTGCGTGGGTCTTTATGAGGGAAACGAAGCGTTGAAAGCAATGAGCCTCGAGTCATATACCGAAGCGACGAACCTCCTCAGCCAGTCGCTCCGGCTGTTGGAACCCATCAACTACGAGCAAATCACGGCCGCCTCGACCTTGATGATGAGCTATGAGACCTACAAGACAACGGGCAGTTCCGCCGGCGCATGGGAGAGCCACTTGCGTGGGTTGAAAGAGATGATGTTGAGACAGGGGCCACGCGCCCAAAGGTCACCGCTGGGGAAGAGTCTTCTCATGGACATTAAATTTAGCAGTGTAAGCTGGCCCTGAATTAACAAATTATTACCCGGTAACAAAAAAAATTTAAATATTTTTGCTATAATGTGGCTAACTCCAACATGTGCGCAGATGGTCCTGTCCGTGCACTTGACGGAACCATCGCCGTTTGGCAGCGAAGAATGGCAGGTCGACCCCGAGGATGCCGCCTCTCCCCGCCAGGCGCGGTTGCTTACCATGGACTTGGTCTTCTCCCTCGTCGCTCTCTATCGCGAGGAAGAGGAGGCTTTCGAAGCGGGCCAGCTAGATGAGACGAAGCTCCTCAGTTTGCTATCTGGGCTCGACGGGGTCGTCTCGCGGCTGCACGACACGCAACTTATGCTGCCACGCCTCAGGCCCGCCGAACCCGATGATGCTAGAATGAACCAACAGCCGTTCTGGGACACGGCCTCTGCTTCGACCGTGTCCAGCGGTATCACGGCCATGATTGATGCCTCCACCTGCGCCCAGGACATGCTGGCCCGGCTCGGGGCCATATGTGCGGATGGAAGTGGCAAAGGCGCGGCGGCCGAGTCGGTTACGCCGTTCATGAGCTCCCAAGCACCGGACTGGCACCAGCATCTCAGCCAGCGCGTTGCTGACGCCGTCGAGTACATGATCAACGACGGCGGTCTGCCCGGTCTCGGCTGTAGTCTTTTCCCCTGCCGCATGATGCTCAACATCTTGCCGCGTAGCGACCCAACCTATCGCCGCGTTGGCCGCTTGTACGCACAAGGTGTGATGAAGCGCAAGATGCGCCACGCCGGCAATCTCAGCGAGCTGCTCGAGGGGCTGGATATTGCCGATGATAGCGAACAGGCCACCATTCCGGATTGTAGCTGTGGGGAGGACTGTGCCGTCATCACCAGACGGATGGGGCGGGCGAGGTGGTGCGGGTGTCCGTGGGCTAAGAAGCCGTCAAAATGAAGATCGTTGTGACGGTTGCAGTTTTGGTGGTGCTGATACGGGGAGACGCCAATTATTGCGAGATACCTACCCTCCTGGGTTGACTTGTTGAGACAAGAAGCAAGGCGCTATGCGAAGCCACTGTAGGCATTGGATAGTAAGCACACATGAAGCCTACCATGGCTTTCGTTGGATGCAAATTTTAGACCCCGATAAAAGCAGCCAACGTTGTCTCGGGAGAAAAGAACAGCGAAGTGCGCCCTGAGAGTCGGAGCAGACGTGCGGTTCACATGCAGGTAAATCGATAACCTAATGTAGGCAATTATGCACGCTGCAAGGTGCGTCAGCGCTAAAACGGCATGGAACGTCGAACCTGGAACAGAAAAATAATAATAACGTATACACTTCTCTTTTTCCTCTCATTTCTTTTTTTTCTTCTTTCCAATCGATGTCGCGTCACATGCATTGTTTGTTCAATATGTCATTTCCAGCGTTGTCCTCAGATCCCATGGCCACTTTGGACTTACAGGAGGAGAGCGCCCCCTCGGCCAAGGCCGTCTGCGTCGTTCAGGAGCGCCCAGAGACGACATGGCGCTCGTATGTGTGGGATACACTTGACAAGCCCAAAGCTGAGCGTCATTTTCTGTTCAAGCTAGACGCGGCGCTCACCCCTCTCTCGGCTCTCGCCGCCTTCATCACGACGCTGGACCAGGTCAACATCCACAGCGCTTTTGTGTCAGGTATGCGTGAGGACCTCGGCCTGTTTGGGCGCGAGCTCAACTACATGGTGACGGCTTGGACGGTCGGGTACGTCGTTGGCCAAGTTCCTAGGTATGTCCCTGCCTTCCCCGTCTCCTCTGCCCGGCCTGCAAAGTAACAAGTCTCCCTGAACAGCAATATCATTTTGACTCGAGTCCGCCCGTCAATCTGGCTTCCAGCATGCCAGGTGCATCCCCCTCCCCCTCTCACATTATGCTCGTCCTCGACCAAAAAAACAAAACAAAAAACAAAAAAAAAAAACACTGGCTCACCTCGTATCGCAGCTCATCTGGTCCGTCCTCACCTTCCTACTCGCCAAAGCTCACACCCCTGCCCACTTTTATGCCCTCCGCTTTCTCATCGGTCTGTTCGAAAGCAGCAGCCACCCGGGAATCTTGTACCTTCTCGGGTCGTGGTACCGCCACGACGAGCTGGGCAAGCGCACGGCCGTGCACCAAGCGGCCAGCTTCGTCGGCCAAATGTCGTCGGGCTACCTCATGGCCGCCGTGCACGCAGGCATCGGTCCCGACGGCGCCGCTGGCCTCAAGTCTTGGCAGTGGCTGTTCGTGGTCGATGGCGTCATCTCCCTGCCTGTTGCCCTCGCCGGCTTCGCCTTGCTCCCCGACACACCGGACCGCACGCGCGTCTTTTACCTCTCCGCCGACGAGGTCGCCATGGCGCGGCGACGCATGGAGCTCGAGGGCCGCACCACCGCACGCGCGCCCTGGACGCGCGCCAAGGCCAAGCGCATCTTTTGCTCGTGGCATCTCTGGCTGCCGACGGGGCTCATGGTGCTTTTTTACAACGCCGCGGCCGGCGCGATGCAGCCTGCCTTTGCGCTGTGGCTGAAATCGGAGGGCTACAGCGTGCGCGACGTCAATCTGTATCCGACGTTGACGGTTGCGGTCGGGGTTGTTGCCGCGCTGGTGAGCGCCTGGGTATCGGACGCTGCGTGCGGCGGGGTGCGGTGGCCGGTGATTGTCGTTGCGGCAGTCATCAGCATTGTCACGTATACGCCCCTGGCGGTGTGGGATGGCGTCGCGCCGGGCTGGAAGTGGGCGTGCTATATTGGCATGGGGCTGGGTGGCGGGATCGGGCCGATGGTGGCAACGTGGGCAGCCGAGATCACTGGCGACGATAGTGAGGAGCGGGCTATTGTCACGAGCGCCATGTCACAGTTTTCGCTCGTTGTGTATTCTTGGCTTCCTCTATTGGCTTGGCCTGTTTCCGACGCCCCGAGGTATACCAAGGGCTTCTTAACGTCTATTGTGCTGTGGGTGTTGCTAGTCGGGATGGCTTTTTGGTTGCGGTTCTTGCGTGCGTGCGAGCTGGCATCTCGGAAGGGGAGCGTGGATAGGGTGTGATGATTTTGGTACGGATCCGTAACAATATTCATTTATCTGATTGGAAAATAGAGACGATAGTATTTTATTTACGTTCAATAATTACAAAAGTTGGATTTCAACACACAGTGGTTTTGCATCAATCATTTTCACATTACCAGAAAAGCTCCGGAAATGGCGGGATCATCCTTCAGGTCCGGCATGTTTCTTGAGTCTGAACTCTGAAGCATGCATAGAGCTACTGTGTCTCGTCCCGCCGCCGCATGAATCAGTATCCTTGCTGAGAGTGTCCCGTCGCTGTTCAATTGGCTTAAGGGCTGAGCCTAACCCAAATAGGCGCCCAAGGTGCGAGAGCTGCATGTCGTCTGCAGGGCATCGGAAATCTCCGCTCGGAACACAACACCCTCGTCTTCCAGTCTCGATACAACATGTATGGATCTTGTGTCAAGCGTTAATGACTAAAATTCCGATAGCCTGATAGATTCCAGTCCGAAATTGGCGCCCAAGCCGCGATAATGGGACCCTAGATGTCTAGGCGCATGCTTAATATTTCTGCAAGCTGCAAGCCATCCCAGCCAACGGCCGCAGAAATGCTGCCGAGTTTTGTTAATGCTTTTGTACTCCTAGTCGACCGTTTAGTAATAGCTAGATAGCCTCAGCAAGCATGAAAGACCTCCAGCAGTTGTGATGGCAGACCTCAGTACCATTTTGGGGGTGTATTTGGCAAGGACTGCGTCTCAGTTCTTAGGAGCAATCGTGAAAGGCAGTAGTTCCCTTTGGACCAGCTGATCCGCGATAAGGCAACAGCAAAGAACGAGGATTCTAGATAATCTTATTCAAAAGCTGTTATTCTTGCGATTCGTTAAGCTACGTCCGCTGCTGCCTGTTTTGTGTGCAACGATGTGTAGTTCAACTCCTTGGCACCTCAGCCCAGCGCAATGAAGTCATGTTATTGGTGATGATAACGGCGGGTCGCCAATGACTCCCCCCTGCTAATATCTTCCGACAAAGTCAAGTGGATATGCCTAATCTAGCAACCAGATATAGATAATATAGATTTGTATAACTAATTTAACAGCAAAGCTAAAGAAATTTCAACAAAGTGTTACCGGAAGCAGGAAAGTATGCTTAAGTATTCTGCGTAACACTAAAATGGCAACATTGACAGGCAGTGTCAAGATTAGTAAATGATCCATGCTGTAAGAGCCTGTGCCAATACACTGGCAAGGGATTAAGGGAGTTTCCCGTGTAATGGCGATAGTAAATGGTAATCTTCAGTTATAATCTGTTGGATTTTGTTTTCCAATGATGGTGTTGATGACCAGCGTGGCAAGGAAGAGTCAGATCGATCAGGAAAGAAACATTTGTGAATCCCCTGCTAGTGCTTGAGTTATCATCTTCTCGTTTGATCGCGTGACCAGTTCGTTACTACCTACTTAACTAAGTAGCATTATCCTGATGCTGCTACGTTTTGGCTCGTTCAAGACACACTTCAAAGCAGAGTGACGTCCTGAGAATGAAAACAAGACTTAATTTCTTCTCACACACTAATTAGTTAGGTAGATTGCCTCCAGGGCAAAAAGAAATGCACTGGTTCTCAACATTCGAGGTTGTGTAACCCCCCATGTTGGAGTTCCGCGACATTGTCCGATCTCCCTCACAAAACCTTTGCCGCTGGCGTCGGTGTTGGCCAAGCCTTATCGTTAGGTACTAGTACTATTGGTACAAATTGGGCCACCCACCCTCGAATCCACAGTGACTAGAAAGTCCCCGTTCGCCCACGCAAACTCGGAGCCCACCATTGCATGGGTGTTATTGAGAGCGCAAGTGTTCTGAATGTTGAATATAGCCTGGGATACGTCGCTGCAATAGCTCTGCGCCGGTTTTTTAACTCCAGGCCTGGAAACGCCGATAATATATGCGTACTCCGTGCCGACGTTTGCGTGGCACATCAAGGTGCGGCCGCACGTTGCATTCGCCGGCAACACAATGCAAGGTGTCTTGCCCAACTGGAGCAGAAAAATCTCACACAAAAGGGCAGGTACGCGGTTGAAGGTGCTGTTCTGGGGTACACACGTAGAGCTGCGTGGGTAGATGCCCGGCGATCTGGCGCCAATATACGGGGAATGCGCGTTCTTCGGGGCCCAGATATCCTTCGAAAGATCGTCGATCGTGAGGCCGAGGTCTTTGAGGGAGGGGAGGCCCGGCCCGGGAGTGAGTTGGATCTGAGTTAGACCCTGACGCGCGTCGGATTGTATGGCTAGCTCGCCGTTGCTTTTGATGGGGGTACTTGTGACGCAGTGGCCCAGATAGGTGAGGGCGACAAGAAAGACAGTGCACTTGTGGAGGAACATTATGGTTTCTGCGATCCTGAACGGGGTCAGTGATTCTGGAGCCAAAGTATGTGCGATTTCTACTGACCGGCGTGTACTCGAAGACAGGCGACTTCAGTTACTTGCACACAACCAGGTGATCTTGGATGTTTAGTAAGATGGGGTTTGAGTGAGTCAAAATGGTAGGCGGCAGCTCTGAGTGATGACAGTGGCGTTGGCTGTATGAGGGCCCGGAAGGTTGCAAGGTGAATGAGCTGGTGGGAGAATATATACCTGGCAGTGTCGCCAGGAGGGACAAGTCTGGGATGAGGGTTAACACCAAGCTTGTACGAATACAATCCGGTTTGCTCTGTGAGTCACAGTGGAGATGGTAGTCTGATCAGACCACTGCTGGGGCGGGCGGGAGCAAAGGATCTTGGTAGTTCAATACCACATGTTTGCCTCAAAGAACCTCAAAGACGGTTCTGCCAGAAAACGAATTGGGCTCCTTGTTTTCACCACCTCCACGAGACAGTGCTTGTGTCAAGTTACGAAATCAGATGGTAAGCCTCAGTTACCATTGACGCACCACGTTGGGATGTTCTCACGCGGAGTGTGGTAGTTGCACATGACCTTTGCATCTCTCATCCCAAATAGGCCCTCCTCACAGACTTGTGAATATAACCTAGGTTTTAAGGTCTATTCCGTTGCCCCGCTGATTCGGTTGAGATGGATTGAGATGCCTAAGTCATGGACCAACCGTCCCACCGCAAAGTCCTTGATCTATAGTCCCAGGCAGCCAACGTTGAGTCAACCAAGCATTTCGTATTCTTTCATCTGCTGATCCACCAGCTCCAAGGCCGTTCCTCAGAAGTGAATACCGACCAAAGCCAGCCAAACAAATCAAGCGACTTGAGTCTTCACACGTGATGAATTAAACGCCAGTAACAATAACCAACCTGAAATATCATTACTACTGGTACACTAATCTATCAACAAAACCCCTGACCAACCCCCACCTAGCCCCTGACTCAATACCCAAACCTCCCCCACTCAATTCCCTTCACATCATCATAACACCTCACCTCCTGCGCAAACTCATGCGACGACCGCGCATCAGCCGGCAGCCCTTCGAGCACCGCACACTGCGGTACCAAATTAATCGGCACACACCCCTCCGGAATGACCAGGTGCGTCCCCGTGGCATTTCTCGTCGTCGTGACCCAGTTTATGACCTGGAATTCCGTCCCATTCCCGTAGTACGGAATCGTACTGTTACACCCGATGAAGCTCGACGCCGTCACTTCCGCAAGGATAGTCAGATACGAGTACGGCACAGACAGGCGCGTGAGCTTGACGGCCTGCGCGCCGGACCCGGCAGAGACGTAGATCCCTGCCCCTTGGGCATCAGTCTGCTCCTGCTGGTAGGACAGTCCCTCGGGGAAAGGGGGCGTGCCGCCATCGGTGAGGAGGTTGGTGAACGAGGGGGCGTTGGAGGTGCCGTTTTGGTAGAAGATTGGGCCGGGTGTGGAGGTGGCGATGGCGCGGTTCTGGGCGGGCCCGATGTGCGCGAGGTTGAGGAAGAGGCCGTTGATGGAGGGGGAGAGGTCCTTCGAGGGGTCGGTGACGTTGATGACAAGGCGGAAGCCGAAGGAGGCTGAGTTGCGGGGGACGCAGTCTGTGGAGGCGGCTGCTGCTGAGGCTAGGCCGAGGGTTACGGAGAGGAGGAGTAGGGAATGCATTGTGGGTTGTGAGGGCGTTGTTGAGGTGAGGTTGAATGAGCGGCTGTTGAAGCTGTAAGAGACTGTGAACATCGGCTTTATGGAAGATGGCCGGTCTTTATACAGCCTGTTAGCTTGCCCGTTTATATACGGAGGCGTCGTCGGGGATTTTGCTGTTGCAGCTGGACTCCGGCTTGGTAGCGAGCAGTTCAATATACGACAATGCAACCCTATCAGCGCGCGATATTACCCTGTCGGTGATACGAACGCAGATCTGCAGCTGCTGAGTAAGATCATGCCACAAGACAATTCGCTAACAAGACGGTCGTGTCGCGAAAATACGATTGATACAACCTCGTACCCCGAGAAAACGATGGCAGGTGCGATGCGAGATTTGCGGTAGTGGCAAGATTGGCCCCGGATTCTGTGAATGCAATGGCGACTTCTCAACGCCGATTGCTCCCGAGTCTTAATTTGGATCCAGTTGACCGTGTGCCGCGGCTGATGATTACTCATAGAGACAAAGAAAGGTTCAGGCTATAGCGAGCGCATGGCTGACTTCACGAATCTCCAAAGACTACTAATACGAAGCCGGGTAGTCAGCCCCTCGTTAGAGATCAGTAAGGTCACGCTGTTACTGGAATAACATTATACCTCACAGTCTCTTACTATGTAATATCGTTTCCCTACAAATTATCTGCAGGTTTTGACCGTCTCAAAGATGTGCAATTAAACAACTTTAAATCGATACCCCACCTCGTATACGGTGTTAGCACCGACGGTTTATTTTCCAAAAAGAAATCGATTTCTTCACCACTTATTTTATTGAACGTTTAACTCGCCTCCGTATCGCCACTTTGATTTACAGCTGGAGAGACTCTGGTGCGTACTTAATTGAATGGCGCTTGGAAAGCCGAATGATAAAGCAAGTCCTCTTAGACGGGGAATATCCTAGTCACTCTAGGCTGCTGTTATTAAATGATCCTCACACCTATCCTAGACTTGATAATGGTATCTGTATTAAATTATATCTGCGTACTCTGTTGACGGTTGCCATTAAATTATGGGGTATGATGCTGAGGTGTCCAGAATTGGAAGTCCGTATCACCATATATGGCGAACCCAGTTCGAACAATGTAGTCGCACAGTCTTCGAAATAACTTATGTAGCAGTTTTATAACTGTTTCCCTTAACCCCACTCACAACTTATAGAAATGGGGCGGCTCCAGTCTTCCGTATGGTAGTGATTAGAAGGCTAAACGATAAAGTCCTTTTGGACGGGGGATACTGTCAGAACGCCGGTGAACCTGAGCCGCTGTGGTGGCAAGGCTGAATCCTGCAGATAGGTTTCTAAAACTGTTGCAAAGAAGAATTTAGAACCACCAGAACCATAGATTTGTAACCATTGCCACAGACACGCAATTGCAGCCACGTGACCTCGCCACACGGCTTTCCACCATTCACAACTATAATGAAGGTTCTCTGGTAGAGCTAGAGAGCCGAAGAACAAGCAATACAATCACGAGTTGCGACCCCTTCACAATCCACCAAATCCAGAGTCAGTGCTCTAACACTTACCGTGTCAGTTGTACCGTAACTTTCAAGCTATCTCTCTGAGGAGCTAAAAGTGATTCTTCAGATAATTAAACTAGTTTCGTGGTACTGGGGCACGTTATTAATAAAAGATAAAGTCTCGGTGAAAAATTCACCCTGGAAGCCATCCAGGTGTGGGTCGTCAAGCCAGTGTGTTTTACTTGGGCTGAAAATCTGTAACAAATGTTCCGACAAAGACAGACTATTCATACAAACCATCTTCGTGATGAGGTACGTACGTGCACCCTCTTGGGGTTTCAGATTCAAGGTGAGCTCAAGCTCAGCACCGGCCGACGGTTTACCCCCTCAGACTTACCTACCTCCAGGCTTGAACAATATTTCCTAAACCCTTAGTGTCCGCTGGGGCAGATGAAGCCCAAGCCCTGCTTCCACGTGACTGTCCAAGGCACGGAGGAGCAGGGAATCACAACCACAATCTGGCCGCTTTATTAAAAGCTCTTATTCTTCGGATAATGTTTGTTCAAGTACCGTACAAATTCAACGGCTCCAAATCCAACCACAAGACTCATTGTAGCGTGAATTATCAAAGTACCCGGCGTCACCCTGCATCCTTGTCTTTTGAAACGGGCCTATGGCCCATAACCGAAGGCGAAGCGTTGTTTAGAATGTAGAAATTGCAAGGACGGCTTGAGAAGCCAAGGGGCGTTCGTTGAGATAGCAGCCCAAACGAATCCGCCCTAGCTCCCACATTAGCGCATAGTATAAGTGCCTCGCCACAATGATGATCGGCTGTGAGCAAAGTGCTTGGCGGACCGGAGAATATGGCAGAGAGAAATCGCAGTGGCGGCGTTAAATATTAGATCATGTCTGCGTTCGATCTGGACGGTCCCGCTTCGGAACTTGGCTGCAGGCGGTGAATTTCTAGCAAGCCCCTGGTTTTACTTTGTAAGCGGTCTTGGAGCTTGGTAGTGGCTTAGATTTCCTCATTCTCAGATTTCCGTCCGTACTCTGTAATTTGGACAAGATCGTCGTCCATCATTGTAACACCTAGGGCAGGGAAGATGATAGTCGGCCGGGAGAAATGGGACTTTTGCACCTCGCTCTGATATACTGCTTGCTCGTAGCACATCCGTAACAGTTGAGCGCCCTGTTCTTGGTGGCGGCCCTTGATGCCATTCAGCATTTTCTGAAGAGAACGTCTATTTGCACAATGGCCCCCTACCACACAACCATCACCATCACCATCACGCGCATTCGCGTTTGTTACTCCCAGGGTAGGTAGTTAATCACACACAATTACCTGGGCTGACTAGGTGCTCAGATAGCTAGAAACAGCCCGCCGCGCGATGGTGCCTTTAACTTTAATCCCGAGCGATTCTGACGGCAATGCCGCTGGTGGTAGTTATCAACGCGGAGAATAAGGGCAAACAGAACAGAGGCTCCAAAACGACTTCCGAACCCAGGAGGTTCAATTCCACGCGTTCAGTTAAAATGTGGCCGCATTTGCAACCGTGGATGCGATGCGGCGGGCATTCTGGTACGGGCGAGGGTTGGGGTTTTGTGTGGTGGTTGTGTGGCTCATAGTGCAAATAGACATTCTCTTATGAAACATACTTTCCAGTTCCGAGGGCAGCTCGTTGCCTAGGGAGGACGGGGTACACATTTAGCTGCAACTCCATCAATCCCACCCAGTCTGGCATAACGTCTTTCGGACGCTAAGATACAATTCTCGGCGTCGGGGACGACCCCGCATCCACGCGCTGTCCCGTGATCGCTACCAGCGTCGAGCCCGCGCTTATCATCAACGCCTGATTGGTGCCCGCAATGGACGCATCGCAACCTCTTCAGTTTGTTCTCCCTCGTCATATCCCTCTCATTCCCATTTCCATATCCCTTTCATTTCCCCCTCCCTCGTCGCTCGCGGCTCAGCACGATCAGAATCATGGCGGAACTCGTTGGGCTAGCCTCCGGGCTGATGGCACTGGCTACTTTTGCCCTCAAGTCCTGCGTCACGCTTTGTCAGAAGATCCGTGAGTTTCAGCAACATAACGAGGCGGTGCAAGACCTCATCAAGGAGCTTGAGGCCTTGCAGGGCGCTCTTGTCTCGCTCACCAAGACAATTGATACCATGACTGACGTCAACCTCTCTGCGCTCAACATACCGCTGCTGCGATGCGGACATGCGTGTAATGAGTTCGAGGAGGCGCTTCAAGGTTGCCTAGCAACATCCGGGGGCACTCGGGCGAAATTTCGAGGCTGGGGTAAGCTGAAGTATATGGGTGACGATGTCGACACCTTTCGGCGGACACTGGCGGGATATAAATCAACCATTATCATCACTATCACCGATGCAACCCTGTACGCTCTCCCCTGACTGCCTGCTCCCTAGTGTTTTCCTAGAATATAGGGGTTGCTGACCTTTGCTGGGCGAGATGTTAGTCGTACATCATCGCTGACCGCTCAACAACTCAAAGAGCATCGAAGCATGATCCAGGTCGCTGCCGTCACCTTTGAAAATCGCCTTGAAGCCATCGACGCCAAACTTGAGTCGATATTTAAAAGTACCGTGACGGATTCCGATGAGGACGCAGCCGAGCTACGGCGCATGAGGGAGGACAGGCTGAGCACACATCGATGTCTCCAGATCTGTGATCAGCTCGCTAGTCATCTTGACCAAATCGAGCTTCCAACCACGCGGGAAGGCCGCAGCCCTTCCGGGTTGATTGATCCGGTAAAACTCACCGGCGAAGCTATACGGGGATACAGGGAGTCGGTCAGCAGCAAAATCTCAGAACTGGAAAACAACATGGACTATCTGATCGACCGGCTAGTAAAGAAATCAAAGTCAGCCATGTCGGACGAGGACGAAGCGGTAGTGCTTTCCAAGCTGCAGGCAGAGTGGGGGTCGCTTCGGGGGTGCATGCAGGCCTGCTCTCAGGCCGGCATCCGCCTGAACGAAAACATCAGCATCATCGACAATTTTGCGACGGGCGACCACGCGAATCAGTACCTGGTCTCTACGAACAACAAGACGATACATGGTCAGAACCGAGGGTACGGTGAGTGGACGAACCAGCTCGGGGGTCACATGAGTGATGAGTCTTTGCAAAGGGTATCAGACAACATATCGCGTGCCAGCCTCCATGATAGCAGAGGTAGCACACCGCCACAAGCCAAGACGGTCCAAGTTCCAGGCGAGTGGTCGGATAGATCCGGCGCGAGCTTCCAGGCAGGTCGTGGCCGAGGTCTCAAGCCCAAGTCCGGGTCTACTCTGGATAATACCACACTTCCGCGGACCCCCGCGACAAGTAAGGTGCCGCAGGAAAACGAGCCGAGCGTTCCCGAACCTGGCAAACACGCGAGGAGCGAATCACCAGATGGAAGCGAGCCAAATGCTCCGGAAGCCAATAGCCGTGCAAAGCGTTCCTCCCCTGGGCCGCGATCGTCTTAGTCTCATAGTCCTCAGTTTCGTTACTTCTTTTGTTTACATTGTTTAGTTAGTACCGGATCCGGTAGAATTGATAGGGATGCACCTGTCTATGTGGATTGCATTGTCTTAAGTGAGTGTACATAGCTTCACTGGCGTTGGCTAGAGCAAGACGTTCTCTTCGAGATGCTGTAGAGTAACGGCGCGAAATTTTTTGATTAGACCTAAAAGTGAGGGTGCTGATAAAGGGGGCCAAAGGAGGTTAGAGTCAAAATGAAGGCGCTAACTATGTCGAGAACCACGAGAAGAAGAGGTAGAAAACGTGGTGACGAGAAAGGGGTGCAAGAAGAAGGACCCTTTCCCTTGTTCCCGATGGTGTGATGTCGAGGCATCTTTCTCAGACTCTTCCCATATAGAATCTCGCACAATAAAAGTAATCCATGCATAGGAGGAGCTCCAAGATCTCTTAAAAAAAAAGTGGTGAACGATGTTCTTGGAGGAGGTTTGGAAGGTAATGTACGTGATTGTTCCAAGGGTCAATAAGGCGGATATCCCATCACCCTGTCGGTCTTTCTGCTCGATTCATTAGCTGCTATGCTTCCTAATTCAAGGGCTCGCATTATGGGCACGAAGACAAAGGTACACCGCAGGAGCCACGAGTGAGTCTGGGACTTTACAAACATTAGGAGTGCCTTCAGGCGAAGTGCGTCGAAGATTAGAAGCCAGTGCTGCGGCACTTCTTGGCTCGCTCGAGAACCGACTGCGGCGCCAGATTGTCAAAATCGTTCGGGACCCACAGGTGGAGGTTTTCGAGGCTTTCCGGTGATCAGAGGCGGTGAGGTGGGCCTGTCTGGCAGTGACTCTGAAGCCCCGGGCGAGTCACCAAGCTGGCGTCCCACCACCTTCGAGTCGAGCTTAACGTGGTTCTCGCATTCTCACAGACAGGCGATCACTCGCGATCCGGATCTCGGGCAGCAAAAAGAACGAACATGTCGTTCCCAGCGAGAGAGACTCATGTTTTCTTTTGATGCCACCTCGGCTAAAACGGGCAAACCGGGAGGACTTGGGTATCTGCCACTTCCCGAATGACGGGCAGGTGGCTGGGCAGGAAGAGGCAGCAAACACGCCTTCCCCGCACCCTATCGGGCCCGAACCCATCAAACACCCCCCCTCCCCACACTGTGTTCCTGCCAACATCTCAACTCTCCAATCCATTCCCGTCACTCTGCCCCTGATACTTCAAGTTCACAAGCTCATCTCCCACTTGTTCCCGTCTTGTTAGCTCAGAATGGCGCTGCAAGGCAAGTTGCCGCACCCCAAGAGGTACATCACAACTCACGACGACGACGGCAGAGGCATCATCGACCCCACCATCCCCTCGGAGCTCCCCTTCATCGAGGTCCCGAGCAAAGCAGCTTCTCACTGCGTCGGCTATGTTACGAAGGGGTTCCCCACAGTACTCGAGGATGGAAAAGACATTGCCATCTACCAGCAAAACTTGATCAACCCGCCTGGACTCACCGTCTCCAACGGCACTGTGCTCCGCTACGTCGACATCCCGCCGAACAACCCCGCCGACATGCATCGCACCGTCAGCCTAGACTTTGGGGTTGTTCTAGAAGGCGAGGTGGAGCTGATACTCGACTCGGGCGAGACACAAGTGATGCGACGCGGCGACATCTGCATCCAGCGAGCGACGTCGCACGCTTGGAGGAACACCAGCGACACGGAGTGGGTGCGGATGCTGTTCATGCTCCAGCCAGTGCAGCCCCTTGCTGTAGGCGGAAAGGAGCTGACGGAGGAGCTTGGCACCATTGATGGGGTCAGACCTTCTTCGTGAAGCACTGGGACCCCGTGGCGTTCTGCAAGAGTTGGCTAACCTGTGTTGTGTCGATCTGTTCTGAGAGGGGTGCATTGGTCTCGCGGGAAGTGGAGGCAGTCGTCCGAAGCGGGACCCCAGGTTCCCGGCGTTCAGGAACCGCAGAGGGGCAAACCCGGTTTGCACGACGCCCGCTGGGGATTGGCCGAACTGTTGGGCAACTGGATTGACAGGGGGCCTGAGAGCTGTCTGGGTCAGGTCTAGTACTCCGTAGAACCCGCATCTTCTTTTTTGCGCGGGGACGGCAGGATGCAGAATCACTCTTCATCACAGCGGCTGTCGGTGACAATGCTGCAATTCGTCCTCCGTGTGGGGCAATTCTTCCACTTAGGCTTGGCATTGCCGGCACCCCTGTCGAGATACGGGGTTTCACCAACCGAAAGATCTCTCAATTTCTTTGGAATCCCCCAATGCTGCTATCCAATTCGCGCTGCGGACAGCCTAGAGAGGACAATGGTCTCAGTAATTCCCCGATCCGGTTTGGTGACTGGCGTCCGGCCGTCCGTCAACCATCGCAGCCGTCCCTGACAGAACCCGGGGCAAGGTCTGCTTGGTACGAGTAATGGTACCTACCCCACTTTCCGGGCTGGCACTTGTTCCCCAGGTTTGTGGTGGCCTAGTGTAGCACGACCGGCTCCACCATCCACCAACTTCCCACGCAGATCTCGCATGCCCGCCGCCCTGCCACCGCGAACACCCGTTCGTCTGGTCGCTGTCTTCGGGAAGAATTCTCACATGGCTTTATGCTTCGTTATAAACCCCCCTGATCGGCTCCAAGAGCGCGTATTGTCGATGCCCTCTCTTCGAAGATTTTACCGTTGTCTTCGCGGGAAAACATTGACGGTTTCGAGAGGACCGCAATTGGGCCGGCCGACGGATTTGTCACGCAACTTCGCACACCAGGGCAGCCCCCACTTTGATGAGACCTGCAGCACCTTCACGTTCCTAACTCTTAGAGCCCTCCCCTGCGCCAATCCGGGGCCGATCCCGATGCTCGGACCAGAAAACAGCGAACCCCGAGGCGTCTTGGGGAGGCCCTCGCAGCAATGATGCCTCACTAGCTTGGTGTGGCGGTTCTTGGTTGTGCTGTGCGGATGCCCACAGCAAAAGGCATGGCGATTCCAGCACCAAGATTGCCAGCTCTGGGTCCGAGCCCTTCACACCCACTGCCATGTGGCGGCCACATCCAAAAGCCCAACCTCGCACGCGCACCTGATGGCTCGCCCACTGCGTGTTTCGCCAGCACCGCACTTATCCTGTCGTTTGTCGTCTGTGGTTTTTGTCTGCCGTCTCTCCACATAAGAATAACGGACACACACTTCACTCAGCTATGTTCGAGTTCTCTTGATGGCAAGGTCTCCCAGGTCACGCCAACGACCTGCCCGACATGTCCAACTCCACGTCGTCGTTCAACGGTGGGCAGGGCCCGGGCGTCGGTCCTGACCCCGGTTCCGGCCCCGGTTTCCCCCGTCCGGACAGCTCAACACTGGAGACACCCATCATAGCCGCATGGTCAATCATGATGGTCTTCGCGGCCATCACTGTCGGCCTCCGCTTCTACACCCGTCACTTGATCATCCGTGTGCTAGGCGTTGAGGATTGGCTGATTCTGGCTGCCATGGTACGCTTCTCTCCATGCTCTGAGTGCTCCACAGAAGCTGAGTTCTCCGCGACGTAGATTCTGGCTATTGGAGCATGCATTGGGTTCGTTCGCCGTCAGTCCCTCAAGATTCTATTGATGCTTTAGCCTCGACATGGCGCTCACACATCGGCCCACAGAAACATTCAGCGGCCTCGGGCACCATATATGGACGCTATCTCCGGAAAACATAAAGCAGTGGCAGATGGTAAGCACCCGAAACCCGCCAACCCACCATCATGGCTGACAAACTCGACCTCAGGAACAATGGTACAGCTTCGTTTTCTACACGATGAGCCTCGCCTGCACAAAGGTCTCCATTTTGGTTCTTTATCTGCGTATCCTTACCACAGGTCCCATTCGGATCGCCAACATTGTCGTGCTGACTATCGTCATGATCTGCAACATCTGGGTCTTCGTGGGCATGTTCGTGGGTTGTATCCCCCTCGCCAAGACCTGGGACCCATCGATCCCTGGGACCTGCTTGCCGCAAATATCCGTTACGCTGGGGAATAGCATTTTGCATGTCATCACAGACTTTATCATCTTCGCATTGCCTCTACCGGTCCTTGTCAAGCTGAACATGAACATCAAGCAAAAGGTTGCGCTGATCCTGGTCTTTTCCTTGGGATTCTTGTGAGACTGCTACCCCTTTTGCTCGCGCATCCAAACATGTGGCTAACCATCAGCATCCGCGCAGTGTCTGCCTAGTGTCTCTCATCCGCATCGTCTCCATCGTTCGGCTCGACTTCTTGGACATCACGTACACCTTCTCCACAATTTCGTACTGGGGGGCCGCCGAAGTCAATCTCGCCATAATTTGCGCTTGTCTGACAACGCTCAAGCCTCTCCTCGTCCGTCTGTTCCCACGCCTACTGGGCTCTACCATCGCCAAACGGTACGGCACTGGAGCCTCCGGCATGCGCCCGACGCGGGGGACTGTCACTGGTCAGCGCTCAACCGTGGTAGAGGAGGAGGAGGGCGGGTTCACCAGGCTTGATAATGAATCGGACAAGTCAGCCAATGTACTGTGTCCTGCTGCCACGTACGAGATGAAGCCACACTCGCAGACAGTTTCGTACGCGGTACATGTGACATCCACGTCAAAGGCGCATGAGAAGTTGGGTTTGCGTTGATGGCTGGTTGTTTGTTCCTCTCTTGTGTCATGTTTCCTACAGATGCTATGGCATCGCCGTGTCTAAACCACGCCACTTGTACAGTAGTATACCCCTAGTTTGAAACGGAGGTTGTTCCGATTGGGTTGAGCAGGGAAAACTAGGCATGTGGAGACTGACCTGGAAGCTGAATGGTGTTGGCAATGTAAAACCTGATATCGCAAACACTGTTGCTGATGTGCAGTTTTGCCGACATTGTCACACTAGCAAACACATGTGCTGTGTCACGACGATGCTGACAGAAGCTGCGGGAATTTATGACGTATCACAAGATGTTTGACTGGAAGCAAAAGAGGACGTCATGCCATTTCAAGGTAAAGTTTGGAAGACCCCGACATCGTATAGGAGAAGACTGGGGTACATAAATGCGTGTCTGAGTACCTCGCTTTCATGGTAGCCCATCATAGATGTCCCTCTCCCATTGTTCTTCCCAATGTCATAGCATTTGTCAACTTGATTTGTCGCACGAGCGCTTGTATGGAAGATCGATGCCCATACCCCAAAGATGCGAGCTGAGTGAATCAGGCGAGAATAATGTCGACATTTGCTCGCCGTGTTGCCGTCACCTTGCGTGAGGTACTCGCACAAGGGGCCATTCTACGCCCCAAGAGTCAGCGCTGCGTGATCACAGAGCGTGATTTTACGAGCCCTCTACCACCCAGTAGTTAACCAAGCAATACAGAATGCCGTGCAGCCACGATCGCCTGGCACGTCACAACACCAAGAAAATACCACTGACTCGCGAGGACTTCCACCCATGCTAGCGGCTGGCGAGTAACTGATACATCGCATCAACGGCGCAGAATAGGCCTGGAGAAAACCATTGCGTCATCCTCCTTGGCTACGAGGATAACATGAAGTCCGTGTTCAGCATGCAGGATTGTAGATGAGACCTACTTTGCCAACGAGTATCGTTATTTGCAGTACCAGGAGTTTGACCGAGCCACGAGCTTACGAGAAAGACCTAGTGGTCCAGCCGTACTACAATCAACATCATTGGACTGGCCACTTTCTAGGTATTTACAATCTCCGCTAAGAACGGCAAGACAATGATCTGAGAGAAATGGGATTTCTAAATATATAAGTTCCTAAGTAGCTGTTACACCTTTTGTTTGCCTTTCCCTTTCAGGATAGATACTTCTCTCCAACTCTTTGACACCATCCTTGGGCCAAAATGTTTTGAACAAGCATCGGAGATGGCAAACACCCCGAGCTGGGACAAACCATCTTCCTCCCTCGGAGATTCCAGAAACGCCCCACGGCCCTGGTGACGCACCTCCCGCCAAACCGTGGTGGAGGTCAACACCGAGACCGGCTACCATCGTTGACCGTTGATAATGAGTCTAATGAAGATTCTAGCGGCGGTATCTCCATGAGCGAGCAGTTATGGTCTGCTATTTTCTGACGAACCCAGATGGAGATGAGGGCGCCGAGGTGATCCAGAGCGCTGATAACAGGGAGACTGTAGATAGACTCTTTTGATGACTGCCATGTTTGGCCCTAGTTTACCGGTGTAGAGAAATGACGTCTATGATGCCTACACCGACTGGTCTAGAGCTGTTGTGGCAGGCCTTGCAGAGCGCGGTGTGATTACCAATCCCGACATGCACATGGTCTTCGTCATGAACGCAATCAGTCACATGTTATTCTCCGGCATCACGGCCGGAATAAGCATAACACTCTCGGACAGGGGACTTAACCTCTCCGTCCGTGGAACAAGGCAGACTCATCGCCACCCAAAGACGCCAGGGTCAGCCACCCTGATGAAGAAGGCCGTCAGCATCGATGGGAGTGGCCTCACGGAAGAGTCGGGCAAGTCTCTGCAACTCCCTTTATTCTGTGACGACAAGCTAACCTGAACAGAGCCTTCGACACCTCGAGGGTGAAAGACAGCCCAAGCCGCGGGTATTAGGCAGGGAGGGGGGAAGATCATCCTGTGCTGCACTTTGACAAGCAGCAGATAATACTCGGTCATTGATTGGGGTATGGCGGTGATTGGGAAAAGGCCGACTTGAGTGATTCCCAGTCATAAAGCAACATCAAACGAGGATGAGGATGAGTATGAGTTGATCAACCCTAGCATATTTGCACTGAAAAGTGCCCTGATAGCCAACAAAGAGGAAGGAACATGTGCCCCGGTCCAAGACCTCCAAGCTCTAGAAACAAAACAGACGGATAAACAAGGTACTTCAAGGTGTAGCCTGCTATCAGCTCCCGAAATCGCATCCCGGCGGTCGGGTGGTGGGCATCTCCCGGCCGCGCGGGCGGAAGCGGGGGCGCAACGAATCGAGAGGCGCATGCCGCTCCGGCATAATGCTCCATGTTAATGCTCCCCAACAAAGAGATTGTTCGCCCTCTTCTAGATGGCTTCCACGCAGCCAGTCCAATCAGCCTGTGCATTACCCCGAATCCGTTTCCAAATCTGGCCATTCTCCAAATTTTTGTCAGCGATCTGTTTGAAACCCCGAGATGGAGGCCGCGCAACATGAGCCTGCTGTGGGGGGATCCGACACGCTGTCCCGATGATGCTGCTCGCCCATAAAAGCCAGTTTCCACCGAACGAAACAGCAAACCGTATAGCAACACAGCATCATCATCACCACCGTCCCAATCAGCCGCCAAGATGCCTGAAATCACCGAAATCGCCTTCTTCCCCTGGAAGGCCGACGCTAAAGACAGCGACGCCGCCGCGACCCTCAAGAGCCTCCGCCCGCAGCTCCAATCCCGCCCCGGCCTCCTCAGCTCCTGGTACGGCGCGCCCCTCGAGCGCCCGCAATCCG
>Ga0247758_1000725_pt1 | contig 28465 bp, 20 predicted proteins | sample UWRJL156409C4_FD_180950 | JGI IMG/M metagenome (GOLD analysis project Ga0247758, IMG submission 180950) | Plant litter microbial communities from Arlington Agricultural Research Station in Wisconsin, United States - UWRJ-L156-409C-4 | ecosystem: Environmental > Terrestrial > Plant litter >... | reverse complement strand
TGGTGTTGTTGCCGCGGAGGGTGTGAGAGGGTGAAACCGCGGGAACGGGTCGACGATTAGGGACGATGGCGCGTCGGGTCTCAACGACGGTTCCGGTGCTGGAAGTGATGGATGCGCTGCACAATATGGTGGAGCTGATGCTGCTGAGGGCGGAACTCTCCGGACTTTGATGAGGGCGGCAGTCGGCAGGGGGGCTGGGGTTGGTTGCGCCGCGCCGGTCGGCCGGCGGATTGTTGGAGTTGCTGTTGCTCATGATTCTGGGCTGAATTTGTGGAATGAGATGGCGTATATGCACTTGACTCTGTTTTCTTTCCTGAAGAAGCACCAAGATTGAAGTTGGTTGTGATGTTGGAAACCGGCCGCCGCGACGTGCTCGTTTCGAAAGTATTTATGTTCTCCATTGCCACATTTATCAATGGCCTTCATTTTATGGGATTAATCATCCGATGACATTCCTCGGGGGCACTCATGGAATAATGGATCAACTTTGCTTATCGTTGACTCAGGGGTCACACTCATCTGTGAAATTTGGTTGCTGCAACGGAATTGTTTCCATCTGTTCCATTGCCGCACATGTTGGAATGAGCAAATCTTAGACAGGCACCGGTCCGGCCTAGGTAGTTGCCATAAACTCATCAATGAGATAGTAAAGACAATCATCGCAAATGTCCTTTCCGCAGATGGAGATCAGATCGAGTTTGACCTCTCTTCCGTCGGCTTTCTCTAAGCTTGTTGCGTCATTGGTGACGTAGAATTCGGTGACAAGGGACGGCAGGTATTAGTCAATTTCCACCTCGCCTACGCAGTAAATACAAACTAGGAGCCGGTATGGGAGTCGGTGGCCGGGACAGTTGTATTCATAACAGGCAAACTCGCGATGATTGCCCCTGACACGTACCAGAGGGGGCTGAACGCATGTACGTGACTGATATCATGACCATTTACTTGCCTTGCGACCTCGTCTTTTTCATCTAATGGGGTCACACGCGTTTACAATCACTTGCCTCTTCACTTGTGCCCCTCCAAGTGTTACTAGCTACCCTGGACTGGACAATATCCAAAGCACAATGCTATTCCTCCACTTTTCCTCAGCTAGGGATTTGCAACCGGAGTCATTACAAACAGGTACTACCTATGTTGGAGACATATCTCGTGCTTGACCGCCAACTACCACTACCTTAAGATGCGCCTTGCTGCATTATTGGCATTGTCATATTGTCAAGCCGGAATCTGTGAAGCAGTTCTTCAATTCTCGCCTCCTCTACATATTGAATTTCACAATCAGTACTTATCACCTATCGATCTGTTCTAACATACCTTCATTAGTAGGTGTGAGGCGGGGGAAAACACCCTCTTCAGTTACGAAAGCAGAAATGGAGTCGTTGCTAGCAGCCCGCAGATCATAAACCGTATCGTTTCCCACGAACTTGATCTTCCCCTGATAGACCAAGTAGGCTCCCATAACTGGCGCAGTGAACGAGAGGCCTCTGATGACGATATATTTATTTCCTGTGGTATCGCCAATCACCTCCCTTGCCGAAGGTACTTCAATTGCGTAGTCTGACAACGGCACGTTGACTCCGCCTGCCGTGACAAGATATGGTCTGGAATTCAATATCCCAAAAGGTTGCATAAGAACTCCCGGCATGGCCTGGGGAAAAGTGATCTGGATTACCACGGTCCTGACAACTTGGCCCACATAGCAAATGGGCTGAGGCTGGATCACAAAGCTAGCCTGAGCACCATACGGTACTGGAGAAGCATCATACGACCCTGGAGTGTTCATTGTATGGCTGGGCACCGCTTAATACCTATCCCAAACTAGTCTGTGGGCTTGAGATGGCGTGGGAATAGATGTACCTACGGAGGAAATGTCTGTCAAGTTAATAGCTAGAATCGTTAGGAGCTGCAGACGCCGCTTGGAGGGGATACAGATGTGAAAAAGCAGAGAAGTGCTAGGTCTCGTATTTATAGACAAGTAAGTCTAGCCTATTCTGTTTGGTATGTATGAATCACAACCGGTTGATGTTTTGGAGACAACAAACACTGCCCGTTGACGTGCAATCCGCCCCCTTTTTCATTCCCTCCCTTCTCCCCTGGCTTCCGAGCCCCCACAGTTGAAACCATCAAAGCTCCTTCATATTATAACAGCATCCGACGTCCTCGACGCCATAGAAAGTACACTCCCGCCCGACGTAGGCGCCGCCCCAACCCGCGCACATCTTTTCAGTGGCGCACCGGCCTGAGGGGACGCCGCGGCCACAGGGCGCAGGGTAGGGGTCCCATGGAGCGGCGAGGGCGGGTGTGACGAGGGCGAAGAGGCCGAGGGTGAGCGTGGTGAGGGACTTCATTTTGTTGGTGGGAGGTGAGGTGAGGTTGAGTTGAAGTTGAGTTGAGATGCTGTTCGACTGGTGAGGATGGCTGTTTGTGATGTGTAACGATGCTGAGCGTGGATAAAAGAAATGGAAGTAAAGACAAGCGTCTCTTACATCTATATATATATATATATATATATACCCGTGCGCTAGAATCCAGTTCGTCCATCTTTGCTGCCCTGGGCGCAAAACTTCCAGATACCGGTTCGCAGCATCAAAGCATGGCACGTCCCGGGAATTTTTAATATCCGATGATTAATGACCTCACTGCGTTGTATCTAATTGCGGAGATGCATGCTTTTGTCCCGGGAGTATCGGTGGAGGATGGCTTTCCGTGGGTCGCTTGCCGGGTATATCGAATTGGCCCCCTCCCTGGCTCTCCGCCGAAGTGGTCTCGGGCTGGGATTTGAGGGACAAGCTTTGGTCTTGCCTGTCGGTCGTGCTTGTTCCCTACTTTAATAACTACGATGACGGCTGGCTGCATGCAGGGAGCGATTTGATAGATGGCCTGTAATTTGGACTGTGGTATTATTGTTGCTGAAAACCGGGTATTGTGCGATGATCATATTGTGATGCGGGCCTTACGATCGGCTGTTCGCAGTGGAACGGCTCGAAATCACAACTAAAGCTTTCGCCGTCCGTCTGCTGGGTCAACGTTTGATGCAAATGGTTTCCGTCTTGTGCACGTATTGATTGCGAGCTCTGCGGGCGACCGCGCTGAGCAAGAGGGAGTGCTCGCACCACTAAGCTACCCCCCGACGACAGGAGGTGGCAAGACCAATTTGAATTGCTGACATTCTTTGTTGCTACTGATACATAAAACCGAGAAGATATTTCCCGTCTCCACGGCAGTCAAGATCGAAACACACCACCCCGACACTGTCAGGGCCCCATCATACAAGGAAAACACTCCAGTTGCACACCCTCCCAACCAACCCCAGCGCGCTTCCTCTTTAACCAGCCCACCCGCCCTCCTTTGGCTCCAGCTTCACAGCCTACAGACCGGATACCTTGGCATACCGTATCCCGCAAGAGTTGCACAGCGTCCTCATGCCGGCCCAGCCCCGTCGCCACTGGGTGCTCTCCACGGTTCTGCAGGTGTAGCACTTGCCTTCTGGGTTCCGCGCCGGGAGTGATTTCTGCCACAATGTCAGTCGGGCTGTCTCTCTCCAGCTACCCACCTCACCTCCGTCGTAGGTAGCCATGCAGCCAAATCGCATGCAGTATGATCCATAGAAAAAAAGATAAAACGAACCTTGACTCTCCCCGCCTGCACCGCCCCATCCTTCTTCTTCTTCTTCTTCGATGCCGACGCCGACCACGGCACAGCCACCTCAAACTTGACCCGCCCAGCAAGCGCACCCCCGCCCACACCCTCAGCATCCACCCCCAAACGGGACACCCTCACCACCTGCGTCGCAGCGTCCTCCTTATCCGCCTGATTAACGAGGTCCTCTATGTCCTTCAGCTTCTTGCGCACAGAAAACCAGCTCGCAACCATCTTCTGTATCGTTCCCCGCGACGGCAAGCACGCAATCGTCCTGCCGTACGGGCCGGGCTCGCGACGCCATTGGACGCTCAGGCGCTCGCCGAAGTCGTAGAGGCCAGAGGAGCCGCAGGAAATCTGTGCTCCGTCGTGAGTTGGTTGCTGTGGGTGGCGGGGCTTGTGTAGGGGTGCGGAATGGGGAATGGGGATGTTGCTTACGTCTTTTAGAAGGTCGGGATAGCGGTCAATGACGAATGTTTCGTCGTCGTTGAGGCGGAGGTGGTCGGCGATGAAGCTTGGGGTGATTCGCATCTGCGGCGGGACATCTGAGGCGGCCGGGTTGGGGGCTGGCCCGGGCGGCGCTATCACGGGTGAGGTGTTTCCGGTGTTCGGGTCCGGGTTTACGAATGAAGCGATGGTTACTCGCGCACCGCCATAGCTTGTTGGAAAGCGGTTCTTCGACGCCGATGGGCTCGCCGCCGCTGGGTTGGGAAACGTAGGTTGCTTCTGCGGGTACAAGCTGTCGTCCTCGGAGTCCGTGATACTCTCGGTGAGCTCATGGAAGGAGGGAAGCCGGGGACGCTGAGGGAGTGCGAACACGGTGCCGTACAGCGCGGGAGACCCGCTCGAGTGAGATAGAGTGTAGGTGCCGCACATGGTGAATGCGAGGGGGTGAAGAGCGTGAGGATACGACCGAAGCGTGAGATGGTGAGGAGCTGCAGTCTTGCATCAGTCAACCAAGATCCAGGGCATAGTGGTGTAGTTTTATAGACGGGGCCGAGTCGCAGGTCTGCGTCCCGGGGACTCGTGTCGAGCAGCCGGCGGACCGATGTGTGGGAGACTGATCGTGAAAGCGACTAGGGGGGGACCTAGGCCGTACAGCAAAGCTCGCCGCTACAGGCAAGTGTGCAAGCCTGCAAGCCTGCTCGTTCAAAGAACCAGCACCCACACTCCGCGACCGATGCAGCACTGTGCATCTTGGTCTCCTGCGCGCGCAAGAAGCTGGGCGGCGGCTCGGGTGCATGAGCTGAGAACGGGTGAGCCGCCGGGCATACTGTGGTTGCGTGCCAAAGTAAAATACCTCCTGTTAGGTATCTCGGGCTTGCCCCACAAGAGGTTTTTCCAGCCTTACGGGCGCTCTTCTGTCCTGTGCGGCCCTAGCGAAATTCCCTGTCTCTACCTAGCCTGAACTGTTTTACTTACCCATAATACCAAAGTACGGACTCGTGCGGTCGGCGATCAAGTCCACCAGCGGCGACATCCGGGTAACGTACCCGCTGACGGTCCGGTCGGAACGGTGGGGGCGCTTGTATGTGTACCCAAACCGATCAAGCAACACGAACCCCTGGTTGGTGCCTAGGCTGACAGGGGATGCCGCCTCCGTTTCGATCACCAAACCCACGCCGTCTTCTGCCCCCCTGTTCAATTCCTTGTTTCTTCTTCCTCAGCTAGTCGTCTCAGGCAGCCTCACTGTCCATCACCGCTGCCAGGCAAGCCCCGCCCCTTGCGACCTGGTTCTGGGGACTGCAAGCGCCCTCCTGATATAAGCCCCTGGTCTCAGCAATTGCCTGCCGGATGCATTTCCGGGACGTGCCACCAGATGCTTGCGCGCGGGAATCTGATCTGGATCCTGACATCGGGGTGTCCCGTGATATTCCAAAAGCTAATTACCCAAAAGGCAGAAGCAGCCCTGAGAAGGATGCCAAAACACCATCCGAGAAGGGGATATGTTGCGCCGTTCCGGAACCAGTGACCATGGAAACTAGCACCGGGCAAACCTAGAAGCTGCCGCCAGACGCCATACCATAGTATTGATGCTTAAACCCCCACAAAAATTAGATCCCCATAACGCCGTATCATCTCTTCACATCGCTCGGGCTTTATGCCTTTCGCCTCACACGCTTGATCATGTTCTCCCAAGGGCACGGCTCGCGTTTCCGCCACGCTAACCACTTGCAATGTCCGCAGTCATCATCTTGCCTGTATGACATTCGTATTAGCTCCGTTGACACATTGCCCAGGTAGCCGATAATGTGATGCTATCGTGAGATGGCTAGAGCTTACATATATACGAAGTGTGTGACGTTCGGTTCGCATCTCTTTGATGTCAGGCCATAGGTTGGACACCATTTGGATGCGATCCATCGAAAGTGGCCGCATGCATATTCTCTCTGCAGCGAGAGCAATGTCAGATATGAAAATGGGCCACAAGCATGGCGTGAGAAGGGGGCGAGCTGACCTGTGTGAAATCGCACATGATGGTTCTTGCCAGGTGCTGCCGGTGGAGGGGCTGTCGTTGGTGCTGCTGGGTGGTGATTGGTGACAGGTGTCGGACACTCGAGCCTTGTAAAAAATCGTGAGAGTGATTGACAAGATGATCATCGAGGGCGAGCGGGCCGTTGTATAAAGACCTCTGGGACTGGCTGACGGCACACTTGTCACACAACGGCTGCCACCATGGCTACTTCACCCGCGCTCCAGCTGTCGTTCGGGTGCCATGCAAGGAAGCAAATGCGTTTTGCGGTGCACAGAGATCGGGTCCCACGACTGTGCGTCAGGGTTGAACCAAAACGGTGGGTTGTTTTGGGCAAGAACGCCCGAAAAACGGCCTTGTGGAGTGGACGGTGTCGACAGATTGATCCAGCGACAAGCAAGTTGAGCGCCACCAATACCAGGAGCCTATGTCACACCCCGGCACATTTGAGAGAACGCCCCGTTGCGCTCGATCCAGATCCCACACCACACATCGGCCTGTCTCGCAGTTGCCATCTCCTTATGCAAGTTCTGCCAAATCGGTGGACTTGCAGCAGATGGCTCGTCAGATATCAGATTCAGCGCCTGGCGGCGGTGGCAGGCAGGCAGGGTCGCAGAAGAGCGGGATTTGCCATACTCTTCCCCAAGTCTCCAGGGTACATGCTCCATGGGTCAGGCCGCTCCAGTGATAAAGGCAATGAGAAAGTGCATTGGGCATGCTGTCTCGCACCGAATAGTGCCACCGAGCAAAAATTGCATTCTGTCGCGTTTGGCTGACCAATCACACGGCGCACACCGTGAGGAGAGGGGAAGACGGAAGGAGAAAGAAGCAACGAAAGGAAACACTGATTGCGCAAGCTAGACTCGCGGCGGGGAAATTGAGACATCTCAGATGTCACAGCGGCCGAATGACGAAACAGAGAAGCCAGCGCTTCAACGCCACGCGGTGAAAGAAATGCCTTGGCATATTTTGGGTGCAATCCCGCCAAAAAATGCTAAGCGATTACTTTCACCGCGTGAACGCCCAGGAAATCGCTCCTTCGATCTGCTGCAGCGTCCCCAGTGCTCAGCATCGACGCTAATTGTGCCCTGCTCGCACCTGCTTGCAGCTGGCATGGTGACGATCACAACGGCAAGGCCAGGGGCAATATGACAACGCTAGCTATTGGTGGATAAGATTGGAACCTCCACAAATTGAAACCGGCGAGGAAGAAGTTCGGACTATTACGATCATATCGTGCAGTTGGACTATCAAATAGATGAAGAAGGAGGAGGGAGGAAGGGGAGGGTCTAGTTTGAATCTATGGAAGACCCTACAATGGCGAGAATTCGACCTTCCAACTCCAAGCTGACAGAGGATAAGAGCATTCTCAACAGCGAAGAACCTAATCTGTTGCCTACCCAACGCAACCTTATCCATGTCACCGTTTTGCTCGCCAATGTGGACCAACCGGATCGGAATCCGCTGTGGTGAGTTTTGACAAGCGCCGACTTGAGCGTCTCAACTACAGCATTCCACGGTAATTTTCGCAACTACTTTGTGGCTGACTTGACAGGGGCGTATTTACGACTTTCCTGACGCCTCTTCCCCAGGATCAAAACAGTCATTGCATGGTTCTTTCACAGTTAAATCGGAAATCCCAGTCATAAAAACACCAGGACCCTTGGATGTTCTTCCAGGATTGGTAGCAGGTACCTCAGTTGCGAAAATCACCGTGAAATGCTGTACCTACCTACCGTTACAGCGATAGGTAATTGACACTATCAAAGGCAAGAGGCACATCGAGGTGTCGGAGGTTCCAGTGACATCGCCAGCCTCCGTCGCCCAAGTCGGGATAACCAAATCCTGGGCTCATTATTGATGTCCAGCGGCTACCTGATGAACCTACCCCCGAGGCTCGATGCAGATCGGATGCTCAGCAGCCCGGCCTGGCAGTGGCACATTGTGCCCAAATTATTACTCACGACAACCCTGGGTTTCAGAATTTGGCGTCGATAGCCTCTTGCGTGTCGCTTGGAATAAACCCCGCTGATCTTTCCGAAACTAGAACCGCGCCGACACAAAAGCAATTCTATGTAGCTGCATGAGCCCGCAGAAGGAGAACGGCTGTTTTGTTGGGCTTGAAAGCAAATACGCCTCCGAGGGGATGCAGCTGAGTAGCCCGTCATGCCGGCAGCTACAGCATGTTTCGGAGGTGTGGATCATGGCGGCTCACAGCTCCCTACTTCTCGCAAGCGGATCAGTTCAGTGTTGTGATGGCAGCGCGCTTGGTTCAGTTTGGTCATCATGTACGGACTACTCTGCAGCCATTGCGACGTTTGGGCCTCGGACGGCAACTTGGCGGGATGTGCCAGGACACCTGCTAAAGGCTCCGGCACACGTATGGAAGGGAACTGTGGGAGGGCATTGCCATTACCTACCTGCGTGTCTTGGAACAGTAAGCCAAGGAGCTCGCGCATCTTGCAAAAAAGCTAGGCCGACCTCGAGGGAAGGAGGGGTTGGCTGGCCGAGAAGGTCGCGGGGGGGAAAGCGGGAGGTAAACTGCGCGGTGTTGTTCAAAATCATGCAGTAGGTAGGGAACATGATGGGAAACCCCGCCATTTCAGGCAAACTGGTGGCATTTCTTGAGTCGATGAGCGGTGGATGGAAAGGTTGGCGTCGCGCAACCCGCCTCTTGCCAGTCCCCTTGGTCGTTCCTGCCGCCGAGAAGACAAGTTCCCAAACAACTTGGGGAGACTCGCATCATACTGCGCTATGACGCCGCGTAAAAAAAAAGGGAGCTGCAGATCGCACATTCGGCCATTCTCGTAAAAGATGCCACTGATACACCCGTCAATGGCTGGTCTACATAAACACAATGCGAGGATGAGGTTGATGTCACTTGCACGACGGGGCAGCCAGTGCTGTTGACAGATCTGATCATCAGGGGGGCCATCCTTTCAGGGTTGGCTGAGTGTCATTGCGTCCCCAATTTCTAGGGTTCGCTGGTCCCTGCGGATCCGGAAAGAACTGACAGAAGCTTAATCCAAGTTCCAACGGCAACGACGCCTGAGATCGTCAACACTCGTTCGCATTTCAGCCCATCCATGGGCCGGAGAGCCATTTTTCGCTTCTGTTCTCGGACAAACATGCTTGGTTCCGCAGTGGATGCCCCACTGTCTTTTCTTTGCCCAGCGCACCCCGCCCCCTCCCTCCCATGTTGAGGACATCACGTGGATGACGCGACAGGGTTACATCGAAACGCGGGTCCCGAGCGACGACGTCAACGCGCCACATCTGCGCATCACGTCTCTCACGACAACAGTCATGTCAAAGACATCGCAAGCGCCAGTTGCCACGAATCCACCGGATAATTCACACCTCCTTCATCAAAACCAACTTAATCACTGTCGTTGCCTTCACCGCGAGAGTGCTTGACCGTTACCGAGTCCAGTTTCGGCCACGGCTATTTTTGGGCCTATGACGTTTTTGCCGCTCCGGCAGAATTGCATCGGCCAGACACCTCGCCTCATGGAGCTTCATGCCACACCTGCGCACCGTCGATCTCGTTGTCGCGGTTGCCGTCGCTCGGAATCGACCGAGCTGTGATGCTACAGTGGGATCCCGCTGTTGGGTGTGTTAGGTGGACAATCTCGAAACACAGAGGCAGCCCTCTGCGTTTTGCCCTCACTCGCTGGATGCGCCCCAGCATTCTGAGGTCGCACGCCCCAGCGAGCAAGTGCCAAGCTAGAAGTTACCAAGTGGATAGACCTCGGAGGCACCACCGGCAATGGCGCAAGAACCGGGAATACAGTGGCATTCGCTGCCAAGCCGCCAGCTGTATTTTCCCTCTTTGCCTGCACCCCCATGCAAGACCAACGGGTCACGGATCACGGAGCAGCGGACGCGGAAATGGTTTATCAAGGCTTGATTGACTTATGCTATTAAGAAAAGACTGGAAAAGATGGACAAGAAATTATGGAAGGGGCTCCTCAGGAACCCATGCAGGTGGCCAATTGTTCCGCTCTGCCATGCCCTGGATCCAACCGGGGCACGGACCGGCATCCCTTTTCGATCTCACACCCACCCTCCGCGCGCCCCATTCTTGCGTGGAGAAAGGGGCCGCCAGAGCAACCGCCTAAACCGGCGGCCAAATGCAGCATCGCGATTCGACCCGCTCGTACCCCGCCATGTCGCTCGCTCGACCAACCGCTCACTTCTTGCACGTGCGCCAGTTGATGTTGAGCTGGTGCTCGATCTTGATGGTAGCATCGTCGTTGGTGATCTCGCCCAGGAGCTTGCCGGTGCGGTCGCTGGTGCTGAGGATGATACGGTTGTTGATGTTGAGGATTCCGGTGCCACCGCAGGGCGACCAGATGTAGCTGGAGGTGGGGACCTTGTCCTCCTTGGTGTACACGTTACCAGCGGCCCAGACGCCACCGCCGGTGATGGTGGTGCTGGTGGTGGTGGTTGCCGAGGCGTCTTGGCTGAAGAAGTATGTGCTGGTGAACTGGCCTTGCACGCCCTCGTCGAGCTGTGCCCAACCGTGGTAGACGCTGCTGAAGACAGCAAACTGGTAGCCGCCGGGGTACTTGAGGTTCAGGTGCAGCTGGCAGTTCTTGTTGCTGTCGGATCTCTGGGCCTTGCCGCCAATATAGGTCTGGAAGTCATCAAAGCCGAAGGTGACGACCTGGAGAATGTCAGTGGATAGTCGGGTGGGCTGAAACCAACAGCGGCTGACTTACGGTCATGTCTGGGGAGAAGGTGGTGGTGACAGTGCCTGCCCTGCAGCCGGAGCCGGAGGTCTGCGCAGTCGTGAACTGGATCTCCTTGGGGTTGGGTGCGTCGCCAGAGATGGCATTGTCACCGAAGCCGGGCCCACTGAGGATGGGGGTGGCCGCCGCAAGGGCGGGGAGGAGGAAAGCAGCGAAGGAACGCATTTTGGATATCTGAACCGGATTGATTGATGTGGAGAGGCGAAGATCGACTGAGACTGAAGAGCTGGATGAGTTGAGAGTGCTGTGGTGCTGATGGAAAGAGTTGATGGCATCGAGGAGTGTTCGGTCTTTATAACCGTCGAGCCTCACCCTGCGGCTCATCAACACCGCGTAATTGCGGTTTCCGGGGAACGAAAACGACCATCTCTCGGCTGCGGAGGCAAAGTGCAAACAGAAGACAGGTTCTTGGCCTCCTCTGGTCTGGAGTCGTTAATCTGGACGTCTAGATTGGGCTGCAGCCGGCCAGCCCTCCTCCCGATACTTCCGCTCACTGCGTCTTGTCCAGTACGGAGGGTAGTGGCTGCTTGGCGATCGATTTCGGCCATTGACGTTTACTCACGGCAAAGGCCGAAAAGACGGTTGCTGAACGAGCTCTATCCATTCTCAGCCTCCATGGTCGCAGCCAGCAAATTTGCGGTTGAAGTGAGGATAAATGAATCACATATTAAGGGCGGCACGCCTAACACTTATGGGCTCGCCTCAACAGGGCAGAGTGGCCCCGACAAGTCGCCGCGCCGAAGCCCTGGCGAGATCATGCACATCTTCCCCTCTTGCAGTACCCTTAGCAGGCTCCGAGTATGAGGTCGTTCCGGGGTTAGTAGTCCGCAGACCTTTTTTTAGAATCACCTCTCCAATCGTTGTGCGTATGTTGACGTCTAACTCTTTGCAGATCGGATCGAGACCGTACTTGTTGATATTGTACGTTATTGGCGATGCAACATGGTGCTATTGCGACACAGGTTCGAGATCCAGTCCCGCGGCGGCGATGAGCTGGAGTGGCGAGGGCGCGTGGTCGAGAGCAAAAGAGATCGCCAGTGGATGACCCGCTGTCACCGACACGACGCATCATCTTTGAAGCTGGACCCGGGTCCGCGGCGGAGATCGTCGCCCTGACTGCTGGTTGCTGGCGACAAACCCAGTCGACGTCTGTCCGCGCCTCCCCCGCAACCAGGGGATCGATCGGCCCCTCGCGGCCCCTGGGACGAGGGGTCTCCTCGAATGCTGCTATTTTGGTGGCGGAGTTGCGGCGTAAATTAAGCTTAATTGACGGGTTACCAGGCGATCGTTGGGGCCCTGTGCTGCATTCTCTGACAGGTGGCGTGTTCTCATCGCACCCCTTCGTATCCGCAGCGCAGCAACGACGGTACGACCAGGATTCCTCCACCAGTCACCTGGCGGGAACTTCTTTGGATAATTTACCCCCTTTCGGCGTCATCTACGACAGACCGCTTATTGCGATTCGCGACACACCCGGCACGCCGCTGACCGAGCGGATGGGATTGGAGCGCTCTCCTGCTGCACCGAGACGGCAAAATGTGCTAATTTGCTCCATTCGGAGCAATTGCTGAGATTTGGCGGCGGGCGACGGATGGCCTTCCCTAGCGTAGCGTTCAATCCCCATACTCAGGACTGCCGATTCACCCGTGCCGCGCCCAAAGCCGGCCGGGAATTCCGCTGCACAACAATAGCACTGCCCCAACCACCAATCTCAACGGGGTAAAGGAGGGCAGCGTAGCCACGGCGATTGGTCCCACGAACGAGGCTCTTCGAGTGTGCATGCTCATTTGTGGAGAGGCAAAAAGCCCCGATGTGGCCACCGTCGACCGCCCGGACGGCAGCCACCGCGGCAGCTTTGCAGCTCTGCCCAGCGCTGGATGAGCTTTCATTTTAGCCTCGACCAGCGCGTTTCTGTCGATCGACGGCCAAAGAAATGGGCTCTCCTTGAGGGCGGAAATCAAGGCACAATCCTTCGCCTCGACACCCGGAACTCGCTCACCCCTGCGGCTCGCCCACTCCCCTTCCAATACCACGTAGCGTCCAATGGGGAATTCACCCGTGGTATATCGCGGACTTTTCGGACGAACTGCCCCCGGCCAGGAACAGTGCAACGCACAAAGCTTGTGTGGACGGTGGCTTGCAAGGTCCTTCGGCCACATCTTCAATGCTACCCAAGACTGCCAGTGGCTTTCGGGAAGGGATGCCCCACATTCTGCGCTCCAGCCAGGGACTCGGGTCGGCCCCCAGGGCTCGTCTGCCCCCTCCGCTTCGGGCCCCACGAGGTGGCAAGGATAAACACAACCCCCCTATTTGGCCTGTTACCTAACATCGCCACCCCACTCCCCCTTTTCTCGTCATCACTTACACCCCACTTGGCCGAAGATGCCGTTGCGTCTGCCGTTACATCTGCCCGTTTGCAACCACATCTGCAGATGTGCTCTTTCTGCAGGCGAAGGGTGCGTAAGCCACTGGCATAGAGTAGTCCATCTATGGCGCAGGCAGCAAGTGCTGCAAGTTGTATCGAGTGAGTTACGAGCCAGGAGCCAGTGCCCTTCGCCAAACCTGAAGCTCACAGGGCAATATATCGCCAGGGTTCGACCTTTATTCCCCGGCGTTCTCCCGCCCATGGAGACGAGCAGACCAGAATAGCTACACATAGATGACCCTGTTCCACAGTTCATCTATGCTACCAGGTAAGACCTCGGCCCATAATGCGGAAGCCATGTATTAGGTCTCCAGGGCTTCACATCAACCGACTGGTCGCGCAGGCCGCTTCCGCAGCCCAGGGCGGTGATGCTGTATGGCGAGGGGACTCTGAGGCCGTCCGTACGGGCCTTCGGCTGCCATGCCGAGCACACATGTGGAGTCTGCCTTGCGGAATGCCCTCCGATACAACGCCTCAAGGTCGCGTCACTCGTGGTCAGAACAAACGCCGGAAGGATCGTGAGAATTTGAATGTCGGACTCTCTCCTCACGGCAGTTACCATCCTACGGCACTTCGGGGTATCATTCCTCGCCGCCTCGCCGCAAACGCACGCTCAGCGTGTGTGTGATCGCCAGGAACAGCGGCGCAACACGCCAGGTACGGGCACACAGGCACACACACACACACGCACACGGTAGGTAGCCACAGTATGCAAGCCATCTCCCTGGTACCATGCCACTCGCTGGACAAGGAAGGGAAGCCACATCTACCCACCCACCCACCCTTACCGGCCATCCCATCTCGTCGGCCATATATCCCATATGCAGGCCTCCCTTCCCTTGTCCGGGGTAAACCGCGCCGTCTGTTCGCTGCGTGCGTGCGTGCGTGCGTGCATGGAGCACCCGGATACAACCAACCTTCGGAACGTGTCCTGCATGGCACAAAGTGCGGCTGCATGTGCTAGCTAGGAATGGGAGACGCAAGGAAACAAGCTCCAGTCCCCATTTCATCTAAACGCTGTCAACCCCGCCGCCGAGCAGAGGCGAGCGAGAGACAGCAATATGTATTGTGTAAGGTTTGCCTCGGGCAGCCAGCCCTGAAAGGACGGAGGACCCTTTACATGCAGTAACAGCAAGCGAAGAGCAAAGTATGTCATCAGGGTTTGAGAGAGAGATTTTATTTTTAGTTGTGAGGGGTCCGAAGAACTGACTGGCTAGATACAACGATGCTCTGCTAAATCACAATGCAGTAATGGGGTAACCTAAACACAACATGCCAACAGATGGCCGACAGCTCGCTCCGACACTTGGCTTCCCCGAGGACCTCGCTCGCTTCGGTTGTACAATTTGACTCGACAATAACAACGGTTGCCGTTCAGCTTAGGCGGACTCGGCTTGCTTAAGGAGACCCTCCAGGTTGATGCTCTTGGGCCGCTCGATGGGCAGACCAAGCGCGCGGTCCCAGATGAGCTGCGCGAGGGGGCCAAGGCCGCGAGATACGCCGAAGGTGGCGGTATAATACAGCGTCTCGTGGAAGCCGTAGTGGTGGAAGAGCACGCCGGAGCTGCTGTCGACATTAGGGTAGGGGTTCTTGGTCTTGCCGTGGGCCTTGAGCACGTCGGGAGCGATGCTGCTGTTCTTTTGGACGAGCTTGAAGACGGGGTCCTCGGCGATCTCTGGGCGCGCGGCGGCGTAGTCCATCAGAGCTTCGAAGCGCGGGTCGGGCTTGCGCAGGACGGCGTGGCCGTAGCCGGGGACGACGCGGCCGGAGTTGAGGGTCGTCCAGAGGTAGTCGGTCACGTCCTTGTCGGTGTACGAGGCGGGGATGTTGTCCTTCATCTGGAGGATCCAGCGGAGGACCTCCTGCGCGGCAAGTCTGTTGGGCACGAGTGTTAGTGGTTCGGTTTCACTGATAAGACTAGCAGGACGTTGAACTCACCCGTGAAGTGGCCCGGCAAGACCCTGGAGACCGGCACTGTAGCTGAGGAAGGGGTCGCTGAGCGCGCTACCGACGAGATGTGTCGCGTGAGCGGAAACATTGCCGCCCTCGTGGTCGCCGTGGAGCGCGAGGTACAGCCTCAGGAGATCCTGGAAGTTCTCATTCTTCTTGCCTCCTTTCCCGAGCATGGCGGCAAAGTTGTAAGACCAATCCTGCTCTAAATCGACCTCGGCCGGGAGGGCGCCTCCGCCGCGGTACGAGTTCTGGTAAATCTTGGCGGCGATAGTGGGGAGCTTAGCGAGAAGCGAGATGCAGTCGTCAAAGGTAGGCTCCCAATAGTCGGCCTTGTTGAGACCGCCCTCATAGGCTTTTGCGAACTTGGACGTGTAGTTGAGAGAAGAGACCGCCATGGCGAACTGAGTCATGGGGTGCAGGTCGGTCGGGAAGTTGTCGAGCATCTTGTTGACAAACTCGGGAAGCTGGGCCTGTTCTGCGAGCTCCCGGGAGAACTGGCGGACCTGACCGGTAGACGGGACTTGGCCGGTCAGAAGCAGCCAGAACATGGCCTCGGGCAGCATCTCGGTGCCGGTCTTGCCCTTGGGGAGCTCTTTTTGGCAGTCCTTGATTGTGCGGCCGTGGAACCGGATCCCCTCGTTGGCATCTAAGACGGATCCCTCCCAGACCATGGCTTTGAGCCCTCGCATGCCACCGATTGTGTTCTCGATCTTGACCTCGCCGATAACCTTGGAGCCTTGGGCTTTGACCTTCTTCAGGAGCTCCCGCTTCGCGGGGATCGCTTCCCTCAGTGTTGTCTTCAGGTCGGGCTCGGCAGTGGCATAGCGTCGTCGTGAGAAAGTGTTATGACTGGCGGGAAGGGCGACGACGGGCTACAGTGGATCAGCGATCAAGCTCATGGTGCTCGGTTCGATTCGATTTGGACGTTGTACTGACACGCAGGGCCCCGCTCAGGGCGCGCGACCCTTTTCTTAAGTTCATTGCCATAGTCGCTTGTTTTCGACTGCCAAAAGACTTCGGATGGAACAAGACAGCTGCTGTCAGAGCTGCGTTGGTCGAGCTATCAAGGGAGACGATGCAGCTGATGGCCGAGGCTTTGGAGCTGCCTGTAAGGTGCACTTTGGGGAAAGCCGCGCCAATGCGGGGTTATGCAAGCCAAGCGAGCGGTGTGTTCGACCGCTTGGACAATGGTTCGAGCAACGACACGTGAAAAGTCAATTGAGCTGAGACGAGATCTGCTGCTTGGAAAATCTGGAATGAAGTAATCGCAATGGAAAAGAAACGACTTGTCCAGGCTTCCAGTGTCAGCATCGTGCTCTATTTGCACCATCTGTTTTCTTTGCTGGCCGAAACCACCTACCCGAAACGTCACCGCTGCTCCAATGAACCGAGGAAAGCCGTGGCTACCCCGCGCTGTTCCTTGCCGAGCTCGCTGATCCCCGGGCAAAAGGCCGGGGCTGGTGGAGGTTCGGCCAAATCTGGGGAGCCATTGGCCAATGGGACCTAGGTGGGTCCAAGTTTTTCCTGGATCCCTCGGCTTCCATCTTGCTGACGGAAAAGCGAGCATCGAATCTCCATGTCGCCGACCCGCGAAGCCGAGTCACGGCAGGCCCATAGCGGATGATCGGACGACTGACTCTGGATTTTGTCTCGTAGCAACTTTCTTCTATTCCCTTTTTTTTATTTGACCTCCACTGCCTGTTGAGAAACGCTGGGTGACTAAGCAACAAGAAAATATTGCCCTTTCCCCCGAGCGACCGTTGAGCGATTGCGCCGACCCGATGCTGCGCACGATAATCCCCCGCGTCTCCCGGCGGGCCACACCGGCGCCACCAGCCGCCGCACTGCGCTCTTGCTCGAAGACGATCGGTCGCAGACTTCTGTCGACAACCTCTACCGCCAGAATGGCATCCTTACCTCCCGTCCACCCGCCCATTTCGACCGCCTTCCCCTCAGAGTCGTTCCAGCTGCTTCCCGAAACACAAAAGCCGGGCGCCGCTGAGGATGCGCTCCTTCAACAACAGATCAAAGATGTGGAGGAGTGGTGGGCATCGCCGCGATATGCCGGCATCAAGCGAGACTGGACGGCGGCCGACGTCGTGAGCAAGCGCGGGTCTCTGCAACAATTATACCCGAGCTCCGTCATGGCGCGCAAGCTATGGAATCTCATCCGGGAGCGCGAAGCTGCGGGCGAGCCGATCCACACGATGGGCGCCATCGACCCGGTGCAAATGACGCAACAGGCGCCGCACCAGGAAGTTCTCTACATCTCGGGCTGGGCATGCTCATCCGTCCTGACCAGCACCAACGAGGTGTCGCCCGACTTCGGCGACTACCCCTATAACACGGTGCCAAATCAAGTGCAGCGTATGGCTAAGGCCCAGAGCATGCACGATCGCAAGCAGTGGTTCCTCCGCACGAAGATGAGCCCCGAGGAGCGCGCCAAGACGCCATACACAGATTACCTCCGCCCCATCATCGCCGACGGCGACACCGGCCATGGCGGTCTGACTGCCGTGATGAAGTTGGCCAAGCTCTTTGCCGAGAACGGGGCCGCAGGAGTGCACTTTGAGGACCAAATGCACGGAGGCAAGAAGTGCGGCCACCTTGCCGGCAAGGTGTTGGTACCAACGGGCGAACACATCAACCGTCTCAAGGCGGCTCGCTTCCAGTGGGACGTCATGGGCACCGAGAACCTCGTCATCGCACGCACCGACTCCGAGAGCGGCAAGCTCCTATCTTCTTCGATCGACGTTCGCGACCACGAGTTTATCCTCGGTGTTGCCGACCCCGCCGTCGAGTCCCTGGCCGAGACGTTGGCAACCATGGAGGCCAAGGGCGTTTCCGGCGCTGAGATCGACGCCTTCGAGGCCCAATGGGTCAACTCAACCAAGCTTGTCACCTTCGACGAGGCAGCCGTCGCCCACTTTGAGGCACACGGCGTCGACAAGACTCAAATTGCCGAATACCAGCGCAAGGTTACCGAGGAGCGCGACATGGGCATCACATCCCGGCGCAAGCTTACCAACGCCATCACCCCCAACAGCCCCGTCTACTGGGACTGGGACGTCCCTCGCACACGCGAAGGATATTACCACTTCCGTGCAGGCATGGAGGTCGCCACCAAGCGCGCCATCGCCTTCGGACCCTACGCCGACCTCCTGTGGGTTGAAACCGGCGACCCAAACGTACAGGTATGCGCCGATCTTGGCCGCGCCGTCCGCGCCGCACACCCCGGGAAGGGCCTCGTATATAACCTCTCACCGTCCTTCAACTGGATGGCGCACGGCTTTACCCCTGAGACACTCAAGAGCTTCATTTGGGATATTGCACGCGAGGGCTTCGTTGTGCAGCTCGTCAGTCTCGCGGGGCTGCATAGCACCGCGACGATTAGCCATGAGCTCGCGACCAAGTTCAAGACGGACGGTATGGCGGCGTACGTGGAGGTTGTGCAGAAGCGCGAGAAGGAGCTCGGTGTTGATGTGCTCACGCACCAGCAGTGGAGCGGCGCGAGCTATGTGGATGCCATACTGGGGCACATCCAGAGCGGTAGCTCGAGCAGTAAGAGCATGGGAGAGGGTAACACCGAGAGGCAATTTCACTGAGGCATGAGTAGCAGCAGTATTGTATCGCATGGATGGGCGTTTGGGATTTGGGTAGTTTTGATGCATGAACACATGGACGCGGGTAGCTTGCTAGATTTGAATGAATCATTTCTTGGATACCTACATCTATGTAGATTTCAACTCCGTGCGCCACCAACGGTACCAACGGTAACCGTTCAATCCAGGCTCTCCTTGGCCGCGTTGTTCAACGGTCCGGGTGGTGCGGGTCCCTCGGGAGTGACGTATGCCTTGGTCATGCCTCCATCCACTACGAAATCGTGACCGTTCACGAAGCTACTCTCGTCGCTCGCTAGGAAGAGAACAGCCTGTGCCTGCTCGATGGCCTCGCCGAAGCGGCCAGTCGGGAAGTGGATCTCCCGGCGGTGGCGCTTCTCCTTGTCATCGCCCAGCCAGTCCTGCAGCAGCGGCGTGTTGAGCGGTGCCGGGCAGAGGTTATTAAAGCGGTAGCCCTCTCGGGCGTGAACGATGGCGAGCTCGCGGGTCAGAGCCAGCACAGCGCCCTTGCTGGCCGTGTAGGCGAGCTGCGGGGTGGCAGAGCCGACGAGGGCGACCACCGAGGCAGTGTTGATGATGCTGGCCTTTGTCTTGTTGTGGCGCCGCAGCGAGAGTACCGCGTGCTTGCTGCCGAACCAGACGCCCTTGACGTTGATGTTGTGCGTGAGGTCCCAGATCTCCTCGGGGGTGCCGATGGCGTCGTCGTCGCGCGCGTGCATGATTCCTGCGTTGTTGAACATCACGTCGACGCCGCCCCAGCTGTCGAGGGATTCGACCATAGCTTGGACTTGGGCTTCCTTGGAGACATCGCAGATCTGGTGGGGGTTGGGTTAGCGAGAGGTGAGTCGGAAGGCTCTGGGTTGGGGGCGGCAAACAGTTGTCTCAACGCGGCCTGCGCTTGGGACGAGTTGCTTGACTTTGGCGAGGGCCTTTTCCAGAGCCTCTCTGGAGATGTCGGCCATCAAGACATTGGCGCCCTCCTTCGCGAAGAGAATGGTGGTCTCGAGACCAATGCCTCTGGCGATGTGTCAGCCTCCGATTTCCGGCGCCGGTGACGAGACCGGTACAACCGGAGGAAACCTTACCCGGCAGCTCCGGTGATGATGGCATTCTTTCCAGCCAAACGGCTAGGGCGCTCGGAGGAGCTCATTATTCAGGACGTAGCTTGAGCGGTTGAACGCGGTGCGGTGGTTGTTGGGTATCACGCGGGGTAGGGAGTGATTGTAGCAAGTGATTTGGCAGACGATAAGAAGAATGGAGCTTATGACGTTCCTTCCAAAGCTTGTGCCACGGAAAGGGTATCGACAGGTTTCCCGAGTAGAAGAGAAGAGAAGAGAAGAGAAGTAAAGGAGATGGCACGAAGGGAAGGTATCAAGAGGAGTGCGCTCGTTGTTGCTTTTCCGCTGGTGTCTCGGATGCCCCTCCTTGGGTTGATAGCTGCCGTCCCATGATCTGCCCAAGGGCGCCCGACAACGGCGGAGCCGGCAACACATCACACGGTCCCCGGGGCGAGACCCAAGCTATAGCTCAAATGGTCCTCTGGTAGCCGCGCTGGGAGTCTGGGCCCCTGATTAACCGCCTTTTGGATGGACTGTTGCTTCACTTCCACGGCCGTTATCAGTGGGCCAAGCCAGTATCCGCTGGAGAGCAAACGTCGGGTCCGGTTCCACTCTACATCGCTCACGGGACCGCTCCTGGGACGACAGTCCAATCTGGGAGTTGCCATTATGTCAGGCCGACCGAAGAAGCTCCCGGGTCCGCTTGGCCGTGCAGGAGGCTGCAACAAGCTTTTCACAGCCGAAAGGGATTATCTTTGAAGTCCACGATATAACTGACTTGGAAACCCGGACCTGTCCGTTCTCCGACCGCTTCAGTCCCACATCCCTGAAGTGCGGGGTTCCCTGGAATTGAGCTTGTGAGCGTCGCACATGCGGTCATGTAGGACTAAAAGGAATGTGACATATTCTCAATTAAAGAAAACATGTGGTACTGTCTGTCATAGTTCTTGGATCGTCGTTTCAATGAGCGGATGCGTTGGAGGGAACAACCTTGCGCCCTCGATGGAACGAAGCCTGCCCCGCACAGTTCCTGTCGTGAACCTGGATGCTTGATGACGCTGTTTGTCCTTGATTCAGCGATGCCCATTGGCTGCCTGGCAAGGGAGCGTCAGCGCTAGCGCTTATCAGCCCCCGGGCCGAAGTTCCAAGGTTGCTTATCAGAGCCAAGTCTCCCTTCCCATGGCATGACGATGTCGTTTTGCGATTGTCTTGATAATTGAGCTCGAGCTCGTCAAACAATCTCTCGAAATACCATCTCCACCTGATAATTTGCCCTGGCTGTATTGAACACTCCCATTTGCGCCATCCCTCGCCGATAGCTCACCCCTGCCGTGCCCCGCACCCCACACGCCATCGTCGTCAACCTCGACTCCTGTCTCCCCAGGCCTGTCGCACGCAACACGAAGCCTGTCCGCCGAATATGGCTCCCAACGATGCGCAACCGACACCCATACCGGGGACGATTACCGTCGAGAAGCTCCCCGACCTCCTCGCCTATGACAACTCAGTCAAGCTCGCCGGCATCGACGTCGATGGCCAGCTCCGTGGCAAGCTCGTCTCCAAGAAGAAGTTCCTGTCAATCGCCAAGGGTGGATTTGGGTTCTGCTCTGTGATCTTTGGCTGGGACATGCATGACATGACATATGTGCGCGAGTTGAAGATCAGCAACAAGGAGAATGGCTACAGGGACATTATTGCTGTGCCCGATCTCAGCAGCTTTCGGCGCATCCCCTGGGAGAACAACGTCCCGTTCTTCCTTGTTAGCTTCCATGACCCGGACACACTTGAGCCAGTATCGGCCTGTCCACGGGGTCTTCTCAAGACGCAGCTAGAGAAATTGCAGTCAAAGGGGTATGGCGCAATGGCTGGAGGTATGTGGTCTTCTCTTCCTTTCCCCTTTTCTCCTTCTCCTGGATCGGTCGCTAATGGTCCGTGATGCAGCCGAATATGAGTTCTTTCAGTTCCGGACCCCGTCCGTGTCTACCGAGAGCCCCACGTCGGCTGCCATGTTCCTGCGAGACAATCCACCAAGTACACTCCCGTCCCTCACAGAGGGCATGTTCGGCTACAGCTTGACACGACCGGTTCACAACCAAGACTATTACTACGACATTTTTAATACATGTGAGGCGTTCAAGTGCAACATAGAAGGCTGGCACACAGAAAGCGGACCAGGCGTGTTTGAAGCCGCTTTGGAGTTTGGAGAGATGCAACAGATGGCGGACCGGGCAAGCTTGTTCAAGTAATGCGCCCTATGCAGGACAAAATCACCGGCGCAATGCTGACCAGAGACCAGATACGTCGTAAAGTCAGTAGCAACCAAGTACGGCATCACACCATGCTTCATGGCCAAGCCGAAGCATGGTCTCCCTGGAAACAGCGGGCACATGCACGTCTCAATTATCGACAAGGACGGCAAGAACCTTCTCGCGCGCGAGACTACCGACCCCAACCCACGATACGCCGACATTGCCGGTCTCTCCGATCTCGGGAGGCATTTCCTGGCAGGCATCCTCGAGGGCCTGCCGGACGTAATGCCGATGGTTGCGCCCACAATCAACAGTTACAAGCGTCTCGTTGAGAACTTCTGGGCGCCGGTGACCGTGTCATGGGGCCTGGAGCACCGCGCCGCTTCTATCCGGCTCATTGCGCCGCCCACTGCCAAACCGGGCGCAACTCGCTTTGAGGTTCGCGTTCCCGGTGCGGATGCCAACCCACACTACGTCATGGCAGCTATCCTAGGTCTCGGCTGGCGCGGAGTCGAGAGGAAGCTGGAGATCCCCTGTCCTCCTCTGAACAAGGGCGAGGATGTCGGCGGCGACACGGACATGGGTGTCCGGCTGGCGAAAAGTCTGAGGGAGGCTACCGACCGCTTCACGCGCATCGGTAGTATCGCGCGAGAGGTCTTCGGGGATGAGTTCGTGGAACATTACGGCGGGACGAGGGAGCATGAGATCAAGCTCTGGGATGAAGCAGTCACTGACTGGTGAGTACCATTTTGCACTATACTTGGGAAGATACATTTGCTGACTGTGATACAGGGAGATGAAGCGGTATATCGAAACCGTGTAAGGGGTAACGGGGCAATATCGTAGTGTAAACCAACTCCTGGGCGGACGGATTCTTTTGAACTATTTTGAGTTTGGTGACGGTTCCTTTCGTCATACGCGTTTCCTGTACATTATGGGATGCCTATAGCCGTTTTGATCCCTTTAAAGACTCAACCTTTGCATATCTGCCTCCCGCTTGTCTCTTGTGTCTTTGTCTTCGCAACCGCAAGCTACATCTTATCCCCAAGAGAGTAGTTATGCTAGAGAAGTGTGGACGATACGGCCTGCGCTCTTGAATGCCAACGTATACGGTGTCTCTCGCCCCGATGTTACCGAGGGTATAACAAACTGCACGAGGCCGGGGTGATCTCTGTCCCGGCGTTTCACCTCTGGAGACTTGATATCTACGTGCGCACCGCCTCACCTCTGGAGATACCGGTACCGCGCCAATGTAGCTGGTGAGGACAACCCCATCGTGATGCAAGTCTTGTATTTTTCTTTACAGTGCTAAAGCTACTCCTGGCGTGGGCAGAGTTTGATCATGAGACCCGAGCTTGCGCTGGGTCAATTCTACGATGTTCCGCCGTCTCATGAATGAAGTTGGGCCTGTGTTTACTCGTTCTGCAAGGCATTGCACTGCCTACCTTCTTCGTTCGTGTCGGCACTTGTTCTACGGGATCCATAATCTCCACTGCAATGTCGACGGGGAATCGTGCGCGGTGTTGCGATGCTTGCAGTGCAACGGGCTCCCCGAAACTCCTCAGCAGTTGCAATGCCGATAGCACCAGGGGCAGTGCCATGACCTGTATCCGATCACTCTATCAGATATCGTGACTCCCTTATCGTGGAGAGAAGTTTACAAACAGCTAACCACCTGCGACTCTCAGGTTCTCTCCCCAACCAGTCGACTGGGCATGAGTTTTGCAGTGCAGTCCCCACAGCGCGGTGCGGCGCAGTGCAGCAGATGGCATTTAAGCGGTGACAGCGTTCTGCAACCAATCGGGTGTCGGGTTTCGTCCTGTGTACGATGAGAGACGGGTACGGGCAACGCGCCCCATCTGGCCGTCGGTCACGACATGGACTGACAGCGGAGACTGGCCGGTTGATATTAGTTCGAGGACCCGGTGGGTCGGTGTCCATCCGGGAAAGCTTGTCTGAGCCAACGCTGCCGCGCCGCGCGCCGCCGGGTCGGCTCTTTCACGGAGGCGGAGCTTATGTGTGGCGCCCGATCCGGGATGATCGCCGCCCGAGTGGCCAGCTGAGATCATATGCGATGCGGGAACGTTGCGTGCATCACCGACGGTGATATGCACTCATTGTGGTGTAGGCATGTAGGATTTCTCAGCGCTGGTCAGAAATTTGTCGAGATTACGGATAACTCGGCGGCGATATCGAGGGATGGTAATCAAGGCGAGAGTGGAAACAAGACAAATCTCTGTTTCGGAGTGGGCGCTGAGCAGAGCTTAGATAGATTGTGCAGCAATCATGTAACCGCTCCCGCTCGGTTCCCTGTGTCTGGTCATCGTGACAATACCAGCGACGGCTCTGTCGCAGGCTGTGGGACAAATTCCCGCATGGGACTTCTGTGGAAAGGTAACCACTGCGAGTTTGACGGGGGGGGTCTGCTTTTCGTGGACTGGTTACACGGTGTTCAACCGTGAAAGTGCTGCGGCTGGAGTGATCTGGGCTGCATCGATTTCGGCGACGATGGACGCGGGTTGGCTCTTTGCGCACGCCGGGCCTTGGCTGCTGCCGCTTCCCCTCAAATGGCGCTTGACAGCTAGCTGAGTGCATTCGCTTTTCGATGGGTCTGATTTATTAACGAGCGGTATCGTTTCGAACTAATGGATATGTGCCATCTCCTCGGGCTCTGCTCGGGGGTAAGATGCTGGGTTTTTGGTCGCTCGGTTGGGTTGGTGAATCAGAACGCCACGTTGGATTGTCAGCCGGTCGGACGCCGTTATCGCGATGCAGCACTGGAAGATTTTTTTGTGCCACGCCTCCTCGTGCCAGAGGTGTGTGCCAACGCAGTGCATGGTGGCGCTCTGCTATTGCAAGCCCAGGCCAGCCCACCCCGCGCAGTCACCTTTTATCCTGCCAATGGCTTCGTCAGGCTGCGACGGGGCGCTGCAGTGTCTGGGAACTTTTGGGCCCGGGAGTTGTGGCGTGTAGAGAGGGAAGCGATCGCGTCGACCTTTTGGCTCACGTCGTTCTGCCCCTCATTTCATCGTGCCTTACCTGCAAGCTGCACATCAGAGCAGCGGTGCGTCCCGTTGTAAACCGAAGATTGCGATCCGGTATTTCCATGCATGTCGGAATGCTGAGGAAACAGCGCAGGGAGATGCCCAGTCCAGACGAATTCGTTGTCGTTGGGTGTGTTGCACAGGCTGAGTGCGCGACCCCTGGGCACCGCAGTTGGCTCGACCTCTAAAAATAAGCGCGAGCACCCTTCGCCGGCAAACAGCTGGAGGTCGAACGACCGTGGCGTTGGTGTTCCGATGGCCAAGAGCCTCATCAAACGCGTGCGCTACCGGCCCCCTTGCGTCTATTCCTACCTCGTGGATAACAAACCTGCAGATCCATCCATTGGGGGGAGCGTTGGCGACGAAAACTAGTTCGAAACAGGAGGTACCAGTTATTCTTAGAGGCTCGGGCGGGGCGGTATATTTGCCTAAAGGCCGTGTTCGTCAGCGCCGGGTCTGGGTGAGGCAAGAGGCAAGTAAGTCAGCCTGAGAAATCTCCCTGATAAGAGACGCCGGCGTCGCAGAGCCTTCTGCTATCGAATATTTGAGTGTTCTAAAGTTCGAAACAACCTCGGATCAAGGTCTGCTCTCATTTGTGAGCCGCCGAATCAAGGGACGAAAGACCGAGCAGGCTTCAAATCATCAACCCAGCAAGTGCTCGAGCCACGCGCTCGGCTGGGTTTTGGCAGACGAACGAGGGCAGATCGGTGAGCACAGGGGGTGGCATCCCTCGTGTCAGATTTCCCCACTGTTCTGCGCTCCTGCCTCAGTTCCAGGTCGATTAGATTTGATTGACAAGCTCGCATCATGCGAAAAGGGACTTCGTAGGATAGAAAAGCGCTGTGAAGTCGAGGGAGGCAGCACAAAAGTCCGCCGCTATGATCCACAGTGGTTTCGCCGTGTGTTCAACCTTGTATCTTGGGTTGTACGGAACGACCCTAAGCTTTCTTCAGGTCCCAAGACGCGACGCGGCTGACAATGGCGAGGTGCTTAATTTCCGCTTAGCGGCCGTCGAGGTCCCCAGATGGAAGCTTAACGAAGCGCCCAATCAGAACGGACTTACAGGTGGAAGGTGGGATAGAGCTACCCCTTCACGCGGGGGCCACAGTTTCTTTCAACACCAACCACCAACACACATTCATCTCTCCGCATCCTTTCGTGCTCCTCCGGACATCTGACCCTTCGTCCGGCCCCAGCCATCAGAGCATCGTCGGCCAAGTCGCCGGCGCCCTTGGCATATATGGAACACATTTCCCGGCCGGGCGGCGGATATTTTGCGGCGGTTTCCCTGTCCGCGCTCAAATCCCCGCCTGAGGATAGTTCTCTCGCTGCAGAGTGACGGGTTGCTGCATACCTTACTGATACCTTACTCTAGAGGCACTTGCGTAGCGCGAGGCCTAGTCCAGCGTACTTTACTAAAACGTGCACCAAAAAGCCTAAACAAACAGCGGGGCCGAATTGTTGGCGGTTTGAAGCGATGGCGACCTCTCCCAGCTGTGGACTGTGCAACATCGTGGCGGCTGAACACTACCAGCTGCCAAAAGCGTCCCCAACTTGGATGACGTGATGGGCGAGCGTCGCTGTTCCACCCCACCTACCAACAGACTTACACTGCGAGAGAAGAACGGATGGTTTCATAGGTTGAGCTTCCACGTCGTCCGGGCGCTGACTCTGTTCGGCCCGCGTAGTGCGATGCAACCTCTCACCGCAACTACATTAAATATCCACCTGCTGGCGCGACACAGTCAGACCCTTCGAGCCGCAGCGCGCTGTCATTGTTGCGATTGCTCGCAGCCCTGCAGCGGCGTCCGTTGGGCCCGCCAGACCCGCACTACGTACATTTTTACCATGCCTGTTCCCGTCCCGCAACTCCGCGAGGCTGATGAACGGGGCTGGGGCGTGCTGGCCTGGGCGCGGCGGTGCAGCGATTCGCAGTATCTGACTGGCGGCGGAAACAGTCTGGCCCGGACCCCGCCCACCACCTCACTGGGTGGGCAGGCCGCTTTCCGTTTGCACGAGATTCTTCCAGTGCTTCCTCCGACAATATGCATATCGAAACAATAACCTGTGCAAACGGCAAACCGCTAACGCCAAACGCTTTGCGGAAGACTTGCCCAAATCTTTGCGCCATTAGTGTCCACCGATCGTGTTGAGCGCCGAAGAGTAGGAGATGGAGGGGACTATGTCGAACTGTGGCCCTCCAGCAGTGTCCGGGGCCTTTCTGATGCCTTCACAGAGCAAACACCCCTATGAAGCTGCTTCGGGTCAGTGTTTCTTGTGCGTTTCGCACTGCTTTCGGCTCTGATCAACGAACGTCCTCTTTTCTCTCCGTCGTGGAGTGCTGTTGCGGCAGTGGATTATTTGTTGGATTGCTGATGCTGGCAAGGAGCAGCTTGGGGGGGAGGGGTGTCAGTCTAGCACAGCCCTACGACCTGAGACCCTGCCGCTTTTTGAATGGCTCGCTGACGAGCGCCCGACCCCCTCCCCAAGAGCCAGCTGAAGGGTTCCAGACATAGCCCGGCCGCGGGTGTCTTGGCCCACAGGGCAGCGGTCGAGGATGTCGCAACAATGACCACCGTCGACATGGTGAGGTCAGCATGTCGAGCGTTTTCTTGCGGTTTGCATTTCTGCCGAGTGGTGGCGGCGTCATTGTCCATTCGCGGGTGCCGAAGACGGGGCTGTGTCTGACGGGGACCAGAAGCACTGTCAGCGCGAAGACGATGGCGGCGGCTCTCGTCAGGACGGAATGGAACTCGCAACCTGTCGCTTTTGCGATAAGCGGGCATCGCTGCAGCCAAGCTTCCATGTCAGCTTCGCCCAATGGCCCAGACCCCCTTTGCCGTCGTGGCAGAAGCATCCGTCCCAGCACAGGCCACTCTTACACACTGCAGTACTTTCCGTGCTGACTGTCTGCCTGCTCTGCCTCTGGCCCATGTTCATGCCATCCTCAGGGGCCACCCTTGATTCGGCGCCGGGATGTCGAGCGCGCTGGGGTGTGGCTTTGTAGCCAACCCCCTGCCCGCTGAGATGCTCGTTCCCTTCTGGCCCGTTGCGCCCGAATAAATACATTGTCTGCGGGAGCTCCCCGTTTCGGGGTCTCTTGCTTCATCTGCTCTGCTGCTCAGCACCTCCCCTCAACCCCTCGTCGCCGATCGTGACTAGAGCTCACACATCGGCCGGACGCTGCTGCTTGTGACCAGCCGCCGTCCGCCTTTTTTTTTTTTTTTTTTTTTTTTTCATTCGAGAA
>Ga0247758_1000724_pt1 | contig 28471 bp, 34 predicted proteins | sample UWRJL156409C4_FD_180950 | JGI IMG/M metagenome (GOLD analysis project Ga0247758, IMG submission 180950) | Plant litter microbial communities from Arlington Agricultural Research Station in Wisconsin, United States - UWRJ-L156-409C-4 | ecosystem: Environmental > Terrestrial > Plant litter >... | reverse complement strand
TGGTGATCATGTTGACCCCCTTTCTCGCCGTCGCAGTAACAACTCCATCCTCAACCGTCGCAGCAAACACCAAACACCCCCCAACATACATCCCTGCCAGAATCTGCACATGCACCATCCCCCTCAGAAAACAAAGTTTAGCAAAACACGGCAAAACCCCCGCCACAAAACAAGCCCACCTCGCCGGCATCGCCGCTTTCATCCCCGCCAAAGCCGGTCCCCAGTCCTCCGCCCCTGGTCCAGAGTTCCGCTCCTTCATCACCAGCGTGGCCGACTCTCTCATCCCCTTTCGAGATATCATCACGAGCCGTGCCCAGCTTACCAAACATCCGACGGCATCCGCGGCGTAGATGATGGGGAAACAGCGCACCGCCCAGGGCGTATCAAAATCACGGCGGAGGATTCGACCAGTCGGTTGTACCGCCGCGGAGAGTACGAAGATTGCCATCCAGAGGGACATCCGTGTGACAAAGGGATCGTGGAATTGGTGATCTTCGGCCCAGTCTTCGACGGTGTGGGGGGACTCTAATGTGTTCAAGGGAGTTCAACGTTAGGGCAGAGTTGTGGATCTGGTTGGAAACTGGGAGCTGAAGAGAGTTTGCATGGCAAGCAATGGAGATTATACGTTTTCTGGCGCGCTTGAAGATGCCAGCATTGTGACATGGTAACTCTTGTTGACCTCGACGTGGTTGCGGCATGGACAGGCACCAACCATACATCAACGCCCAACGACGCTGATGCTGTTGTGCCATTCGTCGGGACCGGCCGAGCCAGTTCAGGCTATACTGGAGAAGCAAACATGGAGCTCGCCTCCAGAATACAGGGAATTGGCCAGGACATCATCAGCGGTCTTGGCTTTGTGGCTGATCTATTGGTTACACAAGCAGCTTTGGGGCACATCTGCACCCGTGCCCCGGCCCGGAGCGCTCCTGAATTCGAGATTTGGGGATCCAGAACCTAAGCCAATGAAATGCGGTCGATGACGCCGGCGTAGGCAGCAGCCCCCTGACAGGGGTGTGTGGTTTGGCCACAGCCTTGCGACACCTCTTCATTGTAATTGACTGCGACTGGCGGAATTTCTTTTGCGTCTTTTTCTTTTTCCTTTCTCTCCATCCTCGGGTAGCGCCGCTCGTCAACCCACATATTCCTTCTTTTCGCGTGAGCGCCATTTTCAACTTTCTTTGTTTGCCCCTGATGGAATTTTCCTCTCACTCTGCGCCCGACGGCGGAGGCGACCCTCCCGCGTCCAATGCCCATGAGGAGTCTGCAGGTGCGCCGGATGTCGGGGAGAGAAGCCGCCATCATGGTACACTGCACGTCGACACCATGCAGCCAACCGAGAGCGCAACCGTCCACCCGATACGCAAGTTCCATGGTGCAGACATTATACCGCGCTCACTCCCCAGTGACCCGACCGCGCTCCCGTCACACACCAGCTCCTGCAATCTATCACTGGCTAGTACGCCGACGACTTCATTTTTCATGCCATTCTCTCCCCTCAACCAGGCTCCCGCAGCTGCTTCCCCATACGACGACACCGCTATGAGTTTGCCAGGACCCTCAGTTGCGAGTGTCGCCGACCTGTCACATCAATTACTCCAAATAGATGCGGGCATGAGTGCTCACGAAGCTGAAACTCATGAGAGGAAGCCATCGTATCTCGACTCCGGCTATCGCTCTGCCGACCGAGATGTTGATGGCTGGGAAGATGATAGCGACGATAGCAACGACGATGACAGCGACGATGACGGTCCCAATCTTTGCGATGAAACGACAGCCCTCGGGCTTGAGGAACACGATGACATCTCAAATTATTCGGACAACAGCTTGGACCGCCTGTCCTGCATCGCGAGTACAATCAGCGATAGCCCTGCTGTCGGTACCCTCGAGGAACAGCAAGTGCAGAGGGTGCTGAGGAGCATCCTTGCCCGGGAATTCAGCATTCGTCTGGGGATTTCCGAGCCACCACCCGACGCAGTTGATGCGGTGCGTGAGTGCCTCCATCGAATTTCATATTCCCTTCAGCAAGTCCAAGCCGTAGGCGCTTTTGTACCTGCAGGCCACCATGTCCCACAGTCCAGTGGGAGTGTCGACGCCGATGGATCTGCGCCATCTGATGGGGCAAAGGATTCATACCAAGGATCGTCCGGTGGTGGTATGAAGCGACTAGCCCCTCGTTCAGGAAACGGAAGCGGTAATGGGGACGGAAACGAATCTGATCGAAACGGTAACGCGGGAAACACGGGAGGCGGCCAAGTGCCCGGACAAGGCAGTGGTGGGAACGCTGGCAACAGAGCCACCAAGAAAGCCAAGGTCGAAGAGTTGGAAGAGTTTCCATGTCCCTTTCGGATGAGGAAGCCCTGGCGCTTCAACTGTCGGGAATGGGAGACCTGCGCCAAGGCGCGCTTCAAGGGCATTCCTGACGTCAAGAAGCACATACGACAACACCACGTCCAGCAGCTCTTCATCCACACGTGTGTGCGCTGCGATGCGGGTTTCACCCGGCTCGAGGAGTGGCAGGCACATATGAGGGCCGAAGGCCCGGAGATATGTGCCGTGGGGCCGCTGTCATCGTTGGACGACGAAATGGTCAGCAAGAGTGTCGCCGAGAAACTGAGGAACAGATCAGAGCATTACGACTGGCCGAAGCTGTGGAAGACCATCTATCCAGGTGACCGAGACGTCCCCGAACCAGGTATGCTCTTTTAGAAACCCCGACCCGCGACATGAAGACGCGAAGCTAACTTTGAACCAAGTATTCCACCAGATCGTAGAGCTGCCCGAAGTGGAACGAGAGTACGCATCCCGGCTCCCTACCTTCAAATCCCTACTCGAGGTGGAGCTAGATTCGTTACTCTCTCGGTCAATGCTGGAGACCATGCTCTCGGGCTGGGATACGATCCAGGGCCGTGACACAGCTGGGCCACGCGACTTCGTATTTCGAAGACTTGAAGTGCTGTTCACCGAATGTGTTGAGGCCGTGTTTCAAGGGTCCCGGGAGAAAGCTTCCAAGACGCCGCCATCCAGGCACAGCCAAAGCGAGGCTCCAGTTTCGGGATTGGTGCTGCGGCAGATGAGAGGTAGTTCGAGCTCTCAGTCGCTATTGTCAGCGCCCCGCCTGAGCCTCACGAATACTGTGAGCACCAGGAGTGTGCAAAGTCGCAGCGGGCACTCGTCTATCGGGAGTAGTAACCTGAGTTCCCCACTCTTATCGATGCGCAACTCTCTTGGTGTTTCCAGCCACACCAGCGTGCAGTCTGACGTCCTGGTGTCTATGTCGAGGCCGGCGCAGATGCCAACGCAGCCTAGCGACACTATTTTCACTACGGCTGAGCCCGTGGGTCGCCCAGAGATCACCAATTTGGAAGGTCCTATCACCGGTCATGCCTCGAGAGACCTGGATGGTGGCATGCAGTCCCGATATCCTCCCGTCGCAGAGATGCATCTGGGGCAGGTCGCGGCATCACGGGGTGGCCGCGGTATCCTCGAGGAATCAATTGAACGAGACTCGGATCATCCATTTGGCGAGGCCCTGGGGACACATAACAGCACGAGCATGCTGGATATTGGCATGCCAGGCGAGCCGGCCGGGGCAACAGACGTGGACCCGTCAGTGTTCTTCAATTTGTTTTTCGACGAAAATGCAGGAGGATCCGACGGGTCGTTTTTGTAGCTGGTGCAGAACCGCTGTCAGCCCAGAAACATGTTGCCACTATGGATGCTTTCGATGATGATGCCAACACACTGGTGATGGAGGACCGAAGCCCAGGCGGCGAAGGCGGAACGTTGAAGCGGCAGTCTCGTTTGAACAATCGACTTTCGACTTGTCTTCGACGCCATGAGATGCTGCTCTGGGGTTGTGATGCTGCGAGTGGATCGAATGTGCGGAGTGGAAGCACCCAAACAGGCAATCATGGAAGGAACATTGCCGATGCCCAGCAACGCCTTTGCCGCTCCGTTGCAACCCGGTTTGCAAGCCAGCCAATCTGGACGTCGCAAGTCAGAGAAATAGATTGTGGCATTGCCGACTCCGAAATTGACGTAGGAATATCAGTGGATCTGACCCGGAATGGTCGCCGGTTGCGCCCAAACAGTTCACATTGCTCCTTCCCAATTGCATAACTGCTGCACCCCGCAATATCACAGTGCCGCTCGCTGCTGCCCAAAACCGGGTCACAGAGACAGCTCTGGGCCAATCAGCGCCACTTCTTTTTCTTTCACCTTCCCAGGCTTTCGAATTGGGTTCTTCCCCTCCAACAGCTGCGACGCCGGCGAGCCGCGCCGTCGGCGAGATTCCGAGACGTCACCTCGGCGCTCCCCCAGAACCCCAGAACCCCAGAAACGTGGGACATCGCGGGACATCATGGGGTCAACTGGGTGGAACCGTGGGATTGGCACACACTCAACAGCATGAGCTGGTTTGTATAAATCAACGGTCGGCCTCTTTGATCCTCTGCGCCCTCGATCACCACTGCAGCCCATCCAGTCCACGTCCGTCCACAGCCAAAATGAAGGTCAGCACATCACTCGCGCTCCTCGCAGCGGCCGGTGCCAACGCGCACTACACGTTCGCCAGCACCATCTACAACGGTGCACGCGCCGCCGACTGGACCACGGTCCGCCTGGCCCAGAACAAGGATTCCAACGGCCCCGTCACCGACCTCAACTCCGGAGCCATGACATGCTACGAGATGAACCCCGGCCAAGGCGCGCCGCAGACCCTCGGCGTCGGTGCCGGCAGCACCGTCACCATCGCCGTCGGCGGCGGCCAGATCTTCCACCCCGGCCCGCTGCACGCCTACCTCGCCAAGGTCCCCTCGGGCAAGACGGCCAAGAACTTCGACGCCAAGGGCGCCGTGTGGTTCAAGATCTACCAGGACGGGCCGTCCGGGTTCGGGACGGGCAACCTCAAGTGGCCTAGTGACAGTACGTTCACTTTTACGCTCACAATTCCCACAAGCAGGATACAAGGACTGACAAACTCCATCACAGACAAGGGCCAAGTCGCCATCCCCATCCCCAGGTGCGTCGAGAGCGGCGAGTACCTCCTCCGCGTCGAGCACATCGCCCTGCACGGCGCCGGTGCCGTCGGCGGCGCCCAGCTGTACCTGTCATGCGCGCAGCTCGCCATCTCCAACGGCTCCGGCGGCATCAAGACCCCTGCGCTGGTCTCCTTCCCGGGCGCGTACAAGGCAACCGACCCTGGTATTCAGTATAACTTGTACAACAACCCGAGGAGCTATGTCAATCCTGGGCCGGCGCTTGCTACTTGCTAGGTGTGGGGTTGCGTTATGAGGTATGAATGAATATAAGAAAGACATTTCGTTCAAGGCGTCTTGATGTACCAAGGGGTTGTGACTTCTTAGGTCGTATATTCACGTCTGATTGGTGATGGAGATATCATCAAGTTGGCACGCACGAACCCTAGGAAGACGACAATGTTGACGAGCTGCCCGGGAGCTTCAAGTTGCTGTGCGCAAGCCTACCGTGACCTTGGAGGCTCAAGCCTGCAGTGCAAACTCTCTACTGAGCCACTCCTCTGCGATACCACGCGCGGTTTGGAAAATAAAATAAAAAGGGGGTGCGCATTTATTCCAGTCACACTCAACGATGAAGTCGCGGCTGTCAAGTGTCGCAGTGTCACAAGCTGCATGTCAAAGCCAATTCGAAGGTAATTGCTCCCTCACCGGGCGGGTTGTGTCCAACCACCCAACCAACAGCCCCCGCCCCCGCCATGACACGGCACGTCGCGTCCGTGTAGCAACCGCTTGGCCAGCCACGCGCGGAGAGGGGTGCGCCCGCCTGAGTTTGACAGCGGCACCCACCGTTTGTGGCGTCTTTACGGAACGGAGCTCGGGAGCGCAATCACGGCTCGGTAAGTGTGGGCGGCATTGCTTGACGTTGCTTGTTTGATTCGCATGCATGGGCGTTTTTTATTTTTCGAGAGGTGTTGTGCAGACTGTATTTCACATGCCAATTGAACGCAGCTGAGGCCGGCTTTGCGACGGAGGAAGGGGCTTGTAAGTATGGATGCCGAGATCCGAGCTCAGGGGTGTGGGGTGATCATTCTATTTTTTTTCTTATCAGATGCGTTTAAGCGATCCCCCTTTTGCTCGAGTGGTATGACCCACCGCCACTGATAGCCGTTTCAACTTCACCACATGGGAACCCACACTGGCGCGAGACTGCTGGTGCGGTCTCTGCTGCGCTTTGGCAGCCACGTGGCTACCTCCTGGAGGTATCGTGTCAACCGCCTTCCCGACAAAGATGATCATGATAAGCCTCTGTCGCTGTCAGCACTAGTGGCTTGAGTTGACAGGCCCTCAGGGTAACAGCAGCCGCATCCATAGATATGGCTGTCAAGACGCGGGGAAGGAGGAGGACCGAGAGCTTTGGTATTGCCTAGCGTCTCATCCAAGCTCGAGTGTAAGATCCTCTTGCTGGGATTCCCCTAGATCCAAAACGCTCGCGTCTGCTGGGTCGATTTGCACATGGGCTACGTAGTTCCTGGGTTCCTGGGTTCCTGGGTCCCAGGTTGCTAGCTTGGATGACGGCGCCGACCCCACGTCTGGCACGATTCTGGAAGCGAGAAAGATAAAGCCAATATTCGTTCGAACTAGAGGGCCTCGCCAATGTTAGCGTCCCGTCTGCTCTAAAGCGCCTTCTGGGATGGCGACCCGAGGATCCTCTTTGCGTCGCATCAGACCAATCGAGGCCCGGCCGCTCCGACGATTGCAGACTGATGATGGGCGCTGTCGTTGGCCAGATGTGACGGCGGCCGACGCCTTGACCCATTGGCAGGGAACCCCTTCAACACCCCGGAAACTGCCGATTCTCCATCCCGACCGCTCACGAACCGACAGACGCTGTCGAGGGAACTGTCGCCATGCACGCACGGATGCGCCTGCCGCCGCAGAGACAGCACTCCTACCCCAGATTAGTTCCAGATAATCGCAACCTGGGTCTCGAATTCTTGCATCAATGGAACCCTATCATTGCATCCTCACCACACAATCATGAACGCGCCTCGTTCCCCCCAATCCCGCGATCGCGTTCCGTGATGCGAATTGACCTTCTTTTTTTTCGCCTTTTTTTCCCCCGCAAACACCACAACGTGCGCCTTGACGGTTTTCTCTCCGTAGGGGTCACATTGCGGTGCGTCTGACGGCGGCGACTGGTGCCCGCACGGCCAGCGACAACTGGAGCCCCAATCTCACGAGCCCAAGCGTCTGTGCCATTTGCGCGATCTGCTTCACAGAAGTGGTGCGACACTGTCGCCGGCGGCCAGAGCAATTGATAGTTTGACGTCCGAGGGCCGGCTCCCCTCGAGCTAGCCATGTGTCTAGCGCTCGCCGCGACCATTCCATCAATTCTAGAAAAGCCCCCATCGACCCAGCTCCTCCCAGGTGCAGATCCTACCTCCCCTTCGCAAGCCTCCACTCCGCTTTTCTTTCCTTCTTTTTTCTCGCCGCTTTCTCGATCTCTCCCACCGATCTTGACCCGATTCCAGCGCCATGGCATACCCCAGCGGGCCTGTTCTCACACCAGAGCAGATCGCCTTCCTTCCCCACGACACTCTCGGCCCCTCTCTCACCGCCATCGTCTGGATCCTCACCCTCCTCGCGGCCGCCTTCCTCTCCGCGCGCGTGTACTGCAAATCCCTCTTCGCCGGCAAGCTCTGGTGGGACGATGGCATCCTAATCGCCGCGTTCGTCTGCCTGCTCATCGACGTGTGCATCACCACCTACGTCGTCTCGCTCGGCTACGGTCGCCACATCTGGGACTTCCCGCTGGAGAACTTCCCCAAGTTCACCCTCCCTGTCGCCGTCCGCGCCGTGTTTTCCATCACCTCCCTCGCCTGGTCCAAGACTGCCTTCGCCGTCACTCTGTTGCGCCTCACGCAAGGCCACATGAAAACCGCCGTGTGGTTCGTCATCGTCACCGTCAACGTCTCCCTCGGCATCTCCGCGCTGCTGTACTTTGTGCAATGCACGCCCCTCGCGGCGGCGTGGGATTCCACAGTCGAGGGCAAGTGCATCGATAACGTGATATTGTATCGGTATAATGTCTTCTCGGGGGCGTATGGCGCGGCCATGGATTTCGCGCTGGCGATCCTGCCGTGGAAGCTGTTGATGTCGCTGCAGATGCGGAAGAAGGAGAAGATTGGGGCGGCGCTGGCGATGAGCATGGGGTTCTTTGCGGGCGGAGCGGCGATTGTGAAGACGGTGAATTTGGATAAGTTGCATAATAGTTCGGATATGTGTGAGTGCCCGTCTTTTGTCTTGTTTCTGTGTTGTTTGGTTGGCCAGGGGTTGTCTTGGTCTGTGAGGTGTGGAACGGATATGCTGACTTGCTCCATCAGACGACACCGTCCAGTTGTTTATCTGGGATACTGCCGAGGCGTCGGTCACCATCATCGCCGCGTCAATCCCCGTACTTCGCGTCCTCATCCGAGATGTCCGCTCCACGCTCAGCAAGACAGGTCGCTCTCAAACAGGCATGAGTAGGACCGCAGCTAGCGGCCGACACGGATTGAAGGTGTCCCACATCGCCCTGAGCAACCTCAGCAAGTCTGACAGGGACGCGAATTTTCATCCCATGGACAGCCGCAGCGACAAGAGTATCCTATATGAGACGCAGGTCGACGTGCACTCGCCGAACTCGAGGCAGGAGGACCAGGATGGCATTGTGAGGACTGATACTGTATCGGTGATGTTTGGTGGGAGGAAAGGGAAGGAGGATGTAGAGAGGGGAGTTTCGAGGTGATGGTGGGATAAGGGGAGAGAGGGACATGGAAAAACATGGAAAGGGACAGAAGAGCCAAATCGACTCCCAAGGTTTTTTCGCAGCGGGAAGTTACCTTAGGTTTTGATGGAGCAAAAACATAAACTCAAAAAACACGAGGGTGATGATCGTCGCAGACCCAAAGTGTGGTCGATAAACTGTGATACCATTTATTCATTAACACTTTATATAAATAATTAGGTAATTAGTTAGCCGAATCTTAGTCACGCAAGTCGCAATTGGCGTGGCCGGCCACAGCAGCCGGTAATGCAGGGGCCTTTGCAAGCCAAAGTCCTACCCTTGTGAAGACTTCGCAACCACCCTCCTGCCGCCCAACCTCCGGCGCAGCCTGATGGGCAGCAAGCGTCCTCATTCGCTTGGGGGCCCTGCTGGGAGCCTGACCTGGTATGTCTTGCCTACCCGACGCAGTTTTTGATGAGGATGCGGCGGTCTTTCTGTCCGGAAGTCGAATTTGACTCTTCGGGTACGAAGGCTTCGCCTCCTGAGACCCCACCAATTCGGGGTCTTTGAACCGCCCGAGGCTCCGGGTAAGTATTTCTCCTGGAGCTTCCCTCAAAGTCAGATATCCCACGCAAAAATTCTTTTATAGTTGGGGGCTGCTCACGAGTCTCCCACACAACCAAACAAGATTCCGATGCGCGCGGCGAAAAGACCTCAATGGCTGCTTGCCCCTAGCATAAGGGGGCGAGGTGTTTGTCCATGGGCAAAGTGGATGTTTTAGCCTCGCCACACAAAGCATCGATTCCGAGGTAGGTGAGTAGACTGACCGATCACGCCTTGCCTCCACACAGGTGTTGTCGGAACACAGCATGTGCCAGTCAGCTCCTGCAAATCCCCGTCATACCAGGCGCTGACAGTCAGGTACTAGCGTCTGCAAAGCGGTGTGGTTAGCCTGTTCGACCTTCAGCTACTGAACAACGAATCTGCCATCGCCGTTGCGGTGGTTTTGGATTGTCGCGACAGCGCGCGCGGTGGAAGAACCACGAACATCGAAAAGTTTGCGGCTGCGTCGAGTCTGCTCAAAGCATCAAGGGAACAGAATGCCGAATCACTTTTGCGTTCAAGACTCCGACATCGACCGCACTTTTTGCTGAGACTTAGACTTTACGAACTGTTTTATCAACACCATCATTAAAACAAACTTTTCCATGGCAAGATGAAGGTATTTAATGCTCCGGACTCCCTGCTCCCCTTCTCTTCTCGATTCCCGGTTCTCTTCGCCCCTGTCACTGACGAAACCTCTCTCATCACCCAGGACAGTTCCAATTCCATCGACCGCTTCATCCCACGAGCCCAGACCTTCTACACGCACTCGAAAGATGTGTTTCTCCGGTACCCCTATCCCTGCTCCCTCGCCTTGCACCGCCTTTGTAAGATCCGAGTCTCAGGAGCCGTGGGTCAATCGTGGCCAGAAGGTACCCACTCGGCCTCCGCCTTCGCCTGATACGATAAACCGCTACAGACGCGAGGCAGAAAGAAGACTCGCTGCAAACAACAGCGATCCCGTTGCCAATGCATTCATGGGCTACTGCTATCTTCAGCGGATGCCGGGCATAAAGGACGAAAAGGAGGGCAATGAGCTTCTCCGCACAGTCCGGGAGCACTTCATGTTGGCTGCGATCAATGGTGAGGTGTCATTGTTCTTGCTGACCTTGATGTGTCCTTGAGTCCAAACTTCGATACACTACATATGGGGACTCCTACATATCCCATACCACACCGCTATCATACAGCTGTTAGCCGCGTGGTCAAGAAGTGTCTTGATCTCTAGTACGTGGCTTGGGCTCGATGGCGGAGATTTCCTCGCCCGATCGACCAAAAAAAGCACTCGTCTAACCATCGCCACGTCTTTACAAGTTGCACCAGGGGGTTATCCATCACCAAGTCACAACACAGCACTTCACAGCACTACACCCAGGTACCCATCCTTTTTCCCGGACACTAACCCCTTGACCACAACAGACATATCCAACCCCGAGCAATGGCTCCTCCTCGCCAAGTGCAAGCTCCTCCTCGCCGACCAAACTGGATGCCTCGAGTGCCTCGAGAAGGCCAAGCCCACGATGCAAAAGAGCGTGGCCTTTTGGATCACGAGCGCCAACTACCACTTCCGCTGCGACGACCAACACAATGCGTTCAAATCGCTGGTCCGTGCTCTGAACTCGTGCAGCGAGCGGTGGGCCATCACCTACTACAACCTGGCCGTCCTGGTCTGTACTGATCCCCTCCCATACCTACCCTTATTTACTCAATCCACTCACGAGTCGGTGATAGTACGACAACAACTCCTACGGTAACCACATCCACGACACCATCGAGTGCTTCGAGCTCTACCTCGAGAACCCGGACGACATTGCGTGTGCTGCGGCGGCAAGGAAGCGCCTGGATGTTTTGAAAAGACATCTGAAAGCGTCTCCTATTCGCTCGAAGGCCCCTGATGAGCATCGGATCTGGACTATGATCGATCGCTTGCACGCCCCGCCGATGCCCATGCTGATGTCGGCGCAGGTGAAGGTGGAGGTGCCGACACCTGTGACGAGAAAGACGAGTGCCAGTGAGGTGGAGTCGCTGGTTGAAACCATGGCTGCGGCTTGCATTCAATAAGACGTGTGGGGGGTGGGGTTTAGGGGGTGTTACGCGTAAAAAATAAGATAGGCTGCATTTTGTTGGACGGAAAGGCGTCAAGCGTTTCTCTATTGGCGTTGAAGGAAAGATGCCCTACAAGCGTTGGAGATATGGATACCCATTCACCCTTTCTTGTGCGTGAGCACAGTAATAATGTATGGCTCGTCGAGTCATTTAAGGGCCCTGGACAAGGCCAAGAGTTGGGCCTGCCTTTAGTCAAGCGACATTCAGTTTTTTATCTATCTGTAACGTCTGCTCTCCTCCCCTGTGAGCGTCGGGGGCACTTTTTGTGCGATGCAGGATGTCGATGGCGACAACCCCTAGGTATCTTGGAGCCTTCTAGCAGCCGGTGCACAACTAACTAGCTACCTAGGTGAATTCCCTCCACCGGTGAAACATTTGTGCATTGGTGGGTGTGCTGTAGTCGATGTGACTGATTGGAATGCCACACAGCGGCAGATCGACTGCCTGGGAACAGCGGTGCCTGGAATCCAAGCTGTGCGGTTAGACAGCTCGATACATGGATGTGGACGGCCAGATCCGAGTCGCGTTTTGGATAATTTCGCAGACCTAAGCCAGTTAGAAACTGTGCGACGGCAACAAAATCCCGCAAAGCCGACGCCATCATACGCAGCAGCTACGTTGGCCACATCATGGTCCCTTTCCCCTGTCTGCGCACACCACAGCTTCATCCCGACGGCAAGTGTAAGCCCAAGCAGGGGACAAGGTTCACCAAACATGGGGTCTGGTCACGAGGAGCTCACCGTCCGCATAATCTGGTGGGCACACATCTTGTCCGATCTGACGAGACAACAAAGCAACATCCGGTTGCAAGGACTACAGCAGCAGCCGAATGGAGTCATTGAGAGAGAGGAGGAGGATCCCGATGACTAACTTGACGCTACAACTAACCAGATCACCTATCTCTCGGGGTCTCAAGGATCGATCCGCTTTCAGTTCCTCGACTGCGTCGCCCCCGTCGAAAAGCTAGGAGTATTGAGGCTTTCACTCTCCAACGTCTCTCGGCACTGTGGCTGTGCTCAAGGACCTTGATAACATGCTCGTATCATGAGTCATGAGTCACTTGGCTCATCCCTGCCGTGAGTATTTGCCGCATTTGACGGGAGTGATGTGGCCACCGTCCCACATGATCTTTCATCCGAGGAGCTTTGGTGTCACTTCCCCCCACACAACCCACACCATACTGATAGTTATTAGCAATTATGTACGTTGAACCCCGGGATAAAGCTCCTCAGCCTGCCAATTACGCTAAAAACTGCGGGAACATCCTGATCAAATATATATCCTTCCGGGAAGGGCACCACGTGGCTAGGGCTCAGCAAAACGCACCTTTTTTCGCTCCACTTGACAGAGAAAGTGACCTTCACCATGTCCATGAGGCCGGTAATAAACTGGGATAGCTATCACGGTTCTCAGAGCTCAGAGAGGTTCTCCAGAATGCACAGCAGCCGGGAGCTTAATGCAAATTTGAGCAAGATATCTGTCCATGATCACGCCATTAAAACCGGGTCTCCGGAAGGGATTGCAGACACCGTTCGAGAACATCCTAGAGGGCTCCTCCATACTCACTGGTTGGATATGCGAGTGTTACACCAGTGGTGATCGCATCCCCCCCTTACAAATATCTCTCACGTCGACATACAATTAGAAAACGGAAGACAAATCGTCACCTTCCACCCTCCTCTATACCCCCGACTACATCGCTTCCTCGGGGTACTCATTGCCTCATCCGGGGGCAGAGAGAGATTCCCGTGGGGGCTGAAGAGAGAGAGAGAGGACGGGCGGCTCTGTGTGGGACACGCGACGCTGCAAAGTGGCCCGAAGGGAATGCAAGAGGGACAGGAAAGATTTATCTTGCGCTTTCGGCAAACGGGATAACATTGAGGTGTCAAGAACACATGAAACTTCACGCTGATGGTGACCCAAGCCTTTGGGCTTTTTCTCGCCTTCTCGACCCGAAGAGGACAGTTTTCCATGTTCGCCGACCAATGCACCTCCACTTTCATTAATACCAGGGTGTAAAGTACATCGCCTAGATCGCTTTCCTCAACCCCTGGCGACCTACAGTACATGCCCGCACACAACTTTAGCGTGATATTACTCTCCCAGCATTTCTGAGCACCTCCATGAAAATGGTCAGCAACGCCCGATCTAGGGGCGAGGAACTCATGTGGGCTGAATCATACCTCCCAAAACACGAAACTACAACGTAGAAGGGTCCGGATGCATCATGGTAGGTATTTGGCTCGAAGTTCTCTGAAATGATGTATGAGGTTCTTGTAGCCGCTCGAAAGCAGTATTTGTTAGCGGGGCTCGGCTTGGGATGGGTTCGGAACGGCTGTGGCCAGTTTCTCGCCTTTATGGACGCTGATAAAGATGTCAGAAGGATATGGTGCTCACAAGAGCACAACCTTCGCTAAAGATGGGAGATTTTACATCGACCTTCAGTCTGAGTCGCTGAGGAGATCAATGATGACGGGCTGCACGACCTGCGTGCGCTCAGTGGCACCGGGATGTCCGGCATCAGTCGACCTCGACACTGCCGCCCCAGTTTGCCCTGCGAACTTGGGACGCTCAGTCGCAGGCTCTGTGGCCTGTTGCTCCAGCACCGGAGCCTTCTTTCCAGTTCGACCTCTAGGTCTTTTCTCTGGGGGTGAGCCGGTCTGTGCCGAGGAAGAGCTTGCTGCCTTCCGCTTTGCTGGGTCTATTTTCTGTGCTTTCTGCTGTTTCCACTTCCGCAAAGCATCTGGCGCGCCGTACTCCACAATCCAGTACGGAATACACTCTGTCACCGGCTCCCCGGGGTTGAACTCCTTTTTTAGGTTGGCTCTGTAGCCCTCCACGATGGGTCTCCCTGAAATATCGATGGGGACGGATTTCGATTCCAACCCGGAGCTGCTCAAAGTCGTCTTCTTTCTTGTGCATCGTGATCGTGTTGATGAGCGCCGAACCATCCGTGTTCGCTGCCCCGTGCGCCAAGAGTTTCCTAGTGAGGAGAGGCAAAGAGATATTACGGACAAACTTTCTGGCGAGAAGTCTGTAACGCCAGTCGAAAAACTCCTCCATAAATTAGCGAAAACGCACAATGGGTATTGTTTTGGTCCAGTCGACCACGGGTGTCTTAAGTTCGCCAGACATCGTCGGCTAGAGGTAAAAGTCCGCGATTCGCTTTGATGGAAAGCCGGTCTTCGTGGCTCTTTCAGTCGCATTCGCAACGGCAGGATGCTTTGTGCCGAAGGTGCCCTTCCGATTGTGTCGCAGCTCGTCCACCAGCTTGGCTATCAATCGCCCCTTAGCTTCCACGCTGTCGTTCTTCATGACAGATTTCAGCTGCGAGCCAAAATGTGGCAGGCAGGAGCCTCCAGAGCAATCCTCGCGCCGCAGCCCGGGATACCGTTGTCGTAGTCGCCGCCCGACAACATCGCAGCGCCGAAGAAATCGTCTTGTCGTATGCCTTGGGGCTCCAAGTTCTTCATCCAGAATTCGTGGACCATTGCTGATTTGTCATCTGCGACCAACTTCCGCAAGACTCGCCTGCTGCCAAAGATGAATGTGTCGCCGTCCCGAGTCAGCACGGCATCCACGATCTCCGCAGCTCCCAAAGCAGCGCACTCGGCCTCGGCCTCAGCTGGTGAGTTTCGGTACGGAAGGCCGAGATGCTCCAGCAGGCTGTGGCAAAGCGGAATAACATGACTGAGCTAGCGTTCGCACTTAAGGTCGTCTTCAGTCCTCAACGAGCTTACATCAATTCGGCGGCGAGAAGCAGACGACAGCCCATGCTCCGCAAGGCCAGCCACATGGGGACATAGCTTGACAGCAGCAGGATGGGCAGTTCCTTTCTCGGTCGGCTTTTGTGAACCATCAAAAACGAAGATCGGCTGGACACCGGCGCTGAGAAGATGCAGCACCTGGTACATGAATGTTCGAGTGATGTGGTTCATGCCGCCCGTCTTGTCGGCCGCGATTGTCGCCGTTTTCAGCTCGAAGAGCGAGAGCGGGGTGTCGACGGCGATGCGGAGCGGCCGCCCGTGTTCCCGATACCATCCTGCTGCGAGGACCGCGACGGGGACCTCGCGACCGAGCGTCTTCCTCTTGGTTTCCTCCCATAATCTGTGCGGGGAAATGTTAGCGCTGCTGCCATTGGGAGAAGGTTCGAGTGATGTTGGCGCGACACGAACCCGTTGATCGTCATGGTTGGAACGGGAGGTCAATTGCGGCAGTCGATCAATTGATGCTCCGGAATGCCAGCGTGGATTCAGACGCTGCAGGCGGTACCGTTGACTTTCGAACACCCGGCTGGCTGTGGAGATGTTCGCGTTGCAAGACGCGCCTTCTCAATTTCCTGACACGCTGTCAGCTGATCCTCACAAGGGCGTCACCAAAGAAAGCCCTGCAAATTGAGACAGGACAACCCTAACCCTGTATTCTTCTACCCCGATGTGGGTACCAAGGCTCAGGCCAAAAGAAAGGGTCCCATTGACCAGCGCGAAAATGCCTTCTTACTGTAAAGACAACCTATGGCTTTCGTTACTACAGGCCATCTCCCATTCTTACAAGACCTATATGAATACCAAAAAGGCCGTTTTGTATGTTGAAAAGGCCTTCCTACATTTTAATTAGGCCTTCCTGCATGTCAAAACGGCCTGTAATGCGATAAGCCCAAGCCTTACCGTTTCAGAGCAGGACCGTGTGAAGATGTCAAAAACGCAATTTCGCACTAATTAAGGGGACCCTTTCTTTTGGCCCCAGTCTTCGTACTTGGAGAGAAATCAGGACTTGTTGATGACGCTTCCACGTTGTCAGCTGAGGCGCCAGAACTTTTGCATTATCCGATCACGAGGGGACACGAGCGTTCACATGGGTGCCTATTCAGCGTCTCGTGATCAGCTCCGGAGCTCATGGCGTCCATGATGATACACCGTTTCATCACCATTTCGTCACCGATCAGACAGGTACTCCCGGCCCTCGAACTCTGCGCTACACTAACTCTAATCCAGATAACCATCTTTCAGCTCCCGCTCCCACTCCCGCGCGCCTCGCGCTTCGGCCCTCTTCCACTTGTGCCGCGCGACTCAGGACCCAACCGCGCGGTCGCTCTTCTGGTCACAATCCACTGCCCCACACCCGACCTCACAACGTGCACGGCAAACACGTTAGGGTTCGAGGTCGTCGAGCGCGGCACAAACTCAATCACTGCGAGTGGCTTCCGCCATCCTGGGATCTTGAGGACACCTGGCCAACTACTGAGCATGCTTCGCAGGTTCCCAAGATCAGCGAAAACTCTGAAAAAAGGCTTTCCATGACAGCAATGTTTCCCCCACCGCAAAAACCGTTGTCGGACGTTACGGGCCCAATCGAGCAGAGTGGGATCGATAGCGCAAATATCAAGCCACAACGAAGTCGACCGCATGTTGACCAATGTCATCAAGCTGAGCCAGATTGCGAACTCTAGATCGAGGCCTAGTCGGGATTTGCGCAGGGGGTTTTGTGGGACGGGACTCAAATAGGCCTAAACACCACAGCTGAACGAATCCCTGCAGCTCCGTTCCTGCGGTAGCCAAGTCGTTCCCGACCGTCGAGACCGCACTAGTGATGCCGCTGACCCCAACAAGCTTCCTTTTGCCCTGATATTTGTTTGGCATTGATGAATATTAATGGACTTGCCTCGCTGTTCTGCGCGCGAGCGCTTGATCTCGGTTTCTCTGCGTCGCTCTTTTGCCCAGTCACTCGTTTTTTTTCTCAGGCATTCAAGGTCGTCATCATGCACTTGCAAGCTATGTTGGCCGTTTTCACGGCGTCAGCGCCAGGAGTTTTGGCGCGATGTGCCCACAAGCCGTCTTCAAGTTCGGCTGTTGTTGCACCCGCCTCGTCCTCGTCGGCGGCGGCGTCATCTTCGGTCATTTCTTCCCCGGCGGTATCCTTCATATCGGCGTCGGCATTTTTGTCTTCCACACTGCCTTCCTTGATCGTGTCGTCTGAGTCGGCTGTGTCATCCTCAATTGCGCCATCATTGCCGGCGGTCTCATCTCTCGCAGTTTCGCCATCATCAGCACCCCCATCATCAGCTGCGTCGTTCTCGGTGACACCGTCCTCGGCGGTGTCATCTGCAGCATCGCAGCCCAGCAACCCCTGCGATGGCAGCGGCTTCGTCGTTCAATCACAGAGGCTCTCCCGCGTCAACGTCAATACTGGCGCTCTGGTCACGATAATCACCAACATGGGCTTCAGCACCATCGCGCTGGGATACAATGTGCTCGACGACTATGTTTACGGAACCCAGTATTACCAAAATCCCGACAATGAAGACGATGTTGCCTACGTCCTCGCTCGCATCGACGTCCAGGCCCCTGGTACTGTCACGCGCATCGGCCCGCTTAGCAACTTTTGGAATATGGGCGATGTCGACAGCGATGGATTTTACTGGGTTGGCCAAAATAACCAACAAACGGGGTTCGAATGGGCGAAGATTGACCTCCGCCCCGGTAGCGCCTCCTATGGTCAAAGGCTCGAGGCTGGTTTAACAGCCACCCAGGGATTGGACCCCATGGACTGGATGTCCCTGCCCTCCGGCGGCGGCGACTATCTCTACACGATGACGAATGACGCGTCCTTGGCGCGTTTCAGCAAGATCACCAAATCCTGGGAAATCACAAGGTCTTACGAAGGCGTGCCTTACTCAAGGTGGGGCGCGTTGTTTGCCGTTGATTCGGAGAATGCTATTTTCGCCACCGATGATGATAGCGGCAGCATCTGGAAGTTTCCGTTGGATGGCTCCAATGCCAGTCTTGTCAACGGGCACTTGGATTTCCCTGCACAGAACGGCGCATCGTGCCGGGCCGGGAAGTCGGTTTTATCTCAGGCTCCTCAGGGAACATGATCAGGGGCAGTAGACAAACAATCCTCGGAGCTGTTGTTAAGTGAGACGAGTGGGACCTCCCGAAGAATCGAAGCAATAATTTGCCAGGTTTCAAACTCGTGTCGAGTTTCTCCACAAAATTCAGACCCTTTGGAGGATACGTGCCGCGAAGTGTGACTGCGTGCAAGCGCCACCTTTCTTTGGTGGCCGTGATGACCGTTACAGACCAGGAAACTTCCGCCCCTGTGACACCCGATGGGATGTTTTATCGACACGACCGAGACTTGACTAATGAGGGCATGTAACAGCATGTTTGTCGCGGCAGCCACGCTTCTGTACCAGCGTAGTGCTACTCTGTCCAGCGCAGCCTGTTCAAGTAAAACAAACAATCTCCCGCCGTACATGCACTCATTCCGACCACTATCTTGCGCGCTGTTGTCGAGCAAATCACAAGAAGCGACAGGCTATCACACAGCGGCACGTCGAGTTGAGTAGGTACCTATCAATCCACCCCAGCGGTCAAAGCCTACACCAAAACTCAGTAACCCGCCTCGGTGTTGCACGCGAGAAACGATCAATCTCTTCAGCCCTCGAAGGCCGCTACATGTAGACGGGCGCTTTCAGGACCGGACAACCAAAGCAACACCGCCGTGACCTCCACGCCCTACTCTGCCCAAACAGCGTTTTGAACCCTGGGCCCAGATGTATGCCGTAATGGAAGCAGTTCTGGCACGGCGGGACCCAGAGCTTAATAATGCTGTGGGAAGAAAGGGATGTCGTCAGTTGGAAAAGGGGCGCTGACATGGAGAAAATCCATGAACTTGACCGGGTGCTATCCTGGCTCGGTTTTGTGTGCTGGATGCATGTTCGGGGTGCAACAAACTCGATCAATTGTCTCTTTGTTACATAGGGTGGAGACCGGCGTGGTCCGAGAGAGGCTATTGGATGCTTTTACGACAGCAAAGCGGCTGGCCAATGAGAAAAGCGAGATTTGGACTTACAGACTCGAGTCCCAAGCCTTTTGAGTTTGGCGAGTGACGGCTGGCTAATAACAGTACTGCATTGCCTATGGCCAAATTGGATGACGTTACCGCCCAGGTTCTTGGAGGTGCGAGAGCAGTTTGTAAGATGCACCTGACATAGGGGGACGTTCTGACAAAGCCGGCCCCACTCCTCCCGAGTTGGTCATCAAGCCGAGCCGGGCTACCAATTGCAACCATTCTGTGCCTGGGCCGCTGCCCGGTTATGTAGTCAGGACACTATCGCACACCTTGAAGGCTGCATCGTTCGGTGCGTCATTTAGGGGTCGTCTAGGTCAGCCCTAAATGTCGCAACCCATCCCGCCTCGGCTCCTGCCGCTCTCTGGCCCGGGTCGCACGGGTTCAATATTGGCTTCCATACCAGATGCTGACACTTCTCTTTGGAATCATTAAAGTAAATGATGCATGCGGCGAGGTCACTTGCGCCGTAAACCCAGTTTGCCGATCTTTTTACTTACTCAGCGCCATACGTGAATATCAATTAACGACGTCCCATCTGTTCGTGTCTTCACAGCTTCAATCTCGGCCAGACTCGCAAAAGCGTTACGTTACAACATCACGGCGAGGCTACTTTCTAGGAAGGTGGCATCGACGGTTCAATAATGATAAGGCTACGAGGGTGTGATCGCGTCGTTTTTGTAGGGCCAGAAAGTATCATTGGAATAGGCATCAGTCATCAGCATCGCCAAAACGAGATTGGAACTCACAAACTCTACTTTCATGATACCAGACTCAAACTGTTCTCAACTTGAGGTAGTAGTTACGAGAGGTCTCCCTCTTCGAATCGAGAAACACTGCAATAAGAGTGTTCGCCAGTTCTAGGGTGTCGTATTCTCCGCAACAGGCCTCCCGTCAGTCACATGTGGACTGAAGAAGTTGTATGGGCGGCGCCAAGACACACCCCTGAGCTGTCAGCAAAGAACCCCTATTGTTTTAATTAATTGGCCTTCACCCGCCAATTGACTGCGCCAGTCCGTTCCGCCCCCTTGTAAGAGTTCCATCTACATACGGACACGTGAATCCATTTACCCGCTGCGCGGCGACACCGAGGCTGACCTCGCTACAGAAGTCCCTATTGCGATGCAACCTCTACCCCGTCAACGCCAGTAACGTCTCGATGTGTCCCCAGTTCTGTAATCATCTCGTAACTGCACGTCGAGATGGAGAGTGTAGCCCTGCTCACGTGAGCAGAACTAAACCCCAATCTGCGAAGGGCTCCAGGCGAGATTCAAAAGAGTATATAACAAAGCTTCCACGACGCCTTCAAAAATCTCAATTCTTCAAGCAACCGTCTCACCCATCATCCCTCTCCACCTTTCCTTCTCACTTCAAACCCCAAACAAACCACCCCACCGCCCACCGCCGCCAAAATGGTCGCCTTCACGCCCCTCCTCGCCCTCCTCGCCACCGCCCTCCCGGCCCTCGCCTCCCCAACCCCCGTCCCCCTCCTCACCGACCGCGGCATCTCGGCCAAAAACGCCTCCGACTCCTTCAGCATCATGGCCGCCCCCCGCTGGATCTCCGGCCCCTGGTACAACTTCCCGGCCATCGACACCTGGCTGACCTTCGACCAGCTGTTCGAGCGCAACAAAAACTCGATGAAGTCGACGGGCAGCACGTGGGACGATATCGGGCGGATTAATGTCGCCATCAGGGAGAGCGCGAAGCTGGGGGTCGATGAGAGGGTGATTTTGGCGATTATCATGCAGGAGAGCCATGGCGATGTCGGGGTGATTACGACGATTAGTCCTGGGGGGATTCCGACCGCGGGGTTGATGCAGTGTAGTGGGTGTCAGGGGTTTCCGGGGAGGCATGCGCTGAGCCAGGTGAGTTGCCATTCCGGCCGCTGTCTCATTGATCATGTGGACAAGGGCGAGACTGACGGGGTGAAATAATAGGACCAAATCACGGCCATGGTTCGTGGTGGTACGCAGCATTTCAAGGGTAATCTTAAGAACTGGGGCGATAAGTGGAGTGGCGAGTCCATCTACCCGGCGCTGAGGGAGTATAACTCTGGGTCGGTTAACAGTAATGATTTGAGCGATGGAAGAGGTGCGACGGCGGCTTATGTCAGTGATATTGCTCAGCGCCTCACGGGATGGACTGATTGAAGGGAGTGCCGATTTCATTAGTGATAGACACGGGACTGGGTCTCCGAGTTCGAAATAGTACCTACCTCATCACGATTTGGATGTTGAGATTCTATTAGAAAACCATCCTTTAATATTAGAATACGTACAAACTACTACACCAACTACCTACACCAAGCCACATCCCTTCATAGGTACTCTTCCCATTCGTGATGGTAGTGGTCAAAAGTCGCCATGGTGCGTGAGAGGTTGGTGTTAGGTTTGGAATGTCAGTGGCGAATTGTGATGCATTGGAGTCGGTTGCAGGTTTGCTCTACTCTAGGGGGAGAATTCCTTTCCCGTGACACACTGTCATTGCTCGCTGTGACTCCTGTTTGGGAGGGAGCTAAGTGAGGCTTGCATACGCGGCCGCCAATCGGAAGGCGACCTCTGCATCAGCTTCCATGAGCGTCTGTGCCTAAGGGCTCTTATTGGGCGGGGATACTGCCGAAGGGCACCGAGGGGCACTGGCGGGCACCTAGCACTACCATTGGGCTCCAACGAGCGTGCGTGACTGTTGCCAGTTGATGTTTTAAATGTTACGGTTCCCGTCGCCGGGATTTCATCTGCTCGGACTTTAGACGTCATCCTTCCCAGATTCCCGAACACTGACACTTTCCCTCAACACCACCAGAGGTCGTGCTTGCTACCAACGAACATGTCAAACTCGACGTGCTGTCACGGCTTTGCCGCAATAGGTTGCGTCGCGTAAGATCATCCAGCCTGGCTCCCCCATCACGGGTGTTGGAGTTGGTTTCTACAAGATGTGCTACACCTGATATCCAGCGCTAACACAACGCGATGGGAGGCATTATCGCACATGCAAACGACGAACTTGAACGTATTCACAACGTCGTTAGAGATAGCAAGTCGCACAGGACCCGGATCCCGGATCCCGGACCCGGACCTTGGACCCAGGCTTCCTCTGCTATCTCTATCCCCGTCTACAATCCTAGGTGACAGGAGTCATCTTCCTCTCTCGCCACGAAATCGGCGAGCATAACAACAACACGCCGAGCACGCTGAGCACGGTATTGAGCGATTTTGCCTCCCATCGATTATACAGAACGGCCTCTAATATAAACCACATCTCCCCACCTGAAAGGACTTTCTGGATCCAGGATGACCGCTCCTTGGGACTCCTCGATCCACCGGCCAGTGTGAATATGCTATTCGAGGACCGAGGACCTTCGATGAACACGATTCCTGGACCGTATTACTTGCCTGCGACAACGACACTCCCTCCTCAACCGCCTCTGTTCAATGTTGGTTTACCCGTCGACCACACCCACGGAAACCAGAGTACCTGGCACACCATATCTAAAGGTAACCTGGACAACACATCGAGCATCCCATCTGGCGCCCCATATCTCATTCCCTGCGGATCGACATGGCGTTTTGACATGCCGTCCTTCCTGACCACCTGCACTAACCAAACCGGCCCGAACGACCTCTCTGTCGGACTCCCCATCCAACATGCCACTCACCTAGAGACTAACCCGAACAACGGCCAATTCACCCAGGCAAACACCCATACTGGCACCAACACCAATACTAACACCCTGGCCAACACGAACATCATCTCCGCTCAACTTGCTGACGGAACATGGCTGTGCACTGTCGCCTCATGCCACCGCAAGTTCAAACGACACCAGGAAGTCTCCCGCCATCATCGGTCTATGCACCAACAGCTGCAGCTGTATTTCTGCCGCGTGGCTGGTTGTCGGAGGGGGCGAGGGTTCTCGAGGAAGGACAAGCGGGATGATCATGAGAGGAAGGGGCACCGGGGTGCCGTGGTGGTGAGTCACCTTTCGTTTGGGTTCTCGGCCTTCGAGGGATATGTGGCGGGAGCTAATTAGGCTTTTTGCCTGTTATAGGGTAGGAATCTGGAGTTGTGGTGACTTCGATGTGGAGAACAGGGGCTTGGCTGGTAGGGTGGGTATCTCATTCTTTATGGAGCTCAGATGTTGTTAGGTCCCGAGGAAGTCGCTTCGCCAGGGATGAGCGAGATGTTTGATTGATGCTGGATGTCGAACGATTGAATCAGGGTATCTAAAGGGTGGCTCGGGAGAGGAAGCAGGATTGTTGCCGCGGGTCTCACGGCGGTGGCTGGCAACGTCGAATTCTATCTCCGAAACGAAGAAAACCTTGATTAAAACAGCGCGAGTATAAAGACACACCTACTCCGGCGCAAATTGCATTACCTTCCCCAGAATACACGCACGCTCCATCCCTAATCTGCCTCTTTGCGCAACTCAACACCGCAAACCAATCTCTTTAAACAACACCGACTTTGAACATTCGAAATGGCATCGACGGGTAGTCGCCAGTCTCGCTGGGGCCCACAGAGCACAACTCCCAGCCTTTCCAACCTGAACCTTGCAATCGAGGTACCGATGACAGTCGAGCAGGTCGAGGCCTATGCTCTTCATGTGCGCATCACAGAAATTACCCAAAAGTTGGAAGTCGACGATGTTGTCCCTGCTGACCATATCCCCAGATCGCCCTCCCCCACCCCTGAATATGACAGCTCAGGTCGACGCACCAACACCCGCCATCACCGCTACCGGGGCCGCCTCCTCGCAGATCAGCAGTCACTAATCCGCCAAGCAGCGCACCTCATCCCCAACTACCGCCCGCCCGCCGGCTTCAAATACACAGCGCCTGCTAGCATCACCGAGAAGCTGTACATCCCAGTCAAGGACTTTCCCGAGGTGAACTTTATCGGCCAGATTCTCGGCCCGCGCGGTCGCAGTCTTGTCGACATGGCGAACAAGTCCGGTGCAACGATTGTGTTGCGGGGTAGAGGCTCTGTTAAGGAGGGTCGCGGCCGAGGCAGAGACAGGGACAGGGGCCACAGCGACAGGTTAAATGAGAGTATGAACGAGCCGGTGCACTGTCTGATCACTGCAGATAACCAACGTAAAGTCGACCAGGCCAAGTCGCTGTTACAAGACACCATCGAGATGGCTACCACCACCCCGGAGCACGAGAACAGCCGGAAGCGAGAACAGCTCCGGGCTCTTGCCGTCGTCAACGGCACGTTCAGAGATGATGAAGGTTACCGTGGAACGGGCGATGGTGAATACCGGTTCAACATTGTCTGTCGCGTCTGTGGTGGTAATGGGCATATTGCGCGTGACTGTGTGGATAGAAAGGGGAAGTTGAACGGGGCTAGGGCGGAGAAGACGCCTCCGTGGAGGAAGACGAGGAGGATTAAGGAGGATGGGGACGTGATGGACATGATGTACTCAAGCTTTCTGTCTGAGGTATGTCCTCAGCGGTGAGCGGTGACATCGGTGAGCGCTTGTTGTGTTTTATGGAGATGAGAAGGGTGGTACTGACCATTTTCATTGATAGATGTCTACCTGTAGGTACCTAGATATGTTTCGGGTAATGAAGAAGATGATGAGAGACCTTGACTGCATTGTGGGCGTCCTTGGCTGCGTTGCAGTAGGCATCTCAAGAACGCGATTGGGCCTATGGTATAAAATCCTAAGTCTTGGCTGCAGTTGTGTTATGTGTGGGACCATAGTGCAAGGTGACATTCTCTAGAGAAAGAAAGCTGGGTTTATATCAAATTGACCCACTCGACGTCGCGCCCCTCTCGCGTGACCTCCCCATCCATGATCCCGTGGACATATGCTTGCCCAACAAGCTGATGAAACGTGCCGCCATCCTTCTTCACCGCTTGCCGCAGTATAAAAGGCATCTTCCCCCCAATGAGTACGGAGACTACATCATCGACCATAATATCCGTGTCTCCAACCCCAATCCTTCCGCTGTCGTTCATGAAAAACCGCTTGCCTTGTGAGTTCGGTAAGGAGATAACTTCTCGCCCCGATGTCGAACCGGGTTCCCACTCTTTCCTAGATCCCGGTTCGTCGGCTTCTACCGCGCGCCTTCTCCTAAAACCAGAACCATTTATTACTGCATCTTCGAAAGTCACAAGATCACATATCGTCAGTCGCCAAGTCGGTTGCCACAGCAATGTCGCGTGTAAAGTTTTTCGTAGTTGTTTGAAGTCTGGAGCAGGTATTTTAACGGAATCTGCATTGTGCCGCACATGAGGATAGGTCGTTTTGGTAAAACAGACTCCTGTACCATCCATATTCGCGTTCACCAAGGCAGCTTTAGGAGGCTCTTCACAGCGCTCACCTCCTCTGGCGTTGTAGATTGGACTCTTCTCTGTGGTTTACCGCATCCGTCGGGGTCGTCCCCAGCCAGTCGCCTCAAAACTCGGAAGGCCATGACAACCTCCCCCTTAGTCATCTTCGCCAGACAGCCTATATACTTGTGTGGTCTGCTCAGCTAAACTGGCTGTGCCAGTTCAGCTCCGATCAGCTCCATTCAGCTCTGATCAGCTTTGCTTAGCTCCGACCAGCCGTTTCCCACCACACTCCGTCCGGTGGTGTTCTGGTCCCTGGCCAGAACCCCCCCTTCTTTCTAACAGGGTTTCCAGGTTCTCCAGGATCCACCCCGTGACCGGCAACGCCGCGGCGCCACTGTGCAGGCGCCCCAAGTCAATATTTTGCGATTGTGAGTAGTTAGGGACTGGAATACCAGGAAGGTAGTCTACTTTAACCAAAGCTCCATTTTCACGTCGCATTTACCCTTAGTATGATTGAAATATTCCGTAAAATGAGATTATTATGAACATCTATATTATTATTATTAAGGCCATTCTCTTTAGTATATTTCCGTCTCTTCTCTATCTTTTTTTTCTTACCCATTTTCCAAATTAGCGTCACTGAGTTAAGATGGGAGGACTAATTACGAAAGTAATCGTTAAGTGGTTACATTGACTGAACCTTGCAGAAGGATTCTTCCTTCTGCTAACTGGTTCTCGACGTGATTATATAAAGGAGTTAGGGGCGATTCCGGAGCGAATCCCCAGCCTTCACGTCATCCTGTGATTTAGCGTCGGCCGCGCGAAGTCAAACCAATCTTCCAAACCTAATTCTCCCACCTAGTCGTTCCTGCCTGGATTCTAACTAGCGCTCCGGATCGTGACATTATCTTAGCTTAATGGTGAGATTTATTTAGTTTCGTAAATGAGGAAGACGGGGATGGAGACCTAATGGGGATATAAACTGGGTTTTTATATAATTTTGGAGAGAAGGGAAGAGGAGCGAAAAGGGGGTGGGTGGTGATTCCAGTTTTGGACCACCCGTGTCCCAAACCTGGGACCTCGCGAAAAGCTGCCATTTGAACTGCAGAGTACTACCTACCCATCTAAACCATATTTATTGATTTCTTTGATCATTTCCTGAGCAGCGCCTGAGCAAGGTGGCGAAGGGGGTGCGGGTGATGGGGGTTGGTAAGGGCAACTTTAGGGTAAAACAACAGCTCTATGTTTTACCCTAAAGTTGCCGTTAGCAATTTCCATGTTCGTGCGTGAACCTGAGCCGCTCATGAGCTAAGGTGAGCTATGGGTGAGTCTAGCCTGCATAGCCGTGTGGCCTAATTTTGGACCCTGGATTAAAGTTGCCATACAGAGATTCCGGTGCGTTCCTCAGTTTATACTAATTATACCCTATAGGGTGCAGCTACGCTAGAGTCCTAAAATAGGATTTTATTAATATGTGTTGTTTACCAACTATAGGGAAGATCGAAGAATAACCTAGGTGTATAAACTTTGTACTGCCTAGCTCCCTAACCCTATTACACTATATTGTAACCCAGGTTCCCGAAAACATTATGGCGATATGTAGTAGATTGTAAAAGGTAGAGGAGCTACGAGCAGTAAGTGTTGTTCCCCATAAAAACAGGGTGGTGGTGAGGATTCCCTGCTACAATAGTAATGCCTATTGGCCACTAATTCGACATAGCTTCTGGCTCCTATTCTTATTCTTGGGTCCTCCTAGCACAAAAATCTGTAAGGCCCTACCCGTCTGCGACTGGAAGAACCGTGATGGAGTAGTTGGCGAATGGGAATGGGCACCGGCCCGGAACAAGGACCTCCTCCGCTTGTTTACGTCCACGATATCTTCACCGTCCAGAGTCACCTCCATCTTATGACCTAGTCCCTAAGCAATAGTATGTAGTATTCTGGGGGACATCTCGGCTTTCAATACGCCAGCTAGAAACCTCTCCACTTGTTCCTCCGCTGATATCTCCTCGCCCTCTAGCATTCCATTCACGACCTGGAAATCAGAATCCAGCCAGCCGTTGTTACTGGTCCAGTTCCACGTCCGTCACTATCATATGTGGTTGCTATTGTAACTGCCAACAACCGGCCGAAGTTCCAAAATCGCAGTTCAGCAAGTGGTGTCTCGAACGCTGTCAAATAGAGTAACCGCCCGCAATAAGGCACGATACGGTGATCACCAAGCGAGTATGGTATCCCGAGACTCTTGAAAGCGCTTGGCTTTGGACAAGACAGCTGGCATTCCACATCAGGTTCATAACCCCAAACACACAATTGCATCGCAACGGACGGCTCAGAACTCGCCGCAGCCTATCCAAGATGTCAGATGGTGGCGCGCCCCTGCCTGTGGGTAACTCTACCTACTGTGGCCAGTACACCTTCGGCCAATCTGGACTCAGCCGGGACTCCTCCGGTAACTTTTCCGGCTTCTACTAACAGCAATGGGATTGGCAGTGCTGATAAAGGCATGTCTGAGATGCCGGAATCAGTGACGTCGAGCGGTCAACCGAATGGCTCGTCACTCACGGTCTCGGCCCCGACCCCGGCCTTGCCTATTACTCAAGACAACACACCTCCGGATGACCCGCTGTCAGTACCAGTCAGCAGAAATGCAGAGAATCGCACTATCCAAACTTTATACATGGATGGCATCTTGAGATCATCCAGTTCATCCCCGGCCGGTCCGCCCCTGGCCGGCCGATCCCCAGATGCCCCACTGTGTTGAATTCAACGCAGTCAACCAAGAACACAGTAATTACCGCCATCAAGTCTTGTTGTATTCCGGGAGCCGTCCTCTCAGCCAAGCGAAGCTCTGGTGCTCGGCCGCGCTGCGGTTCCGTGGCGC
>Ga0247758_1000723_pt1 | contig 28478 bp, 20 predicted proteins | sample UWRJL156409C4_FD_180950 | JGI IMG/M metagenome (GOLD analysis project Ga0247758, IMG submission 180950) | Plant litter microbial communities from Arlington Agricultural Research Station in Wisconsin, United States - UWRJ-L156-409C-4 | ecosystem: Environmental > Terrestrial > Plant litter >... | reverse complement strand
AAGACGAGTGGGAGTCGCGGCGCGCCTGGTCTGGTGTCCTGGCGGGCATGGAACAGGGCGATATGCGGCTTGTGTTGGCCGAGAAGACAAGGATCGAGCAGGCGCAGCGGCAGCTGAGAGCCAGGGAGGCCGCAGACGGGCGGAAGTGGGAGCCGTTGCTGTTTCGCAGCAAGGAAGGGGAAGACCATACTGCGTTCCACGACCTGGCTGAGGGCACAGGGTGGCGCTTGTGGGGCGAGAAGACCAAGGGGGTGTGGAGGGTCGACGAGAGCAAGGTGGCGGGCTCGGCAAGTCCGTACAGGGGCGAGCTGACACCTCTGGGGTAATGAGCTGTGCTGGTCGCGTCATAATATTTTGCATCTGCATTTGCTTCGGATATACATAGCGTCGGCGTTGGGAAGGGGTTTGCTTTCACGAATACGGTGTGCTAAATTGCATCTTGGGGGGACACAATGTATCGGGCACGGGCTGATAGGATGGGATTAATGATGACTACATCATATGAAGATTATATGCATATTGTTCAAGATGATTTATAGGTGTGGATGTCTCTGGGTGCGCTTTATTGATCCGTGGCCATGTAGTTGCTGGTTACTGTGCTGGTGTTCCGCATCTGGGGGCTTACAGCAAGGCGATGGCCCGGGTTGGTCTCTTGATGCGGTCGGTTGCCACTTGGGAATATACTGGGAGACTGGTCTCGATTTGTACCTAGTGTGTTGACCACCGCAATGCTTGCCAGTGTGGATGCTGCTTTCGGTTGCTGAGGGCGAGATGGGATCGCGTGAAAAGGGGCGAGGGGTTAGGGTTGTTGGTGTAAATCGGCACCAGAGTGTGAGATGATCTGCTCTTTCCCTCCCTACCATCACAGCTGCCAAACCAGCAGGAAAGAAATTTTGACACCCAGACAATGAGACTCGCCTTTTTACTACCCAAGTCTTCAGTTCGAAACATTCTACCTTGAAATGTTGCACCTGCGCAACAGCTCTTCTAACACCGAATTACTCCGCTTGCAGGACGGGGGTGCGACGGCGGGGAGGATGTGTTCTGTTCCTGAGGGGACGCAGCCTTGCCTCGGCTCGGTGTTCGAATGTTGTGTACGAGATCGACATCGATGAGATCGGTGGCGCGTCGCGTCGCGTTGACCCTAGTAACCCCAAGACACGATGACGTAAGGCCCAAGGAGAGAACAAGATGAGTGCCGAGATAAAACAATGTCGATTTCCATGAAATGTTGCAGGTTTCAGCATCGCTTTCATCTTCCGTCTCGCAGACGCATCTCCGCTGCAATCGATATCTGTTCAGCACTCACTTACATGAGCCACCAGGTATGGGCTTGCAACGAGCCGTGACGACACGACGGGAGCAGCGATCAAGGCGCCGAACTCACGCCCTGTCCGCTTGCTTCAACGGAGGTGTGCGCTTGAAACGAAGCCCGAAAGCAAAGCCTCCATCCGCGAATAGGTGGCGAAAGCGGTTTGTCAACCTGAAATGGTATTCGTCGTCTGCCTTTGTCAGGTCCGAGGAGAGGAGACGATGGCACGACCAGTTTTATCAGATCAAGGCCAGACACAAGATGTCCGGCGTCGGATGCGGATGGTGTGTGTTAGAGACTCAAAAGGTCCCCTGCCAGTATCCTTTTGTGTCCGAGATGAACATCGCAATATGGGACGGAGGATCTGGGAACGGCGGCATTCAGATGAGTGGCCGACATGATCAGTGGGAAGAGGAAGACGTATTCGGTAGCGGGAAGAAGTCGGCAACTATTCTGTTCCCAACTCGGCATATCGGTATGTAATGGATGCCACGACTGTCGTGCTGGCGTTCCATGGCTGAGTCTAATTTCTCTTGCAGAACAGCTTATCATCATCCCCCCTAGTCCATCAGTAGCATGCACGACGACATCCACGCCAAAGCTACGATACTACCAAGTTATCATTGTACCCCAAGCTGCAACGGGTTTCTCCCCCATCAAGAGACCATACCCGCAGATTGTCTCCTTCAGCTGGCCGGACAGAAAAGCGGACGAGGCGCTTACAGGAAGAGTCGGAGACAAGGCTGACCGAAAGTGTGATACCTACCTGTCGGTCTTCAAGCAGGTCATGGATACCCTTTTGACGCCCCTCCACAAGCCTTGTGTCGACCTTGCCGAAAGAGAGGAAGACTACTTCCATTTTTCTACGGTTCTCAAGTTCCGCCGACCGTACCACACATCTGAGGAAGAAGAACAAGGTCAGCCTACCCCCTTATCCAATTTCACTTCCCTAGATCTAACTCGCTCTTGATAGGGCATGTGTACTTCCTCCATATAGGAATCTTGTTTCTGTCGTTCGAAAACCGGCTTTACATGCCATTTTCCTCCCTGCAGAGCATTGCCGTCACGAGACACTCAGATCCTAGCTCCTCAGCTAGCTGTGCGGAAGCACAGATGACTGTTACGGAGCCATTCTATGAGAAGAATAAATCGCTAGACGATGGCCCGTGTAATGGTCCCGATACGGAGAAGTCTATCCTGTTGCATTTCACGAAGATTCCGTTGTATATGGACATAGCTATCGAACGGTTTGCCGAGATGCATGGGTTGGGTAAACTCCCTTGTGAGTAAGCTTGAGGGTACAGACTGCCGAATTGCTTGAGAATATCCAGAGCGGTTTTTGGCATGGGCGCAGCTACCTCGAGGGGGGGAGGCGGTGCAATCATGTAATATCATATACTCGAGTATTTTTCTTTAAGACTCTTTTCTTCATCAAGACATGGAGATACATACTGACATCAGGTTCGGGCAGTCAATCAAAGTGGCAGTCGATAGGGCCTGCAATAAACTTTATTTGAGAGAAAATTATGACTTTACGGCGCTGAGGATGAATACGGAAATGCGTAAGTCAGTTCGGGCCAAAACGTCGCAGGAACGACTGAATTTCAGGGCTCCTCTCAATTGGCTTTCCCTTTGGTGCTGAAATTGCAGTGACCGTTATCGGTTTCTTATCAGTGAAAGTTGCCCTGATCAATGACTACACAATCGGCATCGTGGTCTTGGCCAACATGCCACTATTCAGACTGGAGCCGGCCCACCGTGAACTATTATGAGCGAAGGACAGGTAACAACGTCGGTACACGACACAGTAAGCTTTTCTTACCTGCGATTACTCGCGCGAGGGTACTGAGGCTTTTCGTGACATTTGTCTGGCAGCTCATTTGAGACTCGGAATGGTAGGTGGTGGTCTGCCGGTGGTGAGGTCCGGGTATCTATCTACTTGTCAATCTTCCAGCGACGGAGCCAAACTTTGTCAAAAACAGCAACGAGAATACCAGCAATCGATTTGCTATCCGCTCTTTGAACTTCGTCTAACCCAGAAATCACCCAACTACGCCTAAGCGTCAGGCAAGTCCGGTCGGGCAGTCACTTGTGTCAACCACGGTCTCTTCTAAGTTCTCTCCCTACCCAAAAAAACCATCCTCCCCCTAAGAATCGAACCCACCACCCGCAGCCCTCTAACCGAACCCCCGCAAGCCAACATCCTACCACCTCCGCCAAAGCGCCGGTTTCCCGAAATTCGCCCCACCCGGCATCCGTCCAGCGGCGCCCGGATGGTCCGAGCTCACGGGATTCCGCACCCCCACCTCCGCAAATGCACAATTCATCGCGCCCCGACATAAAGACCAACACCTCCCCCATCTCAACCACGCAAAACCCACCGCCACGGCCTCTCGCCATGGGAAAAAAGTTGCAGACACGATAGAATAGCCCTGATCAATTGAAATTTGCAAAAAAAAAAAAAATGCATAAAGAGTACCCTACTACCTGGTAGCTACCCAGATAGTTGGAGTACCGGAAACCCGGCTGGCTAAGACTTAGTTTCCACCACGCATAGCCCTAGATTCCTCCCTTCCCCCCGCTAAGGGTTCCGATCGGCCAGACGGACGTTCAAGGGGAGCTGCTCCCTTGGTGGTGATATGAAGTCTGCAAAGTTAACCTATAGCCCCGCGACCGCCGCACCTGCCACTTCCTCTCGCTTGGGCCTGCGTTCCTGGGGGGGATTTCAGGTGCCTGCCAGCCGTGGACGCATTGTCTTTATTTCTTAGCACGGTGATCTTCTTGAGCCGATTCTTGGTGTATCGTTCCGACTTTTCGATTCTCATGATTTATTTTCATCGCAACTCACTTCGTCCAATTCTTGGTGTCCCATCCAACATTTTTGTATTCTTTCCTTTCGAGCCGCTCTCGCCCACCCGATTCTATCTCAACACAAACATATCTCCCTCATCGTCCCTATTTGCGTGCCAAAACGCAAAGGCATTCATCTTTCCCACCCCAACTCGTCTGTATCCGTCCGTTCGGCTCTCGCCTTGCTTCTCCAGCAAAAGCACGTTGTATACATCCAGAATAGAAGGAGACCCAAACCGCCGCTGATCCCAATGCGCATCTCCATTCTCAGGTACCGTCCCACGGTATGGCTCTTCGGCATCTTCGTGTGGACCAAGTATCGGAGCGCGATCCTCCTCGTCTCCCCATTCCCACCCCCACACAAGGCCTTGTGCATTCCTTGGTGTCAGACCCCAGTATTGGTCCCACCCGAATTGGGGCGGCGCGATGCTCGGAGTAGATTCGCGCGATATGGGGACGATCTGATACTTGACGCCCATGTCTTCGTCGGAAAGAGTGGTGTCAAGGGAAGGAACGGGGACGTTGAGGGAGAGGAACCCAGCCCGGTATCCTTGGTGGTAGATTACATGCTCCCATGGCCGCAGCCGGGTGGGTTGGGTAGTGATGTTGTTAATGCCGATCTGGAGGAACGGGTCGACCCTTGAGGCCGGATTGTGCGGTGTAGTGGCGATGTCAACGAAGCGGACTGGCACGCTCCGTGCCACGAATATGATGGCACCGTCCTCGGCTGCACGTTTGAGAGGCTTTTTGGAGGGAAGGGTTGCTGGGTAGGTGAAGCGGAGCTTGGGGTAGTCCGCGTGAGTGTAGTAGTGCTCATTTCGGTCTGTGTCGCGGCAGTGTATCCAACCGTCCTCGGGGTTGTTGAAGTGGAATAACGTTGGTAGATTAAGAGGCGCGAGTCGTGACGGCTGTCTGGCAGTGTCGTAGGCAAAGTCGGCAATCTCTTCCGGGGTGTGGTGTTCACCACTGACGAGGTAGTTGTAGATCAGATCGCGCGGGCGTTCAATCTGGAACCACCGGACGACCGTGAGGGGTGGAAGCGCAATGGCGTTATGCCACCCCCGGCCGCGGTACGCTGTGTGGCCCTCCCAGCCGGCCCAGCTCCACGAAGGAGCTGCGTCTGGGTAGGTTCGACGCGTGAGAGGCTCCTTCGGATACCAGAGTAGGGCCTGGTCAAAGTTGAACTCGGGCAGGCCGTGCCAAAAGGATGTGTTGACGCCTTGGGAAACAAGTTTGCTTACACCTTGGAAGGCGTTGAGCGCGTCCGTCTGCCAGGACATCTTACGCCGTGTGTACATGCTGACAGCGTCGCTATACACCTTCCACATGGTTTCGCCTTTAACTTGAAGCATTCCAACGCCACTTCCATGAGTTGGTACCGGTTCTGCACGGTAGATAGGTGCCGGGATTGACATGTCATCGCCCATCATCGTTGTCGACTCCGATCCTGTGCTATGGATGTGAAATGTCTTGTTGGGAAATCTCCTCTGTGTAGGGTCCAGCCATATGAAAACTTGCAAATCGCCCACCCGTTCCAGGAACTGGGAGCGATCGGCGGCTGGTCGACGCGAGGCCGACATCCCAGGGACTGTGTCTTCGAACACAATCTCATGGGGGCACGTGAAGTACATTTGGGAGCTGGTGAAATAGACGGCGCGTTGGGAAAGCTGCCTCTCTTGGAACGTCCAGGCGCGAGAGTTCCACACCGAGTCCTCAATATCCCCGTATGGCAGTCGTACGTCGTGGAATGCCACGCTGAGGGCGACTCCCTGAAGCCTTTTAACCACTTGGGTCCCAGACCGTGGTATCTTGCCAACGCCAGACAGACCTTCGGCGGGATGGGAGTTGGTAGAGGCAACGATGGTGATTGTGGCGTTGCCATAGATGTAGCTCATGCGAGAGATGCACCATTCTTTGTCCTTAGCGTCATCCTGGATGATGCAGAGTGCGTCGATCCAGAGATATCGTATCCCGATGTCCTTTGTCACCTGGATGGCGTCTCGGAGAGTCTGGCCCAGGCTGACGGAGCTATCGTTCAAAGCCTCGGGGCTTTCCAAAGTCGGCCTTGTCTCAGCAGTGAGCTGTGTACCTTTATCGTTTCCCCAGACGTATGACAAACACGCATATCGGCATGGGGTGGCTATCGAAACGATGCGATTCTCTTCAACGTCAACAAACCTCCATGTCAAGGGCTCCACGGGGCTGGTCTCGCCACTGTGATGCTCCTCGCAAGTCTGGATCCAGGTTCGAAGTCTCTCCATATCCGCTGAATCCTGGTGGACTGGGAGGCCCTGAAGCGGAAGTGCAGTTTTCTCTGGCGCCAGCATCTGCACCACCAGTTTTGAAGCCAAGCCCGCAACAGCGACCTCGAGACGCAGTGCATATTCCGGCCCATCGTCGAGAACTGTCAGCTGCATCTTCCCCCCTTTAGCCTCTCTAGCCGCTTTCATCTCCTCAGGGGTACATCGACTCTGTAGCCCTTGACGTACGAGCGTACAAAATGAGCAGTTGCTTTCCTCAAGCACTCTCGTCAATGCTCGGAGATCGATGGTTGGAAGTCCCGGCTCGTTGTTCCCGGGCAGACCGCGACACGTAAGAAGGATGCCGAAATCGATATGCCGGCACATCTCGCAAAGGTACTCTGGGTCGCTGTCCTGTAAGACCGCGGGCGACGGAATAAACCACTCTTCGTCTTTCTTATCCTTCACCTTTTCCGGATCGTAAAGCTTCCACTCCCCATCAAAATGATGATGCTTGTACACATCGAATCTCGCAACCACGGCCTGAAAAACTGCCTTGAAGTCCTCACTGACCTCCCCTGCATCATGCTTGTCGTCGTCCTCCGACTCCATCCATACTTTGATGCACGCGCGATTCTCGTCAGACATGGGATTCTCCCGATATATGCCATGCTCGGGCGTCTGGTCAGCTTGTTCTTTTGCTGTGCTTTTGTCCTGTGGTGCTGGTGATTCCCGTTCAGTGGACGTGGCCGCTGTTTCGCTTGAATGATCCCCTGATGGATCGGAACTAGGCTCCGCATCAGACCCATTTTTGGTGCTTTCTCCTGTCGAGTTGCTAGCCTTCGGTGGATCTTTTGTTTCCTTTTCCTTCTCATCTTTTCCGGCTGCCAAATCTTTCATCATGAATGACGGAGGAGTGGCGAATTTCAGTCGGCGTAGGTCATCCATTTTGTCGTTCCTTCAGGTTTGGCGTACATGTGTGGAAAGGTAGGAGTGTCGAGTCCGAGTTCGTGGGAAACCCGAGGTTTTATGAGCACCTAGCGGCGATCCTACAGGGGCAAGTGAGGGGCTGACGCGCAGGCGGCAACATTGTTGAGGTCGGCGCCTGGGGAATGCGCATGAATTTCGGAATGCAAACCTCACTGTCTGATCAGACTGGGACGGTCTACAACTGTCGTGCGGTTGTGTTGCACATTTAAGACAGTGTGAAATTCTCGACTTAGTCCACTGCTCTCTATCGCCAACATCGACTCGATCGCTACACCACACAGCGGGCAAATACAACCGAGCCTGCAGCGGGGTCGCAGCAGCTGCATACCTGCCTAGCCCACTGCATTACCAAGCAGTTCCTTCTGCATTCTCAACCCACCCACAAAATCAACCAGCAACACACCAATTCTTCTTGAAAGGCTTAATTGAACCTGAAGTGGCATCGGCCTCGAGATTATAGCCTAGCTATGCTTCCTATCGTACAATGTTGACACAAACCGTGGTCGACCTCTCCAAGTGTCCATATCCGTGACCTCATAATGCTCATCAAATTCCAGCCAATCAACAAACGCCATCCCAAGTCATGCAACCATTGGGTATACTTTGTGTTTTTCATCTTGTCGTTATCGTCAAGTCCTTCGTCTCACGTTCTCAAGGGCGTTTCCGCCCCTTCCAAAGCCCCTCACTCTGCTCCACCCTCGCCGCCATCTTCCGTACTCTCCTCGGTCTCTGAAAACTCCCCCTCCCACTCCTCCAAGGGCGATCCCTCCGCGCTGGCTAAAATATTCCATGCGACTGCGCGATCCTCGACGCTCAACTTGAGCAACTGTTGAATCAGCGTCGACTTATCCACTCCATGCAGGCTGATTCCCTCCTGCACGACCATCAACGAGAGCAGATCGTGAAGACAAGAACTCCCTTCCTGGGGTCTCTCATGCGACATGCAGCGGTGTCGTCCCGCCTTCAGCACCAACTCCCAAGGCGCCTCCATCGCTCCAGGAGCGATTGTAACGAGAACCGAAGGTGGAGCCGTCTCCCCGCGCGAGTCGATATACGCTCCATGGCGCACCAGCAACTTCACCATGAGCAGTGGGCAACGTGTTCCACCCGCGGAATCGGCATTGCGCAGAACCGAGCTCAAGGCTGTCTGTCCGTCACAAACGGTGTTCGCGCTCACCCCCTCAAAGAGCATCCGCTCTACCCTACGATAGAAATCAGCAAGTCATCTCCATTTCAGAGCCTCATTTCTTCTGAAGAGGAGCGACCGTCTCAGGATTCCCAAGACAGGGCCAGGGAAGGGGACAAAGCAGGAAGTAATCACATGCATCTCTAATTGAGCACTCACCAGTCGAAATCCCCGATCCGCGCCGCTTCGACCAAGTCCGATGGGCGAAGCAGGTCCTCCTTGGGCATACGGTTGTACGCCAGCGCGGCGGACAGCGAAGGGATGTGGCGCCTGTCGCGCGCCGCCGTGAGCAGCCGGCTGGTGGCGCCCTGGTCTCCATCGTGCTGGCGGAGGACATGGAGGAAATAGCCGCTCAGGGCGGAAGAGGTGCGTGCCACGGCGAGAAGGTCGCGGGGAGCGAGGTGGGTGGTTATCTCCCGGGTTATTTCCCGCGGGAGGCGGGAGAGGATGTCGGAGCCTCGGGTGGCGGGCGAAGCGGAGAGTGAAGCCATTGATGCTGAGGCTGGCGAGTGAGTATTTTTTCAATCTGAGAAACCTAGTTAGATGACTTGATTCAGGGCGAGATAGAAAACGGCTTTACCTCGTTATTGTGATGAATCTGGAGCGGGACGGGGCGGAGCGGGATGAAGGGGGAAGAGCGTGAAGCGGCGGAGGGGGTAGAAAGCAAGGCTAGATGAAGGAAGTGCAGAAGAGGGGTCAGAACTTATGTGCGAGTCTGGCTGAAAAGCCGAGTGCTGGTACTGAAAAAATTTCAAAGAGAGTCCGCAAAGGTGAGGAAAACGGGGTAGAAGCGATTCCGGCACGGAAGTTGGGGGCGGTGATGTTCTTGGATTTGCTACAGCGGAGAAGTTAGATGGATGGAGGCGAGAGATTCCAAGCTGCCAAGATAATCTTACCTTGTATTTGCTTAGGAGAAGGTATTGTATTGGTCGAGAGGAAATCTGGCGAGAACTTTGTGAAGGTGAGGAGGGAAAACCAAAGGGTGGCCGCCAAGTTCGGTTGGTTAGTGGGGATGGTTCCTTGACGACGTGGAGTCCCGGAGCATACGTATTTTTAGGTCCTCCCTCAGTGAGTTCATTCACATTGCTGCTCTCTGCGTGCTTCCTATCACCGTTCAACCGCCTAGAACTGGCCGGGCTGTTATCAGCGCATATGCATCTGGGAGTAGAGTTTATTTTCAACTGCAAGGTGGCTTGACGACGTTCTAGTTGGACGAAGGTCGGGTGTGTTCCACAACTAAACGCCACAAAAAGCCAACTACAGCATCTCCTCGTTTTCTCTCCGCCAAACGCTTCATCGTAGCTCTAGCTTTATATATGAGGAATGAGATCTATGCTAGATGTTTCTCAACTTGTGAAAGAGTGTGCTGGAACATTTTCTTCAACGAATATAAAGAATCGAACGACTAGATCTTTCTTCTCGGTCCCAATAGTGAGTCTGGATGAAACTCTACGCTTCGTTTCCCTTCACAGGACTCTAGATCGAATTCACAGCCCAGCTGCTGTTGGTCTGACATACATGCCAAGTACCGTACATTGATAAGATGACATTACAGCCACTTGCCTCGACTCATCGACTTCAAGCCGTGATGGACCTGGAAGTTGGATGTTTGGGGCCGAGGAGGATTCCACAGAAGCCTTCACGGAAGGACTCGGCGATGGCAACCCGGAAACATACAACGCGACTAGCTGAATACCTTTTAAAGCAACCTCCGAACTACCGACCTATCCTAGCACTGACTACTGTCTTCTTTGACGACAGGGCAGACAGGCGGGAGCATAAAGCTATAATCAAACCAGAGGCTGCGAACTATCTGCCAGCAGGTTTGCCTCTAGCCGATTCAAGTGTCCACCCATTTTGCTACTCTGCACAGCTTTTAAAGACCCAAGGACGTAACCAACTCGACAGAGAGAGCTTTACAGATAGCCCCCTTTCAGTATTTGTCTGACGCTTGGTGAATGTAATGCCACGGCTTACGCTTCACTTGCACGAACACACATTAATAGCTATCAAGCAAGCAAACAACGCAAGTCATAGAGGCAAACTATCCCACCTGGAAAGCCATAATTACTGCAATCACCACAGCTCCAACATGGCCAGGAGTTTAAAAACCTTTATTTCTCAACACCACGCCTTCGGATGTCATCGAGGTTCACCAGGGTCTAGTGAGCTAGACTGGTTTCCACACTGGAAGGTTTGCCACAAAACTCTATTCTGCTCGCAAAAAGATCATCCTGGGATTCATCCCAAGCGACAGACAGCTTTGCCACCGGTGCCAGGATCAGGCATAATCTGAGGAAGAAGCTGCAAGCCTGTCACCGCCGCCAAAGACCTCATCACCGAGCTCACTGTTTTGATACCCAGGGGAAACGCTTGTCAAGTCAGATAGCGGAGCTTGACCTGATGTGGAGGCGGAGGGTAATCCCCGGCGATATTATTTGAACGTGTGTCTGGTTGTCTCATGCAATGGCTGCATTGGTAGGGGGCTGCATGATTGTGGGGCACAACGCTGCGTTGTTATCACGCGGTGAAATGCCTCTGGTGCATTGAAACTCAATCACAGGGCGCTCAGGCTGGACGTCCTGGCCTGTGTCTCTCCGGTAGTTTGCAGCAGGAAGAAAAAACAACGTTGAACCTGCTGCGGTCCGCTGCATGGGCGTTGAGGTCGTCAAGCTGAGGGATTGGCCGGCATCGCATAGGCCCGGAGAATTTGCGTGGGTGGCCGGCCGCTCGGGTGCCAGTGGCGGCGGTGGACCGGGTCTGTTCCACAGCGGCCTGGGGCGGTCGCATCCGGGGCGCGGCAGAGCCCGCAATAAAAAAACAAACCTCTATGGATCACCAGGTTCGCCGCGCGTTCGCGGTGCTTTCGACGTCTTGTTACACGTGTCAGCTGTGATGAAACACGAAAATACAGCTCTCTGATTAGCGGTGTGCTGGCAACTGGAGAACAACAAACATAGACCGCAGCAAAAGACCTCTGCCATTCGTGGCCATTGGATCACCGAATGCGTGGTACGAGCGGGTGGTCTGTCGCCAAGCCGGGCATTTTATTTGGCGACCTCGGTTCGACACTCCTTGGGCCCGCAAGCCATGAGATTTGAGTGGACTCTGAAATGGGAAGCGGTGTGCCCCTTCGCGATCGGTTGTGGGGTCGAAGAGGGGGACGCGTTGAAAAGGGGCATCGCAGAGAGTGTGCTGATTGGCGCATCACGAGAAGGGCGCGACATCCGCCAGCACCCCAAATCCAGCAAAACTGATGTCGAGAAGGAGGGCTTATGGTGATGTGGGTGATGGTGGTCGATGATGACAGGATCGCACTGCTGATGTCAGAGGGGAAAGATAAAGAAAATCCGAGCCACGTGCTGAGGTGATAACTTGAAGCCCCTGGCGGCCCGTGAAAGGGTATCTACCCGTACACGTGCCGTCTTGACGGTTCAGAAAATGGAACAAAGTCCGCCCTCGACAAATGACGCCCCCATTGGGGGCCTTGAGCAGTCTTCCTGGTGCGCTACCTCCGGATTATACCCCCCGTTTCAATACACACGACGGCGAGATGCCATTGGTGAGTGACGCCAACAGCTGAAGCTCGGGCCTCCAAATGACAATGTGAGGTCTCTCCCTTCGGCAGTAGCGCATTCAATTGGAGAGACCACACATGCAGGAACAGGCTGCTGGTCGGCCTAAAAGGTGTGGAAAAGGGGAACGTTGCTTCTTTTTGACGAGCTGCGTGAGCTTCGAGCTGTCGCGCTGCGGACGGGCCACCGGGCTAACGCACCTCTGGAGCACTCGGCGTGCTTCAACGCTTGGGAGCTGCGATCAATGCGCGCTCCAAACTGAATTCCCTCGGCTGACTCTGGTCAGTGACGGCTGCCAAAACTTAATTGCCACGCCGTGGAGAGGAGGGCTTCCTCGATTGTTGCGAGCCCATCGTTTATCAAATAGGCGGCATTTGCAGTGATCATTCATCACCGCCGAAGATCAAGAGGGACTCGACCCAACAGGGAAAGTGCCGTGCCCGTCACAGGGGCCCTCACAGACCCCTGCCCGCACTCGCAGCAAATCACAGGGCCCCCTTCTTTTGCTGGGAGACACCCACAGACGCAGCCTCTTTACACGTTACGCGCCGGGCTGCCGCCCAAGTGCTCGATTTGATCCGATCGAGAGTTTTGCTCTGTTCAATTGTGCGCGCCGAGCCCGCGAAACTGCAGACTGCCCAGCAGGACACCAGTCGTTCCCGCCAGCCGTGGCTTCTGGACGGCACACAGCGAACTGAACAGACCGGCCGCGGTCACATTTCCGCCGTGTCACGTCCTCATTTCCTCATTCCCGAATTTGCATCGCTGGGCCGCTGGGGTTGTCTCACTCGACGATGCACTCCTCAGACACGGCACGCCGAAGTGCTCGGCGGAAACCCGACCTCAACGTTAATACGTCGCCCCCGTCGGCAAGATCCAGAGACAGAGACGCCGTTCCGCAAACGCCGCCCGGCCGGTTACCGCCCACGTCGTCCAAAGGAAAGGGTCAGAGGGCGCTTAGGGCCCCGTCGGCAAGGGATACTGCCGACATCGAAACGTTCCTCGACAGTCTCACACCCGTCGACATGTCCAACAAGGAACACGACCGGCCCGACCCACCCCGTCCAAGCAACCCACGCGATTCCCACGATCTGTCCCTCTCGCCCCGACAAGTCACACGGGACTCGCTCGTTACGAACATGCTCCTGTCCCTCGACCAGCTCTCCATGGGTCAGATAAATGGGCCCTTTGCCGGCGGAGCCAGGCCCGGCTTCGATGATCCCGCCCTCTTCGCCAACGACGACGCCCGCGCCATGACGTTCACCACCTCGCGGTCCGGCCGCAACACCGGACACGGTTACTCGTACAGCTCAGACCTGGAGGGGACCGACGATGCAAGCAGGATATCCTCCCGCGGCCGTCGCAGCAACAGCAGTTCGGGCTTCCAGTCGAGCCTGGGCCGCATCAACAGCATGCGGGAGACCTCCCACCAGCGAAGCATGCCCAGCACCCCGAAGCCACTCCACTCAAGGGGCGGGAAGGGGAGTAAGAGCAGCAGCACTAACAGCATCGATGCCGGTTACGCCCAGGTCCTGAGCAGCCAGCGCTGGGCTCGCGGCTTTGGAGCTAGGTCTTCGAGCTTCGACGCTGGCGACCCGCGACCGCAGCCTCAGCAGCAACTGCAGCAGCAACCGCAGCCTAACCAAGCAGCGCCATGGCATATTGAATTCTCTAGCTCCTTTTTCAACGACGGATACGATGCTGCGCCGACCCCTACCGTTCCCGCCGGGCCCCGGAGACTGGCAACCGTCCCGTCGCTCCCCGTTTTGCCTCCGCCCGAGCCAAAGGTGGAACCCAAGTCGCCGGGAAAGGGCTCAGTCATCGAGCGCCGCCGAAGCACGAGGTCGGCCAAAAGTGCGACAGTTGGGCGTAGGGCAAGTGGCAAGTTTGGCACCGAGCGTGACGTCCCACCGGTTCCTGTCCTCGACCTCGAGTCGGCACCTGCGCCACACGTCGGCTACGAGAAATCCAAGGAGATGTTAGGCACACCGTCGTCCACACAGCAAACCAAAGATAGACCAGGCTTTTTTAGGAGGATGTTCGGCTCGTCCAAGTCAAGCCTAGCCAGCGCTGCATCGTCACCCGCTGAGACTCAGGCCAAATCCCAATTCTCGACCCAGTCAAAGTCGCCCTCGGCCCCGCCTTCGCGCGACTCGCACCACTCCACCACCCACACATTACAGAAAAAAACATCATCGTTCTTTCGGAGACGAAAGCCGTCGATTACCGATACGGGGCCACCGCCCATTCCTAACCTCCCAGCCGTACCGGTAGCGAAACGAGCCCCCGATCGGGTGGAGGCGCTTTCCGCGAAGCCGGAACCCAGCCCCGTTACAAGTCTTCGGCGGGCGATGGACCCTTTCTTGCAGGGGGGTTCAGCTGTTACAAGCCCTCTTTCGCAAGTTAGTGATCCGTTGGCCTCGGCGAACTTGAAGGCAGATTCTGCGCCTCAGTCGGTATCGGATAGAACACCGCGGGCAGCCTCGCCCGAGGCAAGTCCGGTGGACGAGGAGCGCGCTCGAAATACCAGAGGATTCTCTCCAGATTACGACCCGAGCCCGCGGGCTGTGATTCGCACAGTCGACCCTGACTCGGCCGAGGATTCGGGCTCCGGAAGCCAGCGGCGATTGGGGACCCCCAGCAGACACCCTCCCGAGCTGCCGAAGAGTGGCATCGCAAAGTCCTTCCTGCAGGACAATAGCGACAGCGAAGATAGCCCCAAGCAGCCGCGGAAGTCTCCCCTCGAGTCGCATGACAGAAACTTGAAACCTGCCGTCGACTTGGACAGGAGGACGAGGTCCCCATCGCCAACCGTGTCAAAGTCGAAGAGTGTGCCGAACCTTGCTAGATCGCGAGAGAGTGCGAGGATTGCATCGCATCAGGACCTGAAACTGATGCCGACACGGGCGGTTGACCCAAGAGATTCCACCAACCTAGGCCTGCCTATCGAAGGTGTCTTGGCAGATGGCCAGCCCGGGTCGAGGGACTCTTCTTACAAGCCTGTCGCCAGCTTACCCAGCTTGAGGATCGATAGCGCCGAACCTAGCCCCAAGGGACAGGGCACTGGCGACTCCATTGCCCTGTCAAGCAAATCGATTGACGAGCCAGACTTTGTGGTCGGAGATCCGACTGAAGATGATCGCCAAAAGGCCCAAAAGATATACGATGGCAACGAGGATTTCATCCAGAAGGATAGGGCGGCGGCCTGGATGGGCGAAGAGGGTATCGTGCGGCAAAGGACGTTGAGGGCATACCTGGATATTTACGACTTCGAGAACGTGAGCCTTATCACAAGTCTCCGCCAGGTTTGCCAGCGTCTGCTGCTGAGGGCCGAAACACAGCAGGTCGACCGTATTCTGGTAGCTTTCACTAAGCGATGGTGTGAATGCAACCCCAACCACGGCTTCAAGGCTGCCGGTAAGTTCGCTCCACATAGTCTGAAAGTCGCCAGTACTGACGTGCATGCTACAGATGTGATCCACACCATCTGCTACTCAATCATCCTGTTGAACACAGATCTCCATATGGCCGATATTGAACACAAGATGACGCGGAGCCAGTTCATCAAGAATACGATGACGACGATAAGACAGTCCCTTCAGGATGTTGCCCCCGAAATCTTCAACTCTGGGAAGGGACAGCTCGGGGTCGAGGGCAATCCTCGTACCTCAGAAGACCATGACCACCGGCACAATAGTTTCCGGGCGTCGTTCAAGCCACCGCCACGCCCTGGATCAGCCATCGGCTCATATATCGAACTTTCCCACTCAGACGCGTGCGGCCCTCTTGTAAAGGCGCCATTCGAGGGTTCTATGCGTGCTTGGGAATCACAGGTTGAGCTAGTCCTGAAGGATGTTTACGCTTCTATTCGCGATGACCGTCTGCCGCTTTTTGGCTCAGAGTCGATTGCGCTGCAGACACCTGGAGGACTCTCGGTCATGGGCATGCTCAAGCGATCGCCAAGCGTGTTGAGCAAGGCTCCTTCCGAGGGTGTTGCATCAACCCGAGGCAGAATATCCGAGAATGCCAGACCGAACGGATCCCGGTGGAACTCAAAGAGCCGTTCCCGACCTCGGGGATTCGGAACTGGATTCTCATCTAGCCGTACCAGTTTTGACGATGGTCAGTCAGTGTGGAGCCCGACCGAATCCTCGGCTACCTGGAGCCGGGCATCCCTCGGCCGCACCCACACCTCCATGTCTATGGACTCCTTTGGCTCTTCGTATCCGCGCGGTGACTACCAACAGTCTATTGGCTTCGCGAACGCCCTCAGTCAGGCGATTATCCGCGAGGACAATGCAGGCGATGCGCCTTCGGTGAAGGCAGATGAAGTTAAGAACGAACAGCTCCTGGAGGATGAGACTCTCGAGCTCGCCGGTCCGCCCTGGATCAAGGAGGGTATTGTGACACATAAACATCACCTCGATGGCGTTGAAAAGAGAGCCAAAGACCGCAACTGGACTGAGGTCTTTGCCGTCATCCAGAAAGGACAGCTGAGCATGTTCTCATTCTCCCCCAACAAATCCATTCGTCACAAAAACCGTCTGCGGAACCAGGCGAGTAACAATGCTATGAAAGGCGCTGTGGTTGGTGGCGGTAACTGGCAAGAGAATGCTACCAATTTGGGCACATTTTCCTTGCGCCAGACTCTCGCCTCTGCACTTCCTCCTCCTGGCTACTCGCGCTCCCGGCCTCACGTCTGGGCTCTCTCGCTTCCCACAGGCGCAGTGCATCTCTTCCAGGTCGGCACACCGGAAATTAGCAAGGAGTTCGTGACCACGGCCAATTACTGGAGCGCGAGGTTGAGCACCCATCCTCTGGTGGGCGGCATCTCCAACATCGAATACGGTTGGAGCGATGCTATCATCAATAACGCTTTGGTCAGTGCCATTAACGAGAGCACTGGAAACCTACCAGCCGGGGGACGGCCGGGCACGAGCATGAGCAACCACAAGGGCCATTCCCGTCCCGGAAGCAATGCCGGCACTATTATGGGTCGATCATCCATGCAGAGCCGCGGTAGTATGCGCAGCTCCAGCTTCGATTTTGTTCGCCCTGGCAGTGGCAGCAGCGGCGTTCTCGGTGCTGGCCCCATTCCCCGGCACGCGAAGCTTCCTGGAGATAGAATCCACATCGCCGAGTGGACACCACCGACACAGAGCCTGCGGCCGAGCGTATTTGGCGAGAAGGAGCAACTGGAGAGCCTGCTGGCGTATGTTAGGAGCATAGAGCAGGAGCTGCAGACGCATAATTCGCTGCGTAGCCCAATGTTGCTGGCTTTTACGCCACGCGGAAGCAACGCCACCAAGGCAATGGCAAACTGGGAGCGGAAGAGCGAGCACCTATTGAGGGAGATTGTCAAGTTCAGGACGTACGTCGACAGTCTAGCTGCGGCAGACCTAAGGAGGACAGAGATTTATGCTGAACGGGAGACCGCGAGGCGGGCTGCGAGGGGTGAGGTCGAGGGAGAAGGAGAAGTTGATGCTGAGGGTGAGGAGACGGAGCATGAAAGGGTTGATGTTCCGGCAGGACATCAGTGATGGCGACGAAGTGTTTTTTTTTTGTATTTGGGGGGATTTTTGTTCGAGTCGAGCGTCTTGCGTCTTTTGGAGTTTGACAGCAGAGCTACATTTGCATTGCGCGGAGTATCTTGGGATGGATCTTGAGATCACGGCATATGATGCCATTTACATAATATTCTTCTAAAACGGTGTATGTAAACACCTTATGATGAGGATGAAATTTTACCTCTTTCTCTCGAGCTACCCGTGGAGATTTTCTGCGATGGCGTATTCCTTTTTGCTCGTGATCTGGTGACGGACTTATCTGAGGCTGCTGACATTCTTCCCAAACATCCAACCGTTCGCCAGGCAGGATCAAGGACACATTGGATGGCGCCCATCGCACGGCACACGGTTTGTGGAAACAATGGGATTCCCAGATATAAGGTGGCAAAACGCAAGATCAAGCAGAACCCTGATGACTGATGACGCCACAAGCCCAGCACCACCCAGTCAATGTTAACGGCGACAAACGATAATGAATTTCTTCGCCTGTCCTCTCTTCTGTGTATATTGACTCGCCTCTTCGCCATACACGCCATATCACGATTCGCAGAGGACATACACACTATCACTACCAATGCCATTGTGGAACCCAATCCAGAAAGAACCAAGAATAATATCCATGCATCAGGGACGAGGGTAAAGAAAAGGGAGGAAATACAATGCCCGAAAATATACAAATAGCGAAAGCAAAGGCCGTATTCGTACACACACATCATACAAGACGCCGACGCAATACACTGCACGCACCATAACACACACGGCCCGCATCACACATGACACTCTTCCTCAGCAAGGCATGCGGACGGATGACTCCAAAAAAAATGTGTAGAAATAACCCAACTGTCAGCGGTAAAACTGAAGATTCACCTGCGCCCCCACCATGACAACCTCCTTCGCACCCGCGTTGCAACCGCACCAACCGACACCGCTGCCGCCGCCGCAGAAGTCGCAGGCATCATCTATCGGCCCTGCCTCCGCTTCTCGCGTTCCAGGTTCTCGCGTAATGACAGATTCTCGTTCTCACTTGCGTTGATGCGCTTCATGGCCTCCCCGCGGTCGAGCAGACGGCCCTCACGTTCGGCCTTGAGCTTGTACTCGAGGTCGCGCAGGCGTAGCATCCACTTGCTATCCATCACGTTACCCGTCGCGGCGGTGGTTGACCCGGAGGCTGAGCCAGACATGCTGCCTTGACTTCGTGGTGGCTGCAACTGTTGGTCGGCCTGTAGCGATTGTTTCTCCTGGTCCTCTGGCTCAACGAGACCAAGTTCCTCAGCAGCGAGGTTGACCCTGTGTGTACTTGAGTTGCGTGTCATGGTACTTGATCGCCCCAGCGAGCTACCGCGACTGCCAGACTTCGGTATCCGTGAGGTGCGATCCTTGGCCTTGGGCCCGGTCGGCACCGACGGACTTGGGCTCCCTCCTCCAGAGGAATTGTCCGCTATTAAACCGTTTGGATCCCCGGTATGAGCATAAGCAGCGCGCGCTCGCACCTCGGCGGCGGTTCGCAACGTGTGATTTTCGACCTTCAGCTGGCGGTACGCTTCTTCTAGCCTGGCGAGTCGACTCTGTGCCTCGCCACCCCCGAGGCTGCCCGTTGCAATGCTGTTGCGAACGATGGCCTCAAGCCGTTCGAGTTTCTTGGTTCGGAGGTCCAGGTGGCCCTCGAGTGTCTGGTACTCGCGCCAGAGATCCTTCTCGACGCTCTTGATCTTACCCTGGAAGCTGCCGATGATGGTCTCAATGGCCTTGACGGCCGCGAGTAGGTTCTTGCTGAAGCCTGGCAGCATTGTCGCCACAGCCTCCAGACTGGGCAGGGCTCGCCCGTTGATAAGGCTATTATCGTGGGCCCAGTCGCTACCACAAAGCGCGGACAGGCGTGTCCAGAGGACAAGCAAGAGGTTGTTCCGCTCCGTGAGCTGCTCCTTGAAGGTGGCCTCCAACTGTGCCAACCGTCTCTTGTCCTGGTTCTTGGTAGCCTCAAGCTCAAGGATACGCGCGTCCTGGGAAGTGACGGTTCGGGTGACGTGCTGGTGCGTCTTCTGGAAGGTCTCGAACTGGTTCTTGGAGTTCCGATGAGCCTGCCGCTCCTTGTCGAGCATGTCAGCAAGCTTCCGGGACTCAAGGGCGTGTGACTCCAGCAAAGTGTCACGCTGCTTGATGATGCGGTCTTTCTCCATGAGAGAAACTTTGGTAGCATCGAGGTCCCTAACGGTGTTCTCGAGGTCTCGCTGGAGCTTGGCGATTGACTGGGGTACCGGTTAGTCACGATTGCAAACAGGGAAAAAAGAAGATAATCTCACCTTGAGTAGACTTGATCTTGTGCCATTCAAGTCTCCCAATGCTTCTCGCAGGTTATTCTCCAACTCCACAAGCCTCTCTTTCCACTCAGTGGCTTCCACCTCCCTACTCGTAAGGTTCTTGCGCAGCCGCCTGACCTCGTCCTTGGCTGTCGATGCTTCCCTGTTGAGCTCGTTGACAAACTGCTGGACCTCTTCCTTCTCCCTGGTCGCAACAATCTCTCGCTGCCTCCGTTCATTAGCCAGCCTCTGCTCGAGCTCCCTTGCGCGGTCTTTCTCCTCGCGCAAGCTCTGCTCAGCGTTAGCGAGCATGGCCTCGAGGTCACCAATTCGAATCTTGTCGCCCTCCTGCTCCTCGCGAAGGAATGCGATCTCGCCCTGACTGGACTCTTGCTGCACCGACAACCTGTTGGCTTTGTCGTTTGCTTCCAAAAGCTTCGTCTCCAGATCTTCGAGCTCCCTGTTGGCGTCACCAAGCTCCTCTTCCAGCTGTTGGATCCTCCGGTGCTTAGCCTCTTGTTCGTCCTCAAGACGAATAAGTGCGTCGCTCATCTTGCGCATCTCTTCTTGCAAGGCGTCAAAATTTTCAGTCCGGTCGCTCAACTCGAGCTGCAGTCGCTCAATCTCTCCGTTTCGCTGGTCCGCTTCCCCTTCCAAGGCATCGATCTCTTCCTGTGCTTCTTTACGCAACGCCTCGAACTCGTTCTCTAGGTTGGCGTGCTCCTGCAGCGCCTCGTCTCTCTCCGCTTGCAGCGCCATTAGATCGTTCATGGCGGTCTCGAGATCCTCCTGCAAGACTGCTACATGCTCCTCGGTTTGTTTTTTAGCGTCGACCGCCATCTCAAAGTCTTCCATGCAGGTCTCCAATTCACGCTGCAGGTCTTGATTCTGCAGCTTCAGCTCGTTGTTCTTGTCGCGCAGCTCGGCCATCTTATTTTCCAGCTCCTCTCGGTCGGGATCGTCGATTGTGGTTGCCGCAAGACGGGTTCCGCCACTGGCTTGTGACCTAGACCGCTCGTGAGCCCCGGCACGGGATGCTGACCTCTCAAGAATACTATCGATGGTAGAGGGCGCCGGCCCGCCACGGCGCTGCGCCATCTTGAGATCTTCAATCTCTTGGTACAGCCTTTCCTTCTCGCGATTTCTCGAAGTGAGCATAGACGTCTGCGCACCGACTTCACGGCGTAGTTCGGCGTTCTCGTGCCGAAGTTGCTCACTCTCTCGCCTGAGCTCATCAACTAGGGTACTTCCCGAACTCAAGTTTCCAGAAAGGTCCATATCATTCGAGTACCCTGTGGCAGAACGAGTGGGTGACATCTGCAGATCCCGCTGGTCCCGCTGCTTCTTTGTGATGTTATAGATATTGGTGGTATGGTGTAGCGCCCCACCAGCGGTGTGAGACGAGAGCTCCTGCTTGAGACGGAAGATTTCGTCCCGAAGGCGGCGATTGTCGTCGTCGCCCTGCTCCCTCCTAGCCGTCTCTTGCTCTAGAAGGTCCTTCCAGACATCAGCCTCCTCTTGACGGCCGAGATTTTCACCCATCCGCTCTCCCGCTCTCTCGCCGAGACTTCGGACCACGTCAGCCATGCGTCGCTTTTCAGCCTCCTGCTTCATACTCTCATTTCTGAGTCTCTCGATCTCGGTAATATATTCCTCCATCTGTTCCCTGAGATATGTGATCTCCTCTTCGCGTTCGTGCGCCTCTTGGTCATAAGCTGCGCTCTGCGTATCGTCCGACAAGATACTCCGGGCAGTTCCTGGCCGTTGGTCTTCATCCTTCATTTGTTTCTCCAGCTCTTTGACTCGTCTTCGCAACACCTTGTTGTCCCGTTGAAGCACCGCCAGGCCCGTCTTGAGCTCGACATTTTCCGAGATCATCTCCTTAATACCCTCCTCGGAAAGTTTGTCGAGGCGGTCGCTCAAGAACATCACCTTGAGCTTCAGGTCGAAGTTTTCTTTGCTCAGTCGCTCGATCGTGCTGCTCTGCTCTTTCAGCGTTAAGCTCCTCCCGCCATGGCGGCTCGTCGCCGTTGATGCACCCAGGCCGGCCGTGTTAAAGTCGACGGGCTTACGCGGCGTCACCAAGCCCCCCTTCGTTTTGTACTCTCTAGCAAGGGATTCAGGAACCTGAACGTCCCGTACGTGTCGGGCAATGACGGTGTCGGTTGGCGCAGCCAAGGCGGAGTTACGTTTCGCTTTCGGAGTTTTGAGGAGGTCATCGTCTTGATCATTTCGTCTCGGTCGTTGTGGCGATACAACTTCCTCCAGCGTCTCGAGGTGGCCGAATCCAGGCCCGGAATTGTCGTGCAGATCATCGATCCCGCTGGCCATACTGCCCATGCTGATCGACCGCGACAGAATATTACTCAAACTTCGCGGCATGCCCAGCGATGGGGTTGCACCACCAGATTGTAATGCATAATCGGTTCCCAGACCCACGGTCACGTCGCTCTCGGGGTCAGTGGCCAGTGACGAGATTGAAGAACGCTGGCTGGCATTCCGGCTCCGCAGGTACTTGGAACGCTGCTTGGCAACTCTCAGGGCTTGCCCCGGCGTGTGTCCCGCATCAAGGGATGCCCGATGGAGACTCTGCTCTGAGCTCATATGCCGAAGCCCCCCCGAGACACCAGCGTATGGCCCTTGCTGCGATTGTACGTGCTCGGAATCCGTACCTGTTTGTTCGTGGCCAGAATCCTCTGACGCATCCCGGCTGTCATCCTGGCTATAGTCTTGGCTATAGTCCTCCTCCGTTTGTTGTAGCAAACCAGCGCTCGCCTGTGACACAGCTCGAGAAATGGTTCTAGCAGTGGCCGCGGCCGTGGGAGACGAAGAAAAGGCTTCCAGTTGCGATGTCCCGTTGCCGGTACTTGCTGCGCTCTGATCGTTGCTATTTTGGGCCAGCTGGGAGTCATCCGTTTCCTGTGTCGCGGTGGAAAAGGTTGGGTTTCGCATGTTTTGCATGGGAAGGAACTGGGACTCTTCGGTGGACTCGCTCACATCGGGGAGCGATCTTGACGCCGGGATTGGTCTGGGCGGTAGTCTTGCTGTGGGTTTTTTGGAGGGCGAATCAAAAAGGTATGTGTCGTCGATCCCATTGTTGGAAGCCGGTATGGGCGAAAGGGGCGCTGAGAAGCTCGACTCGATGTCTTGGAGATGCTGCCTGACGGCGATCTCAGCTTGGGAGTCGGAATGCCTAAGTTCGATGCTGGGACCGTCGATGAAGCTGCTCTCGGGAACGGAGAGGAGCGGTGCAGGCGGGTGGAGGGGGGGTATATTCTCGGGCTTCATTGCCGTCGCATTGGAGACTGTCGAGGAAGGCCGCCGGGGGCGGTTGCCGTCGAGGCTCTCTCTAATGGGGGACGCGGGCTTGTCCGAAAAATCGGCTGCCGCATCGTTTGTGCCAGTCACCCTGTGTGCCGTAGAAGGGCGCGAATCGGGGGTATTCTGGTTACTCTCCTTGAGGCTCTCTCTGAGACTCTCGTCCTCGTCCATCGGCGCGGTTTGTCGCGGGGTCCAGGCGGGAAGCGGGACGCAGGAACTGGTGCATACGTCACGACCTCATGGTCGGCCGGGAGCGGCAGCAGAAATCAGAATAGCGACAGCGATCGCGATATAATATTTTCTTGTATTTTGGTGATGATCGAAGAGGGTAAATGCAGGCAGTCGCAACCTGGGAATGCGCTTGGGGCTCCTCCAGGCCTGCGGGACAGCCCAAAATCCAGAGTCGTGACCGTGTTCTGCCCCGTGCGCCCCACCTCGAAAGTTCGTCACAATCCCTGCTCCGTTGCTACGACAGCCGCAGCGCGACGAGGATCCCTGCAAAACAGGTCCCGAACCGGAACCCCGTTTTCGAAGCTCGATGCAGGGGAAGCCCAGGATGTTGTTCTCTCCAGAGCAGAAGCAAACAGCGAACTGGTGAAGCTGCGCAAAACAGGCCGAATTACATCAAAAGTCCGAATAGGATTCCACACTCAGTCGTTTTCTAAAGGGCAAGAATAGACGGACATTTGGTTTTCAAAGCACGCGGTACTTGCCGCGCTGACAATCCGTGGCTTGTGAAAACAGCACAAAGATGACAACAGCCCCACAGTTCACTTACACAATTTCCACTAAACAGTGCGATGCTCTTCGCGACGAGCAGCCACCTACACGTACAAACATGTGGAGGGCAACACTGCCTAATGTACTCGCGCTCAGTCTTTCTGTTTCAAGTTCAAATGTACTTGGTCTTTCCCAAGCAGCATGACACCGCATCATTCAAACTGGCATTCAACATGAGCGAGAACACTGCAGGTCGATCTGGATTGAATCTTTGGTCTGATGACCACCATGTATTATTGATTCAAACCTTCCCCCGTGTGCTATCTCAAAATCAAAACAGCCCCGCCAGCAACGACCCAACAATCGTGATCATCGGTGCGTATCCCCAATGATTCCATTGCCCGTTTCCATAAGTATAGCAGATATACCCATCAGCTGCCGCAACTGCGCTGGCGGCGATAAGCGTCCAACCGAGCGACTTGTTCGTCCCACAGAACGCAGAGGCGTAGATGGCCAGACCCATGAAGACATCGCGCACGCCGTATACGGCAAGAAGGCTATCGACGAGCTGAGCGTCGGCCGTGGCGACTGGTGCTGTCCATTCGAAGAAGGTGAGGGCGTTGGCGGGTCGCAGGACAGCGTTGATGCCAAAGCCTATGAATATGGTGGCGAAGGCATGCGCTGCCAGGTGAAGAGCTGTGAGTGATGCTGGGGCCATTTTGAATGTTAGAGCGAGAGTGCTGGTGAGAGTTTAGACCTGAAGTGGGTAAGCCGATGTGATACTGTGGGGTTGAGGGTGAAACTTACGGTTGAGTTGATGTCAGAAGGCGAAGGCAAAGTGCAGATTGTGTGTTTTCCCCCCGTGTTTCCCGAGTGCTTTGACAACAGATGTCTGTGTCTTGGGACCTCCAGATGGGCTGCTGGCACAAATATAAGGAGTTCTGGGCGGAGATAAGCTCGGAGACAAGCGCGCAGAGAAGGATTTCCGAACCGCGCGCCATCGGGCTTGGCGCGTCGTATCGCGTTCAGCATGCAAGCACAGCTCAGCCAAAATGATGACATTCCAGGAACAGAATCCTATTGCCGGTGAGTCAACGCCTTGTCTACAGGGGATTAACGCGGAAGTACAGATCCTTGGGCCCAGGGAGTGTCATTTCTTTGGTTCCTTCGCCAAAAATCCTGAGCGCCACGAACGCCTCTGACTGCAAGCTCTACTCGTCTCCATGCTGAACCGTGTTGATTCGACGTACCAGTTTCGGACATGGAAGTTTATGCAAATGGCGGAGATTTTCCTCTGCCCTCTCCGGCTTCCATCCTTTCACCGATGGGTTTCGTCATCGGCGACTCGGTATTCCTAGTCTTAAATGCCAGAAATAAAAACGGAATGAAAAGCAGAGGAAGCCCACGAGAAAACTAGTAGACTCTGCAGGAGAGCACACAATCCGCGTTAAGAGTTTCTTGCAAAGCCACATGTGATATTCGATACAAAGCTTGACTTTCGACCTCCAACCTATAAGACAGACAGAAACGACACCAGATATACCGATGTGATGTGTCACCGAAAGCTGTGATTGAGTCTCGAGACGTTTGAATGTATGAACGCTCAAGGACGGTGTGACACTTCACCTTATTGGCACTAGGCTGCTCATGGCGCAGACGGAATCGATCGAATGGCATGGATTAAAGGCATTTGTTTGAATGCTCATTGGGTAAGCATACCTGGGGTTGAATAATTCACAAAAGGGCCTCGGTTCACCTAGGGCAAGGTTCCCGTTATTCCCCTACAGAAACTACTAGGATTCGATTTCAGTTCTGATTAATTACGGAGATCCAATAAATTTGTCCGCTGGAGCCTGTCTTAAACGACAGCTCGCCGGGAAACTATATGTGATCATGTCCAAACTTCCTTCAGCTGAGATGGCTTCATCGCCAGAATACCACCACATACAGGCTATCCATCGTATGATACACGCACCACCCGCTGTGCCATATTCCAACTCACCACATCGTACATGTCGGCTCATTCCAGAGCCTGTGACGATCCTCCTCCCTATATGCTCCCAAACGCCGTTCATCTATGCACCCAAATCCAAATCCGCTCTAAATATCAAACCACCATATACGCCACCTAAGCCCCTCTGGGGCTAAAACGCCAAAAGCATAAAGTATGTAGCAAGAAAAGAACACCTTTCGCAACCGCTCTTCGTTTTCAGCTCCACTGCCACGTTATGTGTCACCCGCGAACACCTGGTATGCCATAACCATGATCCAGAGCAAGAAGATACCCCCGACCATCCCGAACGCGAAAACCGCCTGCCAGCTCTGGCAAATACTCCTCTGCTCGAGCCACGCCAGCGTCTGCACAGTCTGCCCTGTTGGTGCTGGGTTTGCGCCGAAGACAAACAGGTTGCAATTCGAGCTCACAGATCCCGAAGGGCCCCAAAGCTGCACCGAGATGACAATGAGCCCGACCAACCAGAGGATGAAGAGAATGAACCCTCCTATCATGACGATCGAGGGGAGCAGGCGGCGCTGGAAGATGAGCCAGAGGAGGAGCATGATGAAGGCGACGACGAGGGAGGCGACCGTGATGTAGTATGGGAAGTACCTGTTTGGGAGTGGGTTAGCAAGCATTGTATGATCGGGGAATGTCGCTGACGTACCAAGGCACCGGGAGGAGCAAAACCTGCTGGATCTGGATGAAGGTCGCAAATACGCCGATGATGCAGCATGCCGAGATGAGCATGATTAGCATCCACAAGTTGAGCTGGACAGCGGGCCAGTGATATTTGTGTATGCGCTCGACGCGGCGCTCGTAGACAAGCGAGCCGCTTGTGACCGTGGATGAAGCCATCGCGGCGGTGGTGTGCGTATGTGTTGGGAGATGACTCTTTGGACCAGTCGGGTGCGCGTCAATTCAAGGACGTTATCCCGCGTGATGCTTCCAATTCGTCGTATTTGATGGGGATGATCTCGGAGAGTCGTGGCCGAGATGTCGTTGTGAGGCGGCTGTGTCACCAGAAGCGGTATTTAAACCGTCCGGCTTGAGGTATTGCGCGCTCTTCCGAATGCCCCGCAGTGAGTCTTAAAGACGTTCTGCAGTCAAGCGGCGATTGTCGCAAGGCGGATGCCACGTTGCGGTGGAGCAAGCCGTTAACAATTGGGCCGCGACGGTCCGCTGCGGTGGTGAACGGGAGCTAATCTGCACCAGCGAATTCGGACGGGATCTCCGCAGTGGTGGAGTCCTCGGGTTTTGCGCCGAATGGTAGGAACTGGCGATTTGCGGTCAGTTGACAGCGGTCGGATGGAATGCGCCTGTGGGTCAAGCCACAGAGTGCGGTGATGCGACAAATTGGTGATGGGTTGAGAGAGAAAGATTGCGCGGATGGGTCGCGGGCGCTTATTGAGGTGTCGCTGTCGCGGTTTCCTTATCGGCGATTGCGAGCGCGCCGTGGCCTGACCTGGGATTGTGATGGACCGTGGCGACTTGCGCGAACGACGGCACAGACCGAGGGGGAGGGCAGCGTACTGAATATCACCAGAAGTTGCGGATTGGTCGGGCACAATTGGGTCTCAACTCCAGACAATGGTGAGTTGTCCGAGAGGGTGGATGACGCACGTCTGAGTTGTTCGTTCTGTGAGACCCTTTTTCCCCTTTCTCGGGGCTGTCGCGATGACGCGGGGTTGGCGGGGGAGCATTTGGGTGGCTGGGCGGTTTGGCGAGAAAAGTGACGGGGTTGGCTGCTGGCACTTGGCAGGCAGCGGATCCCGCAGCGGAAGCAGGGGTGGGATGGTGCCTGGCGGCCCAAACCCGGGCAGCTGCGCACAATGCAATTCACCAACGACATCGTGCCACCATGAAAGTACGACACAGTCTCAACCGTTTCTCAGGCCCGCTGTGAAAATAACGACCGAGTCCGCGAGGCCAAACCCATAACCATCTAATGCTAGCCATGCTGCGGAGTAAACTCAGACCTGCAAACATACACTGGCGAAGCTCCGCTTGCCAAAGCCAACCGAGGCTTTCCCATAGGTATCCATTGGTCTAACCCTCACAAATCAAGCCCCGTTATGATCCTTTACCATAAAACCGCAAAAAAAACTACGAAGCCCTCAGAGGAGGCTCTCTCCCAGCGCGCATCGGACCAACGAGCAACCGGCCCTCACAGTTTCGTGGGCGCCGATGTCGTTCGGCGGCGCGAGGCTAGGGTTGACTTCAACAAGATCGACGGCAATCAAGCTTCCTGTCTCATGCACACACTCGCAAATAAAGTCTCCCTCGCGCAGCGTCAACCCACCTCGAACCGGTGTGCCGGTAGATGGTGCCCACATGGGGTCAAGCGCGTCCACGTCAAACGACAGGTGAATGGGCGTGTCCGTGCCGATGTGGGCCAGCGCCATCTCCATGACACGACCAATT
>Ga0247758_1000722_pt1 | contig 28485 bp, 12 predicted proteins | sample UWRJL156409C4_FD_180950 | JGI IMG/M metagenome (GOLD analysis project Ga0247758, IMG submission 180950) | Plant litter microbial communities from Arlington Agricultural Research Station in Wisconsin, United States - UWRJ-L156-409C-4 | ecosystem: Environmental > Terrestrial > Plant litter >... | reverse complement strand
ACTCCACTGCCAACCTCGTATTCAGTCAGCCAACCTCGCTTCGCAGAAGCGAGTGTGGCCAATGCACTCCGTGCACTGGCCACCCTCACGGCTATAATAACACGGCTTCCACTCTCGAAGATAGAAAAAATAAATCACCTTCAACACACACTGCTTTCCAATGCCTTGACCCCTTTTGCATTTCAACATAACTCTACTTATATATCCTCTAAGTCGAGACTTATAAACTTATTAGATATACTTCTTTTATTTATTTAAATCGTAAATGTACAGTTTCTCTTAGTACTAAAGCTTTACTTTTAATTTAGGTATACTATTTACGTTTTCTAATAACTGTCCTTACTAATAATTAGTCTTATTATAATTTAAATTTATATAGTATTCCTTATTGTATTCTTATAAGCGCTTTAAAAAGTCTTTTAAAGAGCACTTATACTTATAAGTACCTTTTATTAACCTTCTTACTTAAAAGTCTTATTATTACTAATAGATATTATACTTTATTTATAAGTTTATATAGATACTAATAGTTTATTCTAACGTTTAATTTTCTAACACTTAAGGTGTATATTCTAGTATATTATTCTTAGTTTCGTTAAATATAATAATAAGGATTAAGACTAAGTTAGTATCTTTATAGTCTTATCTTTAATTGAAAGTATTAGCTTACTTATTATCTTTCCCTTTAATATAATAGATTTAGAAGTAGAATAGAGCTATTAATTCTACTTATTATGTTTATTAAAAGTTAAGTTCCTTCGTTAAGAAATACCGGAAGTTATTATAATCGAAAAAGACTTAAACTAGTTCCTTTATACTACTTAAGTATAGTGCTTATTTAGTAAAGCATTAAATAATTACTATTAGTTCCTTATTATAAATTAAGTATTATAAAGCTAATTTATAGATCTCTTTCGATAAAAAGGTAATTAGATATCGTTTCCTGTCGTCTTAGACTTAGCTAAGTTCTCTACCGATTACGAATTCTAAAAAGTCTGTCTTGATTTAAAAAAGCTTTAAAAAATCGGGAAAGGTTAAGATTAGTACTGTAATAAAGGTGTATTTAAGGTCTTTAAACACCTTCTATTATCTACTAATTTACTTAAACAGCTTCCCTTTACCTGTAAATTTGTAAAGTAATCTTACGATTTTCGTAAAGTACTTAATAAAATAACGATAAAAGTTTACGAAGCCAATAAAAGCTTATAACTCTTTTTAATTCTTCAAAGTAAGTTAATCTTTAATTACTACTGTCTTCTTTAATTAAATTTTAAGCTTTTTGGAAGTTACTTTAAACTTTAAATAATTTAATTCTTAAACGTGGAAGTAGCTCTTTTTTAGGTTTACTGTTAGTTTTGCCTTTTTAAGAGCTATTAGAACTTATCGTATATATTTTTAGTATTTTTCTAAAGTTTTAGGGTAAACTAAAACGTTATTTAAATATATAAAGATAAACTTATCGAGAAAAGGGTAAAGAACATTATTGATAAGGCCTTAAAAGGTCATAAGGGCGTTTATTAATCTTATAAGTATAATATGTTAATTTTTCTAGCCACTGAGTACCCTGTACCCGGTACCCTGTAATGTGGTTGCGTATCCCGAAACCACCAGCCGAATCTTCTGGAACACTAGAGGGTTCCAGAAGATTCCAACCCACTCCAAGGCCCCTTAGAGCCCCTAGACTACTCCGAACCTTCTGGAATTCAAGGGGGTGGAACCCCCTGAATCAACTAGAACATCACAGTAGCCACGTCAGCCACTACGTCAACAGAACCACGTAGAATGGTTTAGAACAATACTATTCCACTATTGTATTAGTTAGTTCCACTTTACAGAAGGCTCTGGAATTCTTCCAGAAGCCTCCCACAGCCTATAACAGGCCCTCTCCTCTCCTGTATCTAATTCTAGTTAAGCAATTCTACTCCATTCCAGTCATTGTACAAGGCACTTCCTTTTGGATCCTCTTGTTTCCAGCGTTAATATTCGCTGCAACACCCTTATTTACAGTGGCACTGCCCTGTAATTCAGGCCTTCGTTTGCTTCCTACAGTGCCGTAGGCACTGTACTACAGCTTGGACCAGTACTGCACTTCTTCCTCTGAGCCACAGCCGCTGTACTACAGCCCTGTGGGTTCCTGAAGTTTAACATAATATAATATTAGTAATATCTGTTATAAGTCCAAAAGGCTGTCTTATACTTATCCTCTTCCTTTACTCTAATGTAGTTAAACCTTATAAGAAAGTTAAGGCTAAAGAACTAATTTACTTTAATAATCTACTTTTATATCTTTGTAATAAATAGTAATAAGTAGCGATTCTTAATTATATCCTTATTTAACGTTTAGTAATTAACGACTATGTAAAGCTTACTGTCTTCCTTCCTTAAGATAAATAGTATTAAGTACCTTATTAAGGACTGGGATTTTACAATAAATCTGTTTTTTAAGTTTTTATCAATATACTCCCTTAAGGCTTTAGCTTATTAAGAGTTTAAGTAGTAAAGTTAAAAGCTATAGAACTTTACTCTTAACTTTAACTTAATCTTATAATCTTATAATCTATAATTTAGTAATTACAGTATCTTTTTTCAAAATAAGGTATACTTCTTGTATTCTGTAAGTACCTTAGATAAGTTAACTTCTTTACTTATTTATAAATTAATTTCTTACTTCTTTTTACTTTCTGAATCGTTATTTAAGTTATACGGTAAGCTCTTTAACCTTTTAACTATCTTAATAAACTTACCTTAAACTATACTTAGTTTTAAGAGTTTAATATGTTTTTAAGTGTTTTACGTATCTTTAGAGCGGTTTAGTACTCTTTTAACCTTTCCTAAACAGTAATTACAGTTAAGGGACTTACTAAAGGTAAGGTAGCTACTCCTTTAAAAATTGCAGGATTATATTTCTCTAACTAAGGTGAACTTAGAATTATATTATACTTTATTATTAACGTAACGTTAAAGTCTACTTATTATTCGTCCTTATTTACTTTAATTAAAAGTAATAAGTAATAAGTAAATTTCTTATTATTATATTAGTATAAGCCTCCTTCTCCATTTCGAATAAGAATAACCTTGTTATATTTCTTAATAGGGAGTTTCCTTCAGTTAACTAACGTAAGGTATATTAAGTTAAAAACACTCCCGCTATTAATTACTGCTTTTACCTTAAATAACCTCCTTAATCTGTCTGTTAAGTTGATATAAATAGAATAATACTTTTACTTCTTTTACATTTACGTTATAGTAATTATCTATCTTTAAAGTCTTATTTAACTTAACCTTTAAATACCTCTTCTTCTTCTTAAGGTTTTTACTAACTAGTGAACTATTAGTTTTCAGCCCTTACAGAAGGTTAGTAATCTTTTCCCAACTCCTTTTAGAAAAATAGGTAACTTTAGTAAACTTATCCATTAACATTTTTTAAGTTTTCGCGTCTTAAGGTCTAATTAACTTTAAACGGAATAATATTCCGTAAGTCCTTAATAAGCTAATTATACGCTTTATAAGATTAGATCTTAATAATATCCTCTTACTTTTAGATTTATCTGCAATCTGCTTATTTCTATTACGCTTTAACCTTTCCTTTAAGGTAGATTAAGTATGTTATGATTAGATAACTGTTAAGCAAAGCTCCTTGCTAATAAGTAGTAAGAGCTTAGTTAATTACAGTGATTTTTCGTGTACTACTATTATTAAATCCTCTTATTAGGGCGTAAGAAACCTAATAATAAGCTAACCCCATTTCTACCTTAGCAACAGTACGGTCTTATCTTCTTACGTTAAGGAAATAGTTATAAAGGGCTTTAAGCCCACAGTACTAATTAAGAGTATAGTTATTATACACACAGTTAATTTACAGTAAGTCTTTATAGTTAAGATAGTTAATATAAACTGTAGGTACTAAGGTTAAAAAGTATAGAATAAGGGGGGTAATACTTTGCTTCATTTCCTCAGCTACTTGCTTCTGTATATATTGTTTTTCCCAAATTTCTTTTTAAAATTTAGGTAATAGTATCTTAACTTATTCTTCTATAAAATAGTCCTCTTTAATAAGCTAATATTAACTACCTTATCTTTAGACTCTATTCTAAAGCCCTTAACTTATAAGTCTTCTATTTATCTATTAGTTTTTAATATCTATTTTTTAGCTCTTAAACCTTTCATTAATATATCTATTTCTTATCTTCTTAGGAGATTATTAAAGTACTAATCCTAAATACACTAACCTTAAAGCGGGGTAACTATTTAAACTACCTTTCCTTTAAGGAGGTAAAGGTACTAATTTACTTAATGTGCTTAAAATGCTTAAGAGTTTTAAGAGGTATAGAAGAAAAGAGTTTCCACTTTTCTAACTTAATCCTTTTAATCTGCTCCCTTTTGCTTTTAGAGCTTACTTTACTACTTAGGTAACCTAAAAGGCTAGTTTCTTAACTTCCTTTACTATCTTAATAAGGTCTAAGTTAAAGTCCTTCTTAGACTTCTTTAGTTTTTAGATTTACAGTATAAGGTTTTTAAAGCCTGTAACAGTTACTTAGAACGTTTCTTCTTAAAGTTAGTCTGTAACGACTTATACTTCTAATTATCTTAAGTTTCTACTTTAAAGCTAGTTTATAGCAGCTTACACCTCTGTAACTAACTTTTTTAAAATTCTTTTAAGGACTAAATATATTATATCTTAAAGTTCCTCCTCTTCTTCATGTCCTTTATTTCCTAAATCACATTTACTTATCTAAATATAGTCTTTTTCGTTACCTACTATCCTAATATAAACGTCCTTAAAGTTAAACCTAACATGTTTTCCTCTATTTAAGATTAGTTTCTAACCGACTTACTTTAGTAAAGGGCATTATCGTGTTATATAGCTTTTCTTATCGCAGTTAAAGTATGTTGGTTTCTAGCCCCAGTGGGTCCACTGGGTCGGCGCACTGCGCCGAACCCTCTGGAACCCCCTAGAATCAGAGGGTTTCACCTCCTGAATTCCACCAGTTTCCACTGGATTCCAGTTGCCACAGCGGAGCTGTGGAAGCCTCTGGAACCCAGTGAGTTATAAAAGCACTTACGTGGCCTACGGCTACTATTCCAATTCTGTATAGTAGATAGAAGGCTCTGGAAGCCGACCACAGCCTACAAAGGCCCTCTCCTCTCCTGTATCTAGCCTTCTATAAGTAAGCAATTTACACCACTCATTCAGTCATATACAGAGGCACTGCCTCTGTACCTCAGGCCTTCTTTGGCTTCCTACAGCGCTTCTAGCCCTGTAGTTAGCTTGGAACAGTACCGCTTTACTTCCTCTGAGCAACAGGCCTGTACTACAGGCCTGTGGAACCCTACTGTGTAACAAAGTATTAAACCTAGGATATGTCCTTATGTAGCTTTTACTGTTATTATTGTTATAGCTTATTGCGATTACGCTAGTTCTAGCGATTTACTATACTAATATCTATTAATTTAAAGTAAGTGCTATACATAGTACTTTAATGTTAGTAGTTAACATAGAACAGCTTTAGCATATTCTTTCCGTTAATTACAAGAGGAGTACCCCGCTAGTACTAGCCCTTTTTTTCCAACTTACGTTTGAATAGCTAGTTATTAATGATAATAACTTTAGCAGCGTATTAATTGAAGTCGAATAAGTATTAGTCTTTCTTATAAAGCTTATCCTTAATGTTATCCTTTAAGCCTTTATAAAAGTGAAACTTTAAAGCCGATTTATCCTATTTAACTCGATACTAGTTATAGTTAAAGGTAGATAAGTAAGTAATTATTAAAAACAGCTATATTAGCTTCTCTAAGCGGTCCTTAGCTTACTTTTACTTATCTTAAACGTTATATATCTTAGTAATTTCGGTTTCGAAGTTAACTTATCCTTCGTGTTTATTAAATACTTTAGTTGTAATAGTTCTTTACTCTATAAGGATAGAGTTTAAATAGTCTTTAATAATTACTAAGAACTAGAGGTTAGGATTACCCTTAAGCTAACTTATAGTATAAAAGACCTTCCGATCTACCGTAGTGATTCTTTAAAGTTAGAAATCGCGCTTTATATAAGTAAGTTAAATAGATAAGTCAGTACTTTTACTAGTAAACTTAAGTGGCTAACCTGTCTTAAGGTTCCTAGACGATTGCTAGGTAGTTAACGCGTTTCTAATTGTCGTAACTATAGACACTCTATAGGTTTAGAAAGCTTTAATAAGCTTTATACGGGAAAGTTTGTCTTTATCCTAAGTTTCTGCCTCTTAGTTAATAAGAGTAATATCAGGTATTGGGATATCGTTAGAAAGGTTGTTATTTCCCGTTAACGGGTTATAGAGAGGAGGTAGTGCTAATATAGTAATAGGAGGGAAAGGATATCTAGGAGTTTAATAAATAGTGTTTAGAATTAAGACGTTAATATTATATTATAACCTGCACCTAACACAGGCTTTAAGAGGATTAGCGTGGGTTAAGACAGAACGTATGGCAGGACGTTAAAGGTTAAGGGACGTTCTGAACACAGCTTATTAAGCTAGTATTTCTAAATAAGGGGTTTAATATTACTGTAAGTCGTTATCACTATAATATATAAAGGTAAGTTTAAATAGTAGGACATAAATGAATAATTAAATATTAGCGTAAAGAATGAGAAGTTCCTTACGGTTATTGTAGTTACGATAATAACTATTTATACTACCTGACTTGGAAGGTACCTCTATACCTTGCTCTGTCTGCTCCCTAGCTTGGCGACAGAGTAAACAGAGTAACTGCTCTGTCTGCTCTCTTGCTCTGTAACAGAGCACCTTTTAATTAGTCGTAAGGGCTTCAGGTCTTTGCACCCCTGGCTCAGTGCGCAGCACCGTATGTACTGCATTTCTGCACTGTTCAACCTGTAGGGAATTCGTCGGGCCGTACCGGCCCAGGTGACGGCCTGCAGGGTCGTTATATACCTACTGTAAGTCTACTGTAACTGCTTTACAGGCACTGTACTACAGGTCTATGCTTCGCTTCCCTCAGCAACTTACTAAGCTCTGCTGTTGTATAGTAACACTGTACACTAACTCAGTGCTTTGCATTCCTCTTTGTAGCTATAGTATTATATAGCTCTGCAGGTACTGTACTACAGGCTTGCTAAAGCAAGCAACTCTACTCAATTCAAGTTATTACATAAGGCACTGCTTTCCGGATCCTTTTGTTTCCAGCGTTAATATTCGCTGTATCTACAGTGGCACTGCTCTGTAATACAGGTCTTGTTTGCTTCTTTTAGCACTTTACTAAGCTCTGCTGTCCTATTCCTACAGCGCTTACGGCGCCGTTGTCGGCTTAGACCAGTACAGCACTTCTTCCTCTGAGCCACAGCTCTGTTTTATAGGCCTGTGGGCTCCTGAAGTTCAATAACTGTAGAAATAAATTACACGTTACAGATAGCATTATAAATTACAGTGCATAAAGGCATTTAATACAGTCTTAAATAACGTAAAGATTTTAAGATTAACTAGCCTCATTATTACTAATATGATATAGCAGTGCTTAATAATATTACCAGCAGACATTGAATAAATTACCTTAAGCTATATATAAGGTGATATAAACTATCTTATTATAAAGTAACCTAACTCTCATTTATTCCTGGAAGAAAGCCTCTTTAGTAAGTCAAGTGACTAGCTTTTGGAACACCCCCGCATTTGGAACACTAATCCCCATATATAACCCTGAAAACCAGGGTCGTGTAATTCATTAAGCGAAATTACTAGATAAAAACTAAAATTGGTGAAAAATACCTTACTAATAGTTTATTATAGATATATATTTAGTTTTCTATTTTCAGTTACTTAGTATAGTTTTATTTAACTTTGAAGTTGGAAATTTTCGCTTACTAGTAAATCCTATATATATCTCTAGGTTTTGTTTTTCTAAAATAAAAGCTTCTTGCTACAGTTTAAAATTACGTAAAGAATAGGGTTATATTACTAAGAAGTAAGGAAAAAGTAAGATTAAACTTACATATATATCTCTTATTTAATTACCAAGATTATAAAGGTTAAAAAACCTACTATATAAAATTTAATAAGATTCAAAATCATCGTATATTTAATAACAATATATGTAGTTCAATATTATATAAAACAAATATTTAGATACTACTAACCTTTATGGAGTTAGCCGTATTCATTATATATTTATTTGCTTAATATTATAAAAGTAAATAACAAAAAACAAAACTTAGAGTTATATATAGAATTTGCTAGTAAGTGAAAATTTCTAACTTTAAAAGTGAAATAAACCTACCTTAAGTAGCTAAAAATTAAAAATGTATATATATCCTTAGTAAACTACTAAGCGGGTATTTCTTACTCTTTTTAGTTTTTATTTAGTAATTTTGCTTAGTTCATTACGCGGCCCTGACTTTCATGGTTATATATGGGGACTGGTGTTCCAAATGTGGAGGTGTTCCAAAAGCCAGTCACTTGACTTAAAATGAGGCTACTCTAAACCCTTTAAGATGCTATATAAGTCACACAACAGCTTAGGTTTCAGTTTCTCTAAGTCGATACCCTTTGCATTATCTAAGGCGATAAAGTAATAAAAAAGTCTTTTAATCTTTTTATAGGAGAAATATATAACAAGGTAGCTCTAACGATTATCGCTACCTCTGGTGGACATGCTAACGCCAGACTATCTAGATGGAGAGCAACGACATCTTAAAACGGACTGAGAATGTCGTAAGGTCCGGCGCCATCACTCTTGGAGTTCTACCAGATTTTGAAGAGGACCTTAAAAGGAGCCCCTACGTGACAAGGGCATAGATGTACGACGTGCTTCTATTCTAGGCCGAGCTTCCCCGGCCGACGAGTTAACATTAATCATCGTGAGATAATTAGGTACCAAAAAGATACCTCTCGGCACGCTGCCTTATCTTTCTCAGCGGCTTCACCTACTTCTAATATCGCGAATCCCTCTAGCCTGAAGATGTTATTGCTAAGACCGAGCACTTTATCCCTTGACGGGAATTACACGCTCTTGGTCGCTCTAGGTCCGTGAACCCCCAAAGTCGGTATAACGAACACATTAAAGCTTTCACCTCACGACAGATATCGTTCAAGTCCGACATCCTTAACGCTTTTGCTAGAATTCTAGGGATGCTTCATAATGATGTAGATAAAGTGTTCACAGAGTTCTGGTGCGGACTGCCTTAAGCGATGTTTGACTGGGCCATCCTGTGGATGCCCTTACCGACCATCCCGAGGAAGCCCTTTCCGTCTTGGAGTTGGGCCTCGTGCATGGGAGGAGCGATCGATATGGCAGCGAGCGGGTCACTTGAAGAGAGCTGGCAGTGGCAGCGGGACCAGACCTGGATTCACTGGTACATCAATGAGCCTGGGATGGGTTTCCGCCCTGATCGCATTGGAGCCAACGACATGAGTAAGACGTCGTCCCCGGCCCCTCGAAGCTTTTAACTAACTTGATAATATAGGGCCACCTAAGCTAGAAGGCCCAGAAGATACGGGGTCAGATGAACGCGCAGAACACAACACTCATCTTTCGGCGCATAACGCTAGCAGCCGTCCAACTCGGACATTGAACTGGATTGCTGGACTTTGCGGAGATTCCACACTAGTTTTGTTGGATAGATATCTCGGAACAAGAGCAAGCGAGGCTCTCCCATCTCAGTGTCTTCTTTTCGCCACCTTGAAAGCCCCGTTAAAGTTCTTCACCGCCGACTTTATGAACGGATTGTTTACGCAAAATTAATCAATCAGGTTGCTCCATTTACGGTCGCCTTTCCTTTGGTAAATAGGTCCGGCGACATGTGCGGGTTTGTCGAAGGCGACGGCTTATACTAGAGAATCGGAGACAGGATTGGCGAATACCACGAAGTCATTGTACTCTCATTTGCCGGACGGGACCGCTATGAACAATTCAAAGACCGGGATCCCATGTGGGAGCGTCCCTGGGAGGAGTCGCAGTTTTTGAACGTGATATTAGTTAAGCCGGCAATAAACAAGAGCGCGAGCGGGGCGGGCAATCAGACAAGGGTTTCTTGGGTTGATGAGGAGGGTAGGGATATGTCCCTGTGCGTTTATACGCGTATTGGATTGGGCTTGATCGACAAGGACGCCCTGCAGGATGAGAATTGGCAGTCCATTGCGTCTTGGGAAGCCATATGCTTATGCTGAGGACCTGGATTTTTACCCCTACACAGCAATATGACAACCCTTCATCATGGAGTTGGGGAACGGAATGAATATTAAAGAACACGGTACACTGACGAAGGCTGCAAGTATTCAAAAATATCAAAAGGGGGTTCCCTTCTGGTTTTAATAGGACTCAAACTTATCAAAAATTGCTAGAACTTAAAAAACACGGCGATGAAAAAGATCTGTTGGTTCACATACCAATAGAGGTATTGGCCCCCAATGCGATGGCCTCGTGAAACAAGAAGCAAAATGGAGCCCAATGTTCGGGGGTGGTCAGTTGAGTTATCAATATCGCGCTCTCGTTTTGTTGCCCGAAGAGAATAAATATCTGGATTTCCTCACGTTGATTTGAGTGTGGGGAGGTGCACCTGTTGAGCAGTGGAGTGCAGACGCCCACATGGGGTGTGTCGCACTAATTATCACATGATCGCACTTCAAGTAGGGGTCTTTTGGGATGGTGGGTCCGGTCCCGCTGGACATCCGTCAACTGAAGGTTCGGCCCGGGGAAAGAATTGGAGGAAGGTCCGTCGTCCTGAGTTCGATGATTCCAATTATTACCGTTACCCCTACCGAGAAGTTTTTACTTCCCCCGCACTAAAGGAGGGGTTGGGTATTTCAGATTACCTACCTACGTACCAATCCAAATGTTTCATCGTCTTGCTCAGCGCCTCAGCCTGCTCTATTTGGACCATCTGCTCGTCTGCCCATTACTTCGTTCAGACTCCGCGGTAGTGGCAGGTCGTACGATTTTGCCTAGAAAGGCTGCGGCGAAGCCGATAGAGGGATCTTGCTGGCTGCCTCCCCCGTGTCGCACCATCTTCAAGGCTCAATCTGCAACCCCCATGCAGCAACTAAACCAGGGAAAGGTGAATTGGTCAAGAGGAGTTTGGTGGGGGGGAATTGGTGGGAAGGAGTGGTCTACACCGCCTACAGAAAAAGCAATCAACCAATCCTCATGGGCCCTTTCATGCCGTGCTACACACACATCTCGGCCGGCAAAGCCACAGTCAACGGAAACGGCAATCCGAGAACTGGACTGGGCATCCGGAGCCTTCTCTGAAAAGGGGTGTTTTTTTTGGTGGTTCAGGGCGTCCGGAAGATGGTTTGAAACTGTCCTGCACAACGGCGAGGATTGCGGTGGCTCAGAATAGTCATGTTTGCGCTTTTCCGTGATCCTGAACTTAGTTCCGCGGCTTTCAAAAGATCACGAGACCGTAAACTCGTTGTCAATTTTATGGCTTGCGCAGAAGTCAGCGAAGATTTCTCCGGTCTCCTCCAAGATCCATTCGCAGTCTCAGCCACACTAGCGTCGGGTGTCACACACCACCCCGCCGTACATCACCGTCGGTTTCCTGCACCGCCCCTTTGGTGGCCTCGGCCAAGAAAATTGATGTAGTGGCTTGTTATATAGTCATCGGCCACCTGGTGTTGCTGATTTTGAAAATTCGGACCGACCGGTCTAGAATTTGGCGCCCTCATCGACCGATTTCTTCCAGGCACCTCCAGCCGGGACAGTGTCGGGATTGAGTCGGAGCTCCTCCTTTTCTCGCCATTGCACACTCTCGCAATAGCCATTCAAATTCCCACCACCTCTCAACTGGGTGGTTTTTCCATTTACCCCCCTGGCACCCTCTCTTCTTTCTCTCTTCTCCTTGACGTCTCGCCTCGAATCGAACCCCAGGCAAGCTTGTCCTTGGTGCCCAGCGCCTGCCAGATGCTGTCGGGCTTCGGGGCCCTGCCGTCGAGCGTGCTGCTGACTGTCTGACGCAAAGCTGGATACCTGGCTGTTACCTCCAGGTCGGCGCCATACCCGCGGTTTGCCCATGTCTCTTTCTGTCATTCAATCCTCCAACCCAACCGATGAGACCTATGACGCGGCTGGGGCCTAAGAAAAACCTTCCTACACATTCTCGACCCGGCTCCCCCTATTGTCACTGTGTTGGCGGCCCCACAGGTCCCGGGGTGGCGCTCTGAAGTCGGATCAGGTCTTCTGTGGCGCTGAACTGTCCTCTTGCCTGACGCACGACCACCTGCCTCGACTGAAACGACACGCTGAGAGCACATCTTTGCCATGGTTGACGCAGTCCATCGTTTTGCCCCGAAGGGCACCGTGTCCCCATCCATGTCCATTCAGCACCGCGCCGTCTCCGTTCCTTTCCTCTTTCACCCCCCCTTTCCTTCCCCCTTTTCCTTTTTTGGGTCATTCGGCCCTCCCTTGGCAAAGCACCTCCGGTAGTACCGTGCCAACACGCCGCCAACACGCTGCCAACATGTCGCCGTTATCCCAAGCTGGATCACCCAAGTGTAGACTGGGCAGAAAGATGCCGCATGATCCGGTCGATGTTATGCTGTATTAGGCTCTCGGGCTGCTTGGCTGCGGGGAGCTAGCACTCAATGTTGTGATGTTGCCAACAAAGCAAAATATAGCGTGGTTTTTCCCTTGAGTTCCTCCACGATTCGACCCAACATTCATCGATCTGGAGTCTTTGTGCAATTCTGGCTTCCGCTCCTTCGTAAAAGCAGTCACAGGTGCTTTCTCACTGCACCCTCACTGGACCACCGTCCGCCCTTGGTCCCGCTTAGGCTCATATCAAGGTGCCAGATTCTCTGCCCGGTTGTGCTTGACTCCAGTATTTGCTGTCCACGACTGAAAGTCATTGACGTTGCGCAATGGCTCGAGACAGCGCCGAAGTGGAAAAGGGCTGTGAATTAATAGCCCAGCATAATCCCAGCTCATTGCTTCGCCTCCTTTTTGTTGCCACTGCAAGAATCAAGCCGGGGTTGAGCGCATTGTGTATTGGCTGCAGGTGGCCAGTCCAGGTACGGCTCCCGGGTGATGTCCGTGTCAAGATTCCTGGAGGGTGAAGTTGCTGACATTATGCGGAGGAGCAGTGCGATTACGAAGAGGAAGACACTGATCTACTCCTATCGCTGCGCGAGAGTACCTCCACCGACGCAGGGTTCGTCCCCGATAACGACTTTATATCGATCGGTCAGCAGGACGGCCACACAATAATTCTTGAGGAATATCAGAGCCCTAACCTCAACATGCCGAAGGCTAGTACTGAGACACTCCCTTGCCTACCAATGCGGTAAATTGTTGTGCTAACTTTCCACTAGCAAGGGCAAACCGTCAGGGTTTGGGTGTGGGATTGCGACGAGTGTGGTACTCGAGGGGTCAAAATGAATGGCGGAGCTGCCTGCCACAATTGCGGTCACGAAAGGTGCTCTTCCTGCGAGACGAGGAAGGTCAGCATCCGGGTGAGATAGGAGGCCGCTACCGGTCCCATCTCCATCTCCATCTCCATCTCCCCTGGAGGACTGAACGAATCTTCTTCTTCTATCTCTAGCTCGAGATTCTTGGCAGACCTAGCAAATCGGGACTAGGGAAATGCCAGGAGCATTGGAAGGCATATGGCGCTGGACTTGGTTGACTTTTGCTTTGGCATCTGGCAACGGTTAGGCATTTTATTGGAATACGTTTTGGGATAAAGGAAAAAGCATGTCTAGAACAGACAGCCGCGCTGAAACGACAGAATTGGAGCATTGGGCATGATAGGGGAGTTGTGGAGTTGATTTGAGAATCTTGATGCCGCGAGACTTACTTTGCAATTCCAATGCACATGGATTTCCAAGCTAGACCTTGATTTGCGCGAGTTGTAATGAAGTTCTCCAGTGACTTTTAGCACAGAGCGGAGAGACCCTCGCTTTGGGCCGCAGCCTTCACCGAGAGGGCGGAGGTAGAAGGAGCAGAATGAGGGGCATTGATACGATTCAATTGAACTGGGGTGGTCTTGCCATATAGTAATATCATATCTCGATTGAGTCTTGAGATGCTCCGCCACGCTGACCTGATATTGAGCCCTAGCGTGAAGACAGCATGGCTATCTAAGCCGCCCACAAGCTAAGGCGGGCACTTGCAGGGGCACCTCGTTCTCGGGCTTGGTGTGGGCCTGGGAGTCGAGACTCTTTGGTGTTTTGCCCGTTTACCTAGGTGTCTTGGATCGAATTCACTGCCCCAATGCTTCGCTGTCAATGTGGCTTGGTGATGGTAAGCGGTGAGCGCTAACAGGGAGCGAGAATGGACCGCCGATGGAGGATGGATGGCGAAGCAAGGACGTTGCCACGATGAAGCTCAAGGGGAGTGATCGCCCAAATGGCCCAATGCTTTGCCTGGGTTTACTCGTGACCTGCATTTTGGCCAATCTAGTAGGTAAGGGCAGTCGCCGACTGTCGGAGGCATCTGCTCTCCTGTGGATCGGCCAAGCGCACCGTAGCCCACGTTACCGCCCGCTTACAACCGATGTGACAAAAGATACACCACTCCAACTTGGTGCCCTGGCCCATCCCTTCAATATTTTGTATAGAGTATCACGCCTTCAAGAAGGTCACTGGCAACTTGGATGGTTCGATCACTTTGTCGCCCCTGTGAGACTTCATTGGACGGAATTGTCTGCTGGTAGGGGGTGGTGGGGGAGCAACCCGCTTTACGATTAGTCAATTGCGCGGCAAACTCGACCAATGCCGACGACCACTTGTCTCATGTGCATCCCCAACTGCTACGTCAAGAGCTGGCCAGCTCATCAAGCTAACCTTAATTCGGTGTTGGGCAGCAACTTTTGCCTTTTGCAAATTTCTCCATCCCCCGCCCGCCTCGACCATTCACCACCACAGAAAGGCCGGGGCAATCCAAGACAGGCTTGCGCTGCCCAGTCTCCGTCGAGCCTTGCCCGTCTGGTGACTTTCTCTCAGGCATCAATACCAAGGCATGTAATACAGCCCTGTGTCAGTCTGGCTCAGCCATTGTCTGAACCCCGCACGAACAATCATGCCATAGCCAGCTGAGCACAGCGGAAGGTATTATTTCCCAGGGGGCATGATGTCCCTTGAAGACAGGATTCCTTGTTTTCTCCAGTCCAGCTTCTGCATGTCTACCTCGGCGTTTATTCAACATCGCCAAACACGTCGGAAACGTCATGTTTGGCACCCTGTCTTCACCTTGTGTGCTCTACTCGTGGGATGAGGTGTTTGTGCAGTATCGGCACAATTTCCACCCTCCAACCGAAAACAAGACTCCAGAAGAGGATCTGCACGAAATCGCCATCGCCAGCGGGTACGCTGAAGCTGAAGCCGGGGCAGACAATGCAGCAAACTCTAGTTCCAACCCGGTTGCCGACACAGTTGCGGCGTTCATGCAGAGTTCTATTGGGTGCAGCAACGGACCCAACTTGATCCACCATTCCGAGGTGGTGACGGGGTTTTGTAGGCACCCCAGATCCGACCTCCTGCGAGCGAAGAGGGGTAAAGGACCCCGGAGGGAAAGGCTGGTAGCACTGGTCTACGAGTGGGAAAACAAGCCGTCAGGACTTAAACAGCGTGGCTTGGTGACGGCACCACTGACCCATGTGCAGCTTCTCGTCAAGCTATGTGGCAAAGTAAGTAGTTTCACCTCACCGCCTTGAGTCCATCTATAGAACCGCTCTTCTAAACATCAATGCAGCGATTTGTTGAGCTAAAACCAACTCCTGATCCCGGATCCCAGTCAAAAGAGAGCACTGAGATAATAGATGCTGATCGGCGTCTCATGTATGCGGTTTGGTTTCTAAATAGGGCCCATGCTCGCTTCTCCGCCACCTGCTGACATTGCACGGCTCTAGATATATTAGCGATTTGGACCCTTTGATAATCTCCGTCTTGGCCAAGACGACGTCCTGCTTGGAAGCCGGGGTGATCCAACGCACAATCTTCAAGTACTTGACAGCCCGAACCAGCTTCGAAGCTCACATCACAGTAAGATGTCCCCTACCTACATTACTTGGCATATGGAGGTCCGTTACTGACAATCAATCACGATGAAGGCGCGAGGCTTCAAGACCTACAGCTTGGAGCTGAACATCTCGTATTTCTGCCTCCGGAGAGGGGGCTGCCCAATACGCGACCAGAGACTACGATGGGACGGGAAGGGCCACCTTCGAGAGACGCTGTGTTCCCCGATAGACCCAGAAACAAGCCTGCCCTGCTCCATTAACGACAGTTCACGCCGGTACAATATCTACGAGACGCAGTTGTCCATATCCGTCACCGGAATCGACCACTGGCGATGGACCGCCTGGGCCTTTGTCGACAATTGGTTTGACCCAGAAGACGCGGTCTCTGAGTATTACGAAGGGGAAGACGGCGGGGTGCAGCCTGACCCGCTCGCTGCCGGCCAGGTAGACGTCAACCCCCCAGAGAGATACCCGAGGGAGTACTTTCTCAAGGTGTTTGAGATCCGCATCCGAGAAGTAGAGAAGGAGTGGAATTATATCCTGCATGTCTTGCAGCAAGATATCCAGGGGATCGGGGCTAACCCTCTCTTCATCTCAGCCCAGTCCAGTTTTGAGAGCAAGCAAGGCCGGGAGAAAATCCGACGACTGGCAGCGTGGAACGGAGACATGTTGAGATTGGTTGGAACTCTGCTGCAGTCGCTTTCCCGAACGCTTGTGGCCTGGGAAGTTTTCCAAAAGACCGACATCGGCTACTTTCTCTACGACGATGCGACAGGTACGAGACGGCCCGAGCAGCTTTTGCCGTCCCTGCGCATCATCGAGAAGACCTTCCTCCATCTTCACATCATCCATGAAGAGATGGAACAGGTCAGATGGAGCCTGGAAGAGCTCGGCAAAGGGCTAGCTAGGGGGGAGAGGAATCATTCGACGGCTGTGCAGCAACGCACAGGTGAACACATCAAGCTATTGACCTGGGTCACAATTGTAAGTTCCACATTCGTGTCATGTAATTTGGGACACTCCCTGGCGAACCAAGGTGATTGAAAATGACACCCATCTCTAGGGCTGGTCTCCGGTGGTAATAGCCACCGGAATGTGCAGCGCACAAGCAGGAATATTTCCCTTCCGGAACAGCATTACTGACTTTGTCGGGGCTGTCCTCGTCGTCGGCAGTCTGGTCGGTCTCACGATTGCAGTCCTTCTGAGCCGGCACTCGAATCTGGTCGATTGGAAGACCACGCCTGTTCGGGATCACGATGCGGATAGCAAGGGACCGGCTGTGGGAGACAATACGGAAAAGAGACAGACCCAGTTCCCTAGCAGGGTGTTCACCCGCCAGCTGACTGGGGCTTCAAAGTTTTCGGGCAAGACACTTATATCGAGGGGTCTCGAGCTAAGTGGGCTACGGCACAAGCCTATGGGCCTTTCGCAAACTCCCCAGTACGGACACAGTGATGTGGATTCCATTCCCGAATCCAGCATGACCGTTTAGCGGTGAGCGATGAATGTTTCAATTATGAGCAACAGGGTCAAAGGTCAATGTGAATCAGCTTGTGCCTAGTTGATAGATCTGTTTATTTCTAAATATCAACACTTATATCCTGACGCAAAGGGAATAACATCAAGGGAAGGACGCAGATCGAAACAGGTTTAGCTGTAATACTTCTCATTTAGAACCTCTGAGTTTACAACCTGTGTGACAGTATAATGCCCCTTAAGAGTAATACTGGCCTTCATTCAGTCATCTTACCCTTATCACACCTGACCACGGATAGTACTAGCCTCAAGCCTGCGTCGCCATCTCGCCCGGCTAATGGCAGCAGTAACCCTTCCCCCACATGTACCACTAAGTAACTACTAAGACCGTCAGAGGGACGGCGAATCGGAACATGATCTAAAAAGCTGGGTTTACTTTAAACCGCTAAGGCTCGTCGTCCTCGCTGGCCATCGAGTAGTACCTAAAAAGCTGAGTGCTGAAGACAGCTAAGACAGCTAAGAAAGGAAGAAAAGTTATAGTTAAGAGAGAGATGACTCGTATGGTCCGGTTATAGCTACGTAGTACCTAACTGTCTCTAAGTATAATGTAGCTATTACGTATCGTTTAAAGATTGGAGACCTATAATTGATCTTAGTTATTATACGTTACGTTTACACTATTACCATAAGTGAAAGAAGGATAGTGGGATATATAAGTGGTTGAAGCCGCCTATTTCGGCGGTTAATACTGCTGAATTAAGAGGTGGAAACCGCAACACTAAGACTAATAGTATTATATAATATTAGTTAAGTTAATAAAAGTATTACTATTCTTTATAAATTACAATAAGGAATTAAAGCTTTATTACAGCTTATTACTAAGTGCTCTCTAAGCCGTAATTTCAGCTAATTATCTTTAAAAGCTATATCAATATTTAAAAGCTAAACTTAAATTTATACATAAATGAATAAAAAGATTTACTAATAAATATCAAATAAAGTAGCTAACATTTAAAATAATATAAAAACTGTTATTATAATAGTTATTAGTTTCTAGCCCTAGTAAGTCTACTAGTTGGCGCACTGCGCCGAACCCTTTAGAACCCTCTGGAATTAGGGGGTTTCACCTCTTAAATTCCACCAGTGAGTCATACAAGCACTTACGTGCCCTGCGGCCACTATTCCAATCCTGTATAGTAGATAGAAGGCTCGGGAAGCCGACTACAGCTTACAAAAGGCCCTCTCCTCTTCTATATCTAGCCTTCTACTAAGCAAGCAATTCACACCACCCATTGAGTCATTGTGACGACCTTACAGGGCATCACCTGGGCCGGCGCGGCCCGGTATTACGACCTGCACCCGACACAGGCCTCGAGAGGACTGGCGCGGGTTAAGACAGAACGTATGGCAGGACGCCAACAGGTAAGGGGCGTTCCGAAGACGGCTTGTTAAGCTAGCACTCCTAAACGGGGGGTTCAATGTCAATGTAGGTCGCTGTCACTATAATGCACAGAGGTGAGTCTGAACAGTAAGACACAAATGAACAATTGAATACTAGCGTGAGGAACCAGAGTCCCTCACGGTGGTTATGGGCACAACCATAGCTATCTATACTAACTAGACGGGAGGTACTTCGTACCTTGCTTGGTCTGTTATGCTTGGTGGTGCACCACGCAGTTACGGCCAAGCAGTCAACTGAATGGTGCTTAGTGTTGTCAGTCCTTGTGGACCACTAAGCACTTTCTTACTGGTCGTAGGGGCTTCGGGTCTTTGCACCCCTGGCCCAGTGCGTCAGGACAGTGTACTTCGTCCTTTTGCACTGTTCCTTGCGAGGAGGATTCGTCGGGCCGCCCCGGCCCAAGTGACGGCCTGCAGGGTCGTCACACCCGGCGGATTCCCCGCAGAAGGAACAGTGCAGGAAGGCAGTGCGTACGGTACTATACACTGGGCCAGGGGTACAGAGACCCGAAGTCCCTGCAGCCAATCAGAAGGTGCTTTATTGCTCTAGGTGCTCTGTTACAAAGCAGGAGAGCAGACAGAGCAGCTACTCTGGCTGCTCTGTTACTAAGGTAGGGAGCAGACAAAGCAAAATATAAGGTACCTTATTAGTAGCTAGTATAGATAGTTATTATCGTGACTATAATAGCCGTAAGGGACTATTAGTTCTTTACATTAGTATGATATTGTTTATTTATATCTTACTATTTAGACTTTTATTTATATATTATAATAATCACGACTTACAGTAACAGTATACTCTTATTTAAAAGTTTTAGCTTAATAAACTGTGTTTAAACACCCCCTAAGTATTAATATCTTATTATACACTCTGTTTTAACCTATCTAGTCCTTTTAAGACTTATATTAAGTGCAGCTTATAATATAATACTAACGTTTTAATTGTAAACACTGTTTATTAAACTCCTAAACACTTCTTCTCTCTTAATATAATAACCCAGTTCCCTTAACCCTAATAACCTCCTTACGATAATAATAATAGTTATTAAGAGGTGGAAAAGGTTATTTTAAACTAACTTATAAAATAAGTCTAATAGCTAACTGAAGTTAATAACACCTTAAAAAGCTACCTTTATACAGTTAAAGAGAATAATATCTTAAAGTTATATTAAAAGTGTATTAAACTTCCTATACTAGGCTGTTATTATAATAACGTATTATCTTTAAAGTCGTAATTAACTTAACTTTAAAACTACATTACCTACTCCTATATAAACTTTAAGGATAAAGATGTAAAATTTATCTTTATAGGCTCTATACTTAACGAAATGGCTGTAAGATAGTTACACCTTATATAAAGAAGTATTATATATATTAAACCTTATTAACTTTATTAAGTTTATTACATAGTAGGGTTCTACAGGCCTGTAGTACAGGCCTGTTGCTTAGAGGAAGTAGAGCGGTACTGTTCCAAGCTAACTACAGCGTTAAAAGCGCTGTAGGAAGCAAAAGAAGGCCTAAGGTATAGAGGCAGTGCCTCTCTATATGACTGAATGAGTGGTGTAAATTGCTTGCTTGTAGAAGGCTAGATACAGGAGAGGAGAGAGCCTTTTATAAGCTGTGGTCGGCTTCCAGAGCTTTCTATCTACTATACAGGATTAGAATAGTAGCCGTAGGCCACGTAAGTGCTTATATAACTCACTAGTGGAATTCAGGGGGTGAAACCCCCTGATTCCAGGGGGTTCTAAAGGGTTCGGCACAGTGCGCCAACCCAGTAGACCCACTAGGGCTAGAAACCAATAGTTATCAAGGGTAATCAGCAAAAGCTAACTGCGTAAAAAACCTACACAGCCACCCTTGCAGCCAGATCGTTCCGTACAGTTATAGCTATTGCGGCTCGGTTTAACCTTAAATTAATCTAGTATAATGCAGTCGCAACCCTTACAATTCCACAGAATCTAAAGTGCCGCGCTTCTAACATTAAGGGTAACATACGCTAGAGAACGCATCGCTATATATATAAACGGCTATAGTAATTATTACAACCTACACCTAATACAGGCCTTAAGAGGACTAGCGTGGGTTAAGATAAAACGTATGGCAGGACACTAAAGGCTAAAAGGCGTTCCGAAGACGGCTTATTAAGCTAGCACTCTTAAACGGGGGTTTAATATTACTATAGGTCGCTGTCACTATAATACATAAAGGTAAGTCTAAATAGTAAGACATAAATGAACAATTAAATACTAACGTGAGGAACTAAAAGTACCTCACGGCCATCGTAATTATAATAATAACTATCTATACTAACAAACTAACAGGTACTTCATACCTGTCTCTAGGGACTGTGTCTTTATACTCCTCAGGGGGAGCACCTACAGAGACCTCCTTTTCTGTAACCCTGTAAGTCTCTGTTAATAGAGACAGGTCTTAGCACAGAGACTCTTTTTACTAGTTGTAAGGGCTTCAGGTCTTTACACCCCTAGCCCAGTGCACAGTACCATGCGTACTGTCCTTCTACACTGTTTCTTCTGTAGTGAATCTGTCAGGCCGCTCCGGCCCAGGTGACGGCTTGCAGGGTCATCACATTATTATAGTTACGATAATGATTATCTATACTAACTATTTCCTAAAGTACCTTACTCTATTACTTTAGAAAGTTATACTTTCAGATTATAAATCACTGCTCCCTAATGTTTAGCTTACTTTATGATAGAGCAGTGTTGCTAAGACAGAGTATTCTCTGACTAGCTAGCACAGTGTCTTGCGCGGGGAATCCCTCAAGCTGTGCCGGCCCAGCTAGCGGCCTACAGGCTCGTCACACAGGAATATAAGTCGAAATTACTTCTTATTATTATTAGCAGGGTTTGCTGACTAATTAGTCTGTAAACAATAAGTCATTAGTACGTCAAGCGAGTGAGACTCTTAATTGTTAAAAGCACTGCACTCTAGATTCTGTGGAATTAAATTGGTTGTAACTAGTGATTCTATTGCTCTTCGGCTTTCTTGCTCAGCCAGAGAACCTTCCTTATAGCTGTGAATAGTGGCAAGCCGTGTGGCAAAGCCACGCGGTTATAATTGCGCGTCTGTGGCAATGGTTATAAATTTATTATTCTGGTAGTTTCTAGACTCATCTTTCTGACAGTTCTAGCCTCTGGCCAGAACCCCTTTCTTTCTGGAAATAACGTTAAAGGGCGTGGAGCGTTTGGTAGGACTACAAAATGTTCGCGAAACCTTAGGGAAGCTAAAATTTCGCGATAGTTAAGATTACGTACCCTCAAATCCATAGTCGACGCCGCTACATTCCCGGACTCCCATTTGGCGACGTTTATAGGAGGAAAGGCCGTACAAGCTTAGTACATGTGGAATGACATTGCCGTCAAGTCTGAAGTTGTCTACCGGAATGATGAGACAAGGTTCCGCATCGTGTATAGCGACACGCCTCTCGCCTCTCCCGCTAATCTCGTGGCCGAGAGGAGTGGCACGGACATCAACGTCTTCTGGACCGGAGGGACACAGCCCGACAAGACGTCGACATTGAGCTTTATTGCAAGGACGCGAAGCGCATGGTGCGCTCTTCCTTCATATTGTTAGACCCAATCCCAGGAAATGCATCCCCAGCCTGGATGCAAAGTCATGACCAGAGAGCAGCTAAATGAGGGCGATATTAACTCCGTCGTCGCAGGCGCGAGTCTGCTCCCTGCCGCGGGGACGCTATATCTCCTGGCTGAGGTGACCGCCACAGTATCGTTCTCACTCACTATCAAGATTTGCGAGGGCTCTAACTGGGATATGGAGACGGGGATCCTCACCCTTCTCGCTGAAAGAAGTAAGCCATTCGACACAGTCAGCAGACCTCTTCGTTTCCAGGCTGCCATTGTTCCTCCCGGCACAGCGGAGGCAGATGGGTTTGAGGTGATGAGGTCAAGGTGCGATCGGGTGAGCCGAGGATAAGCCGACAGGGAGCCGGATATGCTGGAGGTGTTTTGTTACATCCTTACTGGCTCACCCCGCAACGGATAATTCTTTTTTGGCACGCAACCACAGAAGTACCTAGACTCACATATAAAATTCGCCTTGTCAGCATGTATTATCAGGTATTGAGTCCGCACGTTCGTCCTTACCACAGCTTGGCAAAGGTACCCCGCACCCTGCTGCACAAAATAAATAGCGCGATTCCGGTGCCTAATTTCTCATTACATTTCATGAAGTGTCTGTCAGGTTCACACAAACACCAGTCCATCGGCCACTTTGAAACGGTTAGCCAAACATGTCGATTCAGCCCCAATGGAGTGTTAACGAAACCTCTGGACAAATTGTGTCAGCAATCGGAAGAGTTATCGCTGCGGCAGCGAGCGACAATGTCCAAGCCTTTGCGATACTAGCCTGCGAACAATTCGGCAATACGCTTGCGATATGCGACGAGACACTGAGGAAAGTCGAGACTGAAGTTCTGCCGTCGCCGCCACCTATTGCTATACAGTTTTTGAAGGCAGCTGTGGGTTACTCCACCAGCGACTGCGCGACCCAGCTTGGGGGGAGTGAGGCAGGTCTCCGCTTCCTCGGACTGGCAGCTGCTCTCATCAACTCTACCAACCTCTTCCATGGAGCAAAGGCTATCAATATCATGCTGAGAAGCACAGCATCTGACCTGAGGCTACTTCCAACGGTCCAACAGCTGAGAGACTTGTTAGCCAGTCTTGAGGCAAGGTCGCAGCGTTGTGGATTCGCAGAAAACGTCACGGGATGGCACATATTCCTACTTGAAACCGTGGTCCCTCACCTCTACGGAGACAATAATCGTCAGGGTCTCAATGAGGGTAGACCGGAGGATTGGCAGAACTCCCTCCTCAGGACTGCGCCTTCCCCAGAAATGGTGGCGCAACTGGTAGATACCTTTCGCCAGTTGGCCAGGATCGGCGATTCGACTATCGTCGGGGCGACAATCAAAGTCACCACAGCTGCTCCCTGGGTAATCGCTTTTACAAAGTGGTGCCTCGGACTTCCGCCATCCGTTTATACGGAAGATAAGCGACAGTTTTTGGGCCAGTCACTTTCTCCAGTCACCATCGTGATCCTAATGCCGAGGGCAAACATGGAAAACGGGCTAGAAGTTTCCATTCACAACAGTATCGACAATCTTAATCACCTTGTTGCGCCGGGGTCTACCGAGTGGTACTACGGGATGGTCCGGATCGAGAAATATGGCGAATGGCTCCTCCAGGAGCTTGGGTTCAGAGGTGAACTCGTTCGGGTGCTTTACGAAGCACTTGAGTACGGCATTCCGCAAATTCTCAAGATATTAAGATATCCAGATATTGATTTGCTGCCTCGGTCCACGAGTGTTGGACAGTCACAACGCCACACCGTCGCCACTACGAGCGATCACAGTCTTCACATGTTACCAAGCGCCCACGACATTGTCGCTATGTACTCGAGGCTTCTGAATCCAAGTCGGCCACCTCAGTTCTCCTTTCTTAGCGACCATGAGCTAATCTCCGACCTCCCTCTAATCAAACGTCAGCTCGAATCCCTCGCCCAAACATGCCAGTGTGCTCAATGCCATCGGATTACGGACACGCCTGCCGGCTCGGAAAGGGCGATTTGCCGCAAGGCTTCGTTCTTCGGCTCAATATCGTTCATAATTGCCGACATAATTGTTCTATCGCTTATCTCTTCCCCAGCACCCTTACTTGTGAGGGCCTCACTCCATCGAGAATCCGGTGTCGAGGCGGAAATATCTCGTTATCTCAGACATGGGGGGAAGGATCTCAGAACTGGGACGCTAAGCCTTTCGTATTCGGATATCCTTGCTTGGGCCAGGGATATGGTCGGTCACAAAGTGGATGTCGATGATGAAGACGGTAACACGCTTCTGACCGCCGGCAAGGGTCAAGTTCTCTACCCAGTCATCTTCGAGACCTTCAAGATCGAGAGGAAAGGCTACATAGAACTAACTTGTCTTCCTGGCAATTTGAAGTATGAGGGAGAGACATACCGAGTGGTTATGGGGGGTGATGGTGTTTGGGGTGCAGATGACCTCGTTAATCCCAGCATTGGGAGCACGGAGGTGCGGGCACCACTCAATCTTTTCCCGGATATAAACGTCTACTGGAAGCTAAGAGCGCAGGATGGAGGTGTGCTTCACGTCAGCCTCGCAGCTCGGTCTCGAAGGGGACGCCACTCAATGGTGGAGCTGAACCCTATGGACTTTCTCTGGCATATCAGGCAAACCCTCTTTTTAGAGCGATGTCCTCACGATGGTCGCAATGAGCTTAGTGCTGCGGACCGTTTCTGCTCTTACGCCAGCCCCTTTGATGACCATACAGAGCCTTGCGAGTCTTCCTCTCACGTCAAAGTTGTCGCGGTCGATCGTGCGGATGATGTTCGATTTTTTGCACTTACCCGCACGCAGGTACCGCTCGTTTTGCGCGGGGATGCGTGCCTCAGTTGCTGTCTTGACCTATGCCGGGAAGCTGATGTTCACGTTTTAGTCGTGTAGACTTTTTAGGAGTTGTTTCTATTCAGTTCAACGTGGCTTGGATAAGAATGTGTGGTAGTTCATGTAGCCGCGAATTTAGGTAGAATTCAGGCAGGCGTTGAACGATATTGTTATCAATTGTTAGCAATTGTAACACCCAGAGACGTGATGCTGGGAGCGGAGATGCCTTGCACTGCCTGAGGGCCAGTCAGACTGAGCCACCAAGGGCAGGTAAGATGGATCCCACGATAGTTGTATAAGAAGGGCTCTCTGGCGAAAACCTGGAAATGTTTGACGTTACAACACATGCTCCTCAGGCCTCAGTTGCTTGAACTGGCCAATTCAAGCCAACACGCTTCGAGGAACCAGATCAGACCGTTTACACTCAGTGCTAGAGCCAAAGAAAGTAGGTGAATAGATGATGAGACTTTTGCTTGGTGTCGTGTGTTGAGGGGTGCAAGAACTGGTCAGCTTGGAGTCGTCCCCGATCCCACTGGTTGGCCTGAGATGAGACGAATAGAAAACTGGTCTGAATAGAGATTTCAGCCTGCAGGTTCTCATCTGACTCACTTCTTGGCCCAGACGTGTTGCTTACCCAGCCCTCAACTTGGACAGGAAAGAAATCCCAATTCGGCCGGCAATCGAGATCAAATACTGGCTCTGTGACATCCGGTCCCGCTCATTTTTGACGAAGCATGTAACACATGTTCAAACGCGAATCACTTCATAACGCAAGAGTCAGAGCCGGTCGCGAAGTCCTCCCAGTTCACTCAAACCAATTGCATGTCCATTTCCACACATCTCAAAAGAACCTCTTACATCCAGGGAAAATCTTACTATTCGATATCAGCAACGCTGATTCCCCACGCTAACGACACTCTATTGCAGGCTAACCATTTTTTCCACCCCCTGAATGCATGCTCTTCAATCCTACACTGGCGCAGGGATGCGTCGCGTCAACTTTCAACGTCACCAACGCAAAAAAGCCAGCAATCGAGACCTCGCTTCCCGCCATTCCCGTCAAAGCATTCTGCATCGCCCTGGCACATCTCAGAGCCGCGGCATCATGACTGAGCGTCGACCGATAACTGCGTAGTTAGTTTTGATTGCTCTGCCGAGTCTGCGCCCTCAGGCCCTTTGGCAATGAACTTGGCAGGGGGATTGCTGAAGGATTCGCTACCAAGATTGGCTTCGGCAGTCCGTCATATCGGTGCCTATCACAGAAGTCCAGCGCGTCCGGATCGGCAGTTCCCCACAACGATGAAATCAACACTGCCACCCAACAATGTGACTGTCGTCAACGATGCGTGGTCCGTGAAACCGAGACGACTTAACCGATTGCCATCCAGTGTTATGGCCTGGAACCCCTATTCCTCTTGCCTAGCTCAGTCGACTGCACTGCATCGTACGGCGGATTACATGGTGTTCTGGCCTCTAGCCAGAACCCTCCTCCTTTCTAACAATAAGCACGCTCAAAAGCTCAAAAGCGGGGTCATGTCTGGTTTATGCAGTGAAAGGGTGCCTGCAGGTGTGTGGCGTCGGGGAAATGGATCACCCCCTCCGCTCCCACGCGCTCTCTCCCCTCGCTACAGCCCTCGCTATATCCGCGCTCAACTTCCCCCAGATCCTTTTCGGCAGCTCATGCCCGCAATCACGGTATAGAGCAAACTCTGCCTTGGCCCCCAGATCCGCCGCCAGCGTCTCACCATGCACGACATCAAATGTCTGGTCCAGCGCCGCGCTCATGACCAGCACTGGGCATTCAATGTCCTGCAGCGCCTCCCTCGGCCAGCGGCCCGAGTGGAGCAAGGCATACGCATGATTCAAGCGCGAGACTAGCGTTGCATTTCCAACCCCGCGCCGGTAGACCTCCTGACTGATGACGCGCTGCTGTCGGACTTCTTCCTCGTCGGGCGGTTGGGTGTACAGCAGGAACTGGCTCCTCTGTAGGTAGTCTACCCAGCTGTCCTCGGGGTCGGAAAGCGCCGGGGGAAGGCCGAGGCGGGCGACTAGCTCGGGGTCGAGAGTGTGTGCTGGCGGCAGGCCGTCATGGGCCTCGAGGCCGACGGGCGAGGTGATGGCGAGGAAGAGGGACTTGGTCAGGTGTGGGCGCTGCGCTGCTGCGGCGAAGGCTAGGGGCCCGCCAAGGCTGAAGCCGGCGATGTGGAGGGGGATGGCGAGGTGGTCCATCAGGCCGACCACGTCGGCAATCAGGTCCTGAAGGAGGTACGGCGGCGACGCGAGAGCATCGGCTGCGAGTGGGAAGGCGGTCGAGCGGCCCGTGTCGCGCAAGTCGAAGCGGATCACGTAGTGCGAGTCGAGCAGGCCGATGAGCTGCGGGCTAAACATCATCATGCTGGTCCCTGCGCCAGCAATGAGCAGCACGGCCGGATCGGCGGGGTTGCCGATCGTTTGGTAGCAGAGCGTGACATTTGTCGCTGGGAGGTACGCGAAGAGCTCTGAAGAGGCGTTGAAGTTTGGGGGGTAGAGGGCTTCCTGCGCTGTTGTACAGTAGGCGAGCAAAGGCAGAATAAAAGAGAGAGTGGTGATTTTGCTGTGCATTTTGCTGCTGACAGTTCCGATGTTGAGGAGGTACAGGGATCTGGACTGGGAGGTTGGAAATGCGAGTTGCATATAAACCGGTTCAACTATCGGCAGCTTCTTCGCGCATTATCGGCACGCGTAAGCCTAATCTTAATACGAGGTTCGGGCCTGACCACTCGGGTTAATTCTACAGTCGGTGCCTTGGCGCTTCAAGAAATAAACCTGCTCCAGGCTGCGCTACACCGCAAGATTGCGTCTCGCAGCAGATGCTCACGACTTTGACATCTTCCAGCCATAGTCCTTGTCCCTAGTAGCTGTAAACTTAATGTGAACCGCCATTCTTTACACCCTTTCCAATTGTAGCATAGGTGGCTGTTTTTACCTAGCTACCCCTTGTTCTCCGCTCAGCTGAGAGATGAAACGGTGGTGGCGCAGCCTGCTCCCTCCCCTTCCAATTTACCCTCCCAGCTTCCCTCTTCTCCATGATCCCTTCCTTCTCACATTCACACATCCTCCACCTCTAATGCTAACCAACCTTGTGCACACCACTATGCCCCCCAAATGGACATATACCAACCCCTCC
>Ga0247758_1000721_pt1 | contig 28517 bp, 34 predicted proteins | sample UWRJL156409C4_FD_180950 | JGI IMG/M metagenome (GOLD analysis project Ga0247758, IMG submission 180950) | Plant litter microbial communities from Arlington Agricultural Research Station in Wisconsin, United States - UWRJ-L156-409C-4 | ecosystem: Environmental > Terrestrial > Plant litter >... | reverse complement strand
CCTGGAACCAATTGTTGGAATATCAAGAAAAGTGGGCCCTCTAGGGCCCCCTTTTCTGCAAGCCACCCACAAAATGCAAGCGGTTTGCCGGTCTGGAATCCTTGCGGAAACAGGGGTATTGACTGTAGTGATGTAGAACCCTAACCCTTATCTTAATCCTGCCTCTCAAAGCTCCAATATTGATCGCGGCAATCGCGAAGCTCCGAGCTCTCGAAACATTTTACCACAATTCTCGCGACAAAACGAACCCTCGATACCAATTGAGCGCATAAACCCCCCGAGGCCAAGATAGATTGTATAGCTCCCATGTTATCTCGGCCAAGGCTCCGGGCCTTGTGTCTGAGCCATGCAAGACAAATCGCCCCGTCACAGTCACAACGTCGCCGGATAAACCACTTCATCTCTCAAGGTACCTCCCGTTCTACCTACCCCCTTTCCGAAACTAACCACAATCCCACCGGACAGTAACGCAACCAGACTCCCCCAGCAATGACCCACCACCACCACCACCACCAGGGTCCTTCACCCTCGCAGTAAAAGACAATATCACTACCCTCTCTCCCCTCCAATCAACAACATGCGCCTCGCCGTTCCTCGCCTCCCACAACTCCCCCTTCGAAGCAACGATTGTATCGCAACTGCGCGCCCTCGGCGCCAACCTCATAGGGAAGACTAACCTCGACGAATTCGGCATGGGCAGCCACTCGACTCACTCCTCGCACGGCGCCGTAGCCAATGGTGTCTACTCCGCTGGCGGCAGCTCGGGTGGTAGCGCCGTAGCGGTTGCGAATGGGGAGGTGGACCTTGCGCTGGGGACAGATACGGGGGGGTCGGTGCGGTTGCCTGCGGCGTATTGTGGGGTTGTTGGGTATAAGCCTTCGTACGGGATGCTTTCGAGGTATGGGGTTGTGCCGTATGCGAATTCGTTGGATACGGTGGGGTTGTTGGCGAGAGGGGTGAAGGGGATAAGGGAGGTGGTTGTGGGGAGGGGGCTGTGGTCAGAGTGGGATCGGAGAGATCCAACAAGCTTGTCGGCTGAGGCGAGGAGGAGGTGTGCGGAGAAGAGGGAGGGGTATGCTGGTGAGAAGATAAAGGGGTTGGAGGGCGTGAGGTTTGGGCTGCCGCTGGAGTACAATATCGAGGAGCTAGAGCCCAGGATACGGGATGCCTGGGCGGCGGCGGCGGCGAGGTTGGAGGAGATGGGCGCGAAGGTTGTGCCGGTTTCGCTGCCGACGACGAGGCATGCGCTGTCGGCGTACTATGTTATTGCGCCGGCGGAGGCGTCATCGAACTTGGCAAAGTATGATGGTATTCGGTATGGTACGCGAGCAGAGGGGGAGAGTGATGCGGCGGAGGGCGGGGTTCTCTACGCTGCAAGTCGTGGGCAGGGGTTTGGCGAGGAGGTCAAGCGCCGAATACTACTCGGTTCGTACACGCTCAGCTCGGAGGCGATGGACAACTACTTCCTCAAAGCGCAGGCGGTGCGGCGGCTTGTGCGGCGGGACTTTGACCGAGTCTTTCGGCTGAATAATCCGCTACAGGATGAGCAGGAGACGTTCGACTTGAGCGAGATGTCAGATGATATCCCTATGGAGAGCAAGCTGGGGCCAGCTGAGGTGGACTTCTTGCTATGCCCGACGGCACCGACTATGGCGCCCAAGCTGGAGGACGTCACGGGCGGACAGGGGGTGCTGGATGCGTATATGAACGATGTGTTTACTGTGCCGGCGAGCCTGGCAGGACTGCCAGCCGTGAGTGTGCCGATGCCGGTCGAAGGAGAGGAAAGAACTGCTGGGCTACAGCTGATCGGGCAGTACTGGGACGATGCCAGGCTTCTTGGAGTGGCAGAGGCAGTGTCTAGTATTCTGAAAGGAACTAGGTGATATATATGCAGGAGAAGTCTCACGAGAGACCTGTGACAGATACTAGTAAGCGATGTAGACCACCGGTCTGAGAAAGAGCTACCACGTGCAAACAGGTATCGACATGTCGATGGAGAGCCATCCGCTGTATCGGTGTTGATCGACGCCAATAACGCAAAGCTTCGATTTATTTGATTCTTCGTGGCCTGGATCCGCGCGGTGTTCATCCACTTGGGGCATGGGCCTGGGTTTCCTTCTACGTTCTGCAGAACAATGCAGTTCCTATTTCTCTCTTCGAACCTGGCCAAGGAGCCACCGCAGAACCTTGCAACCGCATCGTGTCGTTGGGCGGCGTTGAGCACCATCCCACACAAAATAACACATGCAACAACTCCGTCCTCTGGAGCGCCAAATATCTATGTGTTAGCAAGTCCCCATGACACGATCATCACGCTGAATAATTCGTAAGCCCTATTTGTGCGACAAATAAAGACGACACACTGAGAATAAGGAAAAGGAGTTTATCTTACAGATTAAAGTGAGAAAGCGCTGTTGCGGCTGCTAAATTCGGCTGGCGCGTGTCGCCATTTTCAGCAACCTTGACAGTGGGGCAGTAGGTCACGGCGAGATACACGGTACTTTACACTCGTTAACCGCATGAGCTGCACGACGTCTTCTTATAAACTGGTTAAGAATGAGAAGGTATTGCGTGTCTAGCGAGCTGGGGCTGTGGAAGGCTGCTATCGAGACAGCCGACAAGGCTATGGCCATGGACTTCCTCGACTTCATCTGCAACACGTACATTATTACCTCACCAGACTCCTCGTGGGAGTACTTCCACCAATATAAGCAGCTGTACAGCAGTGTCTCTGGCCGCTACATGGACACGAATGGCAGCAAAGAGGGCCACAAGGCAAGTCGCTACATTATCTTTTTTCCGTGTTTAACACACTCTTTCTCATCCCTCACGCAATCACCCACTTCTTCTTCTTCTTACTCTCCGACCTTAGTCGCCGTCGAAAGGTTAACAGATACAGGTTTCTAGTAGCATAATGCTGTCTTAGTTCCCCGCTATAACCTCCAGTCACCCAGCGCAGATTGGAAGCCAGTACTTGGTATAGATGATCTACTAACTCTGCTTAATTCCCTTGAAGGCGTCCGTCCTCAAGTTTCCTATCTTCCGCGGCTTCGACGGTGCTGCCCCCTCTGATCACTGCGCGTTTCCCTATCACAAGCTGAGAGAAGACATTATGACGGCAGACGCTAGACTCCATAATGGGCTGGTAATATCTTATACAGGTTCTGAGCGCTGAATTCGTCCCATCTAGTAGTCCATGCGTCGATATCGGGCCAGTATCTTTGATGTGGTGTTCGTTCCGGGTGCAGTGCGGGTACTATCGATGGCGGGACATTCTCCACCCAGAGTGTCAAAGATGCACGCACGCCTTGGAAGGCATGTCGGGAAATTATCTTTGGTGTCTCAAGCAGGGTGGTACAATTCTTGGCCAGTGAGATGCCAGGGACAGTTAAAAACAGACTCGGATCCGGTGTTATAGATAAGGAGTGTGAACAGACGGTGCCTGGCAGGTATTTTAAACTGACCAGCTGCTGAGTTTGCAGTTCGCCAATCACGGCTAGAGTTGCAGACCGCTGGTTGGATAGGGGACCTGTGGAGGTTGTGACTGGATGTGTTGGGGTGGCAAATAAGGGTTTGACATACGGTGAGAACCGGAATCCGGTTCTCTGGGGTGTTCTGAGCACAGCGGCCGCTTGGGGCAAGCATCTACTCGAAACATGGAGTGTACGGGAGGATCGATGTAGCCAGAAACGGGGTCCAGGCGACGGCATTAGACTGTATTGACATCGGTCTGTTCCCATCTCAGATAATGCACGAACGACAAATCTCGAATGCTTGGGTCACAGGCCGTTCCACGCGACAAAAACGGATGGTCTAGGGTGCGGAATTCCAGCTGGCGGTCTGATCACGGTCGTCGTTACCGCTGTCACGCTGCCAATGGCGGTCTTTCGAAACGGTGCGGAGAGGTCACGACTCTAGAAGAACAGCCGGGATTGAGGCCAGGAGGGAAGCATTTTCCTAGCCAGTTCCAGGGACGCGGGTACCACACCGCACTCATTCCCAAATGGCGGCGCTGGTTCTGAAAGCTCTCTTCGGGGCCATAATGACCACAGCCACTACGTCAAGGAATTACCGAACACCTGACAAGATCATTACCATAGAAGCCTAGAACACCAGAAAGAAGTTTCCTATTACAATCTGTCTCTGGAAATTTGAAAACTCAGGCGCGAGGAACGGAAATGAACGAATTGGCATCGCCGAAGATAGATACACCCATCCCTCCCCCATAATAAATGACCAAATGAGACGCCGTATCCGAACAAGGTCAAGAACAAGGATTCGTCTGTGCAGGGGCTCCGGGATGAAAGTTGTATCCCTTCAACATGTTCGCCTCGTACGCAACAGGGTCATCAAGCCATTCCGAAAGCTTGTCGAGGGCGTAGAGATCCGCGGTCGCTAGGTGAAGAAAGCGGACAAGATGTTAGGCTAACAGATTGCTTGTTCACAAGGTGGAAGAGGGGGATGCGAAGAAGAAAAAGAAGAGCAAAAGGAGGTGGAAAAGGGAAGAACGAACGACGTACTTTCCGAGCGGTCGTTGGATGAATCAGGGAGGTACGAGTTCGGTTCCCAGCCCGGGGTGCCACGGCTGGTGCCCATCTTCCAGCCCAGCGGCCGACACGAGCCAAAGTCGATTAGAACGGGCAGCCCATCCACCACCACGATGTTGCTAGGGTTGATATCGTTGTGTGCCACGCCGACGACCGAATGCAGATGGTGAACAGCGGATCGCATGGCGGCCAAGAAACGGGCCTTGTCAACGGTGCCGCCCTGGTGTCTATATGCGTGCAGCTCTGAGCCCCGGGCGCAATCTAGGACGATGGCTGTCACAAAACCGCGCCTAACGCGGCACCCGTGGTACTTGATGATATTTGGGTGCGACGGATGCTGGGCGATGAGCTGCAGGACCTGGACCTCGTTGCGAAGCATGTTGATGGCGTCATCGCGGGGCTGGTGCCTCTCGTCCAACAGATGGCGGCATTGGCTAATGCTGACACGCTTCAGAAAGAGATGTTGTTGGGCTGACGTCGGCTCGGCTGCGACGGTGACCGGCCAGGAAAAGGGGAGCCGAGGGTAGATGTCCTCGTCCGCCATATCTCGAAGACCGGCTCGAACCTGCTCCACGCTGATGGCCCCTTCTTGGAGTGCCGCTTGGATCATGTCCAACGTGACAACACCATCCGGTGAAGGTTGGACATGAAAGTTCTCAGGCAAGCCTTGCGCCAAGTTGATGGAGCCAAGCTTTAGGTGGTCGTCATGGTCAAACCAGTAGAATGAGATGTAGCTCTTCTCCACCATCTCCATGGCCCCTGTGTTCGAGTCTTGCACGTACTCACGGGAGTGGCACGGCTCGAAGATGAGTGATGGAACAACGTCGGTAGGATTTTGCTCCGCCATCATGTAATGGGGGCTTGGGGGCAAAGGACGAGGCCGAGAAAAGATGAGAGGGGTTGCCAAGTTGGGTGTGGGAAGGGACGTTGCTGATGAGAGAGGTTGAGGAGAAAAGAGGAAGCCAGGTTGAGGTTGGGAAGTTGGTCGCTGATTAGAGGCCGAGGAGACAGGATGAGAGAGGTGTAAGTTGAGGTTGGGCAGTTGGCCGCTGGGGGAAGAAAGCCCTTCGTCTCTTTACACCGCATGCGGCCATGGCGTATTCTGGCTACCTTTGCGAAGATCACCTGATGTCCTTACTTAGATAGCATATCACTTTTCATCTACTTTTTCTTCTCAGATAACACATCACTTTTCAGGTCCTTATCCGAGGTGATGATCTCCTTTTCGTTCCTAGCTGTCGCGTTGCAAGGAGCAGGGTCTGGCCGACATCGCGAGCTCAAGGAAAGCCGTGTTGCTGTGTACTGAGACAGTCCATGACATAAAGGTATATCAGTTAGGCCAGCTCAATGCCATTCCTTCACTGAACATTCCCACCTTCATTGACCGCACCCCAAAGCACGCTTGCCTCCCTGCCTGTTTACTTACTTGCCAACCAACCCCGAACTCCAACTTATTCATTTTGTTTTCTTCATTCGCACCGTCCACAACTTGCTTTCGAAGCTCAGTTTGTCGTCTTTTGCGTCCGGTCCTCAGCATACATCAACATGTGCAGCCTTGCCCCTCTCCCTCCACTCAAGTTGATGATGCTAACAAAAAAATGTAGGTGTACCCAGAACCTCACCGGGAATAGCAGGACGACGTCTAATGGACGCATCGTCGCAATTTGGAAGACAGTCAAAGTCGATTGCATGATGAAGCACTGTAGGATGTCCATGGCGTACGAGCCGGGCCAGGGTGGAGACAGCAAGAAGGGCGGTGGAGACAGCACGAACGGCAGCGAACATACGAGTGTTGCAAGTGGATCTAAGTGACCTGGAAGCTCACCCACTTTGGAGACTTGATGTTGCGGGACGGCTGAAAATGCAAACTGTTGTCACCATTATGCCTTTGTAGTGTGAGCACACTTTGGTGACAAAGAGGCCGAGTGACATGTGCATAGGAACGCGAGGGGGCGTTTTGCCAATCCCGCTTGCCCCGCGTCGACAACATGTCATGTGACCCCAATCCCCCGGCACCGAAGCCGTAAGATGGAATCCATCTGCCGTGGAACGGCTGCATTCCCTTGCGCATCCCGCGTCAACGCGTGAGATGGGAACGGAAACTGCCGCGAAACGGTTGCATTAGCTGCCCGGATCTCCCCTTTGGAACCCCAGCGCTGAGGCTCTGCCCCCTCTCATCGTGATGGGCGGTGATTGGTTGGCCTGCGGGCGCATCACCCAGAGTGGGGGGATAGGCGACGCTAGCTGCAGCCGATCCTACACTGGGGCGTGGATGGGATGTGGAACTCCGCTGTGATTCCCTGGTGGCGGACCAAAACATACAAGACGGGCCAGAGCCAAACGAGTCGCACGCCGTCGGCAAGGCGAAACGGACATGACCTAAGCCAAGGAAAATGCTACCCAAAAAATCGACCCCAATCGCGAGGGAAACTGTCGTTGTCGGATCTTCTCCATGCTCTCGGTACCCCCAGGAGGGTCGGCTGCTCATCATAACCACGAACCAACTGGACCATCTTGGACTGGGCACTCATCCGGGCTGGCCATGTGGACAAGAAAATGGGACTTTCCGATGCGGACAAGGGTGATATCCGGCTCTTCTGCATAATCTTCGAGAAAGCGGAAGGCGGCATCCCCAAGCCGAAGAACTGGCAGAAGACGACAAGATGGGGGAATGATTGCGTGTGAGTTTTCGAGCGAGATACCGGAACGGGAGTTCTCACCGACCGAAATACAATCTGATAACAGATGCAGGCTCGTGTAGCAGCGGAGGGCAAGGCACTTCCAATGCAGCTAAAGATTTTTCCTTGGTTCCCTCCCCCCCTTTTTTTTCTTTTTTTTTACTTTTCCGCCTTCTTTTCCATCCCCTGCCACTCTTCTAGCAACGCGGTCAGGTCGTCTTCGATATCTCGGCCGAGCAGACCGAGTAAAGGAAAGTGGAGCAGCAGGCACCGCCCAAGGCGGTAAACGGGTCATACGCGCAGCGCATGTACAGCGAACCAGCAGCTTGCTCGTAGATGGCCATGATTTCGCGATCCTCGGGGCAGTCGGGCATGACACCGGCAGCGCGCTCGTCTCGGCCAGCCCCCCACAGCCACTCTGGCGGTACCGCGTATGGAGCGGCCTGATGTCGACGCTCCAGGCACGGACGAGGCTGATCTCGTCAAGGGCGCGGCTGGCCTCGTCGCGGCACTGCTTGGCGAGCATGTTGACGAGGAGCGTGAGCATTGGGACAGGCGCAGCTGTGAGGCGGGCGCTGTCGTAGGGGGTGGCGTTGGCCAGGTGTGCTGTGGCGAGGCGGTACGTCTCGCCGCCGGGATCTGGTCATCCATCACTAATTCGTCCATCAACGCCAACAATCCATTCGTAAAGGGTTGTCATTACGGTTTGCTCAAGTTACCGTCTCAACCCCGAACAGCACGCTACTCGTCCTCGCCCTCACGTCTCTCGCTCGCTGGCCTAGAGTAGTTAGTACTTTATTCGTATTGAGGCAACCGGGCAACGAATTCAGTGTCAAGTACACGTAACTTATCATAAAACTGTTTACCATTTCATTATGTCATCACAGCTACTAGTAAGAATCAAGAATATGCCTATATACACGCTTACAATCGCATCCTGTGATCCAAAATACACTGTTAAATAATATTCATCAAAGTCACTACCCCAAGCCCGCCATTGCATCCACCAGCTTCTCGTTCACCGAGAGGCCCATCTCCGGCTCAGCCTCGTCCATCTCATTCTCATTAAAGGCATGCAATGTGGCCGTTCCAGCATTCAGATCCGGGCCATTCCACGCCGAAGCTTTGGCGAGCATGAAAGTTAGCTCACAACCTCCAAGGAATAAGACAAAAAGAGGATACGACAGCACTTACCAACCAACAACGGCGCGTTAGGATGCCATCCCACGTCCCTCACCAGTGTCTCCCACTCCTGCCCGCCCCAGTGATGCACCCGATACCTCCGCCCCGGCGGTCTCACACCAGGTCTCACGTTCTCCGTCACCTCCTTCACATTGATCTTCGCCACCAGCGTCGCATCCAGATTCCACACGTACACGAAGCCGTCATAACTCCCCGAATACACATACCGCGAGTTGGTACTCCCCGGCGGCGAGAAGTGGCACCGAATCAATGTGCGCTGTACCTTGTGGCCACGGAAGGTGACAAGTGAATTATCATGGGGATGGCGGAACCACTGCTCCTCGTCGTAGTCCTCCCACCGGTACTCGTAGTTATGACCACGAATGGCGCGCATAGGGTCTAGCTCCTCAAAGCGCGCGGTTGTCATGGCCATGCGCAAGTCCCAGAGCTTCATGGACTGGTCCTTGCCGTTGCTGAGGATGTAGCGCCCGTCGCCTTTGCTGTCGATGTACGTCAGGCCTTCGATGTGGCCGACGAATGCGCCGGCCTCGCGCCCGTCGCCGAGACTGCGCGTGTCCCAGACCTTGATGGTGCAGTCATCGGACCCGGAGTAGAGGATGTGCGGGGAGAGCTTGTCGGCGAAGCACACGGCGTTCACGTCTTCGGTGTGGCCGACCACGTGGTGCAGGGATTGGCGGCGCTCGATGTCGTAGACTACGATTGAGTGCGCGCCTGTGCCAGCGACGAGGTTGCGGCCGTCGCTGGAGAAACGGACGGAGAAGATGGGAAAGGCGCCGCGATAGGTGTTGTAGAGCTGGACTTGGTCCCCGAGATCGAGGGTATAGGGGTCGCCTGTGTCGTTTGGGTCTGTCGGGGCGAGACAGACGTTGCTCTGGAGGGAGGTGTAGGCCAGCCATTTGTTGTCTGGGCTGAGGGCGGCATCTGTCATGGTCCACTGGCCGAAAGGGTATGTCACGGTTTTGTAGTGCTTCCAGTTGTAGGGGCGTGAGGTGTCGTACATGCGGACTTTGAAGTCCTTGACGCAGGCGTAGAAGAAGTTGCCATCGTCGGAGAACTGGCCGCAGCATACTGGGTCGTCGTAGTGGATGATCATCTCGGGCCTGGTGGTTGGTATCATTTGCTGGGCCATGAGCTGCTTGTTGGCCTTTCTCCGAGCGCCGTCGCCCAGTCCCAGCTCCCGATCGAGGATCCTCCGGGCGAGCCTCTTGCGGTCTGGCTCTCGCGTGTCGAATGCGCCAAAGATGCCCGATTCCATTAGCTTCCGGCCTTCGTCGCTGGGGACCTTGGGGAACCGGTTGGGATCTGCTGGGTGTCTTCGGCGGCGAGACGACCAGCCAACGAACTCATCGTCGTCGAATATCACCTGGCCGAGGTCATGGCCGCGCAGCAAGGCTAGAAGCTGTCTGTGGGTGAGAAAGTTCGGACCACCCGCCCCCGTTCCTGTGAATCAAGTTAGTCGCAGGTTACGGTCAATGAGTTGAGGACATAGCAGAACTCACCGCCACTTATCAGCCTTAGTATCCTGCGCTGCAGCGTCTGTTCCGCCTCGTCTACCTCCTCCCCTTCTTCCTCGCCGTCACCAGCACCACCCTGGTTGGCCATCTCAGCCTCGAGGACAAATTCCAGCTCAACATCGCCCCCATCGGCATCTGACAGCGCACGGTCAGCACCGACAACGTGAGACCGGAGCAGCAGGGAGCAAGACACACATACCCGTATACTCCTCGCCGTCGTCGTCTTCTCCATCTTCTACATAGTCCCCATCTTCCTCATCTTCTTCATCCTCGTCGTCATGTATCGCCTCAAACCACGCCCCGGGAACATGCTGCTCATGAGAGCTCCCGTAGGCCTCACTGTCGTGGTCCTCGGGCTCTGGTTGCGGTTGATTGGTGCTCATGATTTAATGGTATGTTTGTGTGCTGTAAAGTCTGTGACGATGCTGTGTGACGTTGCGGAATTCCGTCCGAGACGGCGATGTCGGCCGAGATCCCGCCTGTTCCGCCGGATAAGGTAAGCAGATCGGTTTATTGAGCCCCGGCCTGCTGTAGCTCGTATGAGGCTGGTGTGGTTTCAGATTATGGGGGTGCAAGCAGATGCAGTGAGGGATAAGCTAATAGTGAGCCAGAGAGATGGAAAATATGTAATATTATGTCTTTGTCGTTGGGCGTATGAGCTACTAATTACGCTGAGATCTGGGGTGACGACATGCCCAGTGCAAATCATGAGGAGCTCCGAGAGTTACGGATTGCGGGGTCTTTTGGTGCGGACTTTAGATCGGAGTTAGACCAAGTCACAAGAAGTGCAGTGGCAGCTTCGGACGACAAAGACATCAATCGCCCATTTTGTTTGGTCGATTTAGTCCCTATTCAATCCTATTTTACAGAAGGCCGTATATGTGTACATTCGATAGATATGAGACCCCAGGCTCAAGGCTGGTCGCCAGACCCTCCTAGGCCCACTCACTGCCGCTTTTCCCGCTTCAACAACAACGGTTTGTCAGCCCCAAACACCCCAAGGAAATACGCACTCCTCGTCACGAACAGAAACCCCTATGTCCCCGTGTCAGCTGTTTAATTCACACTCATAAGGCACTTTACGGAAGTGACCAACAGTAGCGCCGATGTTTCCCCATGCCATATTGTTCCACGTTCCCGGGGCCATGGTGGTCTCATACCCAAGCCCAACCGCCGTAATAGCAATGTGACTGATGTCAGCGATCCACAGTGCAACGAGGTAGTTCCGCACAACCCTGATCTCGCTGGTAGAATAGAGTACGGCAACACCAAGGAGGAAGGCAAGGAAGTAGCAGTTTCCTAGCTGCTGAGCCGCCAGCTGGGCTTGGGCTGTTGAGCTGACGGGGACGGGCGATGCTATTTGCTCTGAGATGAACCAGTCTGGGGTGAAAATAGCGGGAATCGCGCCTGCAAGAAGTGAGATGGGTTCGAATATGGTAAAGACGACGCGGGGGAACGCGGGGAGTTGTGACGCCATTCTGGGGGATGGGAGAAGTGACGGCGGAATTGGGATTGTCAATTGAGCTGGGTGCAGTCACGCTTATGAAGAGCATGCCTTCCAGTCAGTGTATTGTAGTGCGATGCTACCATGAGGTACGGGAAACGCGAAGACGGTTGGGAATACCGTCCCGGCTCACCTTGAATGGTGCCACTTGCCGCCAGCTGTGATCGCTTGCCAGTTTCCAATCATGTGGGTCAGCAACGAACCCGCCTAAAATTCGCACTTGCGCACGAGCCATCCCAAGCATGCGCCAACCGCGAACCTGCCGAAAATTCGCACTGGTGCACAGACCACCCCAGAAACCTACTTAATGGCCTCTTTTCCTCCTGGCTCCTCTCCCGAGTTCTGGTTCTGCATCTAAGTGCAGAGGTTTTACGTATATCAGTGAGGATTCGTCCGAGATTACGTTTTTGCTAGTTGAAAACTACACCCTGACCGCTCCCAGTTGGCCTAGGCTGGCTGGGGAATTTTTGGAACCAAACCTACCCTTCTTTCTCTTCATTTCCATCGTCCCGTTCGCGGGGCGAGGCGAAGAAGATTTTTCGCGATCTGGTGGGAGTGCTGGCGACGCGACACTCGACGGCTGTTGTAGTTTTTCCTTGGACCATCACATGTACGGCACCTGTTTGTCTATCACTGGGTTGGTTCATTGACTCCTCGGCCTGCTCGCGCAGGCAGGGCTCTCCAATCCAGGACAAAGAACGCGCTTGCCATTTCGCAGCTTTCGTTCAATGTGCTTTCGCCACGACGCTGAGGTTACACGGCTGCCTACTAATTTGTCGGCCACAACCACTCGGCGACATCACATTTCGGCAATAAATGATGCAGATATTGAATCTTAGTTTGTATCATCAAAAGTACATTCACTTCGCCACCGGGTATCTCCCAGGACTCCATTTTCCACCCGATCATGCAGTGTCCAAAACAATCACCTCGGCCTCGACTTCACCAACGCTCTCGACCGAGAGCTTGTCGCCGGCTCTAACGTTGTCCACAAATGCACCATCTCCCTCCTCCAACACCGCATCGTCCCTCCCATCCAGTCTCACCCTCGATTTCCCGTTCTTAGTCATGGGCAAGTGGATATAAACCTTTCTCTTCGTCGCCTCGGTGACCTTAGCACCAACATTCCACTCAAACACGCCCCCTTCCCTAATAATCCCGGCCGCCATCACAAAGTCCGCATGAATCGGGATAGACTCCGGTACCATCGGCTCTGCGGCTGTCTCCTGCTCGGCGCTCGCCTCAACACCGCCCTTCAACGGGCTCAGAATCGTCACAAACCCCTTCCTCTTCTCCTCGTCCGAAAAATGCCGCGTGTGGTAGCGAGGCTTAAGCCCCTTCTTCCAGGGCAGCGCCCAGATCTGCAGGAAGTGAACCGTGTCCTTCGCGTGCTCGTTGAATTCGGAATGGGCAATTCCCGTTCCCCCAGTAGTGAACTGCACGTCGCCACGGTGCATCCGGAAGAAACGGTCGCTTTGGCCGCCTTCGGCGCCCTTTTTGAGCATGGAGTCTCGGTGGGTGAGTTCTCCGCTAAGGATGTAGCTGAAGATCTCGAAGTTGGAGTGCGGGTGGGTCGGGAAGCCGGAGTTGGCGCGGACGCGGTCTTCGTTGAGCACGCGGAGGGAGCCGTAGGAGTTGAAGGCAGGGCTGTACCACGAGGCGAACGAGAATGAGTGGTATGTGTTGAGCCAGCCGTGGTCGGCGTGTCCGCGTGCTGAGGAGCGGTGGGGGGTGATTTTTGCTTGGTGGAGGAGGGGTTTCGCCATGGTTGAGATTGTATTCTTGAACATGGACGAGGGAGGTGGTAAGGGTGTAGATGCCAAGGCTGGGTTTGAGCTGGCTGTCGTCGTGGTTAAGGGCGCGGCTTTCGAGAGCAGAGTGCTGATGTTACGAGTGCTGCTTTGGAAGAAGGACTTGAGTGAGGCCGAGTTGTTGGTGTAGAGGATGGAAATTAGAACGATTAAGATGGACAAGGTGAGAGCGAAGCGCTTCATATATAGACGTGAGATGGCTTCTCGAGAGAGGTCGAGAAGCAACTGGTGGGCAATTGGAAGTGATAACGAGATTATTGGGTAAGCACGTCTAATGCTGTTTTTAAAGGGGAGCACTATTCGTTTTGATCACGACAGGGAATCTGTGTAAATGCTTAGGAATCGCCGCTTCTCTATCTCCTAAAAGTTGTCATACCTGTCAGCGATGTGTAATGTAATCCATGTGTTACTGCCAAGGCTTCCGTTTTCTAAGTAGTTTGCCATTATCATTGACCACCACACCCATAGTTCACGAGCTTTTCGGCGCCATCGGCCGCCCACCGCAGCCATCACATTCCAGGAACCCATGTATCCCCAAAATGTGACGAACTATGCAGCCCGCGCTGCCGCATCTGGTGGCGGATGACTGGGCATTAGAACACAATTGGAATCATCTGTTTTGCTGTAAAATTGGCCGAGTTCTTGATGGTTGAAGTGGTGGGGTGGTGTTTGTGTGTACCGTTTAATTTGTCATGATGGAGGATAGAGTTCAACTGGAGCGCTCGACCCTCCTGAGCCGATATCGCTGTGGGGCACCCACCACAAATCGGGCTCATCAGAGGGTCGAGCGCGTCACCCTCGTTCCTTCTCGGCAGGTGGGGCGGTGGGGGAAAGCATGCGGTTTCGGACGAACAAAGCCGTCCCCGACTTCGCTCTGCTATATATCTTGTCGAATTTATTCTTTAATTCCCTTACGTGCTTTTCCAATCACTCATTCTCGTGCTTCGTCACATACAACGGACCCCCCCCCTGGACGAACTCCGTCGGACAAGTATTGCAACCATGGCGGAACACAACATTGTTGTTTTTGCGGGCGACCACTGTGGCCCAGAGGTGACTGACTCCCCCCCGAGCTTTCCCACCCTTGACTCTAGACGGAGAGAGGCTAACTTTGGTTATTTGACAGGTTATTGCTGAGGCAATTAAGGTACGAATCCGGTATTTGCGACCTGCAGTTGAGCACGTCTGACGCAGGATTCAGGTTATCAAGGCGGTTGAGGAGCTGAGCCCGACTGCTGGCAAATTCAATTTGGAGGACCACCTGCTCGGAGGGGTAAGTCGTCCCCCGACGACGGATCACACGGGACCAAAGACATCCACGAGAGAAGTCTCTTGCTGACCTCGGCGTTTCTCCCCAGTGCTCCATCGACCAGACCGGCGTCCCCCTCACAGACAAGGCCCTCGCCGCAGCCAAAGCCGCCGACGCTGTGCTCCTCGGCGCCGTTGGCGGCCCTGAATGGGGCGCCGGCGCCGTCCGCCCGGAGCAGGGCCTCCTAAAGCTACGCAGTGAGATGTGCGCCTATGGAAACCTCCGTCCCTGTTTCTTCCCATCCGACGCCCTTGTTGAATCCTCCCCCTTAAAGGCGTCTGTCTGCCGCGGCATCGACATGATGTTAGTCCGGGAGTTAACCTCAGGCCTGTATTTCGGAGAGCGAAAAGAGTACGATGGAGTTGATGCGTTCGACACTACTGTTTATACGAAACCAGAAATCGAGCGTATCGCGCGGCTGGGCGGTTACCTAGCCAGGACTAGGGGAGACTCGCGGGTTATCTCGCTAGATAAGGCAAACGTGCTGGCGACAAGCAGACTCTGGCGTTGTGTGGTTGAGGAGGTTTATAAAAACGAGTTCCCTGATCTGAAGGTTGAGCATCAGCTTATTGACAGCGCGGCCATGATCATGGTCAAGAACCCGACGCAGCTGAATGGCGTTATAATAGCGCCCAACTTGGCAGGTGAGCGAGGCCCCTCGTCCACCTCGAAGGCGGTTCAACTGATGAGTTTTTAGGGGATATTCTCAGCGACGAGGCGAGCGCTATAGCTGGAAGCATAGGGCTCCTCCCGAGCGCCAGTCTCTGCGGGATTCCGGGCTCTGCAGTGCCTTCTATCTGTGAACCGATTCATGGTGAGACTCCTATCTTCCACTCGAGCCCTCACGTAGACATCAGTCGCTAACGCAGATGACAGGTAGCGCGCCGGACATATCAGGGAAAGGGATTGTTGTGCGTTAAGACCCGTTCGGGCGATTCCTATTCATTCGCTGCAAGTACAGAGCTGACATCATTTCCAGAATCCCATTGGCACCATCCTTTCCGTGGCCATGATGTTCCGGTACTCTCTGAATCTCGCCCACGAGGCTAAAATCGTCGAGGAAGCGGTCCGCGCTGCCATCGACGCCGGGCTAAGAACCAAGGACATGGGCGGCAGCACGGGCACCGCAGAAGCAGGAGATGCCATCGTTGCTGAGCTGGTCAAGATTCTCAAGGCATGAGATATCCCACGCTTTAAGGAGAAGAAAGGGGGCCCGGCAGATCTTCGGCAGCCGAAGTTCTGGTAAAATCTCTGCGTAGCAAACCGCCCGTTGATAGCTTTCCCTTCCTTCCTCAATCGAACCTTTTTGTGCAAAAGGCAGTATCCGAGCGTGATGCCAGACTGGCCCGTTACAGGGGGTTTGTAACATCGACCTCGATTTTTAACATAGCGGACTCAGACTAGCATTTTATGTTAGTAGTGTGGCGCGCAGCGCCGCAAGCCAATACAAAAAGCTATGTCTGAGCTCCTGAGATACCGTATAATCTCAGTAAACACGGTTTTCCGCGATTAGGCAAGACGGCCCCCACACACACTTGAGGAGTAGACTTTCTTTGGGAGCCCACAGCGGCCCCGACTTGGTGGATTCGGAGGAATTTGGTTGGATGTGATGGAGTCAGGTGGAGGAGGATAATACTTTTGGATGACAAAGAAAGTTTGTGGGGCAGGTTCAGCGGCGCTCTGGTTCGCTGGGGCTTGAGAGTAAAACCGTGTTTCGTGAGATTATATGGTAAGCCGAGCAGGCGTGCCACACGGTGTGCACATTCAGCGTATTGTACGTGTGCAGTGGACTTTCGAGGGGTACAAATACCCCGCTAAAAATGTACCTATCGAGGGTGTTTTGGGGTGCCGATATTAGTGGGTCCAAACCCTCCCAAAACGGCACTCACGATGTAATTCCATTCCCTGCACCCCGCACACTCCACATACCTCATCATGTTACGCTAACATCAGCACCGCGCATCGCGGGGTATTGGAACCACTCCCTTGTCGGCATTTGCCGGCCGCACAGAGACGACGACCACAAGTTGTGCGCCGAAAGTTTGACGCGCTCGCGCTGTCTGCGTATTGCGTGCACATGGTCCCTCCATCGGATCGGAGGGTTTACATGGTCGGTACATCCAAGTTGGACCAGACATACGCCCCTCCCGACGACTTTACACCACGGTCTCGCAGCCGAGGACGAACTTCTAGCCAATGGTTGATTAGCGCTATAACAGCTTCTTTGGGCATCAACAGCTGTGAAGGCCGAATGTGCCAGCCGCGGTCGGCGCGTTCTGCCTCTTGTCTTTTGGTGTGCAGGAAAAGCTCATGTTTTTGCCATCCTGGGCGCCAATTCTGACTGGCCTCGACCCGCTCTTTTCGGCACCCTCAACCACCCTCCAGAGGTATCCAGAGCTCGGGCCACCGAGTACCTACCAAAGTCTCTTCACAGCTCAGGAACTCCAGCGTGAGTATCTGTGTCGCTGTTTGGAGTGCCGTTTTGGCAGTCTTGGACCCGCCAAGCCCGCCAATCTCGACATCCCAAAACATCCTCGGTAAGTACATTTTTGGCGGGGCATTTGTACCTCTCGAAGTGCGACTGCACATGCAACAGTACATCAAGCGCGCTCCAGGATCCAGGACTCCGGGCAGCCAGAGCAGAGAAGCAAGAACGGCAAAAATAGGTATTTATGTCGGCCAGCCGCCGTGCCCCTACATTGGGCAGGCATGCTCCATAGCTTCCTGACGTATTTATCGCGAGAGTGGTACCTCGATCAGAGACGGTACAGATTTTATTCAGGAATGCAACACTGCAGCGGAGCCTACAAGTTTGGTCCCTTATTTCTGGGTACTTCTACAAGTACATACGGGAGCCAATGGGCTTGGACCCCGCTAAAGGCACCGGAAGCCCCGCCTTTTACCAGTGAGGAACTTCAGCATTACTGGGATCGAGGAAACAAGCAACGTCCTATTTAACCAAGACACTCCGACAACACGAAGGTAAATATAGTTAACGGCTAACGACGATGGGCCGCTTTCTGTGCATCCCTGCCAAACGCACCAGTCTGGAAGCCCCTTTTGCTTACGCTGTGGTGGGCTTCCCGGATCACGTGACCGGGCGACTGACACATGAACGTATGTGGCAACCATACACAGTACTCCCTGCACAGCCACCAACATTCGTCTAGTAGCGTTGTCGAGCCGCCAATAAGGCGGAGCGTTCGCTCAGAAATTCGCCCAGAACCAGGCGGAATGCTCTGATTCCCGCGTTGGTTCACTTGGGTCAGCTTCAGCGAGTCGCCCGCCCGCTTGAGGGAGGTTGAAGAAAAAGGGCGCTCGGTCATAACAGCTTCTATTCACCGGTTCTTTTCATCCATCTCTGCTCTTCATGGAGCGTGGGCCTATTCAGGACGGCGTCATTCGGAGGATCACCCGGTCACTAAGCCTTGTCACCTCAGCGCCCATGCCAGGGCCTCCAAAATTCCGTTTCTCAACTGAGGATCTCCGGGAATTACACAACCCAAAAAACATCAGGGCTTTCCTGGAGGCCGGCGGCGTCCGCGGCCTCGTGTCGGGACTCAAAACAGATCGGACAGACGGCATCGGAGCCGTCGCGACCCCGACAGACCAGCCTCTCCGGCATACCTCGTCACAACTCAGAACGGGAGCGCCCAGCGCGACTTCAGCCTCCGATTTGGACGGCTCATCGCGCTCGTCTACCGTAGACGTATCGAGTAGAGCGAGCACTGCGGCCGCCATCGACCCGGGCCTCGTCGCCGAGAGACGCGCCATCTTCGGCTCCAACACTCTCCCCACGAGGAAGCCGCCGCACCTACTCCAGCTGCTCTGGAATGCCTATAATGACCGGGTCCTGTTCCTCCTGACGGCCGCGGCGCTGGTATCGCTGGCCATCGGACTGTACCAGTCTTTCACCTCGGACCACGGCCCCGGCAACCCGCCCATAGAGTGGGTGAGCGGAGCGGCCATCTTGATAGCGATCAGCATAATCGTGCTGGTAAGCACGATCAACGACTGGGAGAAATGGCGCCAGTTCCGAATGCTCAACCAGAAGCAGTTAGAGCGCGACGTGAGAGTGATCCGGTCCGGCTACGCGAGCCTATTGCCGAGAGACGAGGTTGTCGTGGGAGACGTGGTCCGGCTGGAATCCGGCGACGTGGTCCCAGCCGATGGCATCTTCATCGACGGCTACAACATCGCCTGCGATGAGTCAAACGCTACCGGACAGTCGGGCTTGGTCCGCAAGACACCCGGAGACGAGGTCTACGACGAATTGAAGCGCCGAGGCCAGCCCATCAGCTCCGAACCGCAGCCAGGTCTCGACCCTTTTATGCTCTCGGGAACTAGAGTCCTAGAAGGAGTGGGTTCGTTCTTGGTCACATGCACGGGCAACAAGTCGACGTACGGGAAGCTGCTTAGCTCGCTGAAGTACGAGGAGGACCCGACGCCCTTGCAACGCAGACTCAGCGTGCTGGCTCAGCAGATGGTGTACGTGGGCGGTGCCGTGTCTATTTTGTTATTCATCGCTCTGCTGATCATCTTCTGCGTGGGACTCTCCAACGACACCCGCTCGCCCACCGAGAGGGGCCAGGCGTTCGTGGGCATCGTCATCACCTGCCTCACGGTCCTGGTTATCGCCATGCCCGAAGGCGTACCTCTGGCGGCAACGCTCTCCCTGGCGTACGGCACCACCCGGATGGTGAAGGAGCATAACTTGGTCCGCCAGTTGAAGGGCTGTGAGACGATGGGCAACGTAACGAGCATCTGTTCAGACATCGTCGGCACCCTGACGCAGAACAAAGTGACCGTCGTCTCTGCCATGGTCGGCAGCAACATCAAGTTTCATGACCAGCCCATCCCTGCTGATGCTGCGGGCGATGCAGCATCCCATACCCCGGCGCAGTTTGTGTCCCGCCTCGCAGCGGATGTTCAGAGGGACCTCCGGGAATCCATCGCCCTGAACACGACAGCTTTCGAAGGGGAACGTGGCAGCAGCTTCGTCGGCGCGCACACCGAGGTTGCATTCCTTACCTTTGCAAGGGAGCACCTGCACATGGGGCCGCTACGGCTCGAGAAGGACAGCGCAGATGTGGTCCAGCTGATCCCGTTCAGCCCCACTCGGCAGTGCATGGCCGCGGTCGTCAAGCGTCCATCTTCGGCTCTCCCATTCCGTGTTTTCGTAAAGGGAGCCTCGGAATTCCTCCTTTCGAAGTGCACGCGCATCGTTCTAGACCCAAGGTTAGACGCCGCCGACGGCGCGCTGACAGCTCACGACCGGAAGGCCGTACTAGACGCCATCGGTGCCTTTACCGGCAGAGGCCTACAGACGGTCAGCCTCGTCTACCGGGACTTGCCGTGGTTCGAACGAGACTCAGAGTCGGCTGATCCTGACCCGCAGGCCGCGCTGGACCACCTCCTCCAGGAAATGACTTTCTTGTCCGTCTTCGGGATGCACGACCCGGTGCGGCTCGGTCTGCGAGAGTCGGTCAAGCAATGCCATGAGGCTGGCGTCGCCGTCCGCATCGTGACGGGCGACAACCTGCTAACGGCCAAAATTATAACCGAGCAGTGCGGCATATATTCCCCGGACGGCGACGACCTGGCAATGGAGGGCGCCGATTTCCGCGCGCTCGATGACGAGCAGCTGAGGGACCGAGTCCCCCGACTCAAGGTCCTCGCGGGATGCAGCCCGCAGGACAAGGAGTGGCTCGTTGAGCAGCTGAAGCGCAGGAAGGAGATCGTCGCCGTTACCGGGTACAGCACCAGCGACGTCCCCGCCATGGTAGCGGCCGACGTCAGCCTGTCCATCGGTAGCGCCAACGGAACCGAGGTTGCTCGACAGGCCTCATCCATCATCTTAATGCAAGGCGACTTCACCAGCATCGTCAGGTGCATCACGTGGGGGAGGGCGGTAAATTCCTCGGTCAAGAAGTTTCTACTAGTAAGAGAAGTCATCCCCCCCTTTTGGCCAATGGGCCTCGATCACAGCTTTAGTAACCAGGTACGTAGTTCCAAATATCGATTACCATCACCGTAGCCTTCATCGCCGTCGTCTCGGCCGTCTCAAATCCAGACGGAAACTCCGTCCTCACACCCGTGCAACTCATGTGGGTCAACCTCTTCCAGGACACGGGGTCTCTCGCATTGTCGACCGACCGCCCCCAACCTCGAGGTTTGAGGCGTCAGCCTGAGCCTCGAAACGCAGCCCTCATTTCCATCACTATGTGGAAGATAGTCATCGGGCTGTCGGTCTACCAGATAGTCGTCACCTATATCCTGTATTTCGTCGGCCCAAAGATATTCCCGTCCCAGACCGATGCCGATCTGCAGCAGCTCAGTACCCTTGTTTTCAACGCCTACGTGTGGATGCAGATTTTCACTATCCTTAAGTGCGTAGTCTCACCCAACACATGCCTTAGTTTGAAGTACCTGTGTTTGCTGACGTTGGCCTCGCAGCTGTCGGCAATTCGACAACACTCTCAACATATTCGAGGGGATGTTTAGCAACTGGTTGTTCCTGGCATTCACCTCGACCATGATAGGAGTGCAGGTACTCATTATCTTCGTCGGAGGCGAGGCGTTTCCGGCCACCCCTCTGACAGGGGTCCAGTGGGCGACCTCGCTCGTCCTCGGGCTGCTCGTGCTGCCCGTAGGCGCCCTCCTGCGCTGCATACCCGACCGGGCCATTGAGAGGGCTGTCGCCACCATCGTAGCCCCTCTACGACGACTGCGACGAAAGTGAGAAGATCTTGTATAAAGTACTAGATACCCTACATGGCGTCATGAGATTTGACAATTTAAAGCACTGCACTCGAGACGGTTCGGGGATGACCGAACCCCAGCAGGCGCCCCAACTAGTGGGTGTGCGCTGAGCACCTGTGTGTGCCGCTTTCATGGGCCACCACCATTGCAGATAGCCTTGACGAGCCTCACCGGAACGCTACCCGCTTCGGCATATGTAGCACCATTCCTCAGCAAGGCTCTACACTGTCGAGCGTGACAACGCGAAGGTCGAAGCAGCACTAGAGGATTTCCCCTATAGACGCTAACGCGCCCGTGGACCCCACGTTACATCGAAGGGTCGGGCTCGCTCCGCCAGCCTTGTATGCCAGGCCCGAGTGTGCGCGGCGGAAAACGAGACGAGGCCATGGACATTCCAATATCTTCCAGGGCATTACAGGAAACTGCATGTCTCTTACAGCCCAAAGCGGGATTGCTGCGCGCCTAGTTCCCATCCCCCCTTCCCCCTCTTTCTTCCACTGGACGGGAAACCCCGGCTTTCGCAAGGGAACACCCCGCTTCGCGCCTCGATGTGCTGCTTTTGCAGCGAAAGCGGTCCGCCCAGCACATCAATCCCCCAACGACTCACGGACTGGCGCGGGATGGGCCACAGCTGCCGGCTTTACTCCGTAGCACAAAAAAACTGGCCATTCAGCTCTCTACACGAAGTCAACCCATAACCAATCACTTTCACGGGCGGTGGCCACCCCAGTTGAGATACATCAGTGTCATTCAGCTCTCTGCACGAGGTCTGCCCATAACCAATCACTTTCACGGCGGTGGCCACCCCAGTTGAGATTCATTAGTCCCTGGCAGCCCTCCGGCATGCCACCTCGCTGAACAAGTTCCCCCGAAGTAATGTCTCAAAGTGGTGCGCCGCATCGTGTGAAGGCAGTTGCCTCGCACCCCTCCACGATATGGGACCGTAGGTCGAGAGGAGACGAGGAGTAATTCAGACCACAATATACCCCTGCCAAGGTGTTTTTTTCAGCCCCAGTAGTAGGGATCAGAGCTCTTCTCCAGCCCGGACTTCAATGCTCTCCTCTGCCAGCGCTCTCTTTCTTCCATTCCTCCCCTCTAACGTGTTGTTTTGAATACGAACCATTCTCGCTCTACTTCTCATCTCAGCGTAGCTCTGTCCCCGCCGCATCGCCTATAGAACTACTAATCCAAAGTGCCAGTGTTCTACCACGATGCCAGAGATGGTAAAGGCTAGGCCGACTTGGCAGACACAAACCCAAAAGAATGAGTGGGCCAAGGAAGATTTCAAGTGGCTCTCCCGAATGGGAAGGGGTTAGCACAACCTCCCATACAAGGCATTCGAGTCCACCAAGCCAAAATGTCTGACATACGCAATAAATAGGTTCCACCTACAACAACTTCGCGCATTTCTCCCATCTCCCTGCGTGTTCGTTCGACTGGGGCGATGGAGGCTATGCCGGATGTAGCAACAATGGCGGCGAGCTCCTCTCGCTGTCCCAGCCGTCCCACGAGAGCGGCGTCATCATAGCCAGGGGCGTACTCTCAACATCTCTGTATGCGTCACTCTACCGGACGCAGGTCGAGTTCGGCGGGTCCTCCACCTTCGGGCTAGAGGTGGCTGCCGGGAAAAAGAAGTTCAAGCCCGGTGACGGTTCAAATTCTTCGAGCTTCAAGCTAGGCTCGATGATCGAGAAAGGGAGCTTCAACTATCGCTGGCCCGTCAACGAGTACTACCTTGACGACATATCAGACGAAAGGGGAACCGATACAGACTCCAGCCAAAGCCACGCGACGGGCGAGCTCCACGTCGGTACCTGTCAAATGTTCTCGTGTGTGATGAACCCTTCGGCTTCTGCAGCGAACAAGGATGATGACGCTGGGCGTATATTCTACCAAGTCTTGAGAATCGAAGAGCACCGCCCTTTCCAATGCTTCCCCGACGATGCCCAAGTTGCTCTCACTTTTGGTGGCCCGGTGTGGTTCAAGAAGGAGGATTTCTCCGGCAAGAAGAGCGACGCAGAGCATAAGGAGCAAGACACGATCACCAATTGCCTGGAAGACACCACGATCAGGTACTACGACAAAAAATGCAAGGTGGGCCTCGACGCTCAGATTTATCAATGGCGTCTCGCAGACGGGGCGACTACTGCGACGTGGCACCCTCTACAGCCGACCCAATCCACGTCAGAAGTAGATAACGGCCCGGACGACGGCCCAACACAAAACACGACCAAAGCCTACAACGTCTACGGCCCCATCGTGAATATGAAAGCCGGCTCTCCGAATCGATCTACTTTCTTCCTCGCCGTCATTCGCTTGTTCGAAGGCGCGCCTACCGAGTTCTCGCCAAAGCTGCCGACGTCGAGTGACTTCTACAGTTACGTTGGCGTTGACTCCTTCAGCGGCGAGGCGACGGGCGCAATGTGGGAGTCACTATTCCTCGACCGACAGGGACATCCGGAAGATTCCCAATTCAATTTGGAACTTGGGGAGATTTCCTTGATCGGTCGATCTCTCGAGAAGATTTTGCAGGTAGATCTCATCCCTGCCTCACTCAATCCAGCCAGTGTCTGGAACGAGATGGGCAAGGACATTCAGCCAGTGGCCCTCGTGAGTAACCTATTCACCAGGCCTCGGATTGACTTGGATTCGTTGTTGTAAGTACCGCCAGTCCACGGAACGAACTCGTAACTGCCTACCGGGCTCTGCCCGTATACCAAACCCCCATCCCTTTCCCACAAGAGATAGGTTGCTGACCGTATGGATAGCTGGAAGACTCGGTTCCTAGTTCAGGCCTATGTCGCCTTGGCCTGCCATCTTGATTATCAAAAGTTTCCAGGGGGTGAGGAGCCCGAGACTCATTCACCAAATGAAGGTCCGGGGGACGTGGTCTCATACCGGCATACCGACCAGGACGGGTATCCGTGCCAAGTAGTGGAAAGGCAGAAAGATCGAATTCGAGGACACCTCCAAGGTATCTTGCAATACCTTTTTGTGGCTCTCCTGAGTCCGAATGACCAGGGTGACGGAAACCCAGCCTTGATGCCGGAACATAATATTCCTGGAGACCTGGACTACTACTACGTCATGCCAACTATTTGGTATGTGCTACGTAACATCCCAGAAAGCAAACTCTGGCACATCTGGCCTAGCAAGGAGGACCTGGTGATCATAGATGATACGAAGTTGATGGACGGCTCTCGCCTTCCGAAGGAAGACTGGACTTTTGAAGCCCCCGAAGCCACAAGGGCTGCCCTGCTTACGTGGTTTCACTATGGCTCGATCCTCAAGCTTTGGGATACAGGATTTCACCTCAATGAATACACAAGCTCAATTCTGGGCCTAAAGGTGCGACAGCTGGAGATGACGGCGAAAACGGCCCTCGCAGCAAAGCTATCATCGCGACTACCATATGTCGCCGAGGATGAGATTGTCGACCGGCTCTCGTTCCTGTCAGCCGAGCTGAGGCTAGAGACAGTCCGGACGTGCCAGGTTGGGACAATCACCTCTCTCACAATTAAGCGCATTAGACAGCGAGACGGAACTCACACGCTCAAACCAGGGTGGTTCCCTGAGGACCATCTTGTTGCTACTTCGGGGCCTTGGGAGATCCATACGCTGTGTCACCACAGCCATCTACTTTCCATGTGCTTGGAACGCATACTGGACACCGACGGCGCCTGTAATTGGCCTGGTGAGCGTACGAGCAGCAGCCCACGGTCTTCGATACAGAGAATTAGTTCCTTTCTGAACGTGGAGGGCACCCTGACGGCCTGTTGGGAAAGAGACCACGAGAGCGAAAACGGCGGATGGCTTCAGTCCGAGACCTCGGCTGTTGTTGCGACGACGCTGCTGATGTTCGGATTTACGGACATGAGCAGCCTTCAGGGTGTAACGCGTAGAGCCACGCTTCCATGGGGCTCACCGAAGTGCCCATTGGAGAAGTCCGCAAAGACAGGGTCGTCCGCAGACCAATCTTCTCCGAATCAAGACGCCAGGGGCCCCACGATTAGGCACATCGAGGACCAACGCAATGTAATCGAGTTGTTCGTCAACCAGCAACAGCGACTGCCCCCCATCGACTGGATGGTGTTCAAGCCACCGCGGCTGTATTACCCCGAGAGCTTCACCCTCTCCCTCGAGAACAACCCGGAGAACTACTGGCTGGCCGAGCTGAACCGCAAGCATCGCGACCTGCCATCGTCGCTGAAGGACTTCGTAAGGACGCCGGAACGCCATCTTAGGTGGAAAGATCTGAAGACAAAGGAGGTCGGGGACTACTTTCGAACTTGGGACATTAAGTCGATAGGTCACAGTCGCGCCGTTGTGGACGATAATGCCGCATGGAAAATTCTTCCCTCAGCCAAGGAGACACAGGAAGACAGCTCCAAGTCAGAACACGGCCTGTGGCTGGTTTTGTACAAGAGTGTGAGTACCCCCGGAATCCTAGTCGTTGACTGCGCAGGCCCTAATCCCATACACAGCTCGTCGACCAGGAGTTGCAGCATCGATTTCTGTAAGGGTCCCACCACTCCCTACTTTATTATTATTATTATTATTATTATTTCATCAGTTCATTTTGGGTTCTAACATTAATTGAATAGCCTTGTCAAGAATCCTCGAATCGCGACGTCGAATAAAGAGAAGGTCAAGCCGGGCGGGGAGAACGTGTTGAACCTTCTCCTCTATGTCCTGCATCCCGAGTCCGCGCCATGCCTTGGAAACCACATGCTGGCTTTTTCTGACTTCTTGTGCGAGAGATTGGATGAGTGGACTGCCAGTATTACATTGACGTACTGGAAAGTGTGCTACAAAGCCGAGTCGGCCGAAGGTTCGGGTGTCAGCGAAGACCATGACCCACCAAAACCGTCGAGCAGTTCAGATTTCGATCAATCGAAGAGCGGCACAGTATCGCGCATCACAACAAAGGTCATAGAGGACAGCGAAACAAAGATGAAACTCGACGACAGCAGCCCTAAGACGGCCGGGCAACATCACCACCCAGAAGTGAACGGCGATGCCGTTATCAACGTGCCGGAGCACGCGCCGCCCAGTCTGAGAAAACAATGGAGCGGCAAGAACTTGGCCGAGATAGATGTGTCGTCGATGGTGATATCGACTAATGCGTTTGGCGACTTTAGCAAACTCACCGTCATCTCGGACCTCCTCGGTAGGCAGAAGGGAATGGTGACCACAGCGTATGACAGACACAGCAATGTAGACCGAGACAGTATGCACTACCTGGTAAAAAGGGCCAGAGACATCTGGCAGAAGTTCATCCATCAGCCGCAAACGGCGCGTTGTCTCGTCTTCCTGCTGGTTCTGGGAGGCATCTGCGAGCAGATCAGGTTGCACTACCGCATGGTTTTGGACGAAATTAAGTCTATCAGAGAGGTCAGTGGATTTAATAGCACTCTACATAGCTCTTACGGACGGCCATCTAGGTGCTAACGATGTTCCTTTTTTTTTTCCCTTCGCAGCTGTGGGAGCAGGAGTTGATGAGCAACGGGTCATGGTTGAACCCGTTGTCCCAAGCTCAGTCCGACACACGTTCGCTGTACGGCGGACCAGAGGTTCACAAGATGAACCTCTGGACATTCGAGTCATTGAATGGAGTCCAGAGCACCCTGAAAGACTCAATCAACACCGTGAGCGAGGCAAAGGAGGCTCTCAAAGCTCAGATCGAAGATGTAAGATACCTCCCGTCCCGCCCCGTCCCGTCCCCTCTCCTCGTCCTTCCATCCCCCTTACTTCGAGGTTGGAAAGCGACAGTTGTTCGAAATGAGACTCAACAGAGACGCTACAGGGCCCGGGGAAGCGAGACTGGAATCTAGAGAAGATATGTCAGAAGCAGTTAGAGATATTCGACAGCAATCTTGTCAGACTGGAAGCGATGAGTGCGACTCTCGGACAGAGGGTCGCGGCAACTGCGCGCTCTATTGAAACGGTACGAGGGCATTTGGGACATGTCGCTTCTGAGATATCGGAACTGACTCCTAGACTAGGGCCAAAGAATTCTCGAACTAGAATATAGCGAGGCTGCAAAGAGACAGAACGCCAGCCTACAGAGGCTGACGTACCTGACCATCGGGTACTTGCCGGTTACCCTCATGGCTGTGAGTATCGCTTATTCAAATCATCCCGCCTTGTCGGTAGATAACCTAACAACTGCGGCTTGGGAACAGGCAATGTTCGCCATTCCTCCGGAACGACAGGTCCTTGGGTCGTCTATGGACCTAAAGTGGTTTCTTCTAGCGGTCCTAATCCTCGCTACCATTACCTACCTGATGGCTGCGTATCTGGGAACTCTAGTTGGCATCTGGAACGTGATAATCGGGTGGTTGCGGTCTAAATCCGCGTGGCGTGATTGGTTAAAGCGAAGGAACGGCTACAAGAATGACGCTGTGAAGGAGGAGGACCATCGCTCAGAAGCGAGCGAGCCTCGTATTTGTTTGTCTGTCTAGAAAAGGAACGTTAACCTTGGGTGTAATTCGTCATAGGTTGATTCCACAAGAGCCTTGTCGGGCCCAGACGGTGCATAACTAATTAAACCAAGATACGAAAGCTTGACGAGGTTTCTGTGTCAACGGATTTGCAGGAACTGAAGTCTCTACAACTCGCCATCCTACGGCATCGACTGGATAGAGAATGCGCTCTACATAATCATCCGCCAAGCGAGGGCCCATCTGCGCATCCAGTACATTGCCAGCCTCAGGAGGCAGATAAGACGACGAACCTCCAATCTCATAGCCGTCTTCTTCCCCCCTCCTGCAGTACTGCCAGCTAGGCCACTTGCAATAGGCCTCGAACCGGATAATGATGGAGAGTCGGGAGGTATTCGATATTTACTCGTACAACGCTTGAACGGCAACCAGAGTTCTTCCGGACTTTACAGGGCTACGAAGACGACGATAGTCACTTTAGCTTAGCCCGAAGAGAAGAGCCATTTCCGGATCTCCTCAAGCAAAGCTGTTGATCATCTGCCCCCACCAACCTACCCAGTCTAAGGAGGTGCTGGCTTCCGTTGGCCTAAAGATTGAGGACCGCACCTGCCGCCCTATGGAGCAAAAAGTGCCCCCTTGGCAGTCTCGAGGTGCTCTTGATCAAAGAGCTTGTCAGGGAGGAGTGGCAGGACGTGGTACCATGGAGCAGAAGATGCCAATTTTTTTTTTTTCGCGGCGGTCACTTA